>ERZ824978.2332-NODE-2332-length-16914-cov-2.833146_pt1 | contig 16914 bp, 13 predicted proteins | sample MGYA00519860_ERZ824978 | MGnify/ENA primary metagenome ERZ824978 (study PRJEB31778, sample SAMEA3449184) | human gut metagenome | biome: human gut; feature: human-associated habitat; material: faeces | place: United Kingdom | collected 2010/2012 ... | reverse complement strand
TTGTATATGACGGCAAGAATCTGATAGCACAGACTGAATTAAAACAGTGCAGATACGGAGTAAGAAGCTGGAATAAGTAAATTAACCGAAGCAAGGTAAGTTAATGTATTTCATACATTAATAATAAGGGACTGTGAGATTTTCACAGTCCTGTTTTAATGGGTTTTGTTTTTCTTTATTACAGTCCGTTCGGCATATTTACCGAAGAAATGGTAGCCGGAGCCGCCCTCGGCGATGATGTCAAGCAGCCCGTCGGCATCGGTCACAAGTATACCTCCCGCAATGGTAACTCCCATATCAAAAAGCACATCGGGAATCATTCCCGCAGTAGGTCCTGTAACTGCAATTTCAGCTCCAGGCTTTGCCATTTCAAGAAGCCCCGGAAGCGTATCGTTTAATATTGTAACCCCTGTTATAACCAGAAGATCCGAGTAAGGGACAGCGGTATCGGCCCTATCTGCCGGCACGAAATATTTCATTTCACGCTCTTTCAGAGTTTTAGGATCAAGTTCTAAAATGCTGAAATCGCTGTCTGAGGCAATAAGCTTCTTTATAATCGGGACAAGCGCGCCGACTGCTGTGACTTTGCCGTAATCGGTAGGCTCTATTTCGTCAAATGTATCGGCAGCCTGTATGTCGTAATCACCGCGCTCAAACAGTATGGCGCTGAGAGCGTTGAGAGCTGCAATTCCGAGAGCTTTTTTGAGGGGATTATCCGAAAATATATATTCAAGATAATCCGAAACAGGTCTGCCCGACAGCCTGCCCGAAAGAGGCTTTGCCCTTGCGGAGCTTGGGCAGCATACAGCCTCAGGCATTTCCTTTACAGGAGTGAAGCACAGACCGCCGTGGCCTGTAGAAAGCTTGACTCCCGTAAAAAAACAGTCCGAGGACAGATCTTTCGACTGTAATTGTGTCAAGCTCTGATTTTAATACAAACAGAACTCCTCTGTGCGAAAAGTTCTGTTGCTGATTTCTTTATTTCTGTCTTATAAACACCGGGAGCTTGGTGGACACTAAGCTTTTACCCTGAGCCACTACCTCTGTCAGCATCGAGTTTCTGTAACCGTCCTCTTTCCATACCACTTCCGTCTGCTCTATGTTCTTTTCCTTCAGTTTTTCACTGATATAGTTTTCAAAATCTGCAGCATCCACATTGTCGTCAGGCTCTGCATAGAGGCGAAATTTTCTCTGTATTTTCTCGCCCTGAATCAGACGGAAAAACACCTTTCGATCTGATTCATACTCTTCAATTATCTGAATAAGATCGCTGGAATAGAAACTCTTGCCGTTAATTTCCACTCTGTCCTTTGACTTGCACAGGAATGTTATCATAGGTATACCGTTTTTGTCTCTTGCAACTGTAACCATATCGTGCATATTGTAGCGGTAAAGTCCTGAATAGCTTGTAATTACAAGTTCATATTTTATTCCTGGCTGCGCCTCATGCAGCAGTACCGTTTCACTGCTTCCTTCCGGCAGCAGTTCAAAAAACAGTCCGAATATCGCAGGATAGCCTTCCGAGGTTTCCGGTGTTACGGGAATATTGAATTTACCCTCGCTGGCTCCGTAGCCCCAATCCAGAAACATTGTGTCCTCAGGAAAATCTTTTCTGAATTCTCTCGCTGTTCTTCCCACGCTTCCCGACAGCCAGCATACTGTAATCGAAAATTTGGGCCACAGGGCTTTGACAGTAAATTTTCCGTCTCTCCGATATATATTTTCCAGTTCCTCTGCTCTGCCGCAGGCTGCTTTTTCTTTCCACAGTCTCTGTATTTCCTGCGCTGACTTCTCCGGAAGAGGAACTGACAGTCTGCCGGTTTTTATATCACATAATATCCGACTGCATTGCGTATTCAGCAGCCTCATTATTCTGTCAAACTGCGCTGTATTGTTGCAGACAAGCAATGCAATATCTCTGTCAGCCGCTGCAAATGCTGCAGTCAGATAATCCAAGCTTTCGGAGGACATTTCTGTGTCTGTCAGCAGAATTTCAGGCAATGTCATTTTTTCTGCCATCGGGCCCCTGCCTGCAGCCTGTCCCGATGCTGTGCCTATGGGAATTCCTCCCCGGGTTCTGCCGCACACCGACGGATTTGTTATTGCAAGTATATTATGTCCGGGCATCAGTATACGGGGCGCCATACGCACTATCTCTGCCGTGCGGAGTCTTCCGACGATTTCCTTTACCTTTGCTCCTTCTGCGCTTTCGGGTATGTTCTTGAAAGCTCCGGTAGTGCCTGTGGTAACCACAAATGACTCCGCTTTTCCCGGAAAAAGTATGTCTGCCTCTCCGTTTTCCATTCGAACTACAGCCTCTTTGTAGTCTTTGTATTCCGTAATCGGAAACTTCCTGCGATATTCCTCCGGGTTTTTTATCTGCGCAAATCCGTTTGCAATGCCAAACTCCGTATTTTCACTGTATCTGAGGATGTCCAGAAGCACCTGCTCCTGAACCTCTTCAAAGGATGTCATGAGTCTCCGCAGTTCTCCGGGCAGGCTCTGCATTTTAGTCTGCGCCAGTATTTCTGTATGGTTCTTGTTTATCATTTTTCTCTCCCCTTATATTTATCTATTTTTCAATAAGTGCGCTGAAAAATTTCTTCTTGACAGGCGTGTCTATAACTCTTACGGGCTTCAGCTGGTTGCCCGATATTCCCCGCATAATCATCATATCTCTGTAAAGCGCATATGTTTCCTGCTGTTCAAAATGAAGTACGGTACTGCCCAGCACTCCGTTTTTTACCTTGTCGCCAAAGGAAGGGTTTGCCAGTGAAAGCTTCTCCTCAATCAGTCTTGTATATTCTGCCGTTTTTTCTTTCGGCATTATGCGGTCAGGTTCCATATATATTATATATCTTCCCGGCTGGCTGTCGGTATCCGCCTCTACGCTGTAGTCGTTTATGCCGCAGCCTGCTTCCTTTGCAAATTCCGATACAGCCCATGATACAGCCTCATCATTGGTTTTTTCACCGGCAATGCTTATCATCTGGTTTTTGCGGTAGACAAATTTAAGCTTTGGGGACTGTTTGTAAAATCCTGTGATACGAACCACGTCTTTTATTCTGTAGCGGTAAAAGCCGGAAAGGTTCGTGATAATTATTTCATAATCTCTGCCGGGCTCCAGCTGATCTATAGTATAGGTAGTGTTCTCATCGTCTGAGTCCATAGGCACAAATTCATAAAATCCGCTGTCCGGTATGAGTACAAATTCTTCCTCATTTACGTTTACCGCAGCGGCCACAAGAGCTTCCGAGGCCGCATATACACTGAAAAGAATCGGCATATCACCTGTGTACCTGCGCATTTTTTCCGTATAGCCCGAAAAGCCTCCGGTTCCTATGGCAAATATCCAGGTCATATTTCTCCATATTCTCGGTACAACGGGAGTGTCAAAGCCTTTTGCAAATTCACATCTTAATTCCGCCGCCCGCTTAGGATCCGGTTTAATTTTTGCCTGCAGGGCTTTTCTCACGTCATCGGGAATGTTTGCATCCTCTTTAAGAGTTCCGTATTCTATTTCTCTGCACAATGACTCCCAGTTTGTCTCCATATATGTCATCATATCCGCGAGGGCTGTCATAAAAGCGCTCATCATAAACATAAGATTTCTGTCTGCAAGAGCAAATCGGATATGCAGATACTTAAGATCCATATGCTCCTTTGTAAACATTATTTCAGGCGGAGGCGAGAATATATATGGTATGAATTTTTTAAGAGTATTAAGGGATCTTGCTGAAATAGTACCCTTTGGCACTCCGTTTTCAGTCTGCATACTTCGCACCTCGACAGGATTTATTCCCCTGCCCTTTGGAGAATATCTGCCGAAGGTCTTGCGGCAGTATCTGTCCATAACGCCGAATACCATATTTGCAGAGTATTTGCCGTAACACTCTACCGTATGCTCCGATACGGGAATGCTTTTGGGAACTCCCACGCTTCCGCTGCTCAGTGCGTAATGCACGGCCGGATATACGGATATAAGGTCTGTTTCATTGTTTTTTATCATTCTTTCAATATATGGCGCATAGTCGTCATATACCGAAAACGGCACCTTTTGTCTGTATTCTTCAACTGAAGTTATATCCGCAAAGCCGTATCTGCGGCCATACTCGGTATCCTTGTTGTCTTGAAGTATTTTCATCAGAAGGTCCCTGCTCATATCTACCGCTGTCTCGCAGTTTCTGTCAAGTTCGTCTAAAGCCCTGGTGCCTTTTTTCTTAAGCACCATATGTATCAGTCGGTTCATTACTGTTTCTTTAATCATTCTTTTAACCTCATATATTAATCTGAAATATTTCTGTAAAGCTCTGCGTAAAGTCCGTTCTTTGCCATAAGCTCCGCATGGTTTCCGGTTTCTTTGATATCTCCGTCCTGCATGAACAGAATTTTGTCTGCATTTCGTATGGTAAACAGCCGGTGCGCAATTATGAAGCCTGTTCTGTTTTTCATAAGCGCTTCCATTGCGGCGGTAAGCATAGCCTCTGTCTTACTGTCCACCTGTGAGGTTGCCTCATCGAGAATTAGTATTGCAGGATTCGAAAGCACCACTCTTGCTATGCACAGAAGCTGCAGCTCTCCTGACGAGAGCCGGCCGCCATCCGGTGATACAGCAGTGTCATAGCCTGCCGGAAGTTTTTCTATAAAAGTATCGCAGCCAACTGTTTCGGCAGCTTTTATGATTTCCTCTCTGGAAGCGCCTTCCCTGCCGTAGCCGATATTTTCCGCTATAGTGCCTTCAAATATCCAGGTGTCCTGAAGCACCATTCCAAAAGCACTCCGGAGGCTCTCTCTGGTGTATTCCGATATATCCGTTCCGTCTAAGGTTATTCTGCCGCCCTGTATTTCATAAAAGCGCATGATAAGGTTTATAACAGTGGTCTTGCCTGCGCCTGATCCTCCTACAATGGCAACTGTTTTGCCTGCCGGCGCATCAAAAGTCACATCACTCATAAGCTTTCTGTCCTGTGTATATCCAAATTCCACATGTTCAAAGGAAACAGCTCCCCGTACTTTTGAAAGCTCCAGTGTTTTTTTGTTTTTTTCCTCCGGCTCCTCTTCTTCCTCAAGGAATTCAAACACCCTCTCGGCCGCCGCTATTCCCATCTGAAAGCTGTTGAAATTGGCCGACATATTCTGAATCGGCATCGCAATCATATTGGCATATATGATAAATGCCTGAAACTCTCCCAGGGTCATTTTGCCTTTAAGAAGCAGTACTGCGCTGAGCACGCAAAGCGCTATATATGCCATATTGTTAATCAGCTTTGAAACCGGCATAATGCAGCCTGAAAAAAATCTGCTTCTGGTATAGTTTTTCTGAACCTCTGCATTAAGCCCGTCAAATATTTCTGCCGCCTTATCCTCATAGGAAAACGCCTGCATAAGCACATGGTTAGTATATATATCGTTCATAAACGCATTGAGGCTTCCCACCTTCTGCTGCTGTTTTTTGAAAAGCCTGCGGGTAGTGGCAGTTATCAGCGTCATCGAGAAAAAGCTTACGGGAATCATCACTATGAATACAAGTGCCAGCACAGGATTTAACACAAGCATTGCCGTCAGTATTCCCGCTATGGTAAGAAGCTGCGCCGTCATTTTTGTCACAGTGGTGTCAAGGGTGTTTGAAAGAGTAGTCATGTCGTTGGTAACTCTTGACAGTATATCTCCTGCGGGGTGGGAATCTATGAATTCAAGCGGAAGTCTGCCTATTTTCTTCTGGCTTCTTTCTCTAAGCTCAAGTACTATACTTTGCGACAGGGCTACAGACAGTCTGTTGTCCGCCCACTGTGAGCTGTTCCCTGTAATATACAGTCCCAGCAGCACGCTGCACTGAAACAGGATATATTCAAAATCTATATTTCCGCTTTCAGAGCCGCTTATGCTGTCAATTATGTTCTTTGAAGCAAGAGGCGCCAGGGTCAGCGCCGCCGTTTCAAGAATTACCGCAACTGCAAGCAGTATTATTGACTTGCTGTGAGGCTTTGCGCATGCTGCAAGCCGTTTAAGCCCCTGCCGGCAGCTGTTTTTTTTGTTTTTTCTTCCGGAGGTTTTTGTTTTGTCTTTACTCATAGTCTGACTCCTTTGCCTCACTGTAGTTCTGCGTAGCATAAATCTGCCGGTAAAGCTCCGAGTTTTCCAGAAGCTGCTTATGATTTCCGGAGGCAATAATCCGGCCGTTATCCATCACAAGAATTTTATCGGCATTTTGAACCGTAGCTATTCGCTGCGCCACTATTATCACTATCTTGTCCTGCAGCGCCTTTGCTATATTGGTTCTGACTTTTGCATCGGTTTTCAGATCCAGCGCCGAAAATGAATCGTCAAACAGATAAATATACGCATCTCTGCAAAGGCATCTTGCAAGAGATATTCTCTGTCTCTGCCCGCCTGATAGGTTCATGCCGTTTTGAGCAAGCTCTGTGTCTATACCCTCCGGCAGACTCTCTGTAAATCCGGTCGCCTCCGCTAAACAAAGCGCTTTCATTGCAGACTCTCTGCTGAGACCCTCGTCTGCAAGTCTGAGGTTTTCGTAGATTGTATTCTGAAGCAGCATGGATTTCTGAGGTGCATAGCTTATTCTGCTTCTGAGCTCTGCAGTATTCATGGTCTGTATATCCTCACCATCTATGCGTATGTTTCCCTCTAAGGTGTCAAACAGCCCTAAAACAAGGGACAGCAGAGTTGTTTTACCTGATCCTGTAGCTCCGACTACCGCTATGGTCTGCCCGGGATCTGCGCTGAAAGATATGTCGGTTAAGACCTGCTTCTGAGCGCCTTCATACCCAAAGCAAACCTTATCAAATACAAGTCCGGTTTCGCACTCCCTGCGCTCTGCCGCAGGCTGCTTTGCCCTGTCAGCACTGAAATTCAGAACCTCCATAACTCTGTCGGCCGAAACCTTTGCCTTTGGAATGAATACAAATATGTCGGCAACCGATGCCAGTGAGGAAACAAACAGCAGTATATACTGAAAGAACTTTATAAGGTCTGCCGTATCCATCATATTACGCCGGATCTGTTCCGCTCCCAGCAGGTATATACCCACCATTGCAATATTCATAACCAGCTGCATTACAGGACTGAGGAAATTAATCGAGCGGTTTGCATTTATGGCCTCATCGCAGGCTCTCCGGTCTGCTTCTGTTATCCGCTGCTCCTCATACTGCTGCCTGCCGAAAGCTCTTACGGTTCTTGCTCCTGCAAGCTTTTCTCTCAGCAGCAGGTTTATTCTGTCTACACAAAGCTGCAGACTGTAAAAAGCTGTTCTGCTTTTTTTGGTGCATACTCCAATGAATATAAGGGTTACGGTAAAGGTTGCAAGGACAATTACCGTCAGCGGCCAGTTCATACTTACAGCCACAATTATTGCCCCAAGCCCTGTAAATGGAATCAGCATTGCTGAGCGCAGGCTGTTTATCATAAGCATCTGCATTACGGTTACATCTGCAGTTGACCTTGTAAGAAGCGTCGCCGCTCCGAATCTGCCGTATTCTTCTGTCGTAAAGGTTTTAACTCTGTCAAAGAGGTCCTTTCTGATATCATAGGTAAATCTGGCTGTAATTTTGGCACTGAAATACCCGCTTATAATCATAAATATGCCTACGCCTGCAGTCATAGCAAGCATTTCAGTTCCGATGCTTATAATATAGCTGATATTCCCCCCGGCAACTCCGAACCTCAATATTCTGTCGGTCATTTCCGGCAGGATAAGCTGACACATTATCTGTAGCAGAGAAAACAGCAGCACGCACCCGATCAGCAGTCTGTATCTTCCGAAATATCGTTTTACCAGTTTAATCAAGGCTTCCTCCTCCGAAATTCTGTTTTGCACTGTTTTTGATCATTGCAGCAAGCTCGTTTACAAATATGTCGGCAAGCCTGTGCTCCCCGCGTTTTTGCTCCTCAAACAGATATGTAAGCCCCGGCATTGAATTTGCCTCACAGAGATAATATTCATTTTCGTTTTCACCAAAGAGATAATCTATGCTGCCTATTTTCATCCCCATTGCATTTGCCAGCTTCTCTGATAGTTCCTTCAGAAAATCAGGTATATCAAAATCTGTGATATATCCGCCCTGCCTGATATTTGATTTAAAGTCGGTATCGTTGCATCTTACAAATGAGTGTATAATTCTGCCGTTCATAAATATAAGCCGGATATCCCTGCCATTTGACGAGGTTATAGCCTGCTGCGCGATAATAGGCTCGCTGAAAGGCGCTCCGAAAACAATGCTCAGCAGATTGCCAAGCTCCTCCTCGGTTTTAATCAGGGAAATGCCCTTGCCCTGACTTCCGTGCATTATTTTTATAACGGCGGGAAGCCCCACCTGACTTACTATGTATTCCGCGCTCATTTCGGCTGTGACCAGAAGCGTCTTTGGTATCAGAAGCTCAGGCACATACTGCTGTGCAAGCTGGAAAGTATACAGCTTGTCAGAGGTTTTTTCGATCAGATTAATACTGTTGATACATACAGCACCAAGGCTTTCAAACATGCGCAGTACGGCGCCTTCGTGGTAGCTGTTCAGATCTCCCATGAAACCCACCAGCACAAAATCCGGACAGGCTGTCTGCTTTCCTTTAATCAGAATGCTGCTGCCTGCACCGCCTGCTGCCACATCTATATCCTTTACATTTACTGCTTCAAGCTCAAGACCTGCAGCGGAAATTATCTTTTGGACCAGTTCAAGCTCTTTGTCTATTTCTTTGGTACTGCCGGTAAGAAGTATACCCTTCATAATTTATGCTCCTTTCGAAAATCCATATCTGAAAGTGTAATCACGTTTATTTGATTTTAACCACAAAGCGGTTGCTTGTCAACGATACTTTTGCAGCCGTTTATCTGATATATATACACATCTCAGGCGTCAATAGTATATTTTCAGTGAAAAAATTCAAAAACAGAATCCGTCGGCGCTGTATGGCTTATTGCAACATGTATATTTCCTCCGCTTTTGTGGAACAATTTTAATAACATATATTACTAAGGAGGCCAGGTATGAACAATCTGACAGGAACACAGACCGAACAAAATCTCAGATTTGCTTTTTCGGGAGAGTCCGAGGCTCGAAACAAATATACTTTTTTCGCCAAGGTGGCAAAGCAGGAGGGCTATGAACAGATAGCTGCCATATTTGAGGAAACTGCTTTAAATGAAAAGGCTCACGCAAAGCTGTGGTTTGAGGCGCTATCGGGAATAGGAACTACTCTCGAAAATCTTAAAAACGCCGCTTCCGGCGAAAACCACGAATGGTCCGAAATGTACGCAGGATTTGCCTGCACCGCAAAGGATGAGGGTTTTCCGAAAATTGCTGCCGCTTTTGAAAAGGTCGGAGAAATAGAAAGAAGCCATGAGGACAGATACAATCAGCTTATTGACAATATGTCCGGAAACAAAGTATTTGCAAAGGACAGCGATGTCAGATGGATATGCAGAAACTGCGGTCATATAGCGGTCGGAGCGGAAGCGCCGCTGAACTGCCCCGTATGCAGTCACCCTCAGTCATATTTTGAGCTGGTTTCAGAAAATTACTAGTCTAATAGTTCCCATTGCCAAGTATGTATATATAGAGGTGATGGGAATGATTTATTATGCTAAATATCATAAGGACGGCAACTCCTTTATAATCACAGAGCAGCAGGATATATGCGGTGAAAACAAAAAAACTCTTGCGGAAACGCTGTGCAGGCAGGATACAAATATAGGCGCAGACTCCCTTACAGTCTGCGACACCTCGCAGCACTTCATATCAATGGTTTCCTACAGCCGAAACGGTATGCGCCAGCCTCTGAACGGAAACGGCATTGCCTGCCTGATCCAGTACTGTTACGAGTACGGCTTTCTCCTCGAAAGGGAAGCATATATAAAGACCGATGCGGCCCTTGTGGGTGTAAAGATAAAGAAAACATCGCCGTTTACAACCGCCGTTTATCTTCCTCCCGCAATATTTTCGGCCGAAAGCTGCTGTATACCGGAATCGGTATACACCGAAGAAATATACATAGAAACAAGTTACGGCAAAATACCGCTTACCACTGTAAATACCGGAAACATATACTCGGTAATATGGTCTGACGAATATCAGAAATGGCACCTTAACAGAAAAGGAAGAAAGGTATTTAGAAATGAGCGGCGGGATTTTATGAGCAGACTTGCACGCGAGATTTCCGGAAACAGCATATTCCGACTGAAAACAGGAGTCGTCTTTGCTGAAATGATTGAATACAACACTATTGCACTTAACATCTACGATAAAGACGCCTCGCCGCTTTCCTCCTGCCTTACTGCCGAGGCAGCAGCCGCAGTATGCGCATTAAAGAAAAACAAATGCAGCGGAAGCAATATTGTTTCGGGAAAAACCAATCTTCGCATCACATATGACGGCGTTATAGAGGCTGCCTGCGTCACGCACAAGGCATCTGAAGGATTTGCAAAAGCAGACAAAAAATGATACAGAGGTATGGGCTGCCCATACCTCTGTATACATATATAAGTGTAAGTCTGATACTATTCGTATCTCTTTCTGAAGCTGATTTCTGTCTGTGTTCTGCCTTCTTTCCACTTGATTTCGCCCGGTGTGATACATTCCTGTACAGGACATACATTCAGGCATAAGTGACAGCCTACACAGTTGTCATTAAGCTCTGGTCTTCTCTTCTCTTCGTTCCAGTCTATTGCCTGGTGCGCTGCATCGTAGCATGATACATAGCATCTGCCGCAGCCTACGCACTTGTCATAGTCGAAGTTTGGAAGCAGCTTGTAATCTCTGTTAAGATCTTCTGCTGGGATTATGTTTGGAAGCGCACATCCGATGAAGTCATCAAGCTTGTTGTAGCCTCTTTCTTCCATGAAGTGTCCCATTCCGTTTATCATATCCTCTACTATTCTGTAGCCGTACTGCATGATTGCTGTTGTTACCTGTACGTTTCTGCATCCTACTGCAAGGAATTCAGCCGCATCTCTCCATGTTTCGATTCCGCCTATACCTGACATTTCGTGTCCATGACCGTAGTCGTGTCCGTTTGCTGCTGCAAGCTTGTGAACGTCTGCACTCTGCTGTACCTGTGTGCAGAATCTCAGCGCGATCGGCTTTACTGCTGCTCCTGAGTATCCGGATATTGATGATTTGCCGTCTACTACAGGCATTGCTGTATTGTTCTCAAATGAGATGTTTGTTATTGACTTGATTGTGTTGATTGCTGATACTGCCGCTGCTCCGCCTCTAAGCGCTGCTGCCGCATGCTCTTCCATGTTCTTGCAGTTTGGTGTCATCTTTGCGATGAACGGTATCTTTGTTGTCTCTGATACTGCTCTTGAATAGCTTTCTACCAGCTCATTGTTTGTTCCTACGTCTGATCCCATGTCGTGTGATGTCATCTGCGGGCATGAGAAGTTTCCTTCGATAAGCTTTGCTCCTGCCTGTTCTGCCATCTTCGCAAGCTCTTTCCATTCCTCTACGCTTGAGCCCATTATTGACGCTACTGTGATGTGGTCAGGATAATCTCTGTTTAATCTGTACATGAACTCGAAGTTCTTCTCTGTCGGTTTATCTGATATCTGCTCCATGTTCTTGAAGCCTACCCATGGTAATCCTTCCTTGTTTGTCTGGTCAAATCTCGGTGAGCATTCGTCTGCCACGAAAATTCCCACTGTCTTGAAGAAACATCCGCCCCAGCCTGTCTCATAGCACTTTGCAACCATATCGTAGTTGCCGCCTACAGGTGATGATGATAAGAAGAACGGATTGATACAGTCAACGCCTAAGTATTTTATTGATAAATCTTTCTTAACTGCCATTCTACTTCACTCCTTTCTCTAAGTATGCAGCTATTGCTGCTGCTGCTTCTTTTCCTGCTGCTACGGCTTCTACCACTGTCTTGCCTCCGTTTACTATATCTCCGGCTGCAAATACCTTTGCAACGTTTGTCTTGCCTTCTTCTGCTGCCACGCCGCCTTTTTCGTTTGCTGCTACGCCCTCTACAGGCTCTGCTTTCTGACCTATTGCAAATACCACTGTATCACATGCAAGCTTTAACTCTGATCCGTCAAGCTTTCCTTCTCTTCCTGTGAATGTCATTGCCTCTATCTTGCCTGCTCCCTCGATTGCTGCAGGTGCCATATTGGTTGTCATTCCGATTCCAAGTGATAATGCATACTGGAATTCATTCATGTTGCCAGGAGCCTCTTCCAGAGTTCTTCTGTATACTATTCTTACATCCTCTGCTCCAAGAAGCTTTGCTGTTACTGCGCAGTCAACTGCTACGTCTCCTCCGCCTATTACAACAACTTTCTTGCCTTCCTGTTTGCCGCTTGTTCTTGCCGCTTTCAGGTAATCTGCTGCTGCATATACTCCCTTTAACTCTGTTCCAGGGATTTCCGGAAGCTTTGTTCCCCACAGACCTGTTCCTACGAATACTGCGTCATAGTCGTCTACGTCTGCTATTGTTACTTTCTTTCCGAATTCGAACTTAACGCCCATTGCCTCTACCATTGCAACGTCGTGGTCAATTACGCTCTGAGGAAGTCTTGACGGTACGATTCCGTATGTAAGCATTCCACCTGCTTTTTCCTCTTTTTCGAATATTGTTACGGCATAGCCTGCTTTTCTCAGCTCTGCTGCTGCTGCAAGTGATGCAGGGCCTGCTCCTATGCATGCCACCTTACCAGGCTTTGCTTCGCCTGCTTCAAGTGTCTTCATTCCGAAGATTTCTTCCTGTTCGATTGCGTATCTCTGCAGTTTTCCTATTTCAATAGGTCTGTCGATACCGCATCTTGAACAGGCTTCTTCGCAAAGTCTGTCATATGGACATACTCTTGCGCAGCTTCCGCCTAATACGTTGTTTGATCTGATTGTTTCTGCTGCACCCTTTACGTTTCTGAATCTGATTGATCTTACAAACTTTGCAGGGTCTGTTCCTGCCGGGCAGCCCTTGCTGCATGGTGCGTCATGGCACAGTAAGCATCTTGCTGCCTCTTCGATAGCAGTTCTGTGTGTGAATCCTGCTACAGCTTCAGCAGTATATGCCGCTTTTACTACTTTACTCAATGTAACTCCTCCTTTAAATGTATATATCATCAATGAGAAACCGGCGAAAGATCACTCCTTCGTCGGTTTTATTAACTTGTTGCTGTTCAGTTTATCTTAATAATATTAGAATTCGTCGCTTGCGTCGCATTTAAGAACTGCATTAAGAGTTGCTGTTGCGATAGCTGTGCAGTCTTCGTCTGATACGTGTTCAGGTTCGCAGTGTGATAAACCGTCTTTAGTTCTTGCAAATAACATAGTTGTAGGTATCATGTATGCGCAGAACTGAGCATCGTGTCCGGCACCTGATAAGATCTTCTGCCATTTAGCTCCCATTTCTTCCATTGATTCTTCTACGAATCCAACTAATCTCTTATCGAAGTATACAGTATCTCTTACCCACTGTTCTTCGATATCTGATGTGCACTGGCACCAATCCTGAGCTGCCATTTCTTTAAGAATATCCATACAGTGTTTTCTTACCTCTGGATTTGGATGTCTTACGTCAAGTGAGAATTCAGCTTCATCGTTGATGCAAGTATGGATTCCAGGGTGAACATAGATTTCACCTGTTGTATATACGAATTCAGGTTCGCCATTCTTAACTACTTCTGCATTGTATTCATCATATCTTTTGTGCATTTCACATAAGAAAGCTGCTGCTGCATAAAGAGCATCATGTCTCTTAGCCATTGGGAAGGTACCTGCATGAGCTGTAAATCCATGGAATCTTACTCTGTAGTTGAACATACCCATTACTAACTGTACAGCACCGATTTCATTGCCGTTGTCTTCCAGGATAGGTCCCTGTTCAAGATGTGCTTCAAACATTGCACAGTATTTGTCAGGGCTGATTCTGTTTTCTTTAGGACCCTTAAACTTAGTTGCAGCTAAAGCTTCACCAAAGTTTGCATATGGAGATTCGTCCATTGGCTTTGAAGCCATCATATTGTCATATTCAAAGTTAACAGCGAGTTCCTTTGGAAGATAGTCGTGGCAGATGATACCTGATACCATCATTGCAGGCGGATATAATGAACCTTCTTCGTTTGTCCAGATCATAGCTGTTAACGGGTGTTTATGAGGAATATTCTCAGCAACCACTGTTTCAAGAACTTCCATACCTGTCATAACGCCTAAGATACCATCGTAGTTACCACCGTTTTTAACTGAGTCGCAGTGTGAACCCATAACGATTCTCTTAGCATTTGGATCTGAACCTTCGATTGTTGCATACATGCAAGCTACATCGTCGCACTCAACCTTGGCACCGATTGCTTCCATTCTTCTCTTGAATTCTTCTCTTGCCATATGAGCTTCTGCTGAAAGTGAATATCTGGTAATTCCACCATGTCCAGCATCACCGAACTTTGACATTGTTTTGATTTTGTCTGACATTCTTTCTAAACTACACTTATACATAATTCATCCTCCTTGAATCTATATAATTTAATAACACAATTCAAATCCAGTATTGAAACTGGTTACATTTAAATACTATCACATTTTATAAAAAATGCAAGTGCCAAAGATAAACTGTCTTTAACAATATGCGTATTTTAAAAGGTTTTGGATAGAAATTTTAAAAAAAAGTTTTTTCAGACAAAAAACAGGCTGCTATTTTGAACAAATAGCAGCCAAACGCATAGCAAACTAGTACATTTTTGTTTTATAGCTTTAATTCAAGCTTTTTTTCCGGACAGATAAATGTGCATAATCCGCATCCGGTACAGTATCGGTCATTAACCTCAACTCCGCCTGTATTTCTGGTTATTGCGCCGTACATACACGCCGCCTCGCACCTGCGGCATTCTGTTTCGCAAGGTATATCGTCTATGTTGCAGATCGCAGGCTCGGCTTTCATTTCATCAAATGATTTCATTTTTTCGAGAGCCAGTCCTCTTATCTGCTCCACATCTGAAATGTTTTTTTCTTCTGCCCACATTTCAAGCTCTCTGCTTATCTCTCTTATCTTCTCGGGACCGTTTATCATAACCGCTGTTCCTATCTGTACGGCAGAGGCTCCCAGCATTATATATTCAAGTACATTCCTGTAATTTTCAACACCTCCTATGCCGCACACCGGCACATCTACGGCCTGTGCAATAGACGCTACCGCGGCAAGCCCTATAGGTCTGATTGGCGCTCCCGAATAGCCTCCGTAGGTAGGAAGCATAGGTCTTGCATTTTCTATATCAACCCCCAGTATGCATCTGATGGTGTTGATAGCGCTTATGGCAGCGGCGCCCGCCTCTTTTGCGGCCTTTGCAACTGCCGTTATGTTGGTTGCAGTCTGTGAAAGCTTGACCATTACAGGTATTTTTACGGTCGATACAACCTCCTTTGTTATTTCAAACACAACATCTGCGTGAGAGGCCGCAACCTCTAAAGATTCTCCCATAGGATTGGAAATGCTTATTTCTATGGCGTCGGCTCCGAAGCGCTCCATTTTGGCAGCAAGATAAGCAACCTCAGACGGAGTATGAGCCGACACGCTGGCAATTACAATGCCGCCGCCGCTTTTGGCAATCTGCATTTCTCTCTCCCAGCCCTCTACCTGTATGTCACTGTACAGTCTTATGTTCTGCGCGCCTTTGCCGTCATATGCAATTCGGGGACTTACATCCATTATGGCATCGCTTACTATACTCTCGGTTATAACTGCTCCCGCGCCGGCTTCGATGGCCTTTCTGATGCTGTGTCCGTCTTTGTTCCACGGACCTGCAGCTACGATCAGGGAGTTTTTCATATTAAGGTTCAAAAAGTCGGTTTTCATCAGAACATTTCTCCTATTCTTTCTTTGTGTCCGCACGATTTTCTTATTTTGAGCTTAGGCAGAAGAAGTATTTCTTTTTTGGTACTGCCAAAGGCATCGTCCTCTCCCTCTATGAAGTCAAACAGAAGTCTTGCTCCCATAACTCCCATTTTGTGGAGAGGTTTTTCCATTGTAGTAAGCTTAGGTGTAACAAGGTTTGACATTCTGATGTTGTCAAAGCCCACCAACGCTATATCGGAAGGTATTGAAAGTCCGCTGTCCGCTGCCGCATCAATCACTCCGAAAGCAAGGGTATCGCTTGTCGCAAAAATTGCTTCGGGACGCTCTTTCATCTCAAAGAATTTCCTGGCTCCTATATACCCGCCCTCTATTGTATTCGGAGCATACACTATATGCTCGGGTTTCAGATCAAGTCCGAAATCAACTATGGCCTGCCGAAATCCCTCCAGTTTATGTCTGTTTTCTGCAAGTGGCGTCCTACCGCAGAGCATTCCTATTGATTTATAGCCTATGTTCACAAAATGTTCAACTACTCTTGCAGCCGCATCGGTACTGTCTATTCTGACCATATGTACATTTGAAACATCACTGTTTTCACCTATTACAACAGACGGGATTTTGTTGTCCTCAAGTATTTTGAAGTCCTTTTCCTCAAGGTAAGGATGAATCATCACTATGCCGTCTATATGTCTGTGAACAAGCTGCTGCATATATCTTCTTTCTTTTTCGATATCGTTTTCGGCATTGCACATAAGAATGGTATATCCCTTGCTGTGAGCCACGTCCTCAACGCCTCTTGCAACCTCTATAGGCGCGGGATTGAGTATATTGGGAACCATCAGCGCAATGGAGCCTGTTTTGTTGAAATTAAGCCCTCTTGCAAACCAGTTTGGAGTATACTCCGCTTCTCTGATTATATCTTCGATTTTTTTTCGGGTTGCTTCTGCCACAGTTTCGGGGTGGTTCATAACTCTTGATACCGTAGCTACGGAAACACCTGCCTTTTCGGCTATATGACGAATATTCATATCTTATTCCTCCAGGAGATCCGGGTCATGAAAATCCGATCCTCTTGTTATTTTAAGATTGTATTTATTCGCAAGCGATACA
>ERZ824978.2325-NODE-2325-length-16952-cov-6.574599_pt1 | contig 16952 bp, 16 predicted proteins | sample MGYA00519860_ERZ824978 | MGnify/ENA primary metagenome ERZ824978 (study PRJEB31778, sample SAMEA3449184) | human gut metagenome | biome: human gut; feature: human-associated habitat; material: faeces | place: United Kingdom | collected 2010/2012 ... | reverse complement strand
GATTGGACTTTACAGGCGCTATGAAGGATGACGTGCTGGACATCGAGGAGCTGGCCTGCTATCTGATGGACTATTTGGCCGCCCATTACGCCGACGTGCTGCGGGAGCGGTACAGGATCGATGTGGAAGAAGGCGACAGCGGCTATGAGCTGCTGGAAAAAGCGGGACGGAAGCGGGGCTTCCTTATGCGGGGCGCGCAGGTGGATACCGAACGCATGGCCCGTATCCTGCTGGATGAATTCAGAGGCGGCAAGCTGGGACGCTTTACACTGGAGACGGTGGAGGACTGCGGAAAATGAGAGAGACGGCGGACCTCTGGGCCTATGAGCGGGAGGCGCGGGAGCAGGGCTATACCGCGGTGTGCGGCGTGGACGAAGCCGGCGCGGGCCCGCTGATGGGGCCGGTATATGCAGCGGCGGTGATCCTGCCGGAGGACTATGACCTGCCGGAGCTGAACGACTCCAAAAAGCTGACGGAGAAAAAGCGGGAAATGCTGTTTCCCTTGATAAAAGAACGGGCCATCGCCTGGTCCGTTGCATGGGTGGAGGCATCGGAGATCGATGCGACTGACATCCTCAGTGCCCGCATGAAGGCCATGCAGATGGCCATCGACGGCCTTTCCGTGACATCGGACATGGCCCTCATCGACGGCAATCGGGACAAGGGACACAGTGCCGCCATCTCCACAGCGCACCGGTGTATCGTGGGCGGCGACGGCAAGTCCGCGTCCATCGCGGCGGCGTCCGTCCTGGCCAAGGTGAGCCGTGACCACTACGTGACGGAGGTGCTGGACAAGGCGTATCCCCAGTACCAGTTCGCAAAGCACAAGGGCTACGGTACCAAGCTGCACTATGAAATGCTGGACAAGTACGGCCCCTGTCCGGAGCATCGGCGCAGCTTCCTGAAAAAATGGGAGGCAAAGCGATGAGCGCGGTAAAGTCCGCCCCGGAAAAGGGCGGACGGTCTGAGGGGACGTGGGGCGAGGCGCTGGCGGCGGAGTACCTGCGGCAGCGGGGCTGCCGGCTGGCGGCCCACAGCTACCACTGCCGGTTCGGCGAGATCGACCTTATCGCCTGGGACGGGGACGTCCTGTGCTTCGTGGAGGTCAAGACCCGCTCCAACACGGACATGGGTCTGCCCCGGGAGTATGTGACCCCGGCCAAGCAGAGACGGCTGAAAAAGACAGCACTGTACTACCTGTGCGAGAAGCAGTTGGACTGTCCGGCACGCTTCGATGTGGCGGAGGTCTATGCGGACAGCCCTTATAGCCGGGAGAACGTCCGCATAGAATATCTGGAAAACGCCTTTGAATAGGGGAGTGACCAAACGGTGATATCATATTTCGACGCCCACTGCGACACCATCTGGCGCTGCATGGAGACGGGGCCGGTGGCCGACTACGGTGAGACGGAGCAGGAGCAGAGGGCCTTTTTCAAGACCGGCGGCGGCCTGCGGCAGAACTGCGGCCACGTGGACCTGCTGCGGGACAGGGGCTTTGCCAGACGTGGCCAGTTCTTCGCCCTGTACGACGATGTGAAGGCACTGCCGGACGGCACGGCGTGGAGACGGTGCAGGGAGATGCACGACTGGTTCCTGCGGCAGCTGGCGGAGAACGGCGACATGGCCGTGCTGTGCCGCAGCGGCGCGGAGGCGGACGCGGCGGCGGAAAGCGGCAGGACGGCGGCATTCCTCAGCGTGGAGGGCGCGGATCTGCTGGACTGCGACACCGAGAAGCTGCGTCAGGCGGCGGCGTGGGGCGTGCGGCTGGTGAACCCCGTGTGGAACAACGCCAACGCCCTCTGCGGCAGCTGCGCCGACGATCCGGATCGCGGCCTGTCAGCCCAGGGCCGGGGCTTTATTCGCGAGATGGAGCGGCTGGGCATCTACGCCGACGTGTCCCATCTGTCGGACCCGGGGTTCTGGGAGCTGTACCGCATGACGGAACGGCCCATCGTGGCGTCCCACTCCAACGCCAGGGCCCTGTGTTCCCAGCGGCGGAACCTGACGGACGACATGTTCCGCGCCATACGGGACACCGGCGGCGTGGTGGGACTCAACCTGTACCGCGGCTTTGTGGGCGGGGCGTCCATGGACGCGCTGGCGGCCCATGTGGAGCACTTCCTGCATCTGGATGGGGAAAAGACCCTGTGCATCGGCGGGGATCTGGACGGCTGCGAGGCGCTGGCGGCGGGGATGAACGGCGCGGAGGACGTGCCGCAGCTGTACGAGGCGCTGGAGAAGCAGGGGTACGGGAAAGCCCTGCTGGAGGACATATTCTGGAACAATCTGCGCAGGCTGCTGTGAAGCGGCGGCCGGAGAAAGGAGGGACGCCATGGCGCTGTATGCCATCGGGGACCTGCACCTGTCGCTGAACAGCGACAAGCCCATGGACATCTTCGGGGAGAAGTGGCATGGCTATGTGGACAAGATCAGGGCGGGGTTCGCACCGCTGCACGAGGACGACGTTACCGTGCTGTGCGGCGATCTGAGCTGGGGCATGAGTCTGGAGGAGTCGCTGGAGGACTTCCGGTTTATCCACGCCCTGCCGGGAAAGAAGATATTGATGAAGGGGAACCACGACTACTGGTGGAACACCGTGGCCAAGATGCAGCGGTTCTTTGACGAGAACGGACTGGATTCCTTTGAGATCCTGCACAACAACTGCCTGTTCTACGGGGACAAGGCCCTGTGCGGTACGCGGGGCTGGTTCTACGAGCTGGACAGCGAGGGGACCCACAACGGCAAGATGCTGGCCCGTGAGGCGGGGCGGCTGGAGACATCGCTGCAGGCGGCGGGGGATCGGGAGAAGCTGTGCTTCCTGCACTATCCGCCGCTGTATCAGGGCTACGAGTGTCCCGAGATCCTGCGGCTATTGCAGCGCTACGGCGTGAAGCGGTGCTTTTACGGCCATCTCCACGGCGCCAGCCACAAGCGAGCGCTGGAGGGGATGCACAACGGCACCGAGTTTTCGCTGGTAGCCGGGGACTGGCTGGACTTCGTCCCTAAAAAAATTTGCGAATAAGAGAAAAAACAGTGGAAATTCCCATCCTTATCTGGTATCATACTATATTGCATTGGTGTTGCTATGAAAACAGGCCGATGCGGAACGGAGGAATAAACAAATGACTGTGAAAAGCTGTGAGAAACTGGAGAAAAGCAGAGTTGCTCTGACCATCGAGACGAGCGCCGAGGAGTTCGAGGCCGCCGTCAATAAGGCGTATCTGAAGATGCGCGGTAAGATCAACGTACCCGGCTTCCGTGTCGGCAAGGCCCCCCGCAAGATCATCGAGAAGATGTACGGCGCTGAGGTCTTCTACGAGGAGGCTGTCAATATCATCCTGCCCGACGCCTACGAGGCGGCCGTGAAGGAGCAGGAGCTGGAAGTGGTGGGTTATCCCCAGGTGGAGCTGGAGTCCTGCACCAAGGACGGCGTGGTGTTCAAGTGCACCGTGGCCGTGTATCCCGAGGTGAAGCTGGGCCAGTACAAGGGTCTGGAGGCCCCCAAGGCGGAGGTCAAGGTGGTCGCCGCCGACGTCAACGCCCGCCTGAAGGAGATGGCCGACCGCAACAGCCGTCTGGTGTCCGTGGAGCGCGCCGTGAAGAAGGGCGACACCGCCGACATCGACTTCGAGGGCTTCGACAACGGCGTGCCCTTCGACGGCGGCAAGGGCGAGAACTTCGATCTGGAGATCGGTTCCGGCAGCTTCGTCCCCGGCTTCGAGGATCAGCTCATCGGCATGAAGGCCGGCGAGGAGAAGGATATCGACATCACGTTCCCGGAGAACTACACCCCTGAGCTGGCGGGCAAGCCCGTGGTGTTCCATGTGAAGGTCAACGAGGTCAAGGTGAAGGAAGTCCCCGCCATGGATGACGAATTTGCCAAGGATGTGTCCGAGTTCGACACGCTGAAGGATCTGAAGGCCGATATCAAGAAGAAGCTGACCACCGAGCGCACCGAGGCCGCCCAGCACGCCTTTGAGGACGTGCTGATGGCCAAGGTCGCCGAGAGCATCGAGGCCGAGATCCCCACCGAGATGGTGGAGCTGCAGGCCGCCCAGATGACCGAGGGCTTCAAGCAGCAGCTGGCCTCTCAGGGCATCCCCTTTGACCAGTATCTGAAGATGACCAACACCACCGAGGCCGACTTCACCAAGCAGGCCTACGGCCCCGCCGAGCAGCAGGTGAAGATGGATCTGGCCGTCCGCGCCATTATCGACGCCGAAAAGCTGGACGCCACTGACGACGAGGTGGAAGCCGAGATGAAGAACGTGGCGGACAAGTACGGCATGGATCTGGACACCGTGAAGAAGTACCTGCGCCCCGAGGAAGTGAAGGAGCAGGTCATCCGCGAGAAGGTCATCAAGGTGGTGGCCGACAGCGCCAAGGCCGTGGCGCCCGCCGAGGAGAAGGCCGAGCTGGAGGCCGAGGGCGAGATCGTGGAGAAGAAGCCCGCGAAGAAGGCCGCCAAGAAGTCCGCTGACAAGGCGGAGGAGGCCGAGGGCGAGGAGAAGCCCGCCAAGAAGACGGCGAAGAAGAGCACCAAGAAGGACGCGGAGTAACGCGGCTTCAGGAGAGAGAAGGCCGGCGCGGCGGGGCGAGATATTTGCCCCGCCGCCGCGGGCTATTATGAAAACCATGCACAGGTGGGTATAATCAGGCATCTATCTTTTGCAGGAGGTATTTTTATGAGCTTAGTTCCTTACGTTGTGGAGCAGACGAACCGCGGCGAGCGTTCCTACGACATCTTTTCCCGGCTGCTCAATGACCGTATCGTATTTCTTGGCGAAGAGGTGAATGATACCACCGCCAGCCTTGTGGTGGCGCAGCTCCTTTATCTGGAGGCGCAGGATCCCGACAAGGACATTCAGATGTATATCAACAGCCCCGGCGGCAGTGTGACCGCGGGAATGGCTATCTATGACACCATGCAGTACATCAAGTGTGACGTGTCCACCATCTGCATCGGTATGGCGGCCAGCATGGGCGCGTTTCTGCTGTCCAGCGGCACCAAGGGCAAGCGCATCGCGCTGCCCAACGCGGAGATCATGATCCACCAGCCCTCCGCCGGTACCCAGGGCAAGGTGACGGATATGGAGATCGACGTGGAGCATTTCCTGAAGATCAAGCAGCGCCTGAACCGGATCATGGCGGAGAACACCGGCAAGACGCCGGAGCAGATCAAGAGCGATTCCGAGCGCGACAACTGGATGATCGCGGAGGAAGCCCGGGAATACGGTCTGGTGGATAAAGTCATCTATAAGAGGTAACATAAATGGCAGACGATAAAAAGACGCTGCGCTGCTCGTTCTGCGGCAAGCCGGAGAGTCAGGTACACCGTATGATCCAGGGTCCCGGTGTGCGGATCTGCGACGAGTGCGTGCAGCTGTGCATGTCCATTCTGGATGACGGGTACTCCGCTGCGGCGGAGGACGGCATCGAGGACATGAACGACCTGCCCACGCCCCGTGAGATACACGAGGTGCTGGATCAGTATGTGATCGGACAGGAGGCCGCGAAAGTGGCGCTGTCCGTGGCCGTATACAACCATTACAAGCGAATTTACTTCGGCGGCGACGAGGACGTGGAGCTGCAGAAGAGCAACATCCTGATGATCGGGCCCACCGGCTCCGGCAAGACGCTGTTTGCCCAGACGCTGGCGCGGGTGCTGAAGGTGCCCTTCGCCATCGCGGACGCCACCACCCTCACCGAGGCCGGTTATGTGGGCGACGACGTGGAGAATATCCTGCTGCGGCTTCTGCAGGCGGCGGATTTCGACGTGGAGCTGGCGGAGCGGGGCATCATCTATGTGGATGAGATCGACAAGATCGCCCGCAAGAGCGAGAATACGTCCATCACCCGCGATGTGTCCGGCGAGGGTGTGCAGCAGGCGCTGCTGAAGATCCTGGAGGGCACCGTGGCCAACGTGCCGCCTCAGGGCGGGCGCAAGCACCCCCATCAGGAGTTCATCCAGCTGGACACCAGCAACATCCTGTTTATCTGCGGCGGCGCCTTCGATGGGCTGGAGAAGATCATCGAGGATCGCGTGGGCAAGCGGAGCATGGGCTTCGAGAACACGGTGCAGAGCCGGAAGGAGCGCAGCACCGGTGAGCTGTTCCAGCAGGTGCAGCCCCACGATCTGCTGAAGTTCGGCATCATCCCCGAGCTGGTGGGACGTATGCCGGTGATCACCGCCCTGCAGGGGCTGACCCGCGAGGATCTGGTGCGCATTCTCACCGAGCCGAAGAACGCGTTGGTGAAGCAGTATCAGAAGCTGCTGAGCTACGACGGCGTGGAGCTGCATTTCGATCAGGATGCGCTGGAGGCGGTGGCGGACACCGCGCTGGCGCGGAATATCGGCGCCCGCGGCCTGCGGGCGGTGATGGAGGGACTGCTGACCAAGGTCATGTACGATGTGCCCTCCGACCCCACCATCACCGATGTGACCATCACAAAGGCGTGCGTGGACGGCGAGGCCGAGCCTACGGTGCTGCACGACCCGGAAAAGGTGGCGCAGCGCGCCAAATTCAAGACCGGCACAGCGGACAAGCCCGCTGCCCCGGCGTCTTAACGAGACTCAAGACTCAAGAGGGGAGAGGCGCCGCCTCTCCCTTTTTCCCAACGCCCGCCCAAGCCCGGCGGGAGAAAGGAGACATATATGGAAACGATCACCCGGAATATGCCGGTGCTGGCGCTGCGGGGGCTGACGGCCTTCCCCGGCCAGACCATGTCCTTTGACGCGGAACGGGATATTTCCATTTTCGCGCTGGACAACGCCATGGAAAACGACCGGCGGCTGCTGGCCGTCACCCAGCGTGAGCTCTCCACGGCGGAGCCGGGAGAGGAGGAGCTGTACACCATCGGAACGGTGTGCCACATTTTGCAGATCATCAAGACCTCCGACACCACGGTGCGTGTCATCGTGGAGGGCGAGTGCCGGGCGCGGCTGCATCGCCTGTGGCAGAAGAAGCCGTTTTTGCAGGCGCAGGCGGAGCTGCTGCCGGAGACGGAGAGCCGCCATACCGCCCGCAGCGAGGCGCTGATACGGCGCACCTACGTGCTGTTCGGAGAGTACCGGGAGCTGGTGGGCAGCAGCATCAGCGACGATTTCTCTGCGGCGGTGCTGGATTGCGGCGACACCGGCCGGCTGGCCGATCTTATTACCCAGAACATCAACCTGCGGCATCAGGATCGCCAGCGGGTGCTGGAGGAGCTGCACCCGGATAAGCGGCTGCGGATCGTCAACGACATCCTGACCCACGAGGTGGACGTGCTCTCACTGGAGTCCGAGATGGAACAGAAGGTTCGTATGCGCGTGGCGCAGGTGCAGAAGGACATGATCCTGCGGGAGCAGGTGAAGGTGCTGCAGCACGAGCTGGGCGACGACGGCGACGAGGAAATAGAGGAATACACCGCCCGGATCGAGGCTGCGCACCTGCCGGACGAGGTACATAAAAAGCTGACAAAAGAGGTGGAGCGGCTGGGCAAGCAGCCCTTCGGCAGCGCCGAGGCATCGGTGATACGGAACTATCTGGACGTGTGCCTGGAGCTGCCGTGGAACAAGTCCACCCGTGAGCGGGCGGACGTGGCGCAGGCGCGGAAAATACTGGACAAGGAGCACTACGGGCTGGACAAGGTGAAGGAACGGGTGCTGGAGTTCATCGCCGTGCGGCAGCTGAATCCGGACGCCAAGGGGAAGATCCTGTGTCTGGTGGGGCCTCCCGGCGTGGGCAAGACCTCCGTGGCCATGTCCGTGGCGCGGGCTATGAACCGCAAGTGCGCGCGGCTCAGTCTGGGCGGCGTGCGTGACGAGGCCGACATCCGGGGACACCGGAAAACGTACATCGGCGCCATGCCGGGACGTATCATCGAGGCGCTGGGCAGGGCGGGCACCATGAACCCGCTGCTGGTGCTGGACGAGATCGACAAGCTGGCTAGCGACATGCGGGGCGACCCCGCCGCCGCGCTGCTGGAGGTGCTGGACAGCGAGCAGAACGGTGCGTTCCGCGACCACTTTGTGGAGGTGCCGGTGGATCTCAGCCGTGTGATGTTCATCACCACGGCCAACACCACGTCCACCATTCCCCGGCCGCTTCTGGATCGCATGGAGGTCATCGAGCTGGGCAGCTATACCGACGAGGAAAAGCTGCACATCGCCCGGGAGCACCTGCTGCCCAAGCAGATGAAGGAGAACGGGCTGCGCCGGGGACAGCTGCGGCTGGACGACGATGCCCTGCGGCGCATCATCACCGACTACACCCGCGAGTCCGGCGTGCGGACGCTGGAGCGGCAGCTGGGCAAGCTGTGCCGGAGAGCCGCCATGCGTCTGGTGCAGACGAATGTAAAGCGGGTAGGCATTACAGCGAAGGAGCTGAAAGACTTTCTGGACACGCCGCCCTACGGCGAGGATACACGCAGCAAGACCGACCAGATCGGCGTGGTCAACGGCCTTGCGTGGACAGAGGTGGGCGGCGAGCTGTTAGAGGTGGAGGCCGGTGTGATGGACGGCACCGGCAAGCTGGAGCTGACCGGCAATCTGGGTCAGGTGATGCAGGAGTCCGTGAAGGCGGCGTACACCTGCCTGCGCAGCCGCGCCAGGGAGCTGGGCATCGCACCGGACTTCTACAAGACGAAGGACATCCACGTTCACTTCCCGGAGGGCGCCGTGCCCAAGGACGGCCCCTCGGCGGGCATCGCCATCACCACGGCCATGCTGTCGGCTCTGACGGGGCGCGCCGTGCGGCACGACGTGGCCATGACCGGCGAGGTGACGCTGCGGGGCAGGGTGCTGCCCATCGGCGGCCTGCGGGAGAAAACCATGGCCGCCAAGCGAAACGATATCACCACCGTCATCATTCCCAAGGAAAACGAGAAGGATCTGGCCGACATTGATCCCGCTGTCCGCGCCGCGCTGCGGTTCGTAACGGCGGAGACGGTGGATGCCGTGTTCGCCCACGCGCTGACGCTGCCCAAGAAGGAGGCGGCGGTGGAGCATCTGGCGGTGATAGGCAGTCCGGCCATGCAGGAGGTGCGCCATGGCGATCAACTTTAATAAAGCGGAGTTTGTTCTATCGTCTGTTAAAGCGGAAACCTTTATCCGCGACGGCCGTCCGCAGGTGACGTTTGCCGGGCGCAGCAACGTGGGCAAATCCTCCGTTATCAACCGGCTGCTGGGGCGGAAGAACTTCGCCCGCGTGGGCGCTACCCCCGGCAAGACCAGCCAGATCAACTACTTCCGCATCGACGATAAGATCTATTTCACCGACCTGCCCGGCTACGGCTACGCCAAGGTGTCCAAGGAGGAGCGTGACCGCTGGGGGCGGCTGATGGAGCGGTACTTTGCGGAGGAGGGGCTTATTACGCTGGGTGTGCTGATCGTGGACGCGCGGCACAAGCCCACCGCCGACGATGTGACCATGTGCGACTGGTTCAAGGGCACCGGGTGCCCGGTGATCGTGGTGGCCAACAAGCTGGATAAGCTGAAGAAAAGCGAGATCGAGCCCAATCTGGAGCTGATCCGGCAGACGCTGACGCTGCCGGAGGAGGCGCTGCTGATCCCCTTCTCCGCGGAGAAGGGGACGGGCAAGACGGAGCTGCTGGCGGCCATCAGCGCACTGTGCGGTATCAAGACCTCCGACTGAATAAAGACTGCCTGGCACAAGAAAACACACGGTTCTGCCTGTGCCTATCCGGCTGCAACCGACCGAAAAAACGCCCGCATGCGGGCGTTTTTTTGCAGCCGCTCTCAGCTCAAATATGCTTTCATAAAACCGCTTCGCGCCTTTTGCGGCGTATGTTTTCTTATGCCAGGCGGCCTGAGCCGGAGGTTTTGATTGCATTGTGCGGCCGCAGGGGGTATAATACAAGGTACTACACTTTGCGCCGCGCGCAAAGACCGATTTGAGGTATACGAATGAAAACTCAGGAAAAGCTGAACATGACCATGCTCTGTGACTTCTATGAGCTGACCATGGGCAACGGCTACTTTGAGGCCGGCTGCAAGGAGCGCATCACCTATTTCGACGTGTTTTTCCGCAAGGTGCCCGATGGCGGCGGCTTCGCCATCGCGGCAGGTCTGGAGCAGCTGATCGACTACATCGAGAACCTGCACTTCACCGAGGAGGACATCGCCTATCTCCGCGGGCGAAACCTGTTCTGCGAGGAATTCCTGGACTATCTGCGGAACTTCCGCTTCACCGGCGATATCTACGCCATTCCGGAGGGTACGCCTGTGTTTCCCAAGGAGCCGCTGGTGGTGGTCCGCGCACCGGCCATCGAGGCGCAGCTGATCGAGACGTTCACCCTGCTGACCATCAACCACCAAAGTCTGATCGCCACCAAGGCCAACCGTATCGTCCGGGCCGCCAAGGGCCGCACGGTGCTGGAGTTCGGCTCCCGCCGTGCCCAGGGGGCCGACGCGGCCATTGTCGGTGCGCGGGCGGCCTATATCGGCGGCTGTGCCGGTACGGCCTGCACCATCTCTGACGAGGTGTACGGCGTGCCCGCCGGCGGCACCATGGCCCACGCCTGGGTACAGATGTTCGACAACGAGTACGAAGCCTTCAAGACCTACTGCCAGACCTATCCCACCAACGCGACCCTGCTGGTGGACACCTATAACACGCTGAAGTCCGGTATCCCCAACGCCATCAAAGCGTTCAACGAGGTGCTCAAGCCTCTGGGTATCACCAAATGCGGTATCCGCCTGGATTCCGGCGACTTGGCGTACCTGACCCGCAAGGCGCGGGAGATGCTGGATGAGGCCGGCTGGACCGAGTGCAAGATCTCCGTGTCCAACTCGCTGGACGAGTACCTCATTCAGGACATGCTGCTGCAGGGCGCGCAGATCGACCTGTTCGGTGTGGGCGAGCGCATGATCACCGCCAAGTCCGAGCCGGTGTTCGGCGGCGTGTACAAGCTGGTGGCCATCGAGGAGCCGGACGGCACCGTGATCCCCAAGATCAAGGTCAGCGAGAACGTGGAGAAGATCACCATTCCCCACTTCAAGAAGGTGTATCGCCTGTACGGGCGCGACACCGGCAAGGCCATCGCGGACTACATCACCGTGCATGACGAGACGGTGGACGACACGAAGGGCCTGACCATCTTTGACCCCATGGCCACCTGGAAGCGAAAGGACGTGTATAACTTCGAGGCCCGGGAGCTGCTGGTGCCGATCTTCAAGAACGGCAAGCGGGTGTACGATTGCCCGCCGCTGGAGGAGATCAAGGCATACTGCGCCCAGCAGGTGGATACCCTGTGGGATGAGGTCAAGCGCTTTGACTATCCCCACAAGTACTATGTGGACCTGTCGGACAAGCTGTGGGATATCCAGCAGTGCCTGCTGCGCACGTCCCAGATGTAATCAGAAAGAAAATCAGCAATAGAACCGCCGAGGAGAGGAGGAGCCCCCGTGAGAAAGCCGAAGGTACAGCAGAGAACAGAGCGCCGTATATCCGCCGCCCTGCGGTTGGTGATGGTGGCGGTGCTGCTTTTGGCGCAGATCGCGCTGGTGGTCGGCCTCAGCGACCTGCTCAAGCAGCGCATGGCGCTGGCCTATACAGTATTGCAGCTGCTGGCCGGTGTGGTGGCCATGCGTATCTGGTCCCGCCCCGGGGCCACCAGCTATAAGATGGGCTGGATCATCCTGGTGCTGTTCGTGCCGGTGGTGGGACTGATCCTCTATCTGCTGTGGAACGGCGACCGGCCGTCCAAGCGCCTGAGCCTGAAGAAGCCGGTGCCCATCGAGGAGCCGCTGGCGCAGCAGGAGCTCGCCCGCACCAATCTGGAGAAGCTGCGGCAGACCGCGCCTCAGTGGTACCCTGTGGCCGCCTATCTCGACAGAAAGGGATTCCCGCTCTACCGGAACACGCAGCTGCACTATCTGCCCACCGGTGAGGCATACCTCGACGATATGCTGACGGTGCTGGACACCGCCCAGCGCTTCATTTTCATAGAGTACTTCATCATGGCCGAGGGGCAGATATGGGATCGCCTGTCGGAGATCCTCTGCCGCAAGAGCCGGCAGGGGGTGGAGGTTAAGCTCATTTTCGACGACTTCGGCAGCATGATGCGTATGCCCAACGAGAAGGTGGAGGAACTGCAGGACGCCGGCGTGGAGGTGAAGGTATTCAACCCCGTTCACCACTATGTCAACCGCCTGTACTTCAACTACCGCGACCACCGGAAGATCACCTGTGTGGACGGCGATGTGGCCTATACCGGCGGCGCCAATATCGCCGACGAATACGCCAATCTCATCGAGCGCTTCGGCTACTGGAAGGATTGCGGTGTGCGGCTGGAGGGCGAGGGCGCCTGGGGCCTGACCCGGGAGTTTTTACAGATGTGGGGGCGTATGGGCGGCGAGGCGCAGCACGAGTACGACTACTACCGCCCGCTGCACCATCCCGCGGCGCAGGGCTTCTGCCAGACGGTGGTGGACGGCCCCGACGACAATCCCAACAACGCGGCGGAGGATCTGTTTTTGCAGCTCATCAGCCGGGCGCGGCATACCGTGTATATCACCACGCCCTATCTGGCCATCGACGAGCCTATGCTCAAGGCGCTCTGCCTGGCCGCCGACAGCGGCGTGGACGTGCGCCTCATCATGCCCGGCATCCCCGACCACAAGTTTGCCTATCTGGTGGCGGAGAGCTACTTCTCCGAGCTGATGGAGCACCATGTGAAGATATATACCTTTACACCTGGCTTGATACACGGAAAAACCGTGCTGGCTGACCGGGAGGTGGGCTTCGCCGGATCGGTGAACATGGACTACCGCAGCTTCCAGCTGCACTTCGAATGCGGCGAGGTGTTCTACGGCGTGCCCGCCATCGAAGCGCTGCTGGAGGACATGGACAACACCATGTCCCGCTCTGCACTGATGACGCCGGAGCGCATGGCGCAGCGGCCTGTGTGGAGAAGGGTGATGGGGACGGTATTAAGGCTCTTCGCCATGTGGATGTAACCCCCGTCGGGTATATTTCCGCCCCAGCTGCGTCGAATCCGCTTGCCATACACAGAGTATGGCGGCACGGCTTCGCCATCGCCGGGACGAAAATCTGCTTCGACGGGCTGCCGGGCACATTTCCGCTCCGGCTGCGGCGATATATCGGTTGAATTTGCAGAACAGAAAGGAACCATCATGGCCTGCTTTATTATCGGCGCAGGCAGCTTTTATGGGCTGCCGGTGCCTGTCAGGGATACGGATACGGTCATCGCCGCCGATGGCGGCTGGCGGGTCTGCCGGGAGCTGTCCCTTACGCCGTCGCTGCTGGTGGCGGATTTCGACTCGCTGGACACGGTGCCGGAGTTTGGTCACATTCTCCGGCTGCCGGTGGAAAAGGATGACACCGACATGATCCGCGCTGTCAAGGAGGGCTTTGCCCGGGGCGAGACGGAGTTTCACCTGCTGGGCGGCATGGGCGGGCGGCGCACCGATCACACGCTGGCTAACATGCAGACGCTGGCCTACATCGCCCGCCACGGCGGGCGCGGCTGGCTGTACGGCAGCGGCGAGCGGTTCACCGCCATCTGCGACGGCGGCGAGATCATGCTTCCGGCGAAAAAGAGCGGCATTCTGTCAGTGTTCTGCCTGGGAGCGGACGCGGAGGGCGTGACCATTCAGGGAGCGCAGTATCCGCTGGCGGACGCGGCGCTGACGGCGGATTTCCCGCTGGGCGTCAGCAATCATTTTACAGGTAAGGCGGTGCGCGTCGCGGTGCGGCGGGGCTGCTTGCTGATAGGAATTTGTGATAAGGAGTGACGGAAAATGAAGAATACCATGAAAAGACTGATGGCGCTGCTGGTGGCAGTCATCATGCTGCTGGCGCTGGCCGCCTGCGGTCAGAAGGACGCAAAGGACGATGGCAAGGTGGAGCTGCCTGTGGCGGATGGCGCCGTTATCGGCACAGGCGCTACGGCCATCACCGTGGAGGTGCAGGGTGCCGACGGCAAGAGTGTGACCTTCACCGTCAACACCGATGAGGAAACGGTGGGCGCGGCGCTGCTGAAGCTGGGCGTGATCGCCGGCGAGGACTCCGACTACGGCCTGTACGTCAAGACCGTGAACGGCGAGACGGCGGACTATGACAAGGACGGCGCGTACTGGGCGTTCTATGTGAACGGGGAATACGCCATGACTGGCGTGGACTACACGGCGCCGGAGGCGGGTACTACCTACGGCTTCCACGTGGAGAAGTCCGAGGGCTGACAAGCAAAAAAAGAGACGGCGCAGCCGTCTCTTTTTTTATATCGTTTCCAGCGCCTGTGCCACGTCACCCAGCAGATACAGGGAGCCGCAGCAGACGGCTGCGCCGTCAGGCAGCGTGTCCGCCAGCATTCGGGACACACCCTCCCGGATGGTGTCGCAGGCCGTCACCGGCTTGCCGTATCGCCGCAGGAAGGCGGCCAGCTCTCCGGCATCCAGCGCACGGGGGTTAGGGGGCGTTACGGTGATGAAGCGGGCGGCCAGCGGCGCGAGGGCATCGTACATCTGCCCGAAGTCCTTGTCCGCCAGCACGCCGGTGAGCACCGTCACCGGCTGACCCGGCAGGTACTCCCGGATGGCGGCGGCCAGCGACTCCATGCACTGGGGGTTGTGCCCGCCGTCCAGGATCACCGTGGGGCGGCGGCGCACCACCTGAAACCGTCCCGGCCATGTGACAGAGGCCAAGCCCCGGCGGACGGCGTCCTCGCTGATGTGCCAGCCCCGCCGCCGCAGAACCTCCACGGCGGTGAGAGCCACCGCCGCGTTGCGCAGCTGGTGCGCGCCCAGCAGGGGCAGATGCAGTGAGCGGTATGCGCCGAAATGGAACACCTGACCGTCCAGCGAATCGCTGACGGACTGGATGGCACCGAAATCCGCCACGGTCAGCGGCGCGCCTGCGGCGCGGCAGCGTGCCGCCACCACGTCCCGCACGGAGGGCGCGCAGGGGTACAGGACGGCATGACAGCCGGGCTTGATGATGCCGGACTTGGTGGCGGCGATCTGCTCCACCGTATCGCCCAGCACCGCTGTGTGATCCAGACCGATGTTGGTGAGCACCGCCGCCTCCGGGGAGGGGATCACGTTGGTGGCGTCGAATTCGCCGCCCATGCCCACCTCGCACACCACGATGTCGCACCTTTCCCGCGCGAACCATGTGAGTGCCATGGCCGTTACCAGCTCAAATTCCGTTGGATGGTCGGCCATGCTGTCCGCCAGCGGCTGTAATTCCTCCACCAGCGCGCACAGCGCATCGTCAGAAATGGGCGTGCCGTTGATCTGCATCCGCTCGTTGAAGCGGAAGATGTAGGGGGAGGTGTAGAGACCGGTCTTGTACCCGGCCTGCCGCAGGATGGCGGCCAGCATCGCGCAGGTGCTGCCTTTTCCGTTGGTACCTGTAATGTGAATATACTTTACAGCTCGTTCGGGATGACCCAGCATGCCCAGCAGCGTGTCGATGCGGCTCAGACCCGGTACGCTGCCCCGCCAGTCAACCCTGTGGATGTAGGAGAGGGCGTCCTCAAGCGTCACGGTGCTCACTTCCTTTCGTTTTTATGCGGCGCATCACCGGAGACAGGGCGTTCCGCCGCGCCAGCAGCCACACCAGCACCGTGTCGATGCAGCCGGTGACGGCGAACTGCACGCTGCGCGCCGCCAATCGGGTCAGGAAATACGGCCATCTGGCCGCGCCGCCGTATACCAGCGCCAGCGCCATGCTCTGCCACAGGACGGAGCCCAGCGCGGCGGCGGGGAACACCGCCAGCGCCACCCGCCATACGGTGGGTCTGCGCCACACATACCGGCGCAGCAAACCCGCCCACAGCCCGTACAGGATGGGCGGCAGGCAGAAGATGGGGTTGTAGCCGAAGGGTGAGAACAGGCAGCCGATCAGGTCGGCGGCAAAACCCACCAGCGCGCCGGGAACTGCTCCGAACAGCAGACCCGACAGGATGATGGGCACCGCTTCCAGCGAAAAGCGGCTGACCTCGCTGGGGATCACCGTCAGGAGCCGCGCCAGCACCACGCTCAGCGCCGTCAGCAGGGCGCAGACGGACAGGGCGTAGACGTCGAAAACAGGCGATCGGGAGCATACAAGTTCATTTTTGCGCATAAAAAATACCTCCTTATCACAGGGATGGGAGGTGTCACCATGATAGACAGACAGAAATGCGCCGTGGAAGCTGGAATGGTATCGCGGAGCAGCGCTCCTTCGTCCGGCGGCAGCCTCCCATCCGTCCGGCACTTAACGCACCATCCCTACACGGCTGAGGACAGTATACAGCCGGACGGGCGAAATTGCAAGGAAAATTATTGTACGGATATGCCAGAGTGCTGTTGACTACCAACCACAGCATGATGTATAATTGTGACTGATAAACACCAAGATATATGGCAACACAGCAAGGAGGACAGGGCATGGAGATTGCATTTGAAAACGGCGCTTATACGGACGGCACAGGCAGGACGATGCTCGACCCCACCGTCTATCAGGACTGGCAGATCGGCGCGGCGGCGGAGCGTGCCCTGCCCGGTGTGGAGCACTTCCGGGAAAAGCTGGGACTGCTGCCCGGCGAGCTGCTGCCCTACGGCAAGACGCCCAAGCTGGACTTCCTGCGCATTATGGAGCGGCTGAAGGACAGGCCGGATGGGAAATATATCGAGGTGACAGCCATCACGCCCACGCCGCTGGGCGAGGGGAAATCCACCACGTCGCTGGGACTGATCGAGGGTCTGGGACGGCTGGGCGCCAACGTAGGCGGCTGCCTGCGGCAGCCCTCCGGCGGCCCCACCATGAACGTGAAGGGCACCGCCGCCGGCGGCGGCAACGCGCTGCTGATCCCCATGACCGAGTTCTCGCTGGGACTGACGGGGGACATCAACGACATCATGAACGCCCACAATCTGGCCATGACGGCGCTGAACGCCCGGATGCAGCATGAGCGCAACTATGACGACGAGACGTTGGCCA
>ERZ824978.2322-NODE-2322-length-16960-cov-4.422419_pt1 | contig 16960 bp, 14 predicted proteins | sample MGYA00519860_ERZ824978 | MGnify/ENA primary metagenome ERZ824978 (study PRJEB31778, sample SAMEA3449184) | human gut metagenome | biome: human gut; feature: human-associated habitat; material: faeces | place: United Kingdom | collected 2010/2012 ... | reverse complement strand
CTCCATTGGCTTTCCCCCATTGAGTTCATTGTCCAATATGTTTGACAAACCTACACCGGCAATGGGATATGTATAGACGATATTCTTGAAATCCACGGCGATTTGGGGGATGATATGGAGGATACCCAGACTCATAAAGACATGAACTGGATGGAGAAAAATATATAACCGTCGATACGGGGTTCGTTACAAACAGCCCATCATCCACTCGGAAAGAGGCAGAGCCATCGGCCTTTTCCACGCTGTGACGAATGCTTGCGGAGTTTAACGCTGTTGGACGATATTTGGGACAAAACCCTGCCTTGTGGACGATATCTGGAATTTCACTGTTGTGAAAGCCGAGATCCCCGGCAGTTTACGCCGGAAAACAGATATGTCGGCAGGGCATGGCTCAGAATCCTCTGCCCGCGCGAGGGCGGTTTCAAAAGAGTTAAAGCAGTCCATGCCCTTCGCGCAGGGCACGCCGTTTGCATAAGGGTGGTTCCGCTTCCGTTGAAGCGCGTTCCTGCCGGGAGCTTTAAATATACACGGGAGGGCGGAAACTGGTCGCGCCCTCCCGTCTGTTATACACTGTAGAGAATCAGGAAACCGAAATGAGGCGAAGCGCCATGGCAGGGCCTCCGTTTGTCGTGAAGTCCAGCGTAAAGGTTGCTTCATCGCCGTTCAGCGTGTGGGGAAGCGCTGTTTCCACGCCGTCCGCATCCAGCAGCATCAGCGCATAGCCGTCCAGCATTGCCGCAGGCAGCATGATTTCCACCTGTCCCGTGGGCAGCATCAGTCTTCCGCCGTACTCAAAGCCCACGCTCAGCATGCGCTCGCCGTTTTGCAAATCGCCGATGCGCAGCACCAGCTCGCCGCGCGGAAGACGCTGCGCCGTCGCCTTCGCTTCCTCGATCAGGGTCAATCGCGCACCGTCGCTGACCTCGCCGCAGACGGGACAGAGCGTGAAATCATAAGCCTCCGCGTTCTTGAGCAGCAGGCGGCAGACAAGCGGCTCACAGAGAACTTTCCCTGTATGCCTGCAGCCGCTTCGCCGGCAGTCGGCGCTGCTGGCAGCATCGCCGTTCGGCGACCATTCGCCGTACCAGTGGCCGCGGCTGGGAATGACGGCATCGGTATAGCTGGCCTTGCAGCGGGTACAGGTATGCAGGGTATACCCCGCCTTCGTGCAGGTGGGCTGAACCGTGCGGGCTTCATAGGCATGTCCCAGCGCGTCAAGCTCCCGATAGGTGGTGTAATCGCAGCGGGAGCAGGTGTCGTAGTCCTTCCAGCCGATTTCGGTGCAGGTGGGAGCCTTGTACCCGCGGGGCACCAGGTCGTGGTTGTTCGGGTTCTTATCGCCGCTTTCAAAGGTATCCGGCGCATGATAGCCGCACTCGGAACAGGACCTGTAATATACAGCCCCGGATACGCAGGTGGCTTCGGACTTGAGATGCTTTGCGTCAGCCAGCTCCACGAATGAATGAGGCGCTTTGCTTTGGCTTTCGTTGCACCGAATGCAGGTCTTCCAGTGCCCGTCGGCGTCGCTCGCCCAGCTACCGTCAAGCTTGTGGCTTACCGTGTATTCTTCCATGCAATCGTTGCAATAGCCCGTTTCCCCGCAGGAGAGCGCGCCGTAGCTGGAGCAAGCTTCCGTTTTTTTGTGGGTGGAATCATAATAACAGGTATAGGTGTGGGTGCCGTCGCCATTGGAGTTCGGGAACCCCCGCCATGCGTGCTTGTCCGGGGCTGTTTCCCCATAGGTACCCCCGCAATCCTGGCACATCTCAGGCGTTGTGCAATTCGCTTCCTGAAAGTCGCCGCAGGCTTCCGTTTCGGTGTGGCTGGGATCGCGCTTGCAGGTATGGGTGTGGGTTTTATTTCCGTTGGACGTCCATCCGCCCCAGTCATGACCCAGCAAGTAAGCCGCACCGCACTCAGTGCAGGCGACAGGTTCGGTGCAGGACGCTGCGCTGAAGGTACAATCCTTCGTTTCGGTGTGTGAAGCATTATGCTTGCAGGTGTGGTATGGGAGCCGTTGCCGCTGGACTTCCACTCGCCCCAGTCGTGCGGCCCGTATTCACCGTAGGACATAAGACAAGAAGTACATACCGCAACTTTCGTGCAAGTGGCCTTGTACTGGGGTGTATCTATGCTCCAATGATTCTCTGTAAACTCATCATAGCAGCGGTAACAGTACAGCGTATGGTACTCTTTTTCTCTTTTGCGTATTTCAAAGGTATTCCCTTCGCAATAGTCGCCGTTCAACCTGATATGCGCAGCCATCGCCGTGGTTGCTACAAAGAGCAGCGCAATCGCCAGGAGACATGTAACCAACCATTTTTTCATGTTTTTTTCCTCCTCAAATTTCTTACTTTCTCTGTATCAAAAACCGCCGGACACAGGCAAAAAGCCCGCGCACGGCGGTTGATTGGTTTGATGCTATGAAAAAAGGGCGGAGCTATCCTATGGCTGTATGACGGTCTCAGGATCGCAGCCATCGTCATGGTTGCCAAACTCCCTTCTGCAACAGTACAGAACACGAATCTAATAATATTGCCCCTTCATAATATATCAGAAGATGCACGGGTTTTCAAGCGCTCCATGTCCGAATCCATGCAATTATCGCACAAATTTTACCGCCGATCGGAAGCGGCCGCTGACCAAGGACAGGCCTCGTGACCGCGCACTGCCTGTCCCCCCGCCTGTTTATCGCGATGCGCGACGGCAAGAGAATCGAAAGCGGAAACCATGAAGCGTTGATGTATAAGAGCTGCCTTTATTCCTGTGGCGGCAACACGGCGCCATTTTATGTATGCTTTGCTCGAAATGCGAAAATACAGCCCGGCGGCCAGCAGGAGGGACAGGGCATCCGCCATCGGCTGCGCCCAGACAAGACCCGTCTCATGGAAGATCGCGCCGAGGACGAACATCGCCGAAATGTAGATCAGCCTCTGACCGAAGATATTGAAAATCTGTCTCGCAAAGAGACAGCGACAATTTCTCGATACTTCGGACGAAAACTTGCATTGTGGACGATACCCTGCTATCGTCTAACGTAGGGTACATTGTATGATAAATCTCTGATTTCGACCCCGAAAAACGGTCATGAATAGACTAAAAAGAGCCGGAGAGTGGAAACTGCCCTTCGGCAAAATGACGCAGAGCAGTCCGTTCCTTGCGCCTATAGCCCAAATTTTGAAGATTTAGACTGTATTTTGGCGTTTTATCGGTCTATAAATGCAAAAAGAAGTCCTCATGCTTTATATCAAAACATGAGGACTTAGTTGGTGCGATCGACGGGACTTGAACCCGTACCCATTGCTGGACACGCCCCTCAAACGTGCGCGTATGCCAATTCCGCCACGATCGCATGCCACACAAGTGACAACATAATCTATTATACTTGCCGAACCTGCCTTTGTCAATATCTAACTTTCAAAGAAAAACGGCAGGCCTGCCGTGAAGCAAGCCTGCCGGAAGAAATCAAAGAGAAGTGGAGAGCACCTGCTTTGTGCGGGAGCTTTCGAAGGCCAGATCCACGATTTTCATGTCGCGGCGCATATCCGCAAAGGAAACGCAGGGCGGCTCCAGACCGGCACAGGCGCGGGCCAGATTGCGGTGATAGGCCAGAGGATCCGTGGATACCTGAGGCAGAGGAAGAGTCTCCACAAATTCCGGCTTCAGCGGAGCCATGGTGCGGCTGGGCCCAAGATGCTTGCCGAATACGCTGTCGAAGCCATGCACGTTCTGACGGATGCGGGCCATGCCGCCGGTTTTGCCGGAGAAATCGTCGATCTTCAAAGTGCCGCGGTCGCCATAGACGAACCAGCGGGGAAGATCCTGCAGGCAGAAGGTGCCCACCTGAATCTTGCCGACGACCCCGTTGTCGAATTCCAGCTGCAGTTCAAAGCTGTCGTCCACCGCAGGGGTCAGAATACTGAGAAGTCGAGCATATACACTGACGACCTTGTGTCCACGGAACATGCACAGCAACTGGTCGATCAGGTGAATGCCCCAGTCGTACAGCATTCCGCCGCCTGCAACGGGGTCGGCCCGCCAGCCGAAGCACACGCCACGCTGACCGTATACCCGGGACTGAATGGTCGTGATATTGCCGATCTCACCGCTCTGTACGGCCTGACAGGCCATGAGATAGTCCTCGTCCCAGCGGCGGTTCTGGTGTACGGTGAAGATGCGGTTCGCCTTTTCTGCGGCGGCAATGACCTGCTCCAGTTCCGCAGAATCCATGGTGACGGGCTTTTCGCACATGACGTGCTTGCCGGCCTGCAAGGAAGCAATCGCCAGTTCGGCATGGACGTTGTTGGGCGTGCAGATGAAGACCAGAGAAATGGTTTCGTCCGCCAAAAAGCTTTCCAACGTGTCATAAACGGTCAGGCCTTCGTTCGCTGCGTCTGCTCGTTTTTCCGCGTCGATGTCGTAGGCCGATACCACGTCCAACTCTTCCAGCTGACGGGCCTTGTTCAGGTGAAAATGGCCCATATAACCAAATCCGATGATTCCTGCCTTGATCGTGTTCATAGTGCAGCTCCTTGTCGTCAGGCTGTCTGTCAGCCCCTTTGTTTGTGTCCATTATAATGGGCAGGGGCTTTTCTGTCGCGCCAGTTTGTGATATGATTGTGCCAATATCCGCTATGCATACGGATGGGGAAGGAGAAAACCATGCAGCAGTTTTATGAACTGGCCAGAGATCAACGCATGGAGGCACAGGTCTGGCACGCGGTCGATAACCAGTCGATAGCCCATTTTCATAGCGCTGTAGAGCTGATTCTGGTGGAAGAAGGCTCCCTGGTAGCCATGCAGGAGGGCCGAAGCCGAGTGGCCTGTGCAGGGGAGATCATAGTCAATTCAAGCTATACGATCCATGGCTATACAACGCCCGCCCATGCACAAACCATCGTGGCGACGATTCCGCTTGCAACGGTGCCGTCGCTGCAAACGTCGCTGAGTCAGAAAAGGTTTGCCGCCGACATCGTGCGTGCAGAAGATGCGGCCGAATGCGCCCGATTGCTGCAGTTGGCGGCGAACCCCGTCCACGAACAAAACCAGAACTATATCAACGGACTGAATTTGGCCGTACTGGCTTTGCTGATGGAAAAGGTCGGCCTGAAGGACAAGGTTCCCAGCGCGGAAAGCGATCTGGTGCGCGAGCTCCTGATGTATCTGCAGAATCACTTTTCGGAGGAACTGACGGTAGCCGGAACAGCGGCTCAATTCGGCTACAGCGCCGGTCGATTTTCTCATATCTTTAACGCGAGAGTAGGCTGCTCCTTTACCCGGTACGTCAACGGGCTGCGTTGCCGGATGGCAGAAAAGGTGCTGCGGGAAAGCAATATGCCCCTGATGGATGTGGCTTCCGCTTGCGGCTTTTCCAGTATGCGCACGTTCCATCGGGTCTATCGGGAATACGCCGGGCATACGCCACGCCGGGCGACTCCGTAAGCTCTTGCCAAATTCCGCTGAATGGACTACAATCAGAACGAAAAAGTTGGCTTTGTCAGAAGCCGAATACAGGGTGAAACGAAAATGAATGAAACCGTCAGAATAGAGGGCAAACAGATTGCTTTGCGCCCCATTACCTTGGAGGACACGCCGCTGATCGTGCGTTGGCGCAGCGACCCACGGGTTTACGGGACGTTGTTTCGGCAGGAGCCGATCACAGAAGAACGGCACCGTCAATGGCTTCGGGAGATGGTGCTGTCCGGGAAATGCGACCAGTTCATCATCGTGGATAAGGCGCAGAATCGACCTGTTGGCACGGTCTTTCTGAAGGAGATCGACCGGGAGCATCTGCGCGCTGAATACGCTATCTTTATCGGCGAGGAGACTGCCCGCGGAAGGGGAATCGGCAGCGAGGCGGCGCGGTTGATGATGGACTACGGTTTCCGGCAGCTAGGCCTGAATCGAATCTATCTGTATGTGTTTGCCTCCAATGCCCGGGCAATCGCCAGCTATCGCAGCGCCGGTTTTCGGGAAGAAGGCCGTCTTCGGGAAAATTATCGTTGTAAGGACGGCAACTTTGCCGACGTTTTGATGATGTCCATTCTTCGCAGCGAATGGTTGGAAAAACGCACGGCAGAGCAGTGTGTTTCTGGTTGCTAAAAGTCGCAAAAATCCATTGCAAAAAAACATTTCCGCGCTATAATGGTAGCTTGTCAGACGCACCCGAATTTTGACGAAAGGCGGAAGGCTTGCAATGGAGCACGTCACCCAAAACCTGACCGAAGGAAAGCTGGCCAGGCAGATTTTCTTGTTCAGCGTCCCGCTGATGATTTCGAATCTGCTTCAGGCTTTGTTCAACATGGCGGACATTATGGTGGTCGGCCAGTTCGTGGGGCCGGAAGCACTGGGTTCCGTCGGCTCGACGACGATTTTGGTGACGCTGTTTACCGGCTTTCTGATTGGCATGGGTAATGGGGTCAACGTGATGGTGGCCCGCTATTTTGGCGCCCGCAGCGACCGCGATGTGTCGGAAACCGTCCATACTTCTCTGATTTTGTGCCTGCTGGAGGGCGTGGTCATTCTGGTGCTGGGGCAGCTGTTCTCCCGGGCCATGCTGGAACTGCTCAACACCAAGGAAGTGCTGATCGATGACGCGGCGCTTTATTTGCGCATTTACTTTTTGGGAATGCCCGCCATGGCGGTCTATAATTTTGGCAACGCCGTGTTCAGCGCAGTGGGCAATACCAAGAAGCCTTTGCTGTTCCTGACCACCGCCGGGGTGGCCAATGTGGTGATGAACCTTTTCTTCGTCATTGTCTGCGGGCTGGGCGTGGCAGGCGTAGCCATTGCCAGCGCTGCGTCCCAGTGCGTCTGTGCCGTTCTGATCGTTGTATCCCTTCTGCGCAGCAAGGAAAATATCGCTCTCAGACCCCATGCTCTGAAGGTAAGCGCGGATAAAGCCCGCTTTGTCCTTCGGCTGGGCATTCCTGCCGGATGTCAGAATGCGATCTTTGCCATTGCCAATCTGTTCATTCAGTCCGGCGTGAACTCCTTCGATGCGGTCACGGTAGAGGGCAATTCCGCCGCCGCCAATTCCGACGCGCTGGTCTACGATGTAATGAACGCTTTCTATATGGCCTGTTCCAGCTTTATCAGCCAGAACATGGGCGCAAAAAAGAAAAAACGGATGCTGCAGAGTTACTTCATCAGCCTTGCCTATTCCTTCGGTGCAGGCGCGGTGCTGGGGCTTTCGCTGGTAGTGTTTGGACGGCAGTTCCTTTCTCTGTTCACCAAGGATGCGGCAGTCATGGAGGCGGGGATGGCCCGGCTTCGAGTGATGGGCTTTTCTTACATGGTGTCCGCTTTTATGGACAATACCATCGCTGCCTCCCGCGGGCTGGGCAAGGCGCTGGTCCCCACGATCATCGTGATACTGGGTTCCTGCGTTTTCCGGGTCGTCTGGGTGTACACGATTTTTGCCTATTTCCACACCATTGATTCCTTGTATCTGCTGTATGTGTTCTCGTGGACGATCACGGCAGTTGCTGAAATCCTCTATTTTGCCAAGAGTTATCGAAAACTGGCGGCAACGTTATAAGCGTAGCAAAAAAACGCCTTCGGTCTGGATGAACGACCGAAGGCGTTTTTTATTGGGCAGACTTATTCGTAATTCTCGAATCGGCGGCACCATACGTATTTGGAAATGGCGCTGTTCTGGGCGCTGTGAACACAGGTACAAAGCAGGTCGCGGATATAATTGGGGAGAACCCGGTTGAATTTGACCTCCAGGATCATTTCGTCGTGGTCGAAGGGGGAAAGCGTAGGAATGTAGGGGTTAAAAATATCGATGGAATGAAGCCCGCTGTGCAGCTGCTTATCGAAGGTGATCCGCACTTCTTCGGCGGGGTGGAGGTACGCCTCCCGGACATAGTCCACAATGACCACGGGGTGAAGGTAGTTGATCTTCATTTCCCGATACACATCCCGCAGAAGGCCGCTGCGGCTCTGCTCCAGCCCAGTGGGATCTCCGGCGATGATCTGCTCTGCCAGCAGCTTGGGAATTGCTACCGACCGCTTGGAGATCAGGGAACCGACCTTGGTTTTGCACTCCATTCGAATGAATTTGTCCGAGAAATTGTAGATGCGGATGCGGTACTTGTCGCGGTTTTTTACGCCGTCCAGCTTGTCCAGCAGGGCGTCGTTGTAGATGGTGTCAAAGTACAGGGAACGGATGTGATACTCGTTATTTTCGTCCCCGTTGGGATCCCGTTCCAGCACACGATCCAGCTGGCGGGAGAGTACCTGATATTCCACAGGGTTAATATAGAATTTCAGCTCATGCCGCAGGGGCACCGTAATGGCCATCGTGGAGGGACTCCTTTCGGGAAATGAAAATCAGATAAAACGAGAAGCAGACTTTGACGCGGACTCGGCGACAACCGCTACTGGGCAGCCAAGCCGTCCCTCTTTCAAGCAGTCCTGCAGCTGATGAAGCAAGGCGTCCGTCACTTAAGCGCCAATCTCAGACTGACAGGCGACGAGGGTCGCATCGTGAACGCCCTCAATATCCAGCATCCGGGTGACAACTTCGTTGCGGGCGTCAATGCGGACTTCGTAGGTCATTTCCGCTCCGCCGCGGGTCAGGGTCTTGGAACGCAGCTTGGAGGTTTTCACACTGCGGCGCAGCTCGGATTGAATGGCCCCTTCGCAGAACTCGTCATAGTGAACCACCAGCAGGTAGGCGTTGGTAGAAGAAAGCTTGGCAAAGGAAAGTACGATCATCAGCACAGAAATGCACAGCACCACGATCAGGGCGATCAGGTACAGACCTGCGCCCAGCAGAATGCCCATCGTCAGCGCCCAGAACATATAGGCGGTGTCCAGCGGGTCTTTGACAGCAGTACGGAAACGAACGATGGACAACGCGCCTACCATGCCCATGGACAGTGCAATGTCGCTCTTGATACACATAACCACCGGCGTGGTGATGAGGGTAAGCATGATCAGCGTCAGGGCAAAGGAGGGACTGTACAGAACGCCGCGATAGGTCTTGCGGTACACGATCGCAATGATGAGACCGATCACAAAGCCCAGTCCAAGGGCCAGAAACAGGTCGGAAGGAACGATGGATTTGAACTGCGCGGCCAGACCAGTGGCGTTGACGACGCTGCTCAGTTGCAGCAGGGAAGAAGAGTACATGACGGGGTTCCTCCTTTGGCATATGGCATAATGATAGGGTAACGCAAGGAACAGGGCTTGTCAATCCGATGGGGCAATTTCCCATGGCTGACCTCCACGTTGACATCGTGGAGGCACGCAAAGGGGCAAGGATAGGTAGAGAGCTGTTTCTTCCAAACCGTTCACGCAGCGACAGCTTGAGTAGTCCGCCAGCAACTGGAACGCGAGTCTGGGTGTAGGGCACTGCCTTCAAACCATTCACGCGGCGATAGCTTGTGTAGCTAACCAATCGAAACGTGAACCGGGGTTCAGGAGCACTGCTCCCAAGCCATCCACGCGGCGATAGCATGATGAAACTCGCCAGCTCAAACGCGAACTGGAGCCCATATGCACTGCCCCCAAGCCATTCACGCGGCGACAGCATGATGAAACTCGCCAGCTCAAACGCGAACTGGAGCCCATATGCACTGCTCCCAAGCCATCCACGCGGCGATAGCATGATGAAACTCACCAGCTCAAACGCGAACCGGGGTCCAGGGGCACTGCCCCTGGTGGTTAGCCCCACTTCTTGCCTTCGGTGACAATGGCGTCGCTGGGCAGCTCCGGCTTTTCGCCGAAGTAGTTCAGCATCTGTTCGTCACTCAGGTTGAAGCGCTCCTGCACCATTTCGTAGAAGTAGGTGGGACGCTTCTTGAGCACGTTGCGGGTGAAGTTCAGACGGGTGTTCCAGTAGCGCAGCGCACCCTCGGGCGTGGTGGGAGAGTCAAAGTTGATGGCCTTGTCGTTTTCTTCCGCCCAACGGTTGAAATGCATGGTCATTTCAGGCTCCAGAATGGCGGCCATGGTATTTAGCTCGTTGGTCATGGTCTCGGTGGTCATGAACTGGTAAATTTCCCCAAGGCGCGTCAGGAACTTGTCCTTCATTTCGTCGTTTTCCAGCAGCTTTCGGATCAGCGTGTTTCGAATCTTCTGCTGGCCGGCGCCTGATTCCTTCAAGTAGCTGGTAGGGCTGTCAAAGCCGGAATTGAACAGGCCGTAGTCCGCGTCGTAGAAGATCCAGCGCCACTTGGAGCCTTCCTGCTTCAGCTTGTAGAAGCGGATGTTGCCGGGGTCGGAGTTGCCGAAGAACATTTCAAAGGCCATGTAGTCGAAGTAGTTGTCCACGTCTACATTGTCCAAAATGTACTGCAGATCGTCCGGGTTGGTGCCGGGAGAGGATTTCTCCACACGCTCCACCAGCGCCTTGTATTCTTTGTTGCTGCCGTAGAAAATCTGGCTGGAACGGGTACCGCTGCTCTCCAGAATATCCATCTGGTCGGCTTCGTCCAGCGACAGTCCTTCGTGCTGGGCAACGAAGAAGCGGTCGACGCGTTCGCGCATGTTGTAATGGCCCCAGTACGCGCCGTTCAGGTAGACCACTACCGGGTTCCACGCCTGATGAATGACTGTGGAGGGATTGTCCGTCTGCTCGTTGAAACGGTCGATCAAGCGGCTTTGCAGACCGTCGTTCAGCCGCGTCCAGACGGAGTCGTTACCGGAGTTCCGCAGCACGAAGCCCTTGTACTGGGTGTATTCCCGATCCGGGAACAGCTTCGCGTTGAAATATTTTTCGCCATATTTGGACTTGGAGCGGAACTTGAAGGATTTCTGCGGCATGTCCAGACTGTACTGCCCCTGCAGCTTAAACTCCATGTCCTGATTCAGCAGCTGGTTGTTCTCCTTGTCGTAATACTCCACGTGGCCGGGCTGTGCGCCCAGCTGCTCTTTTACGGCGCGGTAGACGGTGTTCTTGAAGGGGATGCCATTCGATTTGTCCACGTTGTCGCCGATGGTCAGCATACCGTGATCCGAGTTCCACAGAACGTCTGGGTCGGCCACCAGACTGACGATGGGGAAGGCGTGGTACAGGTTCATAAGATAAGTGCTGGTGATGACCTCACTGGGCTGCAAAAGCCCGGTGGGGTCGAATGCACGCGCCCGCAGCACCACGGTGCTGTTGATCTCAAAGGCGTCGCCCTCGTTGTAGCGGGTGGCGTTTTCCTCCGTTGGGATGGAACCGTCCGTGGTGTAGTAGACCACGGTGCTGTTGGGCACGGAAATGGTCAGGGTCAGGGTGCCTTTATATTCGCCGCCGCGTTCGGAGAACGACGGATTGCTTGCGTAACCATAGTAGCCCGTTCCGTTGGGCTCGCCGGGGGTGGGAGAGTCATAATAATAGAAGCCGCCGTAGCCGGACGTGCGGCCGTAGCTGTGGTCGGTGGGGATCAGACTAAGGGGAATACGATCCAGCACCTTGCCGGTGGGGTCGCAAAAGGTGACGGCCTCGCCGCCCGCCCGTTTGATCTTGAAATTGGTGTGGTATTCAGTATTGGAAGTCAGAGTACTTTTGCCGTCGCAGTAGACGACCAGATATTCACCGGGACCGAGCGTTGTTCCCTGCGGAAACTGCCAGCGCCGGGGGCGCTTCAGAGAGTCGCTCAGGCCGTAGCTGGACAGATCGACGGTGGAACCGCTGGTGTTGTACAGCTCGATATAATCCACCGTCGCCCCGGAAGCACCCAGGGCGACAGAGTCGTTGGAGGCCAGCACCTCGCTGATGATGACCCCCGTTGGATTGTAGGCACGGATCAGCTCATCCGCCTTGGCCTGACCGTTGGCGTCATTGCTCTGGCCAGGCGTGGTCAGGACAAACTGAACCAGATTGCCGCTGGGATCACGGCCGACAGAGTAGTCTACCGGCACGTTCTCGATGGTGACGCGATCCAGCAAATGGCCGCCTGCGTCGCTGAGGACCAGCGTTTCCCGTTCGGCGCTGATGCGGAAATTGGTGTGGGGAATGCCGTTCTGCTGCATTTTATCCTTGCCGCTGCAGTAGACCAGATAATATCCGCCCGCAGGAATGGAAGCGCCTTCGGGAAAGCACCACTTCATGGGCTTATTTTCCTTGTCGCTCAGATAATAGCCGCTCAGACGAATGGTCTGGTCGGTGTTATTCTTCAATTCCAGCCAGTCGGACATGTCGCCGTCCTCGTCAGGGATGCCCACCTTGGGATCGGGGCAGACTTCGTTGATGACCAGCGAACCCGCCGCCATGGCGTTGGCGGAACGGTAGGCCAAAAAGCCCTCTTCGGTGTTCTCATACCCGGGGCTGTAATAATCCGTCACTTCATAATGACGGGTGCCGTCCTCATCGATCGAAGCCAGAATATAGCTGGTGTCCGGCGTCATGGTGGGCACGGTGATCTCATCGATCAGGTACATATCCGGATCATACAGGGCCAGATGTGCGCCAGCCGACGAAATTTTGAATTTTCCATGGAAGGGCTTGGTGGGATCGTCCTTTTGCCAGCTGTTGGACGCATATACGATCACCCGCTCGCCCGCCTTCAGCGTATAGGCGGGGAAGGGGAAGGAAATACGGTCGCTGCGGTGGGAGATCATCACGCCTTCCATGTCGATGTCGTGGTCAGAGCCGTTGTAGATCTCCAGCCAGTCCGGGAAGTTGCCGTTTTCATCCGGAACGGCGGAATTGTTGGCGCTCATGACCTCGCTGATGACCAGCCCTTCATATTGGGAGTGCCCCACATGACGGCCCGCCTCCTTGGGGAAAAGTACATACATCAGCGCCAGCAGCGCCACGAAGAGCAGCAGCAGCGGCAGATTCGCCAGCTTTTTATTTTTGTGCTTTTTCGGAGCATAATCCCGCGTGGGGCGGCTTTTGGGCTGTCCCGCGGTGTTATACTGCATACGCAGGGCCTCCTTTCGTTTCTTTACGATCCGCTAAGCAACCCATTCAAAGGGCGTGCGCGTCCATTATATCATATTTCTCCCCAAATTCCTACCCTAGCGCCTCAACTGTTACACCCGCCTTTAACGGCGCTTCTGCGGCGCTCCTAACAGCGGTCAAAGACAAAAAACGGCCGACAGGGTTTTGAACCCGTGCTGGCCGTGATTAAAACGTGTTTTGGCTGAAAGTTGTGTTTCACATTGGAGATGAAACCGGCTGCTCCTACTTTCTCCGTATGATTGCGTCATGTACTGCGGGGCCGTTGCGCCAATGGCCGATCCCATCGAAGCGCGATCCATGGCAGGGACATTCCCATAGCCGCGTCGACGGGTTGAACTTCATTCTGCATCCCATGTGCGGGCAGCGCGGAGCACGGGTACGAAATGACCCGCTTGCATAATGCGCGCCGATAGAAAAACAGGTTTTCAGCTCGTTCATGCGCGAAGCCGACGCTCTCCGCTGCCCGGAAAAAATAAAGTCTCCCTCGCAGTGCAGCCCCAAAATGCGGGCGCTGATGACCTGCGCCGCCGTGATGCTGCCCAATATCCCCTGTCCGCCGTAGGCTGCGGCCACAAAGAGATTGGGCGTTCGGCGGCCATAGGGCCCGATGTAGGGCAGACCGTCGGCAGAATAAACTTCCGTACTGACAAAGATTTGTCCGGAGGGCCGGTTTTCCAGATAGGACGCAGTCTGCTGACGGAACTGTTCAAGGGGCGGCTGACGGGAAAATTCTCCCACTCGCTGGAGTGTCAGCTGTGCCAACGCTCCGTTTCGAACCGGCCGCAAAGCAAAACAGCCATCTGAATCGGCCAGCATCCCCTCATGGGACAGGGCTCCCTCCAAAGGAATCAGACAGCCCTTTCGCTGGATCGTTCGAAGAAAATACCAGCCGGGCGTGTTCACAATAGGGTAGCCTGTAGCGACAACGATATAGGGGGCTTGTACGCTGCCCCGTTCCGTGGAAGCAAGATTGGTTTCCAGCGCAACGACCCGGGAATGCTCAAAGATGCATAATCCGTGTTTTTCTCCCTGACGGGCCAGAAAACGCAGATACCGCAGCGGATGCAGCGCCGCCATGTTTCGAAGCAGCAGACATTCCTTCTCCGCAAAGCGAGACGAAAAGGACGTTTCTATTTCGACAGAAATGCCCGCTTTGCGAAATGCGTCCTTCTCCGCGCATGGATGTTCTCCGGCCAGAAGCCGGTCGTCCAGCGTCTGCCAATCCCATGAGACTGTTTTCTCCCGGCTGAGCTCTTGCAAAGTGTGAAAGGCATTCTGCTGAAAGCTTCCGTAGGCGCTGGCCCATTCCTGCCCGAAGCGTTTTTCCAGCCTTGACAGCGAAACGCCGCTCAACAGACTGACCCTTCCCAGACAACAGGCCGTGGAGCCGGAACCCAGCGCGTTCGCCTCCAACAGAACCACCCGCAGACCGGCACGGCACAGCCACAGGGCGACCGTCAGCCCGGTCAGGCCGCCGCCGACTACTACCGCGTCGGCAGTACGCCTGCCCCGCAGAGGCGAGTAGGCGCGTTGGTCTCCCTGCTGCCAATAGGTTTCTTCGGACATGGCTCTAACCTCCTGAAGGCTTTGGATAAGGGAATTCTACAGCCATTTTCTCCAAAGGAAACGGAGGGTATACAGCCGCAAAAGGCAGCGCTTTGATCCGCTTTCTGTCGCTTGCTTTCTTATTTTTGCTGAAAACCGAATTTTTTCCCTTCCTTTCGGGAGAAAGAACAGCTTTTGACGGATCGGGGCGACGGTCTGCATACGCCCGTTTTTTCAAGCATACATATGAATCGACTGCGATTGAAAACGCGGAAGGAGGGCGATAGCGGATGAGCAATAAGCCCCTGAAACTGATTCCGAAGGGGCGGCCGCTGGAAGCGCCGGAAAACCCGGCTCGGAGCCGGGCAAGCCCCGTGCGTCGGCTTTTCAGGGGGCGAAAACGGCTCTGGACGAAGTTGGGGCTGGGGCTGTGCCTGGCGGCCGTGTGCACTGCCTATACGGCGGGCCTGAATCAGCCTGCCACCACCGTGGTGGCGCAGAAACGGGAGCTGCCGGTCTACTCCGTGGAACGGGACGACAAGGTCGTCTCCATCAGCTTCGACGCGTCATGGGGCGCGGATAAGACAATTCCCATTCTGGATATTCTGGATCAGTATGGGGTGAAAACGACCTTCTTTTTGGTAGGAGGCTGGGTGGATAAATATCCTGACATGGTGAAGGAGATTTTCGCCCGGGGTCACGAGATCGGCAACCACTCCAATACCCATCCCCAGATGAGCAAGCTGGGGGAAGAAGGTATCCGGGAAGAACTGCGCATGATGTCGGACAAAGTGGAAAAACTGACAGGGGTTCGTCCCACGCTTTTCCGGCCGCCGTATGGGGACTACAACGACCGGGTGATCCAGGTGGCCCGGGCAGAAGGCTATGAGGCCGTGCAGTGGAGCATCGACTCGCTGGACTGGAAAGATCGAGGAACGCAGGACATCATCAAGCGCTGTACCTACAAGGTGGAAAATGGAGACATCGTTCTGTTTCACAACGACTCTAACGATATTGTCAACGCGCTTCCGACGGTCATCCAGCATTATCAGGGGCTGGGATTCACCATTATCCCAGTAGGACAGATCGTCCTGGACGGCGATTACACCATCGACGTGCAGGGAAAGCAGCATCCTGTTCAAACTACGCAACCAACACAAGAACCACAACAAACATGAGGTGAGAAACATGGAAGAAACGGGAAACAGCATCCATCTACGGGGACACGTATGCCAGCCATTGCAATTCGGTCATGAACTTTTCGGGGAACAGTTTTTCGTTACGACACTTCGGGTGCCACGGCTCAGCGGCGCGGAGGACTTTCTGCCCATTACGCTGAGCGAACGTCTGCTGATCGACGAACCCATTGCCGCCGGGAGCATCCTGTGTCTGGACGGCCAGCTTCGCAGCTATAACAAGGTGGTGGAGGGCTCCGGGAGGCTGCTGATCACCGCCTTTGCCCAGCGGCTTCTGCCGGAGGAAGATGAAGAAAATCCTAACCGCGTCCAGCTGACCGGCGCATTGTGCAAGGCTCCCAGCTACCGTACCACGCCCTTTGGACGGGAAATTGCCGACCTGATGCTGGCAGTGAATCGTTCCTATGGCAAGAGCGATTATATCCCCTGCATCACGTGGGGACGCACGGCCCGGTATGCGGCCAACCTGAAGATCGGCGACAAAGTGCAGCTGGTAGGCCGCTTTCAGAGCCGCAATTATCAAAAACAGCTGCCGGACGGCACGATCCTGAATAAGGTGGCGTATGAAGTCAGCGTCAGCAGGCTGAGCGCTATGAAGGAAGACCCGCTTACCGAAGCCTTGCAAAGCATGAACCAGCGGATGCCCCTGCAGGGACAGAATACGCTGAGCCACGCAAGGGAATATTAAATGAAAAGGCGAACCGCGCCAGACGGTTCGCTTTTTGATTTTATACCTTCAGTGTCCCGAAATGGCTTTGAGCCTCTTTGACCGGCAGAACCGCTACGATCTCGTCATCGCACCTCTGTCCGTTTTCTACAAAACCCATGGAGCGGTACATGGCCCGCGCCCGCTGATTTTCCGGCTCATAGGACAGCCAGATGTACTCGGCAGGCCCGCAGGGAAGGCCAGCCAGATAGCGCAGCGCCGCTTCCAATGCGGCTTTGCCATAACCGCGTCCCTGAAAATTTCGGTCGATCATGAAACGCCACAGGCAATAGTTTCCTGCCGCTACAGGAGGTTCGTCCTCATCTCCGGGAATGGGGCCGTAGCCAAACATGACGAAGCCGACAGGCTGACCGTCGGCATAAACGCCAAAGGGAAGCGCCGTTCCTCCCGCCGCAAGGGTCGTATAGGCTTCCACGATGCTTTCCGTGTTGGTGGCTACGAAATCCTCCTGCTCAGGCAAAACCTGCAGTTCCAATAGTTTCCATACGTTGCTTGCGTTGACTTTGTTCAAAGAGATCATGCTGTTCCTCCTGAAAAGCCGTCAGACGGCAGATACGGTTTTGAACCATCGGTTCCCGTTCAGCC
>ERZ824978.2321-NODE-2321-length-16970-cov-4.394325_pt1 | contig 16970 bp, 14 predicted proteins | sample MGYA00519860_ERZ824978 | MGnify/ENA primary metagenome ERZ824978 (study PRJEB31778, sample SAMEA3449184) | human gut metagenome | biome: human gut; feature: human-associated habitat; material: faeces | place: United Kingdom | collected 2010/2012 ... | reverse complement strand
AAAGCGCATACACGGTACTGTCCCGGTCGAACCCGACGGGTCCGCGATGTTCAAGGTTCCCGCCAATAGGCCGATTGCCATTCAGCCGCTCGACGCCGAGGGCAAGGCGCTTGCGCTCATGCGCAGCTGGTTTACAGTCATGCCGGGCGAAACGCAAAGTTGCGTTGGCTGCCACGAGGGGCAGGGAATGACTCCATCGACGGCGCCCGCAATGGCCGCGAGAAAGCGCCCCTCGGAAATAAAGCAGTTTATAGCGCCGGTGCGCGGATACTCCTTCGTACGCGACGTCCAGCCCGTTCTCGACCAATATTGCGCGGGCTGCCACAATCCGGATACAAACGCGGACATTCCGAATTTGTCGCGCAAAAATCCCAAGATATGGAAAAACTTCCCGGAATCCTATCTAAACCTCAGCAAATTTGTGCGCCGCTCAGGGCCCGAAAGCAACCAGCGCCTGCTTTCGCCGCTCGAATTCCACGCCGACACGAGCGAACTTATCCAGATGCTTAAAAAGGGGCATAACGGAGTAAAGCTCGATCCCGAGTCGATGTCGGTTCTCATAACATGGGTGGATTTGAACGTGCCGTGCATAGGAACTTGGAAGGAAATATATCCTGAGGTAAAATACAACGGCTATGAGCGCAGGAAATTCTTCCTCGCAAAATACGCCAACCGCCACGACGATCCCAATGTGATAAATTACGACGGCGGCGTCAGGGAATTTGTAAAGCCTGGCGAGGCTCCGAAACATTCTCAGCCAGCCCCGAAAGCGGAGGGCTTCCCATTCGGCAAAGAAGAGGCCGGTCGGAAAATTGCCGCTGCCGGACTTCCGAAAGAAATCCTAGTTCCCATGAAAGACGGAGTCCAGATGCGCTTTACGCTCGTTCCCGCGGGGACTTTCGTAATGGGATCAAACAGCGGATTCTATGACGAAGGTCCCGCAAAAGTCGAAAAGGTCGAAAAACCCTTCTATATGGGGCAGTTTGAGGTAAGCAACGCCCAATATTCCCTGTTCGACAAATCGCACGATTCCGGCTTCCAGGACAGGCTGTGGAAAGACCATGTCAATCCCGGGTATCCATCGAATCTTCCGGAGCAGAGCGTAGTGCGCGTATCTTGGAACGAGGCGCAGGACTTCTGCAAATGGCTTTCGGAAAAGGCTGGCATTGAGGTTTCGCTCCCCACGGAAAAGCAGTGGGAATGGGCGGCTCGCGCAGGAAGCGCAGACGATTTTTGGTTTGGAAAAGTTGGCGACGACTTCGGAAATTATGAAAACCTTATGGATTTCAACGCGAAGAAATTTGCCGTAAGCGGCATAGATCCCCAGCCGAGAGTCCGCCCCGACAAGTTTATCGACAATATGCCCGCCGACAGGCATGTTGACGACGGAAACCTGCTTGCGGTAAAGAGCGGTTCGTACGCTCCAAACGCATTCGGATTGTATGATATGCAGGGCAATGTCGCGGAATGGACGCAGGACGACTACACCGAGACTCTCGGGGGAAAGAAAGTCGAAGACCGCAAGGTTGTGCGCGGCGGCTCGTGGCGCGACAGAATGAAGTTTGCGCGCGCGTCTCTAAGGCGCGAATACCGCCCGTGGCAGAAAGTCTACAACGTGGGAATCAGGCTTGTAATCAACGACGCCCAAAAGGCTGCCAAAATATTTAAGAAGGCAGAAGCCCTCCCCGAATACAAACCCAGGGACACCAAACCTCTGCCTTTGGATTTCCAAGTTGTAAAAAGGTAATATTTATGAATAATAAACTCCATAAAATAAAGGTTATTGCAAGCGCGGTTATGGCGTTGTGCGCTGGTATGGCGGTTATGTCGTGCGCAGATCCGTCGGGAGCTAATAGCTCTGTGGAAAATCAGGCGAAAATAGCCGGGCAATGCAATTTCAATAAGGATAAGAAAAATATGAAACTTACAAAAGAAATGTTCTATAAAGACGGTAAATTCGACGAGGCTGCCGCAAAGAAAGCCTATATCGAAATGATGGAAAATCTCGGCTATCCGATAAGCGACAATTTGCGCGAAAATATGTGGGTGTCCGATTTCGCGCTCGGGGATTTCCCTGCGGTCGGCATGGGCGGGATTTTCTGGGCGCAGGAAAATGAGCACGGCGTTTTCGGCCACGAAATCCTTTTGCTGCCCAACCAGATGCTCATAGAGCACTACCATGTGGCGGGCAACGGGCTGCCGGCTAAAAATGAATGCTGGCAGGCGCGCGCGGGCACCTCGTACTGCTTCGGAGAAAACGGAGAAGACGCATCGAAGTATCCAGATGTAAAAGTTCCCGAAAGCCAGAAAAAATTTATTACCGTAAACAAAGTGTCGGTTGCCGATGCTAAAAAGGGCAATGTGGTATGGATGGGAAGAATAGGCGCAAGGCATTATCAGATCGCCGGCCCCGAAGGGGCGGTCGTCACAGAGTACGGAGCTTTCCATTCCAACGACAACAATAGGTATACAAATCCGTCCGTCGGATTCTAACCGTGTTTTTCTGCAGAGGGCTGCCGGGTTGTAAAAACATCGGCGGCCCTCATTTCAATTACATTTTTTATGGGTACAGCACTGCTGAAGGCGGCTTTTGCTCACCGCAATTTGGCGCTTTTGCGCGCGGTGTTTATACGCTAAATTTCCGAATGCCTTACAATACCGCGGCGTTTGATGCCGGCTACCGCGTTATAAAATTTTGTAGTGTGGCAAGGAATAATATTTTGGACCTTATATAGGTCTTTTTTTTGTGGATTTTGGGGAATTTCGAAAATTTTGCCGTTTTTATTCTTTAAAATTTAAAACTATAAAAGTTTTTCTTTAATAAATTTTCTATAAAATCCTTGCGAAAGGATTTTTTTGGCTGTGGGTGATGGAAATCGGCAATTCCGATAGGTTTGCTAAGAGTGTTCATGCAGATTCTCTAAAAATGCGGCGCGGTGGAAGGCCGCGTTTTTTTTATTGACTAAAATGACGGCTATTTGATTTGTTGAGTTTGATATATATAACAAAAAATAGAGAATATTATTATGCAACACCCCGCAGTGGCAACAACCCACCAGAGATATCATATACCAAACTTAAAAAGGGCGCTCGAAGTATTTGAAGTGCTCGCAAAAAATACAGACGGTATTACTCTTTCTGAAATAGCCCGCATTACCGGATATTCCAAGAACAGCATTTTTAGGATAATATGTACGCTCGAAGACTGCGGGTATGTCCTAAAAAACAAAGACCACCGAAAAATAAGGATGTCGCGCAAGCTGGCGGCTTTGGGGTATGCGGCCTTTGGGGAGTCGAACATTGTGGAGCGCGCAATGGACGTTCTGCGAAAAATGCGAGACGACTTGGCAGAGACTGCGATGCTTGGCACAATGCTTGAGGAGGATTGCGTTTTGCTTGAGCAGGCTCCCGGCAGATACCCGTTTAAGTTTCTTGGGGAAGTCGGAATGCGCATTTGTTTTAACGCCTCTGCCCCTGGAAAGGCTATGCTTGCGTTTCTTCCGAAAGAGGAACTCGACAGGCGCATATCGGCGATGAAATTTAAAAAATTTAATTCGAGAACCATACTCGACAAAAAAAGCTTTTTGGCGGAACTTGAAAAAGTAAGGGAAAAAGGCTATTCGGTGGATAACGGAGAAGAAATAGAGGGTGTAAATTGCGTTGGTGCACCGATATTCGACGCCCACGGATATCCTATGGCATCTATATGGATTACCGGCCCCGGCGAACGCATTAAGGAAAGCCAATTCGATGAAATCGGCGCGAAGGTCCGCTCTTACGCTGACATAATTTCCGCGCGTTTGGGGTACGGCTTGATATAGTGCATACGGTAATATACTTTTGCTTTGCGTGCATTTTAACCTGCTTGTGCAGTTTGCAAGTTGTATGAATTCCAAAGCTTGCGCATGGGCAAATCATAAAATGTACGAGTGGAGGAAACGTGGCAGATAAATTGCATCTCTGTCTGGGCAGGCGGGACGATATTAATATAAAATCTTTGGCTGAAATATTTTTTTCCTCAAAAAATCGCGCGCGGAAGTTCGCAATGCGGAGGGCTTCGAAAATTCTTATGCCTGCCTTCTTGCGCTTGCAAAACGCTCAGATTGCCGACCAACTGCGGCGTTCCGCTTGTGCGCGCCGTTATATGGCAATATTTTATGTTTATTGCATCACCAAATTTAATCCGCATTAAAACAATTCGCGTTCCGGCAAAAAAGCGGCAGTAAAGCAGGCAAAGGAACCAATAAAAAAATTGCAAAAAAAGAGGTCGCTTTCACTCATTTTTGAATAGCGGGCAAGTGCAAGTTAAGTGGCCGCTTGTGTCTTGCAAATGGAGAAAAAATGTATTTGATAAATTGGAAATGGAAAAAAGTCCCGACAGTTTTACAATAGCCCTATGCTATGATTTCGACGGCACGCTGTCGCCGACAAATATGCAGGAATACGCATTCTTTCCCAAGCTTCAAACCCCTCCGCAGGATTTTTGGGAGCGCACTTGCGCTCTCGCCCGCGAACAAGACGCCGACGATATTCTTGCGTACATGTACCTTATGTGCAAGGAGGCGCGCGAGGCTGATGTTAAAATACGGCGCGAAGATTTTATGGAGTTCGGCAGGAGCGTAAAATTTTTCGACGGGCTTGTCTGCGAAGGTTCTGAAGACTGGTTTGAGCATATAAATGCCTTTGGGGCAAAATATGGGGCGGTGGTAAAACACTATATAATTTCTTCCGGCATACGGGAGATGATTGAGGGAACCGCAATCGCGTCGAAATTCGACAAAATATACGCGTCGAGCTTTATGTACGGCGCGGACGGAGCGGCTTTTTGGCCGTCGCTCGCCGTGAATTACACTACAAAAATGCAATTTCTATTCCGTATAAACAAGGGGATATTCAATATACAGGATTCAATAAACGGCTATATGCCAGAGGATACTCGCCCCGTCCCCTTCCGAAGAATGATATATTTTGGCGACGGTACGACTGATATTCCGGCAATGAAACTCGTCAAGACCCAGGGCGGGTACTCGATAGCCGTGCACGACGGCTCGCCCGACAAGCGCAAAAAGGCCCACAGGCTTCTTGATGAAAACAGGGTTAACTACGCTGTTATGGCAGACTACACTCCGGACTCAAAGTTGGCGCGCCAAGTAAAGCTCGTCATAGAAAGCATTTGCGCGCGCCGCAAAATAGAGGTTTCGGAAAGGAAACAATATGAAGCTTAAAGGCAAACTAATTGGCGGCATTTTGGGCGCATGTTTTGGCGGGCCATTCGGTATTGCGCTTGGCGTCGCGATTGGGCATGTGTGCGATTCTGTCGCAGACTCTTCTGAGCTGTCGCTCGCGGCGCGCTCGAAATTCATAGAGCTTGCATGCGAAGGCATTTCAAAAATCGCAAAAGCCGACGGCAGGGTGAGCGAGGCGGAAATATCGGAAATCGAAAAAATATTTGTCGAGCTGCGGCTCGACTCCGACACCCGAGCGAAGGCGGTTGGCCATTTTAGGCGCTCTAAAAATTCCAATGAAACTTTGGGAAGCGTGGCGCGCAGATTTTGCGCAGTATTTCCGAATTACGAGGCTCGGGAGGGCTTTTTTATTATGCTTTTGAGAGTTGCGCTCAGCGACGGAACCCTCAATGGGTATGAGCGCGAGGCGCTAATCGAGGCCGCCGCAGAGCTTGGCGTAAATGCTTCAAAATTTCCGGGCTTGGGTGGCGAAGAGTACGCTCGAAGGCAGGAGGTTCCCAACGGGGAACTCATGGAGGCGTATGCTACCCTCGGAGTGCCTTTCGACACTCCGATTGAAGAAGTCAAAAAGGTTTACAGGGCAAAGTGCAAGGAGCTGCACCCAGACATATTGCGCTCAAAAGGCGTTGGCGAATACGCGATAGAGGCGATGGAGTCGGAACTCAAACGCCTCAACGAGGCGTACGAAAAAATTAAAAATTCGAGAAGGTGATATTATGATGAATAAATTTAAATCCATGGCGATAGAAGGATACGTAAAAAACAAGTATCCGCAATATTTTCAGAACGGGGCGTTTTCAGTGGACTTGAATGCAGAAAATGCGTCGTGTCGCGTGACGGCAACACTCGCAGGGGAAAGCGCGCCAATTACGGTGAACATCGGCAAGTACGCAATATCCACAAAGGGCGACAAAAAAATTCTCGAAATAACTGATATATCGTGCGACAGGCAGTGGATTGACGCCCTTTTGCGCGACAGGTTATTGGGGGCTAAAATTCCGGTTCCGTCTATAGTCGCCTCAGTGCTCGAAGCATAGATATAGAAGGAAGCGACGCGTTCCATCGATATAAAAGAGGGCGGGAAAGCTACTGAATTTGCGCCGAGAGGTGGATTTTTTGATACGATGTCCGAAATGTCGGCGGAGTAGCAGAAGGCCGTCGAGTCCGCATCGGGGTGGGGCATTCAAATTGCTGCGCGATTATGTATTTTTGCGGCTCCACTCCGGTGTGAGCGAAAACTGTTTTGGGGAACAAATCTCCCCGTCGTGTGAGGAAAGCATATCAGAGAGCATTTTTATGGTTTCTTTGCCAACTTGTTTCTGATTTGATATTTGCGGAGTGTGCTTTTCAGCAAACCTTTCGTCGTAGTGGAATATTTTTGCGCCGAGAGAGAGTGTTGATACGATGTCCGAAATGTCGGTGGAGTAGCAGAATAGCGCGTCGAGCCTGTATTGGCGGACGTATGCTGACAATCCTTCGGCGTTTTTTAAGTCCGATTTTCCCCAGTAGTGCGGCGGAATTATATTCCTTTTCCCCGAGTCAAGCTGAGCCGATAAAAAACCGCCTGAAAATTTTCCGTCTTCGTATTTGTCGGCGAATTTTTCTATGACGAATCCGACTCTCTCAAATCCGAGCTTAAAAATCTTTTTTACAAAACCCTTTACTAGCAGGAATCTGTCCATGAATACGGAGCCCTTCACTGGGGCGTTGGAATTGACTCCCATTGATACGAATTTTAGTTTTTTTACCGCGTTGGAAAAACCGTCTGGAATGCTGTTTTTGTAGTAGTGGCCGAATATTATGCCGCCGCGAATCCCGCGCGCAAAAAGAAGATTTTCAAATTTTTGAGCGGTGAAATTTTTTTCGTACAGCCAGATGTCGCATACGCAGTATCCGTATTTCTCGGCGGATTTTCTCGCTGCCGAGACGTATCTTGATATCGCCGAGTAAGCCTTTAAATCGCGGACAGGTTTTGCGTTTACAAAGGCTATCGTTTCGCTCCCGCGCATTCCTCCGCTTCTTATTTGTGACATTGCTTTCGAAAGGGGTATGTTTTTTGCGTACCCAAACTTTTTTGCAATTTCCCTAATTTTAAACGATGTCTGTTCGGAAACTCCGCGCTTTCCCGAAAGGCATCTTGATACAGAGCTTTTCGATACGCCCGCAATGGACGCCAGCATTTTAAGAGACACAATTCCAGTTCTATTCCGTGACATGCAAATCCTTTAAAATTTTTATGTAAAATGCTCAATATTTTAATTTGAAGCTTGTAAATAAAGGATATTACAACGCAACAGTTGCGTAAATATTGTGGCGTACTAAATTGACCGGCGCACTAAAAAAATTTAGATTCTGGCGCATGAAAATTACGAGAAAGGCTTTTTTTAGGATATTGGCGGCATTTGCAATTTTCGCAGGCGCGGGCTTTGCGTCAGGCGCAGAGAGGGCCGTTTTTAAGGGATTTGAACGCGGAATGGGAATAGGAGGCTGGCTCACCAACTACAAGCGCTTCAATGTGCTTCCAGACAAATGGAGAATGAAAATAACTGTGGGTGACATGGAGCACTTCCGCTCGTACATAACCGAAGACGACGTTAAAAACATCGCGGATATGGGGCTCGACCACATAAGGCTTGGCTTCGACCAAATCGTGGTGGAGGAGTCGCCCTATAAGTACCGCGACGAGATTTTTGAAATAATAAAACGCTTCGCTTCGTGGTGCAAAAAATACGATTTAAACCTTGTACTAAACCTGCACAAGTCGCTCGGAAACTATTGCGACATAAAAGAGGACGTCACTCTACTTGAAAGCCCCGAATTGCAAGATAGGTTTGTTGCGCTGTGGAGAAAGTTTGAAAAGCGTTTTGAAGGATATGACTATGTGGCGTTCGAGCTTCTAAACGAGGTGAGGAACGTAAAGGCGGACGACTGGAATTCCCTTGCCGGGCGCGCCGTCTCGGAAATCAGAAAGCTAAATCCCGACAGAATTATAATCATCGGCGGCACGCATTGGAATTCTCCCTCCACCGTGGGCAGAATAAAACTATTCGACGATCCGAATATAGTTTATACGTTCCATTTCTACGAGCCCTACGAATTTACCCATCAGCGCGGAGTGCTTCAAGCTCCGCCGCTCTTTTACAACAGGGTTATGCATTACCCGTCCGACATTGCCCCGTATAGAGAATACAGGGAGTGCATCGGCGCCGATTTGGGCTCTTATAAAAAGCTTGCGCGCATGGACAAGGAAGCCTTGCGAAAAATGCTTCAGCCCGCTTTCGATTTCGCAAAGAAATATCCCGACAAAATTCTTTGGTGCGGGGAATTTGGCACAATCAGGCACGCGCCGTTGCGCTCGCGCGAAAATTATATGAGAGATATAATTTCCATGCTTAAGGAAAACGGCATTCAGTATTGCGTATGGAACTACCTGAGCACGCCGAACGACGGGAACCGTTTCAGCCTTGTCGATGACGACAACAGAAAAATTTTGTCGCCCGAGTTGCTTAAAATTATCCGCGGCGAAGTCGATTAAACTGCGGCTGTATATTTGCATTTGCTCGTTGCGCGGCTCTCTTGCCGCGCTTGATAAAAAAGTTTTTTAATATTTTTCGGACGCGGCAATCCAGATGGGCGCGCCATGAAATCGCGATTCATACTTTTTATTGCATGTTAAAATTTTTATTTAGCTTTTTTATACTTTTGAAAATATGTGCATTTCATATTGGGTAGTTAGGCATTTTTATCTGTGCCGCCCATTTTTACAGGTTAAAAGCAATTTTCACATATTGTCTCTTCGGCGGGTTTATTTTCTTTGCTATTTAAAATAGCGCGGCAGTTTTTGTTTTTGTCCGTTTTTTTCCCTCTATAAATCTGCGCGTCTTGCCCTACTTATTTAGGATTTTAGAAGTAGCGTTTTTTGCACATATTTTTTTTCGCGTCTTATACATTTTGCGCTAAAAAAAACGGGCGCCATTCGCGCCCGCTTTTTTTTTAGGAATTATGGTTATTTTTGAAAATATCCCGTTGAACCTTCCGGGCGAATATCGGTTAGCGTTCCAACATAGTGGCGGAGATTGCGGCATTCGTATGGATGTTTTGCAATCTCCTCTTCATTTATGTCTATGCCAAGACCGGGAAGATCGGGTATAAACATTTCGCTGTTCTCGAATTTCACCTTTTCGGTGCTTACGTCCGCGCGCCACGGAATGTCGTTTGCCATAGTTTCGAGCAGGTAGAAGTTGGGTATGCACGCTGCAAGCTGGAGGGTCGCGGCGTTGGCGACCGGGCCGCTCGGATTGTGCGGACACACGGGTATGTAGTGCGACTCCGCCATCGCGGCTATCTTGCGCACTTCCATTATGCCGCCTGCATGCGATACGTCGGGCTGCCAGAAATCGGCGCATTCCATTCTGAGATAGTCGGCGTATTCAAAACGGCTGTATAGGCGCTCGCCTCCTGATACGGGAGTCGCTATTTTCGACCTCACCCAGGCTATGCCTTTCTTGTCGTCCGGCGGAATTGGCTCCTCGAACCACAGTATGCCGAATTTTTCGAGCGCGTTGCCTATGCGGACGGCAGTGGGAACGTTGAATCTGCCGTGGCCTTCTATTATCAGATGAACCTGGTCGCCGACGGCGTCCTTTACTGCCGCTATGCAGTCGAGCGCATCGTTGAGATGCTTGGGGTCTATATTAAGGTATTCCTTCCCAAACGGATCCCATTTTAAGCCGCTAAAACCATTCTTTACGGCAATCTTTGCCTTTTGCGCAAATTCTTCGGGTTTCTTCGCGCCGGCAAACCAAGCGTTTGCGTAGCATTTTACGCTGTCGCGCACCTTGCCGCCAAGCAACTGGTATACGGGAACACCGAGGTCTTTCCCCTTTATGTCCCACAGAGCCATTTCCACTCCGGCGAGCGCGCTCATCAAAACCACTCCGCCCCTCCAATATGCGTCGCGGTATGTATCGTGCCAGAAAGCCTCTATGTTGTGCGGATCTTTCCCCACGAGGTAGCGTTCTAATTCTTTTATTGCCTGGACAACCGTAGGTTCGCGGTATTCGAGAGTTGCTTCTCCAACGCCGTAAAGCCCGCTGTCTGTAATAACTTTTACAAACACCCAATTTGTCCTATACGCATGGCATATAAATGTCTTAATTTGCGTTACTTTCATTTTTTAGCTTATTTTATACGGTTTGCCCGCCTCTGCGACGAGCGTTTTTATGTTTTCTTTTTCGAGCGCTTTTACAAACGGTTCGGGATCCGCCGTGTTGCCGGCAAATAACCCAAAGTGCATCGGTATCGCCAATTCAGGGCGCAGAGATGATATTACTTTCGCAGCTTCTTGCACGTTCATATTCCCGAGCCTGCCGTTTATGCATATCATTGCGGCTGATATCCTTCTGCCTCCCGCAAGTTCCTCTACGGATTTTGCAAGAGATTGGTCGAACAGCGTATCGCCGCTCAACCACGCAAGTTTGCCTCCGAAATCGAACAGCAGCCCGACGGCATGTTGGTCGCTGTGGAAGGCAGGGGTAGGGATTACGCATGCGCTTTCGGAAAACTTGAACGGCGCACCCTTTTTCAAAAGCTCAAATTCGTTGGGAAATCCAAGCTTCGAAAAATGTTCCATCGTGCTTTGCGGCCCCGCAAACTTGCATTTTGGATAAATGCTGCATATGCCAGACACGCTCGTTTCGTCAAAGTGGTCGATATGGTCGTGCGTGAATAAAACCCAGTCGGGCTTCAATTCTTCATACGAAAGCGGGGGAGGGCTCATTCTCCCAAAACCCCTCGCGGAAAGCACGTCCGACATGTACGGGTCGGCGACTATCCTCAAATTTTCGTATTCAAATAGAAACCCGCCCTGAGAGAGCCATGTTATCTGATACGGCATATTATCTAAAATAAGTCCCTCCGTTGACGTCGAGTGTTATGCCGGTTATGTAGTGCGCCTCGTCGGAGCATAGGAATGCGACGGCGTTGCCGATATCGTAAACGCTTCCAAGCCCAAGAGGAATGGTTTTTGCAAGCTCTTTTACCCCTTCGTCTCCATGCGTTTTATGCAGCAGCTCGGTGTCGACAATTCCGGGGGCGACTGCGTTTACGGTGATGCCGTAGGGAGCACCCGTGCGGGCGAGCGTTTTTACCATGCCCATTTGCCCGGCCTTTGTGGCGGCGTAATGCACATGCCCGAACAGCGCGCCGCGGTGTCCGACAACAGAGCTTGTGAATACTATGCGCCCGTAGCGTTGGTCGCGCATCATAAACATCGCTTGGCGGGCGCAGTAGAAGCCGCTCGTAAGATTCGTCTTTATCAGCCTATCCCAGTCTTCGTCGGTTATCTCAAAAATGTCCTTCGGCTGGGATGTTCCCGCGTTGTTTGCGAGTATGTCGAGCCTCCCGAACTTGTCCTTTATATTTTTGAAGAGGGCAGCTACCGCGCGGGAGTCTGTGACATCGCATTCCATGGCGACCGCTATGCCCCCGGCGTCCTTGATTTCACCAACTACGCTTTTTGCCTTTTCAAGGTTGTCGGCGTCGCGGTAATTTACTATTACGACCGCGCCGCGCCTCCCGAGTTCAAGGGCTATCCCGCGCCCTATGCCCTGCGACGAGCCTGTGACGAGCGCTATTTTGTCTTTTAAGTTATTTGAGTTCATGTTCGTATTGAGTCTACTGTTTTTGAATTTTGATAATTGTCGGAAAATTTTATTGCGACTGCGTCGGTGCCGCTTGGTATTTCGCCCTTTGCAAATATGGGAGAGAGCGGAGTGCAGTCTGATTCTAAAATCGTTTCGCTATCCGCGCCTCGCAGGGCGATAACTGAAATCTTTCCCTCTTTAAAAAATCCTGCGCCAAACTTAAATCCGCCGTTCGATGTTTTTTGTAGGGGAACTGTGGTGGCGCAGATTTGCGATACGCCTTTTACCGATTCCCCCTTGGCGGTTTTGCACGCCCCGAGGCAATATTCAAATTTGCAGGAGCCCCCCGCGGGAATTTCCGAGAGCGGCGACAGCAATTCAAGTTCTGTGTACGGCGGGTTTTCGGCTTCGCTTTCCGGATAGGTGCGTAGCTTTCCGCGGGAGTATACCGAGCCAACGCCGCTTGTCCAGACTTGCACCGAAGTGGAGTCGGGGTAGTCTGCCGCCGGATTGAAATCAAACGATGCCGCGAAAGTCCGCCCGGCGGACAGATCAGAGAACGCCGCCCAACCTGCCGGCGCCAATGCTCCCACCTTGCCGACTATCCGCATATATTTTATTCTTAAAATATCGCCGTCCAAAGAGTATTGAGGGTTATTTACAACTCCGTGCATTATCTTCCATACGGATCCGCCGACGGGCACCGACGCCTCGCAATCCTCCGAAGTTTGCGCCATTTGCGCCACGGGCCAGATAGACCATCTTTTTGAAACTTCGGAAAGGTTGAAGAGTTCGGCGGATATTTTTATTCGCGCCTCGTCTTTTAGCAATTTTATGTTGCGCCTGATTTTAATCCCCCTTACGGGGTCGGTCGGGCTTTCGAGTGTTATAAAATCTTCGCCGGAATCTATGACTTTATAGATTCCCCCGTCTATGTAAGGATCGGGAGGGCCGCCCCATTCGCGTTCGGGGTTGTTCCAGCCTTGGGGAGCCGGCCAGATTTTTTCCCCTCCGTAATTCAGCCACTTGCCGTCCCACTTTTCGGTCGGCTGGAGATTCTCCACTCCCGCAAGCGCGGGGTTTTCAAATAGACAATTTTCCCCGGAGAGCGAAAATCTCAATATTCGCCCGCCCAATTCCGGGAAAACCGACATTTCTATAAATTTGTTTTTTAGTTTGAGCATATTTTTGCGTATTCCTCGTCGGCTTTTTGCGCCTTCTGGTAATCGCGCATGTAGAAAATCTTATATCCTGCAAAAAGCACAGCGGAACATACTGCCCATATCACTGCGAGCATCGATATGCCTGCTGACAGCCCCAGATGCGGCTTTAGCATGCCCAATATAAGCGGTGCGAGAGACCCCACTGCAAAGCCTATCATAAGCATTACTCCTGCTGCGGAAGATCGGTATCTCTCCGGCACAACGTCGTACAGAACAGGATACGTATTCGCGTCAAAAAACGCCCTCGCAAAGCCGAATCCGGCCAATCCAATGTACACGACAAAAAGCGATTGCGCGCTTCCCATCGCGACTATGAATGGAACTGCCAAAAGCAGCCCCGCGCTCTGCAACAGTATTCTGTATGAAGGCTTTTTTACGGCTAGCTTGTCGGACATTTCCCCCGCGAGCAATATGCCGAAAAACGCGGCAAGGTGCGTGTAAAAAACCGAATGGAATCCGGCTTCGGCGAGGTTCATTGAAAATTTCTCGTACAAGAACGTCGGAGTCCACGTCAGATATCCGGTTAGGACAAATATCAGCCCGGCAAAGCAAAAAGTCAAAATAACTGCCGTTGGCACGCGGAATAATACGCGCATTGCGTCCAAGAAATTAATCTTTTCAGCTGCGTGATTGCAATGGCTTGCAGCGTTTGCATCGCCAGAGTCTTCAGCAGGTTCGCTTTTTTTGTCGTGAAGCCTAAAATACATTATTATGCCGTGCACCAGCCCAACCGCGCCGAAAATGAAAAATGCGCTCCGCCAACCCCACATCTGCCCTATGTAGCCCGCGATTAGCCCGCTTGCAATCACGCCAAAATAGTACGAGGTTTGGTGTATGCTCATGGCTATTGCCCGCGTGGACTTATGGTAGTCGGCGATTGTAGAGTAATTTGCAGGGCCGAACATCGCCTCTCCGAGGCCGGTGGCGAAGCTTCGGAAGACTATGAACATAAGAACCCCCGTGCTCAACCCTGTGAGCATTGTAGCCGAGCTCCATATTATTATGCTCGATACTATCAGCGCCTTCTTGCTGAACCTGTCGCCCAGATAACCCGATATTGGCACGAGAAGCGCAAGCACCAAGTTAAATATTGTAGCTATCAACCCAACTTCTGCCGACGTAAGTTTCATCGACTCTTGAATCAGCGGCAGCACCGTATTGAAAACCTGCCTGTCCGCCTGATTTAAGAAAAAAGCAACCCACAGCAGCGCGAGAACCTCCCATTTATAATATTTATGTTGCATAAGCCAATAACTGTACCGCGTTTCAAAATTTTACAGAATTTATCCAATAAGCGTAAATTTTTATAAGAATTTAGTCAAATTATTTGTTGAAATTAAAATTTCGACTTTATTGAACTATATTGACTTTATCCGATATATTTTAAGAAGGGGCACAATTTTATTTGACATCCACGCGCATAGCATAAATAAACGTTTAGAAAAAAACGCGGCGTCCATTCCATTTTAATGTATAAAATACTTGCGCGCCGACGATAGGAGGAAAAATATGAAAAGAAGAGATTTCTTGAAAGCTTCAGCGCTCTTCGGGGGCGTAATGATTTTGCCTTCGGCTCTCGCCGCCAAGGTAAAGGGCGCAAACTCGCGCGCAAATATTGCAATAATAGGATGGGGCGGGCAGGGCAAATCGTCCGTGAACTCCATTTTTAACAGCAACGACGCAAATATAGTAGCCCTTTGCGACGTCGACGAAGGCTATGCGGCGTATTGTTACCGCGACGACAGAGGCAAATTTTTGATGCAGAATATTGGCAGCCTGCCGAAATTTAAAGACTACCGCGTAATGCTCGATAAAATGGACTCCGACATCGACGGCGTCTGCGTTTGTACCCCCGACCATTCGCACTATCCGATATCCGCGTGGGCAATTTCCAAGGGCAAGCATGTTTTCTGCGAAAAACCCTTGACGCGCACAATTTGGGAGGCCCACGAACTCAAACGCCTCGCGGCAAAGGCTGGCGTATATACGCAAATGGGCAATCAGGTCCATACAAACGACGCTTGGCGCACTATCCGCGAATGGTTTGAAAGCGGAATAATGGGCGAAGTGGAAGACATCTATGCTTGGACAGACCGCTCCTGGGGGTTCGACTCCATGCCTCCGGAGACCTCCAAACCCGCTACCCTCGACTACAACCTGTGGCTAAATGTGGCGCATCCAAGGCCTTTTAGCGGAAAGGTTGTACCGTTCAACTGGCGCGGGCTTCGCGATTTCGGAACAGGTTCCGCAGGCGATATGGGCTGCCACTTCCTCGACAATCCGTATTCCGGATTGGGCTTGGGCGCTCCCTATAAAATCGTGTCCGACGCGCTTCCCGCCAAGGATTTCAGCTGGCCCAAAGCCGCGTCGATAGACATGTTCTTCAAGAATAAATTCGGAAAGGACGGCATTGTAAAATTGCATTGGTACGATGGCTTGCGCCGACCGAAGGAAATAAAGAGAGTCGATCCGGCTTTCTTGAAAGATCCGAAAAATAAAAACTGCATATTTATCGTCGGTACAAAGCATACGATGACGTTCGCTTATACGGGCTCCGGCGTAAAGCTTACCGAGAGGGACGCTCAGATAGAGCTTATGAAAGCCGGAAAAATTCCGCCTAAGACAATCAAGCGCAACCGCTTCCCGTTCAATCCCCAGGCAGATTGGGCGTCTGCGATTGTGGAGGGCAGAATGCCGGAATCAAACTTTGACTACGCAGCTCCATTTACAGAGATTGTCCTGCTTAGCATGATTTCCTGCATACACCCGGGAGTTGAGTTGGAGTACGACCCAAAAACTATGTCGTTCCCGAATTTTAAGGAGGCTGACAAATATGTGAGGTCGCTGTACTCCTACCGTCCGGAGTTCCTGCCTTCGGCGGCGAATGTGTAGCGAAAACTTTGAGATATGATTTTTTTAGGGGCGCAAATTTAAGCGTCCCTTTTTTGTCGGAAGAGTTGTCGTGCAAAGCTTTTTTGGCATTTGCCCGATTTTTAGTCATGCGGAATTTTTTGGGTGGAATGCCGATTCTCAAATAGATTTTAGAAAAATAATTGCTAAAAAAAAAGCGCGCAAAATATGCGCGCTTAAATTCAAAAGAATCCCTGCTGGGTTGAACCCACGCTGGTCTTATTTCTTGATTTCTCTGTGCAGGGTTCTGCGCTTTAGAGAAGGATTGTACTTCATCTTCTCTACTTTTTCCTGCGTTTTGCGGAAGTTGCGCGTTGTCATATAGCGCGAGGGCGATTTGCCTTCCTTGCGCGCTTCTGTGCATTCGATTATTACTATTTCTCTGGGCATGGTGTTTCCTTTAATTAAAAAATTTAAAATACAATAATGCCGCGTATCCTGGCAATTTCAATATATTTTTTAGAAAAAAATCGCGCGCGCCGCGGAATTTGCGGCGCGCGGTTCCCCCAAAAAACTATTCTCCGGAGAACGGATCTTTTACGAGCCCTATTTTGCGGCCGAGAATGTGCTTTACGAGCGGATCTGAACCGAAGTACTTTCTCACGTCCCCGATGGACAAATTCGGGTTTTTCCTGATTGCGTCCGCGTCCGATTCCGAGGCGGGCTTTATGTATGAGTTCCCGTAGAGCTTCAGCAGCCCGTTCATCGCCATTGAGGAATTGAAAATTTTGTTGTCGAAGGCGTAGTTTACGCGCGGGAGAGTCGGGTCGAGAATCTGCGCAAGTTTGGGATATGCCTTCGGGTATACGCCGGTTTCGACGTCCACATGGTTTTTGCGCCATTCCGCTTCCCCGGCAAGCTTCCGTGCGTAGTGCTCGTCCGTCCAGGTCTGCGAGCCGAACGCAGACTGGCAGTTTATGAATACGTTTTGTTCCGCGCGCGTCTCG
>ERZ824978.2318-NODE-2318-length-16988-cov-2.931436_pt1 | contig 16988 bp, 16 predicted proteins | sample MGYA00519860_ERZ824978 | MGnify/ENA primary metagenome ERZ824978 (study PRJEB31778, sample SAMEA3449184) | human gut metagenome | biome: human gut; feature: human-associated habitat; material: faeces | place: United Kingdom | collected 2010/2012 ... | reverse complement strand
TGACTTCGGGTGGAATGGTTCCGAAGGGTAATCCGGATCATTTAGAGGCATGTAACTGTACTAAATATAAGAAGTACGACTATGAATGCTACGGTGGAAAGGGAGTAACCAAAGGCAAAGTTGTCCATGGAGGATATGACCCTGTTTATGGAGATGCTGACGGTAACAGAATCCTGCCAGTAGATATGCTGACGGAGCTGGAAAAAGAAGGAAGAATCGGAGAGCTGTGCGATTTTACGTATGTGACTGTAGGAAATGGTATGGGAACCGATCAGGCGGCTGCTTTTGGTGATGCAATAGCTGAAGAACTGAAGCGTGAAAATATACAGGGCGCTATACTTACGTCTACATGAGGAACCTGTACTCGTTGCGGCGCAACGATAGTAAAGCATATTGATGCAGCAGGAATACCGATTGTACATATATGTACTGTTACACCGATTTCCATATCCGTAGGAGCGAATAGAGTAGTACCGGGAGTTTCCATTCCTTATCCTGTAGGAAGACCGGATCTTCCTGAGGAAGAAGAGAAGGCTTACAGGAAGCTGATGATGGAAACAGCATTAAAAGCATTAGAGACAGATATTACGGAGCAGACCATATTTCAAATTGAGTAGCAATAAACAATAAATATCATAAAGCCATATGCTATGAAAATTACGGTAATTACATTTAGGAAAAAATAAAAAAGTTTCTTAAACGGAAGGAGAAAAAGTTATGAGCAATCAACAGACGGGAGGATTAAAAGAGCATAACATAACTTTGCGTGCAGCAGTTATGATGATGTACTGTCTTGTAGCGGCCGGTGCGTTTGGTATCGAAGATATGATACCGGATGCCGGTCCTGGTATTACGATCATAGTTTTATGCGTATTGCCATTTATATGGGCAGCGCCTCAGGCGCTTTGCTCCGCGGAGCTGGGCTCTGCCATTACGGATGCAGGCGGATTTTATAAGTGGATACAGAGAGGTCTGGGTGAATTCTGGGCATTTCAGGGATGCTGGTGCAGAACACTGTCATGCTATGTGGACAACACTCTTTATATTGTACTTGCAGGATCGTATACACAGATGCTGATACCGGGAATGACTGATTTAGCTAAATTTATTTTTATGACGGTACTCATAGCAATATTTACGATAATAAACTTGTTAGGCATAGAGGAAGTAGGGGCTATCAGTACAATCTTTTCCGCAATAATATTTCTTGTATTTGCAGCAGTAACGATTATTGGATTCTGCAATTGGCAGTATAATCCTATGGAGCCTCTTTACAACAGTGAAGAGTATTCGCTGATTGGCGCAATAGGAGCTTGCCTGGCAACAGGTATGTGGATGTATTCGGGATATACTTCCATGTCTACTTTGGCGACAGAATGTAAGGACAAGAGCGTTATACCTAGAGGTCTTATTGTGGTAATGCCTATAATAGCACTGTCATATATACTGCCAACAATAGCAGGACTGGCTTCGGTAGGACATTGGCAGGACTGGACCTTTGACGGGGGAATTTCCTTTGGACATGTTCTTGCACTTGCAGGATCATGGGGACTTCCGGTATTCATTATTGCAGCGGTATTTTCACAACTTTCGATATTCAATACTCAGATAATATCAGTATCGAGAGGGTTCTTCGGAATGGCAGTGGATAACTTGGCGCCTAAATCACTTATGAAGCTCAGTAAAAAGAGATGTGTACCTTATATTGGAGTTCTGACATTATCAGTAGTGGCATTTTGCCTATGTCAGTTTGACTTCTCCGTGCTTGTAACTATAGATGTTACATTATTGATGGTGGATTATGTACTTGTATTCATATCAACGGCAGCGTTAAGAAAGAAAGAGCCGGATCTTCCGAGACCTTTCAGAATTCCGGGTGGTGATAACGTTGTTAAGATCATGGTAGCTCCAGGAATAATCATTGCAGTGGTTGCGTTGTTCTTAAACGGAGCGGATTACTTCCTAGGGGGCATGATTGGATTGATGTCTGCGCCTATATTGTATGTAATATGGAAGAGGATGTATGGAGGACTTTATAAAGTGGATCCTGAAAAATATCCGATAAATCCGATAACAAGGCTTGCAGTGGGTGATTTGCATAGGATTACAATTATATTGGCAATATTTGGGGTTATAGGTTTGATAGGCTCTCTGTGGTGGTTTGGATACTATGAAGTAGGATGGGAATCATATTATCTTGACTCATATAAAACACTTAGCTTCGTGGGAAGCACAGGCGAAGAAATAGTTCATTGGATATATTCTGCGATAATGTGGCTTTCAATCATATATAATGTGGCAGCAGTGATAATCGAGATTGTGGCAGTTAAGATAGATCCGTTAAAAAAGAAAATTTCGGATTAATTGAGATAGATACAAATACACATACATATGGCTAAAAAAGCACATGATATTTAAAGTTAAATAAATTCAGTAGAATAAAACAGGGAGTGCTTATTCAGGATTTAGACTTTAGAAGAAAAAGTTGGGGAAAAATGAGCTTTTTGAAAGCTTGCTAAAATTTCTGAGAGTCTGATTTGAGGATATTGAATAAAAATGTAAAAAAGGCCTGCATTATAATAATGCGGGCCTTTGCTAATAATGGAGAATCTTTTTATCTGATTATAGAACAAGAAGAAGTGTGGAGGTTCTCTTGGATAGTCTAAATAGTTAATCCAAGTCTATGCTTGCACTCCATAGGACTCACATATCCTATATTGTGCTAATTAATATATTCATTTAAAACATCAGTAGACCTTGAAGTGTTTACTCCGGCCCAATTTGTGTTGCGGAACATATTACTTTTGATTGACACAAAAATATCTCACAAGCTGAATTGTTAGGAGAATAACCTTTCGTAGACATAGAGCGTGTTAGTTTATTACGATTTATTAGGTAAATTCATCCCGTATCTGTATGGATTACCGGCTTTTCTTCTGACGACAATGTATGAATTGCATTATCAACTATCGTATTAACTAAGCGTAAATCAGGAGATGTTGCTATATTCTATATAAATAAGATCATCAAAGTAATTAACAACGGGTGACAAATATACTTTGTCTGCGGAAACGGCAAACTAAGTTGTATCAGTTATGCTCTTCTGATTTGGCTTTACTGCAGCGAAATATCTGTTTATGATGTTATCCGCAACTGGTGATATTTCACTTGAATAGGAAATTGATTATTTCGTGCAAGAGCACCGGAGCTAAGCTTTGCTTAGCTCCATGTATTTTTGATTGCGAACCATCGGTTCGCCTTTCAGCTCCACCATAACGCAATTTAAAGTTTATGCTTGGCACAGTATTCCCGCATATTCATTGAACCCATCTCAATCCAAAATGATGTGTGAGCATAGCGAACAACAATAGCTTCTGCCTGTACGCTTTCGTTCAGACGTTTCACTCAATCTTCCCTGCGGTATTGTGTGCAAAAAACAGTTGATGTTGTATCTGACATTCTCTCAAACAACTCAAAAATAAATATATTTCGCTGTCTGATAAATCCGAAACCAGCCATTCGTCTATTACAAGCAGTGGTATTTTGCTGTAACTTGCAAGCAACCTCCTCTGCCTGCCCTGAACGATGGTTGCATCCCCGTACTCCATCAGTAGATCAGGCAGGCGTATGTATCTCGCTATTATCTGCCTGAGGCATGCCTGCTTCGCCAGCGCACATGCCAGATATGTTTTTCCAGATCCCGTAGGCCCCTGTAAAATTATGCTCTGGTGCTGCTCGATATACTGACAGGTAAACAGATCTTTTATCAAAGCTTTATCAAGTCCACGACCTTCATAATGGATGCCATGCATATCAGCCTGAGGAAACCTCAGCCTTGCTGATTTAATCATCCTTTGTATTTTGCTGTTGTATTTTTCCTGATATACGTAATCAACAAGGCGCTGCATGCGTTCATCAAAAGACCATGCGAGAGTGTCCGGTTCTGTCTGCTGTATCTCAAGCCCTGATATAACCTCTGTAAGATTTAATTCACGAAGTTTGCGTCTGGTTTCATCATTTATCATTACTGTCACCTCCGGCATAGTAATCGCTTCCCCTCAGGTATCCCATTACAGGGCTGCTGCTTTTCTCACCTTTTTTTCTTTCCAGATAAATTTGGTCTTGATTGGCTGCCGGTATGGACTTAAGATGATGATAACGGGGCTTTCTTATCCTGCTGTTAATGGCAAATTCACAGGCAGCTTCCAGGCGTGCTTCAGAATATTTGCTGCTCAGACGTAAGACTGACAACGCGGGATTAAATCCCTGTTCCTTAATCTCAACGCCCTCAAAAATTCTATTAACAGTTTCAGATGTATATTTTCCGATGGAAGATGCCCATTTCTGAATACATTCTTCATTCCACGGTGTGAATCTGAATTTTTCAGGCATATCCTCTACGTGTGTAGAATACTGATTTTTTCTGCCTGCAGCAAAGCGGCTGTGTGTAGCAATACGGTTTGATCCGCTGTAAATTTCAACTTTGGTATCGGTTATACGTAAATCGACGTTCTTTTTTGCATACTGATAAGGGCAGGAGTAATGGTTGTGTTCAAAAACCACATGATAATCAATATTTACACTGCGCCCATAAACCCATGTGGCTATTTCATATAGAATAGCAGGCAGCGGATGAAGAAACTCTTTCTCATCAAGGTAAGCTTCATAGCGTGAGCCTTCACGTTTCTGAAATTCAGCATGGTTGAATTCATAAAGCTTCTTATGAACAGCAGTTTTTAAATCATCAAAAGAGTAAAACACCTCGTTCCGAAGTTTTGCAATGATAGCGGTTGCAATTTTTCCGACTGTGCCCTCAACGGAAGCCTTTTGTTTTGGTTTACGAATACCTGCAGGCATTATTGCGGTTACATAATGCGCTCCCAGGGCTTCATAGTCCTGTGTAAGAATTATTTCACCTTCTTTCGGATGGGCAACAACGCCTGTTTTGAGATTGTCGCAGATGAGCCCTGTCGGAACCCCTCCAAAGAAATTATACATATTCACATGCGCTCTGATAAATGAATCCATTTTCATGTTCACTGTGGGCTACACATATGAGTATTGACTGTATGGAAGCGTTCCTACAAAAAGATATACGGTAATGATTTCGCCGGTTGATGCATCTGTATAGCTCATTGTCGGGCCTGACCAGTCAACTTCAACTTTCACTCCGGGCTTGTTTTCTAAATGATTTGTAAGCTTGTTTACTACTGTGAAATCAGCATAACCTGCGCAGTATTTGGTATACCCCATAGGAATTGTACCTGAAATTCTGCATCTGTCCTGATATTCCTGCCATAGAAGTTTAAGCGTAACACCAACCTTTTTAAGCTCCTTGTGCACATATTCATAATCAGGTGCTTCATAAAGGCTTTCTATCGCAAATTTGTTCGGAAAAATCATGCGATACACCTCATCACCGAAAAGCTCTTTTACTTTCTCGTAAGTAATCTCTTTTTCTTTTGCAATGTTGATTACATCGCTGGCGGAGTGTTTGGACATATGTCTGGTAGCAGCTATCTGATTTCTTGACAGCCCTGATGCACTAAGCTCTAAAATGAGCTTAGCATTGATTTTATTGGCCATATTATCGGCCTCCTTTCTGTAAATTCTGAGGCGAACCTCTAATTTGATTTTACAGAAAAGAAAAGAAAAAGTGGAGCTGATATGCGAATCGTATTTAAGTGGAGCTCTTACCTGCACAGGTGGAACTCAAAAGCGTGCTGATGGTGTCGTTTCTGCGAAATATTCAGAAATATACTTTCTTGTTTTTTGTTTTTATAATGAGTTGTTTTTACTTCATAATTTTCTGTACAATTTTTCCGGAAACAATTATGTTTTCTTTAAAAAACTCTATTATTCTACATCTTACGGTTGCGTATTTTTAAGGAAGTCCTCATTTTAATAGGGTTGCAGATAAGAAATTAACTGTTGAGAAATTTCAATATTCATGATATTCTTAGTTTGATATCAATATCTTGGATAGAATTGCAATATAGAAGGAAAATAAAATGGACTTCAGACAAATTGAGGCATACGTAAATGTTATAAAGCAAAAAAGCTTTTCGAAAGCAGCATATATAAGCAAGGTGAAACAACCAACTATCAGCTCGCATGTTAATGCGTTGGAAAGAGAACTGGGATGTAAGTTAATAGACCGAACGCATAGAGAAGCGAAGCCAACTCCTGAAGGGCAGAAGCTTTATGATTATGCTGTTAATATGATAAATATGCGAGAGACCGCAATATATTCAATAAAAGGATTTCAGAAGAGTATAGGCGGACTAATAAGAATTCATGCATCAAATTTTCCTGCAGAATATATTCTGCCTAATGTCATAAAGGCCTTTACGGCACAGTATCCGAATGTCAAATTTCAGATTGAGCAATATGATAGTAAACAAGTGATTGAAAATATGTTGACAAACAAGGCAGAGATAGGATTTACTGGGGCCAAAGGGAGTTATGAGTTATCGTATATACTTTTGTTTGAGGATGAACTTGTGATTATTACAGATAAAAGTGAGAAATATGCAGAATTGAAAAAAAATCAGGTTACTCTTTTGGAATTATCGAAATACCCCATTATATTTAGGGAGCAAGGATCTGGTACGAGGAAGATGATCGAAGCGATAATGATGCAGGAAGGCATAAAACCTGAAAATCTCAATATATGCATTACTGTAAATAGCAATTCCATGATGAAGCATTTTGTAAAAAAAGGATTAGGAGCTGCTATCATTTCTAGAAGTGCAGTGGAAAAAGAAGATGAAGCACTTCTGGATGTGATATCCCTTAATCAGGTTGGATTTAAGAGAAAGTTTTATCTGACATATAATAAAAAAATAACAGGAACACCTACGGTAAACCTTTTCAAATCATTTATAGAGGAATATTTTAAAAAAAAGTGATATGACAAAAAGCCGCCCCATGACTATAGGAGGGCGGCTTTTTGAATGGCATTGTAATAATCATTTTTAACGTGCCTTTATACTATCAGATATGTGATAAAAAGTAAAATTGGTAAAAATAATAAGAAATTCACGTGGAATAGAAATGAACTATTGATGCTAAAAATATTAAAACATTATAACAACGGAATATTCATAGAAAAAATCTATACAGTGCTCAAACAGTTGCAAAAGTTATTTTTTCGATAATATAATATATTATCGAAAAAACAGTTCAGAGGTGTATAAAATGAGAGAAGATAAGAAGATAGCAGTAATGATAGCTACAGATGTTATAGGGACAGGAGATGAAACCCTTGGACGAAATTTGATGAAAAGTTATATTTATTCGCTGACGGAGGCAGAGTTAAAGCCCACAACAATAATATTTCTGAACAGAGGCGTGTATCTGACGACAAAGGGTTCGCCGGTGCTTGAGCTTATCAAACAGCTTGAGAACGATGGAGTAGAGATACTTTCATGTGGAGCATGCTTGGATTACTATGGTTTGAATGATTCTCTTGAAGCAGGAAATGTTACAAACATGTATTCTAATGTTGAGATTATGCATGAGTTAGATAACACAATCGTAATTTCGTAGAATAACACAACAATGGGTATCTCGGAGATGCAGAATTCTTTTTATGTAATGGTGTTTCATTCGACGACGGACACAATACAGACGGAGGGAAAATTAAAATCGAAAGTTAAAACGATTATAATACCGACTCCTCGGGAAATATCAAAGAGTTGCGGGTTTGCCATAAGATTTGCTGATGTAGAGGAAGATGATGTGATGGAAATCACAAGAACTATAGATGTACCGCATGCGTTGTATTTTTTGAGAAAAGAGGGAGGAAAACAGAGAACTGTCGTATTGATAGATGAGCTGGTTTAGATTATATTTTTACTTGTAATTTGTTTATAGTCAAATGATTTAAGGAAAACTGGAGTAAAAGAAAAAGGCTTTAAAAGAACCTTGAAAAATAGAAAATGATGACTTTAGATAGGGAGAGCCATTCTTAACAGCGCTCCGGTACAATGATTGCTTAATAAGCTTCAGCATTGGCAAGAGACTCAGGAATAATTTTGTTTTGATTGCATTCTCAGAATAGCACTCCCTACCTATTTGAGAATATGCATTTGCCATTTAACAGGCATATTATCAGTACTTTTAGTTGTCGAAACGGTTAAGAGGTTTTAAGGGTTCTGTTTAGGTAATCAACCTTATGCTTAAAGAACAGAATAATGACAGGAAGCTTATTTGTTGATAAATTCTGGTATTCAAGAGGTCTGTAATCATTATGAACCAATTGTCTGACGAGTATGAATTTGTGAATAAAATTCAGTATAAAAGGAATCTGTTCAGTTTGCTGTTGAATCGTGTTGATAAGATGAAGTATAATGTTCAGGGCCGATCAATTCTTTTGGGGTTTATTTGGTGATAAGAACAGTATACCAAAAATGGGGATAATTGCGCTTTTGTTTTATAAAAGGCAAAATTCCTTTGAGATATAAAAGTTTAGTCAGAAACAGGCAGTAAAAAATTTAACACTACCATAATTTTAAAGGAGGGATCAAAATGAAAAAAGATGATGTGAAATTAACAAATATGTCTGCACATGCCGGTTGAGCTGCAAAGATAGGACCGGGTGTTCTTTCGAAAGTTTTATGCCATTTGCCAAAATTCAGTGATCCTAACCTTTTGGTAGGATTTGACACGAGCGACGATGCATCAGTATACCGGATTGATGAAAAAACAGCTTTAATTCAAACCGTTGACATTTTTCCGCCAGTAGTAGATGATCCTTATGAATATGGGCAGATTGCGGCGGTAAATTCCCTGAGCGATGTATATGCAATGGGTGGTGAACCGAAGCTTGCGCTGAACATATTATGTTTCCCTAATGATTTGCCTAAAGATAGCTTGCAGGCAATTCTCCAAGGTGGTTATGAGAAAGTTCAAGAAGCGGGGGCACTCATAACAGGTGGACATACTATCCAGGATAATGAGCCTAAATACGGTCTTTCCGTTACTGGATTTGCGCATCCTAATGAAATTCTCATGAATAATAAGATGCAAGCGGGGGATGTGCTTATACTGACAAAAGCTTTGGGTACGGGAATTTTAACTACCGCCGCTAAAGCTGATATGTTGGAGGAAAACTCCTATAAAGCATTGATTGAATCAATGACTTGCCTTAACAAATATTCTGCTGAAATAATGAAGGGGTTTAGTGTAAATAGCTGCACAGATGTTACGGGATTTGGTCTTATGGGGCATGCCTTTGAGATGGCTTATGGAAGCGGAATGACTATAAAATTAGATCATTCTAAACTGCCTATATTGCCGGTTGCAGAAGAAATGGCTGAGAATGGAATGATACCTGCAGGCGCATATAAAAACCGTGAATACTTGGCTGATTTTGTATTTGTAAATGGAAATGTTCCATTGCCTGTAGAGGATATATTGTTTGATCCGCAGACAGCGGGAGGGTTGCTGATCTCGTTGCCTGAATCAGAAGGAGTAAAGCTGGCTAAAGAGCTGAAAGATGTGGATGGGGTATCGGAGATAATAGGCGTAGTGGATGAGTTCGATAATTATAGTATTAAAGTAGAATAGAATCACTCTATTCTACTTTAATTTTTAATAAAAATATTCATTTTTACTTATGACAAAAAAACTGATATCCTTAATTTGCGAAAGCAATTTATGAGATTTTTTAGGAGGGAAAGAAGCAAAAATGAAAAGAACTTTGTTCATAGGAATTACGGGAGGAATCATCGGACTTATTGCAATTATGCTTGTATATTTTGGTAATCCGGTAAACATGGGAATTTGTATAGCATGTTTCCTGCGTGACACAGCAGGAGGCTTGGGTTTTCACAGAGCAGAGGTGGTGCAGTACATAAGACCTGAGATCATAGGGCTTGTATTAGGAGCACTTATCATGTCTATTATAGGTAAGGAATTTGCGCCTCGAGGAGGATCTTCCCCAGCGATTCGTTTCGTTCTGGCTGTATGTGTTATGGTAGGAGCATTGGTATTTTTGGGATGTCCGTTGAGAATGATGTTGAGAATAGGAGGAGGAGATCTCAATGCTGTTGTAGGGTTAGCAGGATTTGTTGCAGGGATAGGAATAGGAATAGTATGTTTAAACAAAGGATTTTCGCTTAATAGAACATATAGGCTTAGTCAGTGTGAGGGCGCGATTTACCCGGCAATAAACATCGGCCTCCTAATTCTTGTATGTATGGCTCCGCCATTTATTTTCTTCAGTGCTGAGGGCCCGGGATCGATGAGAGCTCCTATTGCTATTGCCTTTGTGGCAGGGTTGATAGCAGGGGCATTAGCACAAAAAGCGAGATTCTGCACAGTTGCCGGAATACGCGATACAATATTGTTTAGGGATAGCACTATGCTCGCAGGTTTCATAGGTGTAATTGCAGTGGCAGTGATAGGTAATCTTATTATGGGTAATTTTAACTTAGGATTTGAAGGTCAGCCTATTGCACATAGTGATGGATTATGGAACTTCATGGGAATGGTGGTTGTAGGCTTTGGTTCTGTTCTTCTTGGTGGTTGTCCTTTAAGACAAGTTATCCTCTCAGGAGAAGGAAATACCGATTCTGTTATTACAGTTTTCGGATTTGTTGTAGGCGCTGCCATATGCCATAATTTTGGATTAGCCTCATCAGCTGAAGGTACTTCTGAGTATGGACCTGCAGCAGTAATAATAAGTTTGATTATAGTAGCATCTATAGCTGTATTAAATATAAAAAAATCATCGAAAGCTTAATATGTAGTGGAGGTATGATATGAAAATAAATGTTGATGCAAGAGGATGTGCTTGCCCAGAGCCTGTAATAAGAACAAAAAAAGCAATTGCTCAGGAGCATGATGAAGTGGTGGTTCTTGTGGATAATAAAACTGCCTTGGAAAATGTAAAAAGATTTGCATGTAAAAATAAACATGATGTTACGATACAAGAGGTAGAGGATTATTATCAGCTTGTTTTAAAGAAATAGAGAGAGGTAGATATGGAATATATAATTACTTTCCATACACATTTCGATGCATTGCAATGTGACAGGTTTTTAAAGTTGGCGAAGATAAAAGGCAGGCTGCAGCCTGTTCCAAGAGAGCTAAGCTCTTCATGCGGAACTTGCATAAAGTTTAATACAGACAGGAGTGCAGCAGATAATATAGAGCTTGCTGATCTTGAATTTGAAAAGCTGTTTAAGATAGATAGCAGTGGGTATGTATTACTCATTGATAATGAATAAAGTGAGAATAAGAGGTTTATAATAACAGACTGCCACAGGCTCAGGTGTGACAGTCTGTTATATTATGCATTCGGATACATAGGTTTCTCAGGGATTAAAGTTTTAATCTGCATGGTAGCGGGAAGAAGGGAGAAGCGCATGAGTACAGAAGTTTTGTAAGTAGAGGAGATCCTGTTGATATAGGCATAGACTTGTATTAGCTTTTGGGGAGTGGCTCAAAGTTTGTGTAAACCTTTAAACTGATGTAAGACAGTATTACTCAGTCTGAAGGTTTTATTATTTTATCCGATAATCCCATTGCTTTTAACAATACAAGTGCTGTTGATATTCGTTCTTGTGTGCCCCCACAACATATCAGAATTTACATAGTCCAACTTTCGTCTGCATGTCTGAAGTATTTGATAATGCGATAATTCCAACGAGTAATATAGACAAAAATCGTTAAATGTGGTATTATACAAATATAGGTAGAGGATATGTAAAAGTGATGTCCGATTGGAGACAGGCATGGATATTAATAAGCTTACAGAAAAGGAAAAAGCATATGCAAGAGCTATAATGGAATGCATAGATGATGGTATATTTATTACAGATGGAGAAGGCAAGGTTATTGATTTAAATGCTGCAAGCCTAGGTTGTCAAGAGCGGGAAAATGTCATAGGGAAAAATATGAGGGAGCTTATTGATGAAGGTATATACAAAGATTCGGCAGCCCTTCGCGTAATAGAAGAAAAAAAACCCATAAGCATGTTTCAATATGAAGAAACCGATCTGCTCACTACTGCGATGCCGTATAAAGAAAATGGGGACATTAAAATGGTAGTGTGCTGTGAAAGGGAACTTTACACATTGGATGCCATCGAAAAGGAACTTGAGGAGAGTCTTGAAAAAAACAGTAAATATGAGCAGGAATTGCTGTATATGAGAGCCGAGATGACTAAAAACGTTGGAATTGTGGCAGAGTCTCCGCAAATGAGAAAGGTTGTGGATCTTGCAATAACAGCTGCTAAGTTTGATTCCAGAGTTCTCATTCAGGGCGAAACCGGAACAGGCAAAGAGGTTATCGCGAAACTTATTTACAACAGCGGAAAACGGCAGGGCAAGCCGTTTATAGCTGTTAATTGCGGAGCGATTCCGGAAACATTACTTGAGTCAGAGTTGTTCGGATATGAGAAGGGAGCTTTTACGGGAGCTAACGATAGCGGCAAAAAAGGGTTTTTTGAACTTGCCAATGAAGGCGTTTTATTTTTAGATGAGATAGGAGAAATATCGCTGGGTTTTCAGGTGAAGCTTCTTAGGGCAATCCAAGAAGGCGAGATAATGAGGGTTGGAGGTAGTAGTCCTATCAAAATTGATGTACAAATTATCGCGGCCACAAACAAAGAACTGATAAAGAATGTGGAAAGAGGCGAATTCAGAGCAGATCTATACTATCGTCTCAATGTATTACCGATAAAAATACCGGCGTTAAAAGATCGTAAGGAAGAGATATTTGCTTTTGTGCAGTTGTTTACTGATAAGTTGAATAAAAAATACGGTGTAAAGAAATATTTTGCTCCTGATGCAATGAAACTTATGCAGAATTATAATTGGCCAGGGAACATAAGAGAACTTGAGAATATGGTGGAGAGACTAGCAATGATAAGCCGCAGTGATGTAATAAAGGGAGAAGAAGTATCTGCGATGCTTCTTGATAATGCGGGGATCGGCAATCTTCAGTATGAGGGAATTTCATTGGAAGAAGCACTTGAGCTTACGGAAAAAAATTTATTGAAACATTATATGGAGAAGTATAAAAACCCTACAGAATTAGAGAAAGCGTTGTCAATCTCTAGAGCAACGCTCAACAGAAAAATTAAAAAATATGGATTGAGATAGTTTCTGAAGGTGTACAGTATATATTAAAAGAAAATGTAATATAATGTTGTTGCTTAACAGGTGACGATTACAGTATAATATTGTATTTTCGGGGCTTTCTAGTGGCGGTGAATTTATCTATTGAACGACTGAGTGGCAGATACGTAACAGTTTTGCAGTATTTAGGTTTGATAAGTATAACGTTTTTTCAAAATTAAGAATTTCATTTTTTAACCTATTGCAGAACAAATATTGTGCTTTGTCGATTCAAGGGCTGAAACGTGAAACAGAAGTGCTATAATTATACTCGTATTGCCGATAATAAAGGTTTGCTCTATTATGGTTTTGATGCTTAAATGTTTCTTAGTCATTATAGCAGAGAGGCAGTTTTTTGCGGAAGATAACAACCTTTTGTGATAATGATACTTTTCATTAAAATTTCCGATGAAGAATATTACATAATGGAGCAAAACAATATATTTATCTTTTGATATATTTATTGGTGGTGCTGACATATAAAACACAAAATTAATATGGGGGTAGATGGGTGCTGGTGTGCCCTCCGGTCTTCAAAACCGGTTTGAGGAGTTAGAAGCTTCTCAGGTGGGTTCGATTCCCACATACTCCCGCCAAATTGTAAATGGGGTTGTCGCATTAGGTTGATATGCTTTCCGCCGGGCAGATAAGTGAAGCAATAAAAACTTGCTACTTAGGATGAAGTATATCAAATGGTTTGTTTAGTACTGTAAATTATCGTGTGGGTTTAAATCAAAATCAGGCACTTAAAGCAACCGCAAAATGGTTGTTTTAAGGGCGCTATAACGCTTTTAGTGGTTGGACGTTAGTGGTGGTCTAACTTTACAGGTGGTTTTAGCAAAAACAACAGAGTATGTACAGAATTCGTTCTAGTTTTGCATACTCTGTTTTTTATTGCGAAAATATATAACCTGTACTTAAAAATTTAAGGGTTTATTTACAAAAACTTTATAGATGAATTTTTGTTTAGCGAGTACAGAACTCTTTTTCTGAACCTGTCAAAGTTTCTGTATCCCGCAGCGGATGTTTTCAGCAGCTTTATGCGAGAATTGATAGACTCTACAGGACCATTGGATATTCGTCTCCCGTCAACTCTGTCAAAGCTGTTTATTATTTCGTTATGCCATTTTGAAAGGCTGCCTGCAACAGTCCTGAATTCCGGCACACTAAAAGTATTTAAATCTTTGATATAGTGGTCAAGTCTGCCATCTATGTCATCTTCCGTGGCGTTCCTGTTGATATCAAGATAATCCTCTTTCAGCATATATGCAACTTCAAGCTCAGGGTCAAATTCCAGCATCATATTGACAAGCTCTCTGGCGTGTATATGCTTTCTTCCTATATCAGAAATATATTTAGGGACATACAATCTCCGGTCATAAGGTATTTCTCTGTAAGATTTGTTTAACAGCCACATATATTTTTTCATAAGATAGTATTCATCCGATTTTCTGTCGAAACTGTTCATAACTCTTATACGAACCTTTGTAAAGGCTCTGTTTATTAAGGCTATGACATGGAAACTGTCAACACATATTTTTGCTTGAGGCAGATAAACAGAAGCAATATCCCTGTATGTATCCCACATATCCATAGAAACATATTTTACAGCTTTGCGAGCGTCTTTGCTGATAGCGGAGAAATACTTTGCGAGAGTATATTTCTTTCTGTCAGGCAGCAGGTCATAAACCTGAGAGGATTTAAAATCAGCCAGAACACAGGCATAAACCCTCTGATGATACTTTACTGCATATACTTCATCCATGCAGAGAATCTCAGGCAGAGGCATTGAAGATATGCCTGCATGAGTGTCAAAGATGCGCTCTGCGGTGGTTACAGAAACAGAGGCCTCTTTTGCGGCCATAGCAAAAGTGATACGAGGCTCTTTCAGCATATTCATAACACGCAGTATGGTATACTTTGAAATTCTTCTGCCGGGCATTGCAAAGGGATTTTTTTCAGGGAACACTTTACCGCAGAGAGGGCAGATATATCTTCTCTGATTGTAAACGATAGTGGTATCAAGACCATTAAGGATAGAGTGGGTAATACTTCTTTTACGGTAGCTGTGTGTTTTAGAAGATGAACTTTTACAAACAGGGCAGGGATGTTCTGCCTTACGAAGCGAAATGACGGCAAAGACAGCATTATCGGAAAAGATAATTTCAATATCGTGAATAATGCGGGGTTCCAAATTGAACATATTAGTGATAAAATCTTTCATATAGATACTCCTTTCATGGTTATATTTTCTCGCAAAAAAACAATACCATAAAAGGAGTTTAAAAGGAGTAGTTCTAATGAGAATTATTCCTTTTTTTATGCTTTGTACAGTAAAATGTACAGAACACCCATAAAGTTAAAGGGTGGTCTGTACCACTAAAAAAGTTAAAGAGCCGTTTTAAGTGCTGTTTTGATTATTCCCCGGTATTTTTAAGAGCAGCATCAATTCCTTTCGAAATAAAAGTCAAGACACCAGTTAGGCTTTATTTTATTGAAGGCAGATGATATAATCAATAATAAAATTAAGTGATTAAGGAAGAGATTTGGTCGTGACGCATCTTTAGATTTTTATATATATAATTTCATTCTTTACAGGAGTAGCCTGTTTGAGCATACTTATGCTGTACAAAAATGATTTTCCGAAAATGTTTGGTCTTGATTTTAATTTGATGAGAAAATTTTTGGTTGCATTTTTTTCTTTCTTTGCCGTTAATTTTCTTATTTTCTACAATGAATACTTTATTCGGGAAGCAATTATGAAATCTGTTCTACTTGTTATATTTGATATTTTGCTTATACTTTCTGTTTATTATGTAATAAAGCTTAACTGTATCGGAAATGAAGGTTTCGTTGAAAAGATTTTTCTGATTACAGGTATAATATATATGGTTATGTGGACGCCTGTATACTTTTTTGAATTCAGCTGGTTTCCACCATTGAAACCTATAACTGAATTTATTGCAGATGCAATACTATCATCGGTTACATCAGCCATTCTTATAATTTATTCTTTGTATCAGCATAAAAGAAACTGTGACCTTTGGGAGAAAAAATATCTGATAACGCTTAATGTTATTATCAGTGTTTATACCTGTATGCTTTATTGTGCGGATTTATTTACAGAACTGTCGCGTGCATATGTTTCATTGGAGGCAGAATATCCTTATCTGTATGATCCGATATTTATAATCTTCATTATAGTGAATGTCTATACTGCGGCATACCTTATTATCAGTGCAAAGCAGGTCAGAAGCACCGGATTTACAGAAATATTTGAAGTTCAGGAGACAGAAGAAAAAGCAGATATATTAGAAAAGGTATCTGCAAGAGAGAAAGAAGTAATAGAACTTATTATTAAAGGTATGAACAATACTGAAATAGCAGAGGAGCTTTGCATTTCAGTCTATACAGTCAAAAGGCATGTTAATAATATTTTTAAAAAGCTTGAGGTAAAAAGCCGGTTTGAGCTTTTATGTCGCATACAGGAATTGAAATAGCAGTGAATTATACTGCATAGCACCCAGGTACCAAAACCTGATTTGGAGCCTGAGTGCTATTTTTATATTTTTCAGAATATTATATAATCGACATCGATGAATATAATCACAACTAAAAGAAAGAAAGGAAAATTAAAATGAAAAAGATTTATACATGTTATGTTTGCGGATTTCCTTTTGCGGTAGATGAGAGTGAAGTTCCCGAGTTGTGTCCTTCCTGTAATTCTCCGAAGGAGAATTATCTTGTGGAACCTTGGAACGGAAGCATAGAAGCGAGAAGAATACACGTTGATTTCCCGAAACCGGACCCGAACTGGGATCCGATGGACATTTCGTATCATCATCCTAAACAATTTCC
>ERZ824978.2305-NODE-2305-length-17112-cov-7.954330_pt1 | contig 17112 bp, 19 predicted proteins | sample MGYA00519860_ERZ824978 | MGnify/ENA primary metagenome ERZ824978 (study PRJEB31778, sample SAMEA3449184) | human gut metagenome | biome: human gut; feature: human-associated habitat; material: faeces | place: United Kingdom | collected 2010/2012 ... | reverse complement strand
GGTCGAACTTGGCGTAGAGGGCTTTCATGGCTTTCTGCGTCAGGCAAATCCCGTATGCGTCCGTGTTCTCACATTTGCTTTGGGTGGTATTGTCGTACTTGGGATAAATCTCCCGCACAACGGCAACCATCTCTTTTGCTGGAATCTGTTTTTTCAGCCGCAGCTCTTTCAGGCTGTTCGGCATTTCGATACCTCCATTCCGCGCTTGACTGCGCGATTTTCTGCTGTTATGATCGAAATGGGTATTTGTGCCTGGGGTCGTTTCCGTGCCAGCGGAGCGGCCCCCTTTCTTTTTTCGCTACTCATGCAGACCTCTTTTCCTGAATTTCTTCGATGGCCGCAAATACCGCAGCCAGTTCTGACAATGAACTGAACTTCTGCTTGAACGCATCAAGTTCGCGCAGCGCCAGCGATAAAAGCTGATCTCGGCTTTCCGAATTTTGCATAATGGCAGTAACTGATCTGTACTCTGCTGTTTTGCATTCGATGTTGAAAAAGCTTCTTGTTGGCGATGCCGATTCATGTACCGTAACCAAGCAGTTGATGATGTGCCGCGCTTGATTTTCGCGATACTTTTCAGCGGCAATTCCATCGTTCCACTCAAACTCGTCATGGAGCGGCGAACCCTCGGCTCGGCTTTCATCCAAAAGAGCCTTTGCTGTTAGCCTCCCCTCGGTTTCCAATTTCGAGCAGAGGATTCCTGCCTGTTGTGCGTCCGCTTTGATACGCGCACCCTGCTTCCACTGAAAAACCATTTCTTTCCCTCCTTTCCTCCTGAAATAGATGAAGTTTCTGCTTTCCTAGCCAATGCTAGCCTTGCCACGGCTTGCCATACCATACCGTGCCTGCCATGCAGAACCCCAACTCGCCTAGCCCTCCTTGCCTATCCGCGCCTGCCGTTCCTGACCTCGCTTTGCCAGTCCATGCCTTACCTGACCATGCCTGCCAGACCATACCACGCCAGTCCGTTCCCCAACTGACCTAACCTCGCCTGCCGTGCCATTCCCTGCCTGACCCTGCCGTGCCATAGCTCGCCTAACCTGCCGCGCCTCGCCGGGACACACCAGAACGTGCCGGAGCTTGCCCCGCCAGCCAGTTACTTCGTAGCTACATGGAACATTCCATACTGACCATCTCGTTCAGGACGCCATTCGCCAATGCCGCAGGCATAACCGCCGGCGTTGATGATGTTCACAATCTGCTCAAGCGAATACATCCCGTTGGCGTTGTAACTCACAACCAAGTCGGCATACCAATTTCGGAACTCGCCGCGATAGCGAATGTCTGCCGTTCCCATGCCGACCTTGACCATGTCTTCCCGCATCACCGGGGCGTCACTGTGAATCTCAACCATCTGGTTGTCATCGCCGTCAATGAAGAACGCGCCGCGCATGGACATCTTGTCTTTTGCCCACCCCATGCGAAATGCGGCGCTGATTGCCGCCTGCTTAATTGCTGTAACGGGGAAACAGAACTGTGCGCCCTCCAAAATCGCTTTTTCAAAGCCATCCTGCGACATTTCTGTTGGCATCGGTGTCTTCCAGTACATCGAACGGATAAAATCTTCAATCGGATTCTTGGCGTCTTTCGCCTTTGCTTTTGCGGTTTTCATCTGCTTTTCCAACATTTCACGCTTTGCCTTTTCGGACCATGCGTGCATGATAAGCGGGGTATCGCCAACGATCCGTACTGCGGCGCGCTTGACCTCAATGGGTCTAATTTCAATAACCTCAACATTTTTGCTCGTTGCCATTTTGTTCATCCTTTCCGTATTTCAAATTCGAGTAGCAAGTGACTTCACGCGCCGCAGTTCCGGTCGTGCCGGGTGGGTTGCGCGGGCAAGGTATTCAGCGATTGCTTCTTCGGTAATCCAGACCTTTCCGCCGGGTTTTCGCTGAATGTAAGCCAGATGCCCGCTGCTGCGCTCTGCATCCAGCGTCATAACGGTTATGCCAAGTCTGGCGGCTGCCTCCTTTCGGGTAAGTAGCGTACTCACGCTATATGCTCCTTTCTGTTTCTTGCCCATTCACGGCTCCCTGTGCTAAAATTCTCATAGAAGGGAGGTGAGATAATGGACTTCAAAATTGAACTTGTTTGTAACAAATGCAAATGTGCCTTTGAGCTGCGTCCAACAGACTTCAGAGAGCGCACGTCCATGGAATGCCCGAATTGCGGTCAGACGTTCCCATCTGGCATCTATAGCAAGCTAAAATCTGGCATCGTGCTTCTCGGTGAAATTCCTGAGGTAATCAAGGAAGATGAAGATTACCCGCTTGCCGATACGCTTTTTACTGCTCATGTAAAGAGCTTTGATGCCCTCCATGACCTATTCGGCGGTTCGTAAATCAAATTTTGACTCGGCGCAAACGACCTTTCGCTACTTCGAGCAGCATCTCTGCTTGTTGGAACGAAAGGTCGTTCCCTGTAAGCAGGCTGCAGATCTCGTTTGGAATGGAGATCAGCTTGTCGCGAGGGATGCTGGCAAGAACTTTGGATGGGGACTCTTCGTTCGCAAGCGCCACTGCTTTTTCCGTTGTTTCGGTCATCTTGTTCGCCTCCTTTCTTCTCTCAGTCAATCTTGGAAAACAAATACTCAATGGATTGTCCATGGAAAAATTGATCTCTGATCGTGTTAATTTCCGACCAACTGAAATCTCCTTTTCCACTCACCTTGTCACGCACGCTACGGTCGGTTCTGTGGATTGCCCTTGCCAGATCCGAAATGGTAACGTTTTTACGCGCCATCTCTGCTTTTAAGTTTGGAAACATATTCTCACCTCTTTTCTCCACCGTCTACGGTGGTTATGTGGAAATATTACCACCGTTAATGGTGGGTGTCAAGAAAAATTTCCTCCATGCACGGAAATTTTTCTTGTTTCTTTCCCCCGCGCATGGTATTATGTATTTATAAAAAATAGAGGGGTGATTTCCTTGTGGCTTGATAAACTTCGGGAAATGAAAAATGAATCTGGTCTTACGACAAAAGAAATTGCACATTTATCCAAAATTCCAGAACCGACTTTAGAGAAAATTTTCTCTGGGGCAACAAAGGACCCCAAGTTGGAAACAATGCGCCAGTTGGTAAGGGTTTTTGACCGTACACTAGATGACTTGGATGACAGTCAAAACATAAGAAAAAGCCCATTCACCATAGAGATGAATGGGCTTGATAGGAATGATCGTGAGATAATAATGCTTTTGCGGAAACTTACTCCCGATCAGAAGGTTGTTCTGATTGCTGCGCTAAAAGCAGCGATTCAACAAGATCCGTGAACACGTTCTGCTGTGCCGGGGTCAGCTGATGCAATAGTCTAAGAATCTGTGCGTCAAGGTATGACATTTCTTGGTCTTCCTCGGTCAGATCGGAAAAGAGTTCTGCCGCGAGAAGAGTTTTCAGACATGGTTGTCCCTCTGTATGCTTTTCGCTTTGCATTGTCTTGCTCCTTTATTTTTGCTGCCGGCGCATTTTCGATTATAGCATATTTTAGCAGAAAAAGCGGTTTTCGTGAAAATATAACAATCTCGTTATTTCGACAAGGAGGGGGAATCTGTGGCTCGACCGAAGAAACCAACATATGAGTTTATCCCCAGCCGGAATGAATACCGCAAGCGCATCAAAGGCCCAGACGGCAAATACATTGCCCTTTACGCACAGACACCGGATGAGCTGACGGAAAAGGTGGCCCTTGCCCAGCGCCAAATCGAAGAAGCTGTGTACCGGCGCGAGAATCCTACGGTTCGGGAGTATGCGGAAAAGTGGCTTACCATGCAGGCTTCGAGCATTCGAGTAACTACGCTGGCTGACTATACCTCCAAGGTCAAAATCTATATCATCGAGCCGCTAGGCGATCGGTATATGCAGGAGATCACGCCCGATGATGTGAAGATGGCAATTACCAAGGCTGCTTCAAAATCAGCGTCGATCTACCGCAGCGTACAGATGCTGTACAAGCTGATTTTCACATCGGCAGAGCAAAGCAAAATCATTGACGAATCGCCGTGCAAGAATCTGAATCCAAAAGGCGGCAAAGCACCGAAAGAGAAAACGGCGCTCACCACAGAGCAGGTGCAGACGCTCTTGGACGCAGTGCGCGGTCTGCCGCCATATCCGTTTATTATGCTCTGCCTGTATGCGGGCCTGCGCAGAGAAGAAGCCCTCGCTTTGCAATGGGATAGCGTATTTTTGGATGGAGCTGCCCCGCACATCGTCGTTTGCCGCGCCTGGCACATCGAACACAACCGCCCAGTCGTGACAACCGAGTTGAAAACGAAAGCGGCAAAGAGGACAATCCCAATTCCTCCGCAGCTCGTTGATTGTCTGAAAGAAGTCAAGGAATCTTCGATTTCAGATTATGTCATTGCAAGCAGCGAGGGGCAGCCGTTGTCTGGCACGCAATGGGGGCGGCTCTGGAAGTATGTCACTGTCCGCAGCACCAAGGAGCGCACCTACACCCGGTATGTGAACGGACAGAAGATCAAGCACACCGTCACGCCTGTTTTGGGTCAAAAGGCGGCGCACAACGCAAGCGTCATATATAGCATGGATTTTCAGGTGACACCACACCAGCTTCGGCATACGTACATCACGAACCTCCTGCTGGCAGGAGTAGATGTCAAGACCGTGCAGGTGCTGGCTGGTCACGAACACGCGAAAATAACGCTGGACATTTACGCGCATCTGACCTATAATCAGCCGAAAGACCTGATCTCAAAGGTCAATGGTGCATTTGCAAATAATCCAAAATGAGATTCATTTTGAGGTGCATAGAAATTAGAAAATTGAAAAGTCATTGAAAATAGGGGACTTTTCACGCGAGGATTTCAGAAGTACGGCTTGAAGGCAGCTCGCCGCGCGCCGCAGTTCTCCAAGCGTTGAGTTTTCTTTCGATTTTTGTATCCAAAACCCGGACGACCGTGTGCCGTCCGGGTTTTGCTGTTTTTCGGCACGGTTCGGGCACTTGCGGCATAGAATGACGCGGGAACAGACGTTCCCGGATCTTTTATGGAGGGATATAAAATGGCTTCTTCCTGCAACGGCTGCTTCGGTGGCCTCGTATTCCCAGACTTTGTCCAGCAGCGGTGCTGCAATCCCTGCTGCAGACAGACGACCGTCTCTGTCGGCGGTACTTCGACCACAAATCCCACCTGCACCTGTACCTGCACCTGCACGCAGCAGAGCGGTACGGTCGCCGGTACGTCGACGGGCTGCGGGTGCTGCCGCCGGTGCGGCTGCGGCTCGTGCGGCAGTGTAGGCGGTACTTCCAATTCGAACGCCAATTCCGGCTGCGGATGCAGCCGCTGCTCCGGCTGAGCAGATATGCGGCGGGCCGCTCCACCATCCGGTGGGGCGGCCCACTGTTTTCCGCTCTTTACAAATAGAACAAATCTGTTATAATAGTTCCTGGATAATATCGTCACGTTGCACAACAAGCGCAGAACAGGAGGCATTTTCATGCGGCTTGCAGTTCCGTTTGACCATGGCGAAATTTACGGGCATTTTGGCCGTACCGCGCAGTTCAAGCTTTACGATCTGACCGACGGGCGGATCGTCTCGACGGCTATTGTGGATACGATGGGAAACGGCCACGGCGCGCTGACGGGATTTCTGAAGGCGTATGCCGTCGACGCGCTCATCTGCGGCGGCATCGGTGCGGGTGCGCGCCTCGCGCTGGAGGAGGCCGGGATCCGGCTCTATCCGGGAGCGGCAGGCAGCGCGGATGAGGCAGTCCGCGCCTTTTTGGCCGGAACGCTTTCCTATCAGCCCGATCTTGTCTGCAGCCACCACAAGGACACGCCGCCGCGCGTTTGCGGCAGCCACACATGCTCTGCGGCCTGCTATCACGAAAAAACGGAGGAAATACGCAATGAACCGAACTGACGCTCTGTACCAGAGCTTTCTGGATATCCTGCGCGAGGAGCTTGTGCCCGCGATGGGCTGCACGGAGCCGATCGCCATCGCCTATGCCGCGGCGCAGGCCCGCGCCGTGCTCGGCAAGCGGCCGGAGCGCGTGCGCATTGAGGTCAGCGGCAACATTATCAAGAACGTCAAGAGCGTGATCGTGCCGCATACCGGCTCGATGCACGGCATCGCGGCTGCCGCCGCCGCCGGTATCATTGCGGGCCGGGAAGACAGGGAGCTTGAGGTTCTGAGCGAGGTCACGCAGGCGCAGATCGAGGAAATGCGCGCCTATCTTAAAGAAGCTGCCTTTGAGATTCGCCCCATTGACTCGCCGTTCATTTTCGACATCCGCATTACGGTCTGCGCGGACGGCGATCAGGCCACGGCCCGCATTGTCGGCAGCCACACCAATCTTGTCCAGCTGCTGCACGGCACAACGCGCATCATCGACCGCCCGTGCAGCGAAACAGTGTCCGAGCGGCGCACGGACCGGAGCATCCTGACCGTGGAGCGTATTGTCGATTTCGCTGATTCCCTCTGTCCGGAGGATGTGCAGGAGCTGTTTGAACGTCAGATCTCATATAACATGGCCATCGCGGAGGCAGGACTCAGCGGCTCCTATGGCGCGAACGTCGGCAGAACGCTGCGTGAGGCCTATGGCGAGACGGTAAACAACCGTGCCCGCTATATGGCCGCTGCGGCCAGCGACGCACGGATGTCCGGCTGCGAGCTGCCGGTCATCATCAATTCCGGTTCCGGCAATCAGGGCATCACTGCCTCCGTGCCGGTCGTTGTCTACGCACAGGAGCTTGGCGTGAGCCGCGAAACGCTCTACCGGGCGCTGGCTGTGTCCAATCTGAGCACGATCCATATCAAGGCGCATATCGGGACGCTGTCCGCCTACTGCGGAGCCGTCTCGGCAGGCTGCGGCGCGGGAGCGGGCATTACATATCTTTATGGCGGCGGATATGAGCATATCAAGCACACGCTCGTCAACGCCATGGCGATCACGTCCGGCATCATCTGCGACGGGGCCAAGCCCTCCTGTGCGGCCAAGATCGCGACCAGCGTGGACGCGGGACTGCTCGGCTATCATATGTACCGCTGCGGCAACCAGTTCTACGCCGGGGACGGCATCGTCAAATCCGGCATCGAGCACACGATTGAAACCGTCGGCACGCTGGCCCACACCGGCATGGCCGATACCGACCGCCAGATCGTCCGCCTGATGATGGAGGACTGAGACGTCTGGAATGCGTACGCGCCAGCACATTACCGGGAAATTGAGCTTTAAAACCCACAAGCCAGTAGGGGCGGACGACTCTGTCCGCCCGGCAGTGAGGCGCCAAATCATTGAAAATTTTCGGCGACTGCGTGTGCACTCGCCTGTACATTTGTAGGGGCCGATGCCCTCATCGGCCCGGCAGAATGCACCGATTTACGGGAATCTTCGGCGAATTCGCAGCTTCCCAACGGGCCGATGTAGGCATCGGCCCCTACAATCAAGCAAGTATGTGCATACGGATTCGCCGTGGATTTCTGAGAAAAAGAGCCGCGTTCAGCGGGCGGACAGAGTCGTCCGCCCCTACAGGAACTGCACTCGTATCTCCGCCGGGGAGGCGGTGCAGAGGCAGGCGGAATAGCCTGCAAACAGCGGCAGAAGCTGCAGGTTTACGCCCGGAACAGATGGGAAGCCGCCCTCAGGCGAGACGGTGCAGACTGCCTCCAGGCCGGAAAGGCCCTCGCCGGTGAATTTGAGATAGCTCTCCTTTGCGCACCAGAGGTCAAAAAAGGGCGCATGGGAAGTCCGTTCCAGAAAAGCCTGCTCTGCCGGAGAAAAAAAGCGGCGCGCAAGCGCCTGCTTTTGGCAATCGCGGTGCTGCTGCAAGTCGAGGCCGACCGGCGCGGCGGAAAACGCGCACAGCCAGTATGCCCCGCTGTGGGAAATGCTGAACTGCAGCTGCGGCGCGTCCGGAAAATATGGCTTCCCGTGTGCGCCGGACGCAAGCGCCGGCTCTGCCAGTCCGGGCGCATACAGCTGCGCTGCCTGCCGCAGCAGCCGGTGCGACGCGCCGGGGCTGCGGTCATAGGCGGCGGAATAGATCGTGACGCGCTGCGGCTCAGTCATTCGGCGTATCGGTCAGGACCTTGCCGATGTTCCACAGGTGCGCCGCCCGCTGGGCCGCATCCAGCCGCTCCGCGTCGCGCTCGTAGCGGATCTCTGCCGTGTGCGCGCCGCAGTCGAGACAGGCCGCGTAGAAGCACCAGCCGTTTTCCTCCTCCATCAGTCCCGCACCGCCGCAGATGGGGCACTCCTGCAGTTCAATCTGTTCGTAAAGCTCCATATCGTTCGCTCTCCTGTTCTGGTTTGATTCTCTGACCAGTATAGTGCAGCTTTCCCGCCGCGTCAACTAAAACTGCGCTTGACGGATGGCGCACTCTGCCGGTATACTGGAAGAAAACAGAAAGGCAGGCGCAGCATGGACAGGCTTACGATCTTTTTTGACCTTGACGACACGCTCTACGACCGCAGCATTCCCTATGAAAGAGCGTTTTCGCAGTTTTTCGGCGGAAGATACGCGGAAAAGCTGCCGCAGGCGTTTGACGCGGTCATTCACCGCGGCTACGAGGTGTTTACAGACGCGCACACCGGAAAAATCAGCATGGAGGCCATGCATATCTACCGCCATCAGACCGGTCTGGCAGACGCCGGTATCTCTATTACGCCGGACGAGGCGCTGCGCTTTCAGGCACTCTACGCCGAGCAGCAGCGGCACATCACGCTGAGCGATACCATGCGCTGCGTGCTGGACCTGTGCAGGGAGCGCTTCGCCGCCGTCGGCGTGATCACGAACGGAAGCGTTGGCTCGCAGACCGGGAAGCTGAAAAGCCTTGGCATGGAGCGCTGGGTGCCTGCGCAGCTGGTCTTCATTTCCGATGCAGTCGGCGTGATGAAGCCCGCGCCGGAAATTTTTCGCATGGCGCAGAAGGCTGCCGGAGGCGGCCCGTGCCTGTTCGTGGGCGATTCGTGCACGCAGGATATCGCCGGAGCCGCCGCCTGCGGCTGGCAGACGATCTGGATGAACCGCCGCGGAGAAGCGCCGGGGGACATTTGCCCCAGCTGCACAGTCACAAGCGAGCAGGCGCTGCTCGACTGCCTGCAAACGATCGCGGATACCGCGCAAGGTTGACACTGCCCCGGACAAGCACGCTTGTCCGGGGCTTCATGCTGCCTTATAAAAACCCGGCGGCGGAAAACTCCGCTGCCGGGCGCTTGAAGGCAAATTTAGATGTTTCTGACGTTCTCGTCTGCAAGGAAGAACAGCGCCAGTGCGCCGGGGCCGACATGGGAGCCGGTCACAGGCTCGTAATCGACCGTCAGGATTTTTTTGGGCGGCTTGCTGCTGCGGCGCAGGAGGGACGCGAGGATCTGCGCGTCGGGCGCGCAGTCGGCGTGGGCGATGCCGACGGTCTGCTCCTGTGCGTCCACGACAAGCTCTTCATAGCGCCTGGCAATGGCCTCAACGGCGCGCTGCCGGCCGCGGAGCTTGGCAAAGCAGACGATCTTTCCCTGCGGGTCGCCCTTCAGAAGCGGCTTGATCTGCAGAACCGTCCCGACGGCGGCTTCCAGATTGGACAGGCGGCCCGTCCGGCGCAGATAGCGCAGATCGTCGACGGTAAAGATCTGCGCCATGCGGTGGCGCAGCGCGCGGAGCGTCTTATAGGTTTCGTCAATGCTCAGCCCTTCACGGCGGCAGTCCGCCGCGCGCATGACAAGCAGGCCCTCGCCCAGCGATGCGCTGTAGGTGTCGACCAGAAGGAACTTCCTGTCCGGGAACTCCTCGCGCAGCTGCCGCGCGGCGATCTGGCCGGAGGCATACGAGCCGCTGATGCCAGAGGACATACTGACAAACAGAACGTCCTCGCCCGCTTCCAGCAGCGGCGTCAGTACGTCGATGTAGCGCTGCGGCGGGATCTGGGAGGTCGTGACCTTCACGCCGCTGCGCATCTGCGCGTAAAAATCCTTCGCGTCAAAGGTCGTCAGATCCATGCAGGACTGCTCGCCCTTTCCGCTCTGGAAGGTGTAGGGGATGACCGTGATCTGCTCAGCGTGCAGATAGTCGGTCGGGAGATTTGCGGATGTATCGGTAACGATTCTGAACATGACGTCGCTTCTTTCTTGATATAATCTTCGATATTAGATTATCACATTTTACACGCAATGTCAATTCATCTTTCAAACGCGATTATCTCTTGCATTTTTTACCGGATGTGATATACTTGACCCGGAAAGGTGTGTGCAGCAATGAATTTTGACAATGATCTGGTCGTCGGAAAGCTCCGGCGCTGGGAAAAGTTTCTCGCGGCCTACCGGCTGCCGGAATGGGACGCCATTCCGGACTTTGGCCTCTACATGGAACAGGTCGTGCAGCTTTTAAAGCAGTATCTCGACTATCTGCCGCCCGAGCTCAGGCAGACGGAGCCCATCACAGCGGCGGCCATCAACAACTACGTGCGCACGAAGCTCCTGCCGGAGCCGCGCAAAAAGCGCTATTACCGCATCCATATCGCATATCTCATCATGATCTGTACGCTCAAGCAGAGCCTGCGGCTGTCGATGCTGCAGACGCTCCTGCCGGGCGATCTTGCGGAGGAGGACGTCAAAAAGGCCTACGCCGCGTTTGCCCTGCGCCACCAGCGGTGCGCGAAATACTTCATCGAGCAGGTCCGTCTGACGGCCGCCGCCATGTTCGACCGCGAGGTCACGACGGAGCTGAACGTCCGCGACACGGCGGAGATGATCGTCTCCGCCGCGATCTTAAGCGGCTTCACGAACCTGTTTGCGGAAAAGCTCATGCTGCTGGAGGGCAAGACGCTTGCCGACGGCGGAAGCATTGAGGTGCAAAAATAAACGCAGAGCCGGTGTTCCAATCTGTCTGGAACACCGGCTCCGGCTATTACGGGATCTCAAGTTCGCGTTTGAATTCGTCCAGCGTGGTGTCGCGGCTGACGGTGATGCGTTCGATCAGCAGCGGGTCGCTGCCGGTTTCATAGACGCCTGCGCAGGTGCGGACGCCGTAGGTGTAAAACCAGCTGGCAATTTTTCTGGTGCGGGCGCTGCTGTTCCCGTTCGGATAGGAAAGCGCGACGGGGAAGCGCCCGGTGAGCGTGAAGATCGCGCTCTGGCTGCGCACCAGCTCCCACAGCAGCGCCAGCGGGGACAGCGCGGCCATGTTCCGGTGGCTCCAGCCGTGGCTCTGGATGCTGACCAGCCCAGACTGCACCAGCTCCGCGAGCTGCGCCCGCGTCAGCTTGTGCGGCTTGCCGACGTCGCCCGCGATCAGAAAGATCGTCGCCTTCATGCCGTACTTCTGCAGAAGCGGCAGGAGCGTTTCGGCATTGTCGTCGTATCCGTCGTCAAAGGTCAGGAGCACCGGCTTTTCATATTGCTCGATGTGGGAAAGATCCTCGAAAAAGATCGTCTCATAGCCGTTTTCGGACAGGTATTGCAGCTGCTTTTCCAGCTCCTCCGGCTTTACGAACAGACTTTCCTCGCCCCAGCAGTCGTCGCCGACGGCGTGGTACATGAGAACGGGGACCCGGACCCCGGCGCTTGACGGCAGGCGCTGCGCACGCCGGACGGCGGCAATGCCGAGCGCCAGCGCACAGACGGCCAGCAGCAGGAAAAGCGCCGTCAGCAGTTTCCGACGTTTCATGCCTGAACCAGCTCCGTTTGCTCACGCGGGAAGGTCACGACAGCCTTGAACAGATCGCCGTCGATCTCAAGGCGGAACGTGCCGCCCTGCAGCTCGGTCAGGCTCTGCGCGATGGACAATCCCAGACCGCTGCCCTCTGTATGGCGCGAGCGGTCGCCGCGCACGAAGCGGGCCATGAGCTCCTCTGCCGGGATGTTCAGCTCGTATTTCGAGATATTCTTGAACGTGAGCGAGACGGTGTTCTCATCCGCAGCGCTTTCAAAATACACGCGTGTGCCGGGCATGGCATATTTGCAGATATTCGAGAACAGATTGCCCAGCACGCGGGACAGCAGCTGTCCGTCGGCCTGAATGACCGGCTGGGACGGCGCGGGGCGGAAGATCGGCTCCAGCTGTGCGTCTTCCAGCTTTTCGAGGTAATCGCCCGCCAGCTGGCTCAGCAGCACGTTCACGTCCGTCGGCGCCAGATGCACCGGAAGACTGCCGGAGGACGCCTTTGACGCTTCGACCAGATCCTCTGTCAGCTTCTTGAGCCGGGCGGACTGCCGGTTTAAAACGTCTACATATTCCTTCGCTTTTTCCGGCTGAATATCCTCTTTTTCCAGCAGATCGACGTAATTGACAATGGATGTAAGCGGCGTCTTGATATCGTGGGAGACGTTTGTGATGAGCTCCGTTTTCATGCGCTCAGCCCGTGTCTGCTCGTCAACGGCCTTCTGGATGCCAAGCTGGATGCTTTGCAGGTTTTCCTCATGCTTTTTGAGCGCCGGCAGCCAGCGGGGGATGGGCTTGCCCTTGTAATCGGTCTGGCCGTCGGCAATGGCCTGTCCTTCCTTCTGCAAAAGCCTCAGACTGGAGGCCAGATATAAGATCACAATGGTCAGCACCGCGCGAGAGATCACCCAAAAGGCTGGCAGGAGCGAATCATAGTAATAGCTGTTGGAGAACGTAAAGTACAGATCGACAAAGCACCAGCAAACCCAGATCAGCATCGTCCCCCAGACCATCGGAATGCGGCCAAGCGTCCGGAAAATCAGCAAGAAAAGTTTGTAAATGACCGTGTTCCGGAAGAACCCCGGCGCCTTTGCCCGGCCCGCGACGCTCAGAACAAGCGTCAGCGCCAGAGCCGCAGCGCCGAACGCGAGAAGAATATAATACCAGAAGTCAATATACCAGATATCGCTGAGGAACGTTGCCCACGCGAAGAACAGCAGGACAAGCAGCGCAAGGAACAAATCAAGCGGAATTTTATTGAGCCAGCACTGGTAAATGCCGTCCACGCCCTCCTTGTGCCCCATGGCGCACAGCAGGAAGATAAACAGGAACAGGCAGACTGCAAGAAGCAGAATGGTCAGCACGATCAGAAGATAGCGTGCGCTGATCAGCCGCTCAACCCATGTCATAACGTACAGCGCGGAATCGCGCGGAGCAAGCGGGCTTTTGAGATATGCCTGATAGACCGCTGTGACTTCGCTGCCGTCGCTCAGCAAAGTGGTCATGTCCTGCTGGTAATAGGCGGAGGCCTTGCCGGAATAATCGTCTTTATTCAGTGCGCCGGTGCTGAACAGAATCTCGCCGGTGGCTTTGTCCGTGAGTTTGAAGTAGATGTTGGAGGTGAGCGGGTCATAGCGATCACGGAGAAGATTGCGCGAGACCGTATCGTCCTCGACCCAGGCGTGCAGCGCCGCCCAGCCGTCGCCTCTCGTCTGCTGTAATAGATTATTTTCCGCTATCTGGCGCACTTGCTCACCGCCGTCTGCGTAGGCGCCATAATTGATCAGATACGCGATGCCAAATGCCGAGGCTGCCAATAATACCGCGAACACGATCAGGAGCACAATGGCTGTGCACTTGACCCACAGTTTTCCGTAAAGCTGTTTCATGTCCTGCCTCCTTCCAGCTTGTAGCCCTTGCCCCAGACGACCTTTAAGTATCGGGGCTCGGACGGGTTGATCTCCAGCTTTTCCCGCAGATGGCGGATGTGTACCGCCACCGTATTGTCGATCCCGACCGGCGCTTCGTTCCACACTGCGCTGTAAAGCTCCGCAGGCGTAAAGACCTTGCCGGGGTGCTGCATGAGATAATACAGGATGTCATATTCCTTCGGCGTGAGCGCGATCGGCTCTCCGTCGAGCGTGACGCGCTTCGCGTCATGGTCAAGGCAGATGCCGCCGACCGTCAGCTCCGACGGCGCTTTCACCGCCGCGCCCAGCTGCAGGAATCTTCGCAGCTGCGATTTGACCCGCGCGAGAACCTCCACGGGGTTAAAGGGCTTTGTGATATAATCGTCTGCGCCCACGCTGAGGCCCAGAATCTTGTCTGAATCCTCGGATTTTGCCGTGAGTAAAATCACGGGAATATTGGTGAACTCGCGCAGCTTCGCCATGGCCGTGATGCCGTCCATGCCGGGCATCATGATATCCATCAGCGCCAGCTGCACCGGCTCCGTCTTTGCGACCCGCAGCGCTTCCTCGCCGCTGTAAGCCGTGTGGACGCAGTAGCCGTCGGATTCCAGATAAATTTTCAAAGCCGCGACGATATCCCTTTCATCGTCGCAGACCAGAATATGCTGCATAACAGATTTCCCTCCGTTTTCTTCTCTGTGCTATCATCATATCCAAAATCCTATGAACAAACAAGCGGGAAACGCCTTAAGATTTTATGAAGCTATGCGGGGAAGGCGTTTGGGTGCGCCCGTGTTCCCCATCCCCGAAAAATGAGATTGAATTTTGCAAAAAACTAGTATAAAATCAAACTATCAGAACCTTCATGACTGGGAAAGGAGCCGTGTGCAGTCTATGTTATTTATCGGCATTGATCTCGGCACGTCTGCCTGCAAGCTGCTGCTTGTCGGGGAGGACGGTACGATCCAAAACGAAGTCACAAAGGAATATCCCCTCAGCTTCCCGCACCCCGGCTGGTCGGAGCAGAGGCCGGAGGACTGGTGGGACGCGGTCGTGACCGGCGTTCCGGAGCTGCTGCGCGGCTTTGACGCGAATGACGTCGCGGGCATCGGCTCCGGCGGGCAGATGCACGGGCTTGTCGCGCTGGATGAACACGATCACGTCATCCGCCCGGCCATTCTCTGGAACGACGGCAGAACGTTCAAAGAGGTGGATTATCTCAACAACGTCGTCGGCAAGGACAGGCTGTCAGAGCTGACGGCAAACATCGCTTTTGCGGGCTTTACGGCGCCGAAGCTCCTCTGGATGCGCGAAAACGAGCCGGAAAATTTCGAAAAAATCGCGAAGATCATGCTCCCGAAGGACTATCTGACGTACAAGCTCACCGGCGTTCACGCCTGCGATTATTCCGACGCTTCCGGTATGCTGCTGCTCGACGTGCAGCACAAGCGCTGGTCGCAGGAAATGCTGGAGATTTGCGGCGTTTCCGAACGCCAGATGCCGAAGCTGTTTGAAAGCTTTGCGGTCGTGGGTCGGCTCACGAAGGAAGCGGCGCAGACGCTGGGGCTGCCTGAGACGGTCAAGGTCGTGGCCGGTGCAGGCGACAACGCTGCGGCGGCGGTCGGCACGGGTACGGTCGGCGCAGGCGGGTGCAATATTTCGCTCGGCACGTCCGGGACGATCTTCATTTCGTCCGACAAATTTGGCGTCGACCCGAACAATGCGCTTCATGCCTTTGCGCACGCAGACGGCGGCTATCATCTGATGGGCTGTATGCTCTCTGCTGCCAGCTGCAACAAGTGGCTGTGCGAGGAAATTCTGAAAACGTCCGACTTCGCGGGCGAACAGGCGGATATCACCGACGAAAAGCTCGGCGAAAACCACGTTTATTTCCTGCCGTATCTCATGGGCGAGCGCAGCCCCATCAACGACACGAACGCAAGAGGCACGTTCACCGGCATGACGATGGACACCAGCCGATCCGACATGGTGCAGGCGGTTTTAGAGGGTGTGGCGTTCGCCATCCGGGATTCGTTTGAGGTCGCGAAGTCGCTCGGAATCGAGATCCCGCGCTCGAACATCTGCGGCGGCGGCGCAAAAAGCCCGCTGTGGCGCAAGATTTTCGCGAACGTCCTCGGCATTCCACTCGATATGGTCAAGACCGAGCAGGGGCCCGGCTACGGCGCGGCAATGCTTGCCATGGTCGGCTGTGGGAAATTCAAGACTGTGCAGGAAGCGGCGGACAAGCTCGTCGAGACCGCGTCCACGACCGAGCCGGACGCGGCGCTGACGGCAAAATACGAAGCCCGCTACCAGAGCTTCAAAAAGCTCTATCCCGCACTGAAGGAGTTCTTCGCTGTAACGGTGTAAGTCAATCTGCACGTTCCGTGCAGGGGCGGACGACTCTGACCGCCCGCAGAATGCACTGCTTTTACAGAAAACTATGGCAAATTCGCAATATTTTCAGGGCCGACAGAGTCGTCGGCCCCTACAGTTGTGATTTTCTATAACAGGAGGAATTATGAAAATTTACTCTGTTTCCGACCCCGCATTCAAGCCCTACGGCAAGGTTCTGACCGGCTTTGACACGGCTGCGCTGATCGCGGCGATGAAGACTGTCCCCATGCCGGAGGGCGGCACGGCCTATGAGCCGTCGATTCCCGCATTGGAGGAAAGCGGCATCTTTGATGCCATGCAGAATCGAGCCTACGGCGGGATGCCCATCCAGATCGGGATGTGCTGGGGATATAACACAAAGCTGAACTGCCTCGAATATCATCGCGACAGCGAGGTCAACGCCGGCGAGACGGATTTCGTGCTGCTGCTGGCAAAGGAAGACGAGATCGAGGACGGCAGGCTGGACAGCTTTGTGCGCGACCGCTACGCCAGCTACCACAGCGGTGTAGGCATGGACATAGTCGAGGGCCGGGCAACGCTCGAGTCGCTCTCGGAATATGCGCTGGGACTCGGGAGCATTGAGGTCCCGAGCGGGCGGCAGGAGTATTTGGAGACAATAATTAACAACATCCTGTTCCGCTGAACAGGGAGGGGAGTAGAGACATGGCATACCTCATAGGCGTAGACCTCGGCACATCCGGTACAAAAACGGCGCTCTTCGACGAGGGCGGCAGGCGCGTTGCCTCGCGCACGATCGAGTATCCGCTCAGCCAGCCCAGAAATGGATGGGCCGAGCAGGACCCCAGAGACTGGTGGCGCGCGGCCTGCGAGACGATACGTTCCGTCATAGCCGAGAGCGGAGTGGACGCGGGAGAGATAAAGGGCGTCGGCCTTTCGGGACAGATGCATGGCCTCGTCATGCTGGACGCCGCGGGTGAAGTTCTCCGTCCCGCAATCCTTTGGTGCGATGGCAGGACAGGCGCGGAGTGCCGGGAAATAACCGAAAAGGTCGGCGCGCAGCGGCTCATTGACATCACCGCCAACCCGGCGCTCACGGGTTTCACGGCGGGAAAGATACTCTGGGTCCGCAAGAACGAGCCGGAAATCTATGAGAGATGCCGCCGCATCCTTCTGCCCAAGGACTATCTGCGCTACAAGCTGACGGGCGAATTTGCCACGGAGGTGTCCGACGCCT
>ERZ824978.2300-NODE-2300-length-17143-cov-17.369850_pt1 | contig 17143 bp, 10 predicted proteins | sample MGYA00519860_ERZ824978 | MGnify/ENA primary metagenome ERZ824978 (study PRJEB31778, sample SAMEA3449184) | human gut metagenome | biome: human gut; feature: human-associated habitat; material: faeces | place: United Kingdom | collected 2010/2012 ... | reverse complement strand
ATCTCACGGAAAACAACTTGCTCCAATACGCCGATCTTGAGAAGAAGGTCGAGGATGTTCACAGCTCCTATGACCGTACCGGCAAGGAACTGAAAGGCGTTGAAGCACGTCTGCGGGAAGTCCAGCCGCTTATCAAAAACATCTCCAACTACCAGCGCCTCAAGCCCATATATGACGCATTCCAGAAGGCAAAAGATAAGTCGGGTTTCAAAGCAAAGCACGAAGCCGAGCTTGTGATCTTTGAGGCAGCGAGAAGCACATTACTTGCCATGCAGGGCGATGAAAAACTGCCGAGCTTGAAGACACTGCAAGCGGAACAGCAGAGACTTCTTGAAGAGCAGCAGCGGCTCTACGATGAACGCGCAACGCTCAAAAAGGAGGCGCGGATCATCGACACCATGAAGGCAAACGTAGATATTTTTCTCAAGCCGAGTGTAGTCCAAGAGTCTGAGCAAATTCGAGATAATCAGAGAGAATAACAAAAAGACTGTGCTGGTTTTTTGACCGGCACAGTCTTTCCCTTTAGCTGTATATCATCCAAATCGAAAACGATGAACGTCTCGTGCAAATCGGTCGTATTCACCCAAAGTTTACGAAACTCTATTGAATAGCAGACCTTCTTGTGCTATAATATAAGTTAGGTTTATTTTACATACTTTGCTGAGGTGAAAGTCATGAAAGCAAGCTACAAAAAGTTGTGGAAACTGCTCGTCGATAAGGAAATGAGCAAGGGTGATCTTCATAAGGCGTCCGGTCTTTCTTCAAGCACAATGACCAAGCTCAGAAAAGGTGAAGACGTGTCAATGGAAGCTCTGAGAAAAATCTGCATTTGCCTTGACTGCAATATCGGTGACATCGTGGAGTTTGTCCCTGACAACACAACACAGTCCTAAATATGGGACAGGCAATATGATACAGTATGCTATTAGGAATGGAGCAAATATAATGGATCAGACGCACCCTTATAACGGCAGCTTAACTGCTGAACAGTTTCTCTTCTACGAGATAAGAATTGCCGCAAAATACTATGTTTCCGGCTTGAAAATTGATGAGGCAATCGAGCGGATTAAGAAGGATAACCTCTTTCAATATCCAACAGAGAGACAGGTTTCCCGTTTGGCAAGAGCCTGTTATAAGCGGCTGGACGCGCTCGGCAACGAACAACTTGTTCACGAGCTTGCCTCTGCACCAAATGATATTGCAAAGCAGATCAATCTATACGCGGTGATGAGGTATAATCGTCTGGTCTGGGAGTTTATGATTCAGGTTATAGGCGAAAAATACCGCAATCAGGACATGAACTTCTCAAGGAAAGACATGAATGCGTTCTTTTCCAGACTGCAAGCACAGGATGATTCTGTTGCCGCTTGGAGTGATGCGACAATCACCAAAATCAAAAGTGTTCTCGTTCGGATGCTGATAGAGACAGGGTATCTGGATGGGCTGAAAGACACCACGCTGAATCCCGTTTTTCTCTGTGAAGAGCTTGAACGAGGTATCGAAGCAAACAACGATTATGATGCACTTTCGGCATTTAATTACTTTAGATAGATAGGCGGACACAAACATGATTAAACAGGAGTTGGACCGGATCAAAGAGCGTATCTCGAATAAGGACTTCCTTGAAAACAAAGGACTGAGCAATGAGGTTGGTATCCATGTTTTCTGCTACAAAGCGGAGGATGAGTTGATCGTTCAGGATTATATCCGCAGATTGAAAAGCGAGGCGAACACGCCATATCGGATTATTGAGTGCGACCTTTATGAAGTGTTTCTCTCCCTTTTGGAGGACAAGCGCATTCTGAAATCAGTTGCAGGGTTAGAAGAAAAACGAGGCAAAAAGTATCTTCTGGATCAGTTGCAGAAGATCGCCACACCGGAAGCTCTCCTTGCCAAGATGGACTATTCACCCCATATCAAAGGGCAGGATGTTCTCTTCATGACAGGCATTGGAAAAATTCATCCGTTTATGCGTTCCCATAAGATGCTTGATAGTATGCAGCATCTCTTTGAAGACATCCCTATTGTGATGTTCTATCCCGGAACCTTCAATGGACAGACGCTCAACCTATTCGATGAGTTCAAAGAAGGAAACTATTATCGGGCATTCAATCTGCTGTAATGGAGGTAGCAACGTGAAAATACAGAATATGTTCCAGAAGGACATCGAAAGAGACATCAACGGCGTTATCAAGGTTATGCAGGATGATGACCGGAGTTTGGAACAGGAACTCAGCGAATACATAATTACCAAGGAGCTTCGCCGTCACTTCCGCACATTCTTTGACAACTACACAAAGGCTATCGACCAGCCGACAGATAAAATCGGCGTGTGGATTTCCGGCTTCTTTGGGAGTGGTAAATCTCACTTCCTGAAAATTCTCTCTTACCTACTTTCCAATCAAGAGGTCTGCGGCAAAAGAGCGATTGACTATTTTGCGGACAAGTTTGATGACCCGATGATGTATGCTCAGGCGGTTAAAAGTGTGTCCGTGCCTACGCAGTCTATCCTTTTCAACATTGACATCGAAGGTCCTCTCACGAAGGATAAAACCGCAGTGCTGCGCGTCTTTGCAAAGATGTTCTACAATCACTGCGGGTTTTACGGCGATGATCTGAAAATTGCCAAACTGGAACGCTTCATTGAAAAGCAAGGCAAGACGCAGCAGTTCCGCGAAGCCTTTGAGAAGGTCAATGGTGCGCCTTGGACGGAGACCCGCGATTCCTTTGCGTTCTTTGAGGATGACATTGTTTCGGTTCTGCAATCTACGCTCGGCATGAGCGAACAGGCGGCGCGGAACTGGTTCAATGGTGAGGAAACGAATGAACTGAGCATCGCCCAGCTCGTAGCTGACATTCAGGAATATGTAGACGGCAAGGGCAAGGATTTCCGACTGCTGTTTATGGTGGATGAAGTCGGTCAATACATTGGTGACGATGGTGACTTGATGATCAATCTGCAATCTCTTGTAGAAGAGATTGGCATTCGCTGCCACGGCAAGGTTTGGGTCATGGTGACAAGTCAGGAGGCGATTGACTCCGTTGTCCATATCACCGGCAATGACTTTTCCAAAATTCAGGGACGCTTCAATACGCGCCTCAGCCTTTCCTCGTCCTCCGTTGATGAAGTTATCAAAAAGCGTGTTCTGGCGAAAACAGATGCGGCGGATCAGCTTCTTCGCATGGTCTATGACAAGGAACACGCCGTACTCAAAAACCTCTATACTTTCAACAATCCCGTTCTTGACATCAAGGGCTTTACGGATGGTGCGGAGTTTTCTGCAACTTTCCCCTTTGTACCGTACCAGTTCATCGTGATCCAGAAGGTGCTTGCCGAGATTCGCAAGCACGGCAATTCCGGTAAACATCTGTCCGGCGGTGAGCGTTCCATGCTCTCCGGCTTCCAAGAAGCAGCACAGGATGTGAAGGATAAGGATGAAAATGCTCTGGTTCCATTCCATCTGTTTTACAATACAGTTCACACATTCCTCGAAAGCCCCATCCGACGGGTTATCGACCGCTGCCAGACTGCGGCAGACAATCACGATGGGCTTGAGCAGCAAGATGTCAGCGTCCTGAAGCTCCTTTACCTTGTACGTTATATTGAGGACATCAAGGCAAATATCGACAATATCTCCATCCTTATGATCGATGACATCCGTACAGATAAGATTGCGCTGCGGGCGTCAGTTTCCGCCTCACTGGAAAGGCTTCTCTCGCAGAACTACATTTCTCGCAACGGCGATACCTATGCCTTCCTGACGGACGAGGAACAGGACATTGCCATCGACATCAAGAACACACCGGTTGACAGCGCACAGGTCATCACCAGCATTGCACAGACCGTTTACGGAGAAATCTATCCCTCCAAGAAATTCAAACATGACAAGTATGACTTCGCCTACGACCAATACATTGACGAGACCCTGAACGGCTCTGCTTGCGGAGGAATGCGGCTTCGCATTGTTACCGTGGCAAGCGACTACTACGGTGCGCCGAACGAACGGCTTATTATGGATTCTCAGGTCAACAACGAAGCAATCGTTGTGCTCTCCAATGAGACGCCGTATTTTGATGAGCTGGAACAGGCGATGAAGATCCGCAAGTATGTCAAGCAGCGGAACGTATCTCAGCTTCCCGAAAGCATTCAGGACATTATCCGCAAGCGGCAGCAACAGGCGCGCATTCTGGAAGAAAGAGCGCGAAGCTATATTGAAAAAGCTATCGTCGGCGCAAAGGTCATTGTCCACGGCGAGGTCATGGACATCAAGACTGGCAACGCGAAAGACAAGCTGGACGCCGCGATGAACGGTCTGGTTGAGAGCGTCTATTCCAAGCTCAACATGGTCAACCGGTTCGTAGAGAGCGACGCAGACATTCTTTCCATCCTGAATGGAACGGATGACGGGCAGATTGCCTTCACCGGTCAGGGCGCAAACAACGAGGATGCGCTGAACGAGATCAGCCAGTGGCTTGAGCTTCAAAATCAGAAGATGCTCAGTACCTCGATGGGCGATGTGCAACGCCGGTATCAGGCGATTCCCTACGGCTGGCGTGAAATTGATATTGCTGCGCTGATTGCTCGTTTGATTTCTCAGCAGAAAATATCCATCAAATACGGCGGCGCTTTGGTCGGCAAGGACGAACGCAGACTGGTTGATTATCTGCGGAAAAAATCCGAGATTGACAAAGCCGTCGTTACCCGCAGGATTGCCCCTTCCGAAGACCTTATGCGCAAGAGCATTGCCTTCCTCCGGGACTACCTTGGTGCGATGGATATTCCTTCCGACGAGGACGGACTGATTCGCTTTGTGCTGGACACCTTTACCCAAAAACAGGAGCATTATCAGGAGCTTCTTGATAAAGCCTATTCTGAGTTCCGTTACCCGGAAAAGGAAGTTGTCACAAAAGCCCGCGACCTCATGAATGATGTTCTGAGTCAGCGCAGGGACAACGTTGCGCTGCTTACCCGCATGGTGCAGCGTCAGGAAGACCTTCTGGATTGCTCCGAGGACATGGAGGGTGTGGAGTTCTTCTTCAAGTCGCAGCGCAGTGTATATGATGAGGCACGGCGTCAGATGGACCGCGTGAATAAGGAACGTGACTATTTTGCTTCTGACGCGGATGCGCTGGAGGTCTTCCATACCATTGCAACCATCCTTGCACAGCCGAAGCCCTATGACCGCATTGGTGAGCTGCCGGAGCTGATTCAAAAGGTCAAAACGGCATACTCCGGTCTGTTGGATTTGAAGAAGGATGAGGTTGCCGAGAATATCCGTCAGTGTATGCAGGACGTTCATCAGCTTGCAACCGAGGCACGGGATGCTGGAGTTCTGCTACGTCAGGCAGACGATTACTTTGTCGGCAAGCGTGAGGCGGCGAAGAACGCATCTTCTCTCACCGAGTTGGACGCTATGATCACCCAGCTTCTCACCTACAAGGACAATATCTGCCGTCGCATGGAGGTTATGTCTGCATCTCATCAGGAACGCATTACCCCGGTCGGTACAGGTACGGCACAGCCCGCTCCGAAGATGCCGAAGATTACGACACTTCGCCGGTATGACCTCTGCTCTGTCAAGCGTCTGCAATCCAAGGAGGATATTGACCGGTACGTCGATGGAATCCGCGAGAAGCTGCTGAAAACGTTGGAAAGCTGCGACGGCGTTCAGATCAACTAAAGGAGAATTACGAGCATGAATAAAGGTGCGATACAAAGATTTGCAATCTGGGCGCGTAATGAGCTGATCGCTCAGGTGTCGCAGAGAGCTTATCAGTATGGAATCACGAAGGAAGGCTGCGGCGAGGCAAACGCCGTAACGGTGGGCGGACGCGCACTGACTGGCGATGAGCAGAAGCAGCGCAAAGAGCTTGTCGATCAGATCCGCTCAAAAGGCTACACACAGGTCATGGAAGAGGTTGCCTACACTTGGTTCAACCGCTTTATTGCGTTGCGCTTTATGGAGGTCAACAACTATCTTCCTTCCCACATTCGAGTCTTTTCCGACAGTACCGGTGCGTTCAAGCCGGAAATTTTAAGTGATGTCCTGCACCTTGAGCTTCCGGGACTGAACCGGGAGAAAGTTGCGGAGTATATCGAGAGCAACGACACCGAAGGTCTCTATCGCTATCTGCTTCTGACGCAGTGCAACGCCCTAAACGACCCTCTTCCCCGTATGTTTGAGAAAATGGGCGGCTATACCGAGCTTCTGCTGCCGAACAACATTCTGAAACAGGACAGCGTTCTCGGTCGCATGGTCGCGGATGTTCCCGAAGCGGACTGGACGGATCAGGTGCAGATCATCGGCTGGCTGTATCAGTATTACAACTCCGAACTCAAGGATGATACCTTTGCGCTGCTCAAGAAAAACGTGAAGATCACCAAGGAGCGCATTCCTTCTGCAACGCAGCTCTTTACCCCGGACTGGATCGTCCGCTATATGGTTGAAAACAGCCTTGGCAGAATCTATGTAGACAAGCGCAAGAACGAGGGCATCTATGCGGATGGTCGCGGCGCAGATGAAATGACATGGGAAGAGTCTGAGGCTAAGAGAATTGCCAACGAAAAGTACATCGCAGAGCAGATGGGCTGGAAATATTACTTGCCGGAAGCTGAACAGACGGAAGAAGTCAGACAGCAACTTGATGAGATTCAGAGAGAGTATGCCAATCTGGATGTCAAAGACATCAAAATCATTGACCCCTGCATGGGCAGCGGGCATATCCTCGTTTATGCCTTTGATGTACTGATGCAGATTTATGAGGCAAGCGGGTATAGCCAGCGCGACGCGGCACAGAGCATTCTTGATAACAACCTCTACGGTCTCGATATTGATGACCGTGCGGCGCAGCTTGCCTATTTTGCAGTCATGATGAAGGCACGGCAGTACGACCGCCGCATCTTCTCCCGTGGTATTCAGCCTCATGTGTATGCTATCGTTGAAAGCAACGGACTGGACAGCAGCTCCGTCGAATACTTCACCAACAACGATCCGAAGCTCAAGAAGGACTTTGGAACTCTGATAGACGAACTGCGAGATGCAAAGGAATATGGTTCCATTCTGAACATCTCTCAGGTGGACTTTGCTGCCCTCTATGCCAGAGTGGAGGAAGTGCGGGTGGACATCAGTATATTCCGTGAGATTGTGCTGAACAGCATCCTGCCGTTGATTCAAGTAGCGGAGGTTATGGCGCAAAGGTATGATGTTGTAGTCACGAATCCGCCTTACATGGGAAGCAGTGGCATGGGGAGCAAATTATCCAATTATATTCAAATCAATTTTCCTATTAGCAAAGCAGATCTGTTTTCTGTTTTCATTGAAAAGTGTAGGGATATGGTAAAAAAGAATGGCTATCAGGCAATGATCACCCAGCAATCGTGGATGTCATTACCGTCCTTCCTTGAATTACGCAAGAAAGTTTGCCATTCAAATCTGATCGTATCATTGCTTCAAATGGGATCTCATTCTTTCGATGAAATCAGTGGCGAAGTTGTTGCTTCGGTTTCTTTTATTTTCAGGCGGCAATATACACCTCGATACACAGGCGTTTTCTTTGATCTGCAAGATGGTATGTGTGAGCAAGAAAAAGAGCATATGTACTTTGCTGGAAATGGGCGATATGAAACAAATCAGGATATGTTTTCGCTTGTTCCAAACGCAGTTATGGCATATGAGGCATCAGAAAAAGCAATCGCGCAGTTTGATAGGTTACCTCCCCTAAAAGAAACCGTTATTGCAAAGCCCGGAATGCAGACGAGTGACAACGAGAGGTTTCTCCGATTCTGGTTTGAGGTTTGTCATAATGGGATCGGATACCATCTTTCTCATGAAGCAGCATCGGTTTCTGAGTATAAGTGGTTCCCTTACAATAAGGGAATTGGCTTTAGAAAATGGTATGGCAACAACGACTATGTAGTTAACTTTTATCACGATGGTGAAGAACTCAAGTATTGGTTAGTACACAATCCTAAAGATCCTGGGACTAAACATTGGTCACGGAATATGCGAAACTATGAGTATTATTTTCGTGAGGGTATTACCTTTACTGCCATTGGAAACAATTTTTCGGCGCGCTTAAATGGCGCAGGGTATCTATTCGATACCAAGGGTCCAACCATGTTCGGAGACCATTTGACTTATGTTTGTGGTTTTGTGAACTCCGTTGTCTTTGACTATTATAATCGTATGCTCTGCAAGCAGATTACGAAGTCTGGTGATTCGGTAAATCTCGTTCCATTTTATTATGGAGACCAATCACAAGAAATCGAGAATCTTGTTGAAAGTTCGGTTTCCCTATCCCAAAACGACTGGGATTCCTATGAAACCTCATGGGATTTTATCTGTCATCCGTTAGTTGCAAATCAGCAATACGCTGCCGCTTGTCATCCTAATGAAGAAGCTTCACCTGAGCATTACCTCTATGCAGCATATCAAATGTGGTTAGCTGCTACGGAGCGTAGATTCCAACAGCTCAAAGTCAACGAGGAAACACTCAACCGGCTCTTTATTGACCTCTACGGCTTGCAGGACGAGCTTGCGCCAGAAGTTGAGGACAAGGATGTCACAGTACGCAGGGCTGATCTCGGACGGGATATTCGTTCTCTCATTTCCTATGCCGTGGGCTGTATGTTCGGACGGTATTCTTTGGATGTGGACGGTCTTGCCTATGCGGGCGGCGAATGGGACGAAAGCCGGTACAAGACCATCATTCCGGACAGTGACAATATCATTCCCATTTGCGACGATGACTACTTTGATGATGACATCACTGGACGCTTTGTGAAGTGGGTGGAAACTGTCTACGGCAAGGAAACGCTGGAAGAAAACCTCAAGTTCATCGCAGATGCGCTCGGCGGCAAGGGTACGCCCCGCGAAGTTATCCGCAGCTACTTCCTGAATGACTTCTATGCCGACCATCTGAAAACCTATCAGAAGCGTCCGATCTACTGGCTCTTCGACAGCGGCAAGAAGAACGGCTTCAAGGCGCTGATCTATATGCACCGCTACCAGAGTGACCTTCTTGCCCGGATGCGTACCGACTATGTTCACGAGCAGCAGGAACGTTATCGCACTCAGCTTACCCACCTTGCGTACGCCATCGAACACGCCGGAGCTGCGGAGCGCGTGAAGCTGAGCAAGCAGCAGAAAAAACTCCAAGAACAGGCTCTTGAAATCCAGAAGTATGAAGAGAAAATCCATCATCTTGCCGATCAGAACATCCAGATCGACCTTGATGATGGCGTGAAGCACAACTACGAGCTGTTTGCCGATGTGCTGGCGAAGATAAAGTGACGAAAGGAGTGTAACTGTGGGAACAACAAAAAAGCAGCATTATGTGCCTCGTGTTTACCTCAAAGCGTGGGAAACATCAGTCACAACAGATCAAGAACCAAACAAGCAGATACAAGGCGTTTACAGACTTGACCACGATGAGAAACGTGGACATGGAACGCCAATAACTGCTGTACTTTGGGAATCCAGACTATATACTGTTGACTTTGCCCACAGCTACATCACACAATCTTGCCCAAAGATACTGGCTGATTTTGTTGAGCAGATATATGAGATCCTGCGAATAAAGCGCACACCGCCTGTTTATGGAAAACTTGGTTATAGTGTAATTAAAACAAAATCAAGCATTCGCAAGCATCTCCAGGAGATTGACCAGTGGGATTTCTTCTATGACACAGGAGATCGCGCCCGAAAGAACGCCATCCTGAATGATATTCATGCCATCAACTCTTATTTGATTGAAGATGGTCTGGATTCGCATTTTGAAACGCATTGGCAATCTCTATTGGAGCAGTTCATCACTGAAATGAACTCAGAAGAATCGGGAATTGATAGGAAAAGCGAGAGGCACATTTCTATGGAAACAGCAAAGGATATGCTTGCGTTTTTCTTTATGATGCTTTGTCGAAATCCCCGGTTTGATGGGACAGGTATATATAGCTGGATTCGAGACGATATACTCTTACCAGCTTTTCGTGGTGAATCTAATACACAGTCTGGCGAGAGCAACGGGAACGAAATTGAAGGATGGGCTGATGACTTTATAGATGGCTTATGGTATGCAGAACTATACCGAATGCTATATAAAAACAAAGGCGGTCATTTCCATACATTCTTGGATATTGGAAGTCAGCGGCTCCAAATGATTCTATTTGAGGCTTACAGCGATGCCGGAGACTTTATCACTTCGGATAATCCAGCGTTTCAATATCATAGCGTTCCAGAATCGAAGAACATGAACGGCTATATCTTCCCGTTGTCTCCCAAGTATCTGTTGTTCATAGGCTCTGGCAATCTTCCAATCAATATTGTCGATATGCGATATGCTGATCGCACCACAGTTGCCTATTTCAACCAAGCCATCAGCCGAAACAAAGTTCAAACGGTCATTTCGCGTTACAGGGACTTATCGTAATGGCTGTCATTCGCAATTAAGGAGAAAGAAAAATGTCCGAAGAACGCATACAATTTGATCTAATAGAACGTTTTGCCGCCCCTCTGCCGGAGTTCTATCAAAGGAGGATCATCTTCTGGCAGGACGAGGATCGAGAGTTCGAGCCTATGCTTGACGAGCTTTACATCCCCGATGTAACAATTCTCAAGCTCACCGGCACGAACAACTTTGCCGTGAAAAAGCTGCTTCTGCACGATGATCTAACAGGTAATTACCTGATTTATAATCCCTTCTCTTATGCTGATCCAAAGGATAATTGGCTGCTGGATATTGAGAAATTCAGCGAAGAATACCGCTCCGACCTCATCTCTACGCGCATGAATGAGCTGAATATTGAGGCAAGTCCGGCAATGCGCAAGACGGTAAAACTGTACGCAAAATTCTTTGACAGCAAAGAGCGGATTGAAAGGCTGAAAAGAATTGGGCGAGAATACCATACACCGTTGCAGCTTCATATTGACATTATGGCTGTGCTGGCAGGACTAAACGGCGGCTCTGCGCAGGATGTATTTATTGCTGTCCTTTCTGCAGGACAGGATGAGGAAAACAATGCCGTCCTCAGCAATATCAAGAAGTTCGGTAACATTGACGCCTTCTGGCAGCTTGTCCGCAAGTACACGGGCTATATCCATGAGGACGGAAAAACGCTTGACCTGTTCTCCGCTCATGTGCTGCTGACTGCCCTTGCACAGACGATGAATCCCAGCGTTCTCAAAGGCTTGGAGCGTTTCATCTCTGATTCCAACAAGGCGTATTGTTACAGTATTGTCCACGAATGGCGCAACTGCGAGGACAACGGTGCGCTTTGGGAGCTGTGTCGCAGCGTGGAGCAGGAGTTGCATCTTGCTTCCCGCTTTGAAAAGCAGGATATTGAAACGCTGCTGACAGCAGACATTTTCCCGTCCATTCACGAAGTCATTCTGAGCCGCTTCTTCTCTGAAATCGCAGATCATGTGGTAAAGACCGAGCTGATGCTGAAAACTGCGGAAAACCGCCGTACCTCCGGATGGATTGAGCGGTTCGAGAACTATTATGACTGTCTCTACTATGTTGCAAAGATGCAGAACTTTTATCAGGAGAATGCAGCAGGCTTCCATATCGTAGAACCGAAAGCAATCTGGAAGCTCTACACGGAAAAGGCGTATGAGATGGATGGCTTCTATCGGCACTTCCACTATGCCTTCGGCTGCACTCTCAAGAACAGCAATGTACTTCTGGAAGACAAGCTGAAACACGCGGCAGATTACGTTGAGGGGCTGTATCAGAACTGGTTCCTCAAGGAGTTGACCGGCTGCTGGACAAAAGCAATTTCTGACAACCTTGCCACATTGGGTTATGTGTCCGAGATTGGCAAGCAAAGAGACTTCTACTCTCACTATGTTAAGCCGCTTGCGGGGAAAAACTCCCGCGCCTTCGTGATTATATCCGACGCTCTGAGATATGAAGTTGCTGCGGAGCTATGCGATACCATCACCCGGACAACCAAGGGAACAGCGAAGCTCGATGCTGTTCAAGCAGTTTTTCCCTCAATCACAAAATTCGGTATGGCGGCTCTTCTTCCGGGGCGAAAGATGTCTGTCAATGACGGGATGGATGTTCTCGTGGACGAAATGCCCACCCGCTCTACTGATGAGCGTGGGAAGATTCTCTGTGCTGCTAACATGAACAGCGTAGCAGTTCAATACACAGACGTTCTGAACATGAAACGCGCCGAGCGGCGTGAGCTTGTGAGCGGCAAAGAAGTCGTGTATATCTATCACAACACGATTGACGCTATTGGTGACAAAGCTCCAACTGAGAAAAAGGTGTTTGATGCTTGCGAAGACGCTATGCAGGAGCTTTCCAATATTCTTCGTATTGTCATCAACGATATGCAGGGTACAGATGTTTTCATTACCGCAGATCACGGTTTCCTTTATACATACAGCCCTTTGACCGAAGGCGATAAACTGGGCAAGGACGCGATCAGCGGCAAGGTATATGAAATCGGACGTCGATATTCACTGACAGAACCTTCCGCAGCGGCGGAGTACCTTATGCCGGTTCGATTTGACGGTGAGATCGGCGGTACGCCGATCAAGGGCTACACGCCTTTTGATTCCACACGCATACGGGTTTCTGGTGGCGGTGAGAACTATGTCCACGGCGGTATCAGCTTGCAGGAGCTTGTTGTGCCTGTTATTAGTTTCAAGAATCTCCGCTCCACAAGCAAGAAGTATGTGGAGGTTTCCAACGCAGAATTGAAGCTGTTGAGCGAAAGCCGCAAGGTGTCCAACCTGCTATTCTCTCTGGATTTCTACCAGCGTCAGCCGGTCGGAGAAAAGATTCAGCCCTGCACCTACTACATCTATATGACGGATGATGAGGGCGTGGTCATCAGTGACCGTCAGACTGTCATTGCAGACCGCACAAGCACAAATGCTTCCGAGCGCGTCTTCCGTGTGCGCCTCAATTTGAAAGCCGGTGCCTATGACAAAAACAAGATTTACCGCCTTGTTATCGCCAATGATACAGATGTCCCGGAAGAGGCTGAGTTCCATATTGACATTGCCTTTGCGGATGACTTCGGATTTGACCTGTGAGGGAGAAACAGAAAATGAGCGAGTATATTGAAACGGTATCAACAGAGGATGCAAATGCTGTAATCGACAGCAAACTGCGCAAGGTATTCGACGGCAGGATTGTCCGCAAAGACCTTACAAAGAAAATCAAGGAAGGGGCAAATGTCCCCGTTTATGTCCTTGAGTTTCTTCTTGGACAGTATTGCAGTTCCGATGACGAGGATGTCATTGAAACCGGCGTTGCAAACGTCAAGCGGATTCTGGCTGAAAACTACGTCCGCCCCGACGAGGCGCAGAAGATCCTTTCTGTCCTCCGTCAGCGAGGCAGCTATACCGTGATTGACAAGATCACGGTTAATCTCAACATTAAGACGGACAGCTATGAGGCGGAGTTTTCCAATCTCGGAATCAAAGCAATTCCTATCTCTGAGGATTACCCAACTAAGTATGATCGGCTTCTCTGCGGCGGTATCTGGTGCATTGTCCAGCTTGAATATGAATATGTGGAAGAGGATAAACGCAGATCCCCAATTCTCATTCACAAGCTCACGCCTATTCAGATGCCTCATGTGGATATTGAGGAATTGAAGCAGGGGCGAAAAGCGTTTACGCAAGAAGAATGGATCAAGATTCTTCTACGCTCTATTGGTATGGAGCCGGATAAGCTGAATGACCGCGAACGCTGGCTTCTGCTTGCCCGTATGCTGCCGCTTGTCGAGAACAACTTCAACCTCTGTGAGCTGGGTCCGCGAAGCACCGGTAAATCCCATATCTACAAGGAAATCTCCCCGAACAGCATCCTTGTTTCCGGCGGTCAGACTACCGTTGCGAACCTGTTCTACAACATGGGCAGAAAAACGGTCGGCTTGGTCGGCTTGTGGGACTGCGTAGCGTTTGACGAGGTTGCCGGTATCAACTTTAAGGACAAAGACGGCATCCAGATCATGAAGGACTATATGGCGTCCGGCTCCTTTGCCCGTGGCAAGGAAGAAAAAGCCGCAACCGCTTCTATGGTCTTCGTCGGCAACATCAATCAGAGCGTGGATGTGCTGCTGAAAACGTCCAGTCTCTTTGACCCATTCCCTCCCGAAATGGGAACGGACACGGCATTTCTCGACCGTATGCACTGCTACATCCCCGGCTGGGAGATACCGAAGTTCCGCCCCGAACATTTCACCAATGACTACGGATTCATCACCGACTATCTGGCAGAGTTTATCCGGGAGCTTCGCAAGGAGCAGTACGGCGATGCGCTGGACAAGTATTTCCGCCTCGGCAAAAACCTTAATCAGCGCGATACCATTGCCGTCCGCAAGATGGTCGGCGGAATGATCAAGTTGCTCTATCCGGACGGGGAGTTCACGAAAGAACAGCTTGAAGAAATCCTCAAGTTTGCGCTCGAAATGCGCCGCCGCGTCAAGGAACAGCTCAAAAAGCTGGGCGGTATGGAGTTCTATGACGTCAATTTTTCGTACATTGACAACGATACCTTTGAGGAACATTTCGTGTCTGTCCCGGAACAGGGCGGCGGAAAACTCATCCCCGAAGGAATGTGCAATCCCGGTCAGGTCTATACGGTTTCTCAGGGAAAGAGCGGTATGATCGGCGTCTTCCGTCTGGAATCGCAGATGCTTCCCGGCAACGGCAAGTTTGAGCGGACAGGACTGAACTCTGACGGAAAGTGCAAGGAAGCGGCAAATACCGCATTCAACTATCTGAAAGCGAACGGCAACCGCATCAGCGGCACGATTAGCACAACAACAAAGGACTATATCATCAACTATCAGGATTTGCAGGGCATCGGCATGACCGAGAAACTTGCGCTTCCCACGCTGATTGCACTCTGCTCGATTGCGCTTGGAAAGCCGACTCTCAGCAGTCTGGCTGTGCTGGGTGAGATCAGCATTGCCGGAACCATGCTCAAGGTGGACGAGCTTGCAAATGCCCTTCAGGTCTGCCTCGATAGCGGTGCAAAGAAGGTGCTTCTTCCCATTACCTCTGCGGCTGACCTCGGAACAGCTCCCGCCGATCTAATCGGCTGCTTCAACCTGATTTTCTATCAGAGTGCGGAAGACGCTGTTTATAAAGCATTGGGCGTTGAGTGACGCCAAAGCCCTGATTGGAAGGAGGCGTACCCGTGTCCAAGAAAAAAAGTTCAAAGAAGCGTGAGCGTATTCCCGTAATAGATGCCTTGATTGATCTTGCCGGAGCAATGACCTTGGATTATCTTGCAGCAAAACGTAGGCAGAAATATGGTACAAAGCACAGCAAGAAAATTGATCCATACGCTGCCACCGGTGCTGCAATGGGCATGGGTCTAATTAAGGACACAGATGACCTCATCAAGTTTGGCGGTGTCCTTGGCGCAATGGGAGCTTTTGATTCTGATGATGATTCACCAGTCAACAAAGTCGCATACATGGCTCCCCGTGATAACCGCTACGCTTGGCGCCTGAATTGCGAGGATGGCAGCGCATACGGTATTGATCCAAACAATTATGAGACAAGAGACGAATATAATGAGGCTCTAAGCAGGGAAAAACACGGATGGCGTGATTACTGTGAAGATGGCTCAGACTACGGGATTTCACCAGAAGACTACGAGACTGAGGAAGAATATAATGCAGCAATAGATACAGCGGAGTTCAATAGCTTTAATGAAAACGAGGATGATGAATTGATCATCCCGGATGATTCCTCCGAGAATATTGTGGGTGAGACATCTCCCGAATGCACGTCAAAAAGTGGCAGTGACCCGATTGGAAAACATGATCCGTATGCAGCAGATGATTTCCATGTATATGTTTACTGCCTTGTAAAGCTGGATGGAACAAACACGATAAAGTTCTACCGAACGGAGGATCGTACTTTGAAGCGAGGTGAGGCGGTTTTCGTTCCAGACGAAAGCTCAGGCAGTAAATTGAGAGGAACAATATGTTCTATTGAGCATCACATGAGTTTTTCTGTTCCAAAGCCCGTAGAGGAAACTCCTGAAATCATTGGAAGGGCGTGATCGATGAATGGATTGGGACTCCTATTATGAGAAGTTCTACGAATGGGCAACCAGCACGCAGATCAAGAAGATGTCCTCATTGACCTCGTTTGGTGCATCCGCCGAAATCTCTGAGGTCGCGCAGGAGTATATGGATGAGAAGGCAGCATCACGACTTATAAAAAAAGCGGTTGCCTATGGTGTCCAGTTCACGCCAGATGAAATCTATGACCTTTCCGGCTGCTGCGATATATCAGCCATGAATGAACTACTGAAATCTGCAAAATGCACCTTTACGCAGGAGCAGTTGGAAGACCTTTGGGGTGCCGTAGACGATGAAGTTCTTGAGCTTGTAGCAAGGCGAAACCATGTAACTGTGTTTGCAAATGACGAGAATGAAGATTCTTCCGTAGTAGATGAGATCGATTTTGACGAACCGAAGCAAAAAGAGCCAAAGCTCGGGTTCTTCTCAAAGCTCGGTATGGCACTTGCGATTGGAAGTCTTTTGGATAAGAAAAGCCAGTCTCACCACGGACATTGTACCGGTGACTGCGCAAATTGCCCTCCGCATTATGGGTATCGCTATGGAAGGTGGTATTATGGGCATGATCATACACACGGCTGTGAGTTTGGCGGAAATAAAGGCGGAGGCAGACTGTAAAGCACAGGATGAAAACAAACACACTGCTTTTCGACTGAACGTGATAGGAGGCGCACATGGATAACCCTTCTTTCAATCAGAATGGTATCGAATACAACGGAGAACAGATTGCCTACAAAGACAGCACCTATGAGCTTGTATCGAAGGTAGCATATCTGATCGGCGTCCCGCTCCGTATTTTTCAAAATGAACACGAGCCGCCAAAGATAGAGATATACAAGCGGCTTGAACAGGATAAAAATGCCCGCATCATCCGAAATCTATGTATCATCCGCACCGCCATTGAGCGCAACTACCGGAAAATAAATGACATCATGCGGATGGAGTATAGAGGGCTGCTTTCAATGCCAGAGATCATCCCGGCTTCCAGTATGCAGCAGCTTTCAAACGACGGAATCAGCTTTATCAAAAAGTCGAGTACAAAGCTCTGCCACCACATTATCGAGATCAACCGGCTGATTT
>ERZ824978.2299-NODE-2299-length-17144-cov-4.027093_pt1 | contig 17144 bp, 19 predicted proteins | sample MGYA00519860_ERZ824978 | MGnify/ENA primary metagenome ERZ824978 (study PRJEB31778, sample SAMEA3449184) | human gut metagenome | biome: human gut; feature: human-associated habitat; material: faeces | place: United Kingdom | collected 2010/2012 ... | reverse complement strand
CTGCTGCTGCTACAACAACACCTGCTGCTGCGGATACACCAAATTCTTCTTCACAAGCCTGAACCAGCTCGTTTAACTCTAATACGGACATCTCTTTTATTGCTTCGATGATCTGATCTTTGTTCATTTTCATTCTCCTTTATACAAATTCTATTGACTGGCCGCATACTATCTGCGGCTTAAAACGATTCATGCAGTCTGCAATGAATATTCCAGAAACGTTTTTACGCTTCTTTCTGCTCTGCAATCTGAGCAACGACTCTTGCAAAGTTTGCAATCGGGGACTGAATGCTTCCCATGAACTTGGAGATGAGTGTATCTCTGGATGGGATCGCTGCAATCTTTTCGATATTCTCTTTATCGTAGTATTCCCCTTCGATGATGCCGCCCTTGAACTCCATTTTCTTGTAAGCTTTTCTAGCATCGTTCAGAACTCTAGCTGGTGCTGTTGCATCATCATAGCTGAATGCGAAACCGCTTGGTCCTTCCAGGATTTCACCCAGTGCTTCATACTTAGTGCCTTCGATAGCTCTCTTTACAAGAGTGTTCTTGTAAACAGTGTAATCCACCTCTGCTTCACGAAGCTTTTTTCTCATTTCGTCAGCTTCAGCAACTGTGATACCCATGTAGTCAATTACTACTGCGGATTCCGCTCTTTCAAACTTGTCTTTAATCTCGTCTATAATAATCTGCTTCTGTTTGTAAGCTTCTTTCATTATCGCGTATTCTCCTTTCTAAAGATTCGCTGTGAAATCGTATTTCACTTCAGGTACGCCATAAAAAGACCTTGTCGTCGTCATAGACAGCAAGGCCAATATATTTACATTGTACCTCGGCGGGAAATTAAGGTTTCTAAAGCATCTGCCTCATTACCACCCGCTGTCTACGGTTATTTACTTTCGATTCCGTTGTTTTAACCTAACTTCAGAGGATTGATCTTTACGCCAGGGCCCATAGTAGTAGCCACTGTTACGCTTCTCAGATACTGTCCTTTTGCTGCTGCCGGTTTTGCTTTGATAATAGCACCCAGAAGAGCATTAAAGTTGTCAGTTAATTTTTCAGCACCAAAAGATGCTTTTCCGATCGGTGTGTGGATGATGTTTGTCTTATCCAGACGATATTCAACTTTACCAGCCTTTACATCTGCAATAGCCTTGGTAACGTCCATAGTAACCGTTCCGGATTTCGGGTTTGGCATTAAGCCCTTAGGACCTAAGATCTTACCCAGTCTACCTACAACACCCATCATGTCAGGGGTCGCGATAATAACATCAAAGTCGAACCAGTTTTCACTCTGGATCTTCTGTGCCATTTCTTCTGCGCCTACAAAATCAGCACCGGCTTCTTCTGCTTCAGCAGCCTTAGGTCCCTTTGCAAATACCAGAACCTTCTTAGTTTTACCAGTACCATGCGGCAGAACGATAGCACCACGAACCTGCTGATCCGCATGTCTTCCGTCTACGCCCAGTCTAACGTGAACTTCTACTGTTTCGTCAAACTTTGCTTTTGCTGTCTTTGTAACGATCTCCATTGCTGGATCTACATCGTACAGTTCAGCTTTGTCATAAGCCTGTACGGCTTCTTTGTAATTCTTGCCTCTCTTTGGCATTTCATTTACCTCCTGGTGGTGCAAACGATTTTACATTTAAGAAAATCTCCCACGTTACTAGTCTTCGATAACGATTCCCATGCTTCTTGCAGTACCCTTGATCATTTCTGTTGCTGCGTCAAGGTCTGCCGCATTGAGATCCGGCATCTTAGTTTTAGCGATTTCTTCAGCCTGCGCTCTTGTCAGTGTAGCCACCTTTGTTTTGTTAGGCTCACCGGATGCAGAGTCAAGACCTGCTGCCTTCTTTAACAGTACAGCTGCTGGCGGCGTTTTGCAAATAAAGGAAAACGAGTGGTCAGCGTATACTGTGATCACAACAGGGATAATCATTCCTGGCTGATCCTGAGTCTTTGCATTGAACTGTTTACAGAAATCCATGATGTTAACACCATGCTGTCCTAATGCTGGACCTACTGGAGGTGCCGGGTTTGCATTGCCTGCCGGGATCTGAAGTTTAATATAACCTTCGATCTTTTTAGCCATTGTATTTCTCCTTTCTTCATGATTCCCTCACAGGGGTCTATCGGAAACCGGGCTAGATCTTATCGACCTGAGCAAAATCCAGTTCCACTGGTGTATCTCTTCCAAACATAGAAATTCTGGCGCGCAGTGTCTGTTTTTCCATATTGACCTCTTCAACAACTCCCATGAAGTTTTCGAATGGTCCATTGATGACTTTCACTGTATCGCCCACTTCTACATCCAGATCGATATATATCTTTTCTATTCCCATTCTTCTCACTTCTTCTACTGTGAGAGGAATCGGATCGGAACCATGTCCCACAAATCCCGTCACACCCTGAGTGTTACGAACGAGATACCAGGACTCATTGGTTACAATCATTTTCACAAGCACATATCCCGGGAACATTTTTCTGGTCTTGACTTTACGCTGGCCTTCCTTCACCTCAACGCGGTCTTCCGTAGGCACGATGACATCAAGAATCAAATCCTGCATCCCTCTGTTTTCAACGATCTTTTCGATGTTGACCTTTACCTTGTTTTCATGACCGGAATAGGTATGTACGACATACCATTTGGCTTCGCCGTCTCCTCTGAGACCTTCCAGACCTTCGATATCCAGTTTTTTCTTTTCGTTATTTTCACACATTATATCTTAAGCTCCCATTCATTGATATTTTAGAAACAAACAGCTTTGATCGCTGCAAGTACTCCCGTATCAACTGCCCAGAATACAAGTGCAAAAGCTGCGCAGGTAGCCAGTACTACTGCGGTGAATGATCCGAGTTCCTTCTTAGTCGGCCATACGACCTTCTTCATTTCCAGCTTAACGCCTTTGAAGTACTCTTTCATGCTTCCCCGCTTCTTTTTCTTGTTTCCACGCTGGGCAGCAACCGCAGTCGCTTTTTTCTTTAAAGCGGTCTGGTCTTTTCCTTTCGAAGATTTTGCCATAACGCTACTCCTTACTTTGTTTCCTTATGAAGCGTGTGCTTCTTGCAGAACTTGCAGTATTTGTTCATTTCGATACGATCTGCATTGTTCTTCTTGTTCTTCATTGTGTTGTAGTTTCTCTGCTTACATTCTGTACAAGCCAGCGTAACTTTTACTCTCATTCTCACTGTCCTCCGTTTAACTTATCGTTTCAGATTCAGGATCGTCCTGAATTCAACTTAAAATTAAGAGCAGTAGCTGCTCCCAATTTAATTATTTTCATAAAGTTGCTAAATAATTGTATATTACAGCGGTTGCAAAGTCAAGATTTTTATGACTTTTTCTCATTGCTTTCTTCGATTTTTTCTTCCCCAGGCTCAGATTCAGGATCTTTTTCTGTTTCCTGCAAAGGTTCTTCGTCGGATTCTTTCTCTTCGGATTCGCTTTTCTCTTCTTCGGACTCTTCCGATTCTTCCGTCTCGTCAGCATCCGCCTCATCGTCCGATTCTTCCGGTTCTTCAGCGTCCGCCTCATCGTCCGATTCTTCCGTTTCTTCAGTGTCCGCCTCGTCATCCGGTTCTTCTGCTTCGTCAGCATCCGCCTCGTCATCCGGGTCTTCCGTCTCGTCAGCGTCCGCCTCGTCATCCGATTCTTCCGCTTCATCAGCGTCCGCCTCGTCGTCCGATTCTTCCGTTTCTTCAGCATCAGTCTCGTCGTCCGATTCTTCCGGTTCATCAGCGTCCGCCTCGTCGTCCGACTCTTCCGGTTCCGATTCCTCTTCCTGCTCAGACTCGCTATCAGCTTCCGCCTCTTCGGATCCCGAGTTACCTTTTTCTTCAGCCATTATTATCTCTTCCTGCTCATCTTCTGTTTCAGCTTCGTCCTCTGAATCGTGAACTTCTCCAATATGGTACACGTCTGCAATTACTGCAAATTCCGGTTCCATCGGCTCACCTGACATATGCAGACATTCCTGCGGACAGATCTCGGTACATTCTCCACACAGAATGCACTGCATTCGATTGATTTCCCAGGTTTCCTCCTGTTCGTCGATATAGAGCGCCCCAACAATACAATGGTCCTCACACTTGCCACAGAGCGTACAGCTTTCAGTATCTATCGTTATTCTTCCTCTGATTTCATCAGATCCCTCGGCAGGTTCATAATCGGCAGGCTTCCTGCCAAACAGATTTTTGATCAAGCTTCCGTTTATTCTAAAAAAACTCATAATCAGCACCTACCATTCTACATTGTTTCTACACGGATCCATCGTCAGCGACGTGAGCGGCCTGTCGATAGGATCACTCGCTTTCATCGCCCGAACATATGCTAAAAGATTCGTATCTGTCGGCATGCTGACCCGGAACTTCCTGATATAGTCCGAATCAGTAGTCTTAACATAATACACAGCCTGGCCATCGGGTTGTTCCAGTCTAACAGCAGCTTCACCAGCAGACAATGTTTTGACTTCCGTGCAGATTTCCCCGTCAGGAATTTCATTGATAGCATTTTCAATAAGGGTAAATGAATGATAGATTTCCTCTACTGCAACTTTGCATCGAGCCAGTCCATCACACCCTTCTTCTATGATCGGAACAAATCCTAAAGATTCATATATTTTCCAGCTTTCATCCATGCGTGCATCCGTCATAACAGCAGAGCCTCTCGCAGCAGGACCTCCGCAAAATGTTTCCGCAGTCTTTTCATCCAAAACACCAATACCTTCCAGACGTCTGCATATCGACGCATCTTCTTTCACCAGAAGCGTTAGTGTCTGGATCCTTTCCCGAAGATTCTCTATGGTGTTGTGGATATCCTCCAGCTGCTGCGTGGAAATATCTTTCTTCATGCCGCCCACTTTGCAGAGAGAAAGCATGATACGGTTACCGGAAATACGATCAAACATCGTAAGTACCGGCTCTCTCACAGATAAAAATCCCATCGCCAGACTCTCAAATCCGATCCGTTCTGCCACGGAAGACAACCAGTACAGGTGACTCTGCACCCGAGACAGTTCCATCAAAATAATTCTCAGATATTCCGCACGTGCAGGCACCTCGATCTTCGATGCTTTCTCCACAGCCATGCAGAATCCCAGACTATGACCGAAACTGCTTGTTCCAGTCATCCGCTCAGCAACATATACCATCTGCCTGTAATCGCGCTGTTCTGTCAGAGCCTCCATATCACCATGGATCCTCTCTGCGGAATACGAAATATCAGCCACATCGTAAAACTCATGCAGATGCTCCTCTGCCACATGCTTGAATTTTACGCCACAGTCCCGCGCGATATCCAGTTCCGCATCAAATGCAGTCCAGAAAACAAACGTAATGCTGTCTACCGTCTGCTCTTCTGCGACCACCATTTTCAGATTAAGAAGTTTGGCAGTATTTTCAAAGGTGTAAATGATTTCTATTCCATCGTCCAGCCGGTCTGCACAGGCCTGACAAAATCTCCATCCATCTTCCTTAAGCGTTTTGACTTCATCCAGAAGGTCACATGCTTCTATCGAAAGGAATGAGCCGGAACTTCCGGATATTTCTGTTCTACTCTTCATCATCCTGTTCCTCCTCTGTCACATCCTCAGGCTTCTCCTCGATTTTCTCCTGCTCGTCCTTTGCAGGATCTTCTACAGCAACGGGCTCCTCCAGAGTCTCCGGCTTTTCAAAACATTTCAGTATCCCGTCTATAATGATCTCAGGACGTGCCGCACACCCTGGCACATAGAGATCGACCGGGAGCACCTGATCTGCTCCGCACACCACATCTCCACAGCCCTCGAAGATCCCGCCGGAGCATGCACATGCACCAACGGCAACAACAGCCTTCGGCTCTGCCATATTCTCGTACAGATGTACCAGATAATCACGATTTTCTTCCTCTACGATCCCGGTAATCAACAGTACGTCGGCATGCTTCGGATTATCTGTTTTACGAACGCCATATTGTTCCACATCGAATTTAGGTGAGAAACATGCCTGCACTTCCATCCCGCATCCACTGCATCCAGAACCGTCAAAATGAAGGATCCACGGATTTTTTTCTACATACGACACATTGTCACCTCCCTAAATCATAACATACAGCAGGAAGAGATTTGCAGCCCCCAGGACAGCAGCTGTTCCCCATGCTATTTTAACAACAAACTCCCATTTGCTGCTTGCCGAACAATTATTGATAAACACGCGCAGGAAATATACAAGTATTGCCACTACAGCACCTACTACATGACCCCAGATCGTGCCATTGCTGAAAAAGAGGAATACGAATCCCAGCATCAGGATGGTTTCGTACCAGTTAGCCACTTCCATCGCGGCCAGCGTCTTTCCAGAAAATGCCTCCGTGATCCCCTTGATACGCTTCCCTGCCGGATCAGAAGAAAAACTGAGGTCGAACGGGGAAGTCCTCGACTTTATGGTGTAAATCAGCAGGAATCCTGCAAAGATCCCGATCAGTGGCAGGAACGGCATTGAAGATCCTATCATGATATCGCGAACCTCCATACTTCCGCAATACATTGAAAAACCTGCCGCCATAAACAGAACCATAGGGCAGTACGCCATCATCCTCATCAATTCATAATCTGCACCCATATGCGCATGCACTGAATTGGATACATAGGCAGCCACCACCAGGAATACATCGGCAGCAAGCAGTGCTAAAATCACAAACAGCAGATTTGCTCCTGCGAAGAATGCAACTCCGGCAACGATTTCAAAAAACACAAACGCCCGTACATAGTAGTCGTGCAAATACCGATCTTCCTCGGAGGTTTTTTCGCGCAGTTTTTTCACATCACGAAACGGCTGCATCATCGATGCACCTCTCTTTGCCTGCAACCCGGATGAAAAACGGCGCCCCATCCCGGTCAGCAGTCCTCCGGCAAAAGGAGCCAGGATGAGATACGCAACTGCGGATATCACGATTTTCAGAATCATTGTCATGCTGCACCTCCCAACAATCTTACAAGGGTGCCGATCATAAAGCCAAGACTTATTATAATGCTGATCGCGGACAAAATCCCTCCGATCAGGATCGTCTTCTTTTCAAAAATTCTCGTATCTACAGCATGACGAATATCGCACGCTTCACACTGCACACCTTCTGTCGGTTCCGGTAAAACATACTTTTTCCTGCCGCCATAAAACACCCCGCAAAGGATCACGAGAAAAACGATAACAATCAGTCCCATGAGACTGTCCACCAGATTTCCCGCTGCAGACACACCTCCAAAAGCAATCTCCAGATACGGCATAACGCCAAACATAGATATCAGCGGGAACACTATACACAGAAATACCGTCAGCGCTGCCAGAAGCTTTACAGGTCGCGTCAGCGAAGTCTCTCCCGCATCCAGCTCCGGCTCTGCTGCAGTCAATGTCAGCTGCCCCATACATTTTGCAAGATAAAAGATCGCTGCTCCCGCACCAAAACAAAGAGCTGCAAACAAAAGAATATTTCCTGATTCTGCGAACTCAGAAAGTGAATTGTATCGCATGATCAGCAGTTCAAAATTCGCCATGAATAATGCTGCGGTTCCTGTCAGCATGCATGCTGCCAGCTTTGGTCTTCCTGTAAACAATTCCCGTATTGAAAGATCCTGTCTTCCATCGTATTTTTCATGATCAAGTGCAGCAGTCCCTGCACTTGCCAACATTAACGCTTTAGAGACACCATGAAGCAACAGCAGTAGAATCCCTGCCGCTACGGCTTCTGCTGATCCGATCCCGCCACAGGCCACGATCAGGCCCATAGATGCTACAGTAGAGCATGATACGGTCTTTGCCGCCTCAGGTCGAAACACTGCCACCAGTGACGCGGCAAGGAAGGTGATCCCTCCTACCATCATCGTCATGATTCCTGCAAAATTTTCTGTGCCGAGTACCGGTGCCAGCTTCAAAATCAGAAAAACGCCTGCATTTGCACTCGTTACACAGCTGATCACTGCGATTGCCGGCGACGTGAAATCTTCTCCACGGATCAGCCAGCCGGAAAACGGGATCTGCATAGCAAGGATCAATCCAGCCAGAACAATAAAAATCGCCGGGATCGCGACCATATCACCATAGAGAGATCCTATTTTCATTACAACATTCAATTCCAGCGTTCCAAACACCTGTCCTAAGATCAGGATCCCTGCAGTCAGTGCCAGTCCGCCGAACAGATTCCACGTCAAATAATGAAATGCTGCCCTCAAAGCACCTGCAGTACCTGCATAACCAATCAGCACGAACGATGTCACTATGATGATCTCCCACACAAGATAGATCCACAGCAGATTATTAAAGATCACAAGCCCCATCATAGCTGCAATGCCAAAAAAGATCGCTGCAAAAAACACATTTCTTCTATCCTTCAGTTCTGGATATTTCTGATGGAACCTGTCCATATACCGATTTCCGTAACAGCAGATCAAACCGCCTGTAATTGATATGAAAATCATGAGGATCATTGAAAATCGATCCACATATAAATTATGCTCTACTTTAATTCCTGTTCCCTGAATCAGCTCAAAGACAGCAAGGGCTGCCACCTGAACAAAAGCAAATAAGGGAGCCGCATATCTTCTGTGGCGCAATCCTTCATAAATCAGATAAATCGCAATCACTGCCGCAATACCGATCACGACATAGTTTACGAATCCAAAATGGAATTTGAAGAACTTCTCTCCAGAAGGAAAATACAATACCACTGCAGCAATGGATGCCGCAGTCATTGCGATCGATGCGAACGCCATGACCCCATTTCTGGTCTTATCCCCCTTAGTTACTAAAAGAATCAAGGCAATGATTACAGGAAACGCTGTAAGAGAAATAATAATGCCCATGAAATCCTCCTAATAATAGCATTGAAATATTTGTCTAGTTTATATTATATCTTCATGCATATCCAGAATCAAGTCAAAAGAAAACAACATTTTCAAAATCATTTCGGCAGCAGCAGACTATCTTCGAGGACGCTACACCAGTTGAAAATAAAGTAATAGCGCAGCAACTCCCGGAACCCCGCAAACCCCTGCAATCAGCGAGTTTACAGGATTTATCGGCAAAAACAGGCCCATTGTATCCCCAAAAATCCGAATTAAAACCAGGAACACCCCTCCTGCCAGACTGCAGATTAAAAGTTTCAGTATGAATTTAAGGGGGACAAACAGCAGTCTCCCGCAAAAGTATAACAGTAACACCCCAGCTGTGTATGCTAAAAAAACACTGGTTTCCATTCCCAGATCCATTCTGCCGCTCCTTTCTCCGCAGCACACCGCAGCACGCCAGTCGGCATAACCGGTCGTTATAATATAAAAAAGAGATGACCATACAATCACCTCTTTACTATATTCTTTTTTTCTCCGGTTTATGCGACCTCAAAGCTGCCTTCTGCCTTCCATCGCTTTAAGGAGCGTCACTTCATCCGCGTATTCCAGATCGCCGCCCACCGGAATGCCGTGAGCGATCCGGCTCACCTTGATCCCGGAAGGCTTGATCAGTCTGGCGATATACATAGCGGTTGCTTCCCCTTCTATATTAGGGTTTGTGGCAATGATCAATTCTTTTACCGCTTCATCATGCAATCTTGGTATAAGGCTTTTTAAATTGATATCGTCCGGTCCGATGCCGTCCATAGGTGATATCGCACCGTGCAGCACATGGTAATAACCTCGGTACTCTCTGATTTTTTCCATAGCAGCAACATCTCTCGGATTCTCCACAACACAAATCGTGCTTTTATCCCTTGTGTCATCAGAACAGATCGCACAAGGATCCTGATCTGTCAAATTTCCACACACAGAACAATACGTCATCGCGGTCTTCGCATTGCGAACCGCATCCGCCAGAGCAAAAGCATCTTTATCATCCATGGAAAGGATATGAAATGCAAGGCGCTGCGCTGTTTTCCCGCCAATGCCCGGAAGCTTTGAAAGTTCATTGATCAGCTTATTTAAAGGTTTCGCATACTGATACTGTCTCATAGCCGTTTAGAGTCCCGGAATCCCCAGTCCGGCAGTCAGCTTGCTCATTTCATTCTGCGAGATCTCTTCCATCTGGCGCAGCGCTTCATTTGTTGCTACCATGATCAGATCCTGCAGCATTTCCGCATCATCAGGATCGATAACTTCCGGTTTGATCTGAATGTCCTTGATTTCTTTTTTTCCCGATACAGTTACTGTCACCGCACCGCCGCCGGATGTCGCTGTCGCCTCCATCTCATTGATCTCAGCCTGAAGTTCATCCATCTTTCTCTGCATCTGCTGCATTTGCTGCATCTGCTTCTGCATATTTCCTGCACCCGGTGCCTTTGGTCTCTTACCGGCTTTCATTCCTTTTCCCATTTTAGTACCTCCAACTATAATCTTACTTTATCTCTACATTGACTCCCAGAAGTTTCTCTGCTTCCTGGGCAATATCCTCCATTGATGCTTCCGATTCCACCGAAGCAGCTCCGGCTCCCGTTTCTGCAATCTTCATACTGCGCTTTTTACCGGTATGCCTTTCCATCAAAGCTTCCAGAAGTTCCCGATTTCTCTCTGCATAAGCCTTCACATGTCCCGAGCGAACAGTCACCGTAAACGAATGCTCTTCGATAGACGTCAGCGCAGCACCGCTCCCAACAATATAAAAGCTTCCCTTCGACGCCTCTCCATCTTCAAATACAGCTTTCCAGATCCGATCATAATCTTTAGGTTCCGGCACAGCTTTATTCCCGTCTTCGTCTGGCGCATGACCTGTTTCCGAGGCTGGTGATTCAGCAGGGCTCCCTGACGTTGCATTCTGCAAAGGCGATCCAGCCGGCTTTCCGTAGTATCCCTGAGAACCTGCAGGTTCTGACGATATCATACGTTCTGAAGTCATTCCCATAATCGGAGCACGTCCGGCAGATACAGAAGAAAGCTTTACAATAGCCAGTTCAAGCAGTATCCGGGGCTGTGTAGACCATTTTGCTTCATTAATGGTTCTGGAAAGTTCCAGAATCCCCTGATTGATCTCAGTAAGCTCGATGGTTTCGCTCTGCCTTCGAATACGATCGATGTTCTCCACAGACATATTGATGATCTCCTGCGGATTTTTTATGAACTTGGTCATCAACAGATTTCTATAGTGATTCACCCAGTCACGCATAAACTGCCTGACATCTTTCCCATCCGCCAATGCCTGTGCTACCAGTACGATCGCATCCGATGTGCGCTTTTTTCGAATAAGATCCGTCAGCTCCACAAAGGTTTCTTCTCCCGACGCACCCAGGAATTCCAGGACATCTGATGCGTCCACTTTCGTATCTCCTCCAGAAATACACTGATCCAGAATGCTCAGTCCGTCTCGAACCGACCCGTCTGCGTTAGCTGCAATGATGCGCAGTGCACTGTCAGAAACCTGAATACCTTTTTTCTGACAGATTTCCGACATGCCACCAATCAGCACATTTTCCGGCACTCGTTTAAAATCCAGACGCATACACCTTGAAAGGATCGTGGCAGGAAGTTTGTGGGGTTCTGTCGTCGCTAAAATAAAGACAACATATTCCGGCGGTTCTTCCAGCGTCTTTAGCAATGCGTTGAACGCTCCTGTAGAAAGCATATGGACTTCATCTATGATGTACACTTTTTTTCGACCGGCTGCCGGCGGGTATTTTACACTTTCCCGCAGCTCCCTGATGTTATCGACGCCATTATTAGACGCCGCATCGATTTCGATCACATCAAGAAAAGTTCCCTCTTTGATCTCACGACACACACTGCACTGCCCGCAGGGGCGATCTCCTTCAGACAAACAGTTCAGTCCCTTTGCCAGGATCCTTGCCGTTGTAGTCTTTCCTGTACCTCGCGTTCCGCAAAACAAATATGCATGACTTGTCGTGTCCGTTTGTATTTGATTTTTCAGGATCCTCACAATATGATCCTGTCCCAGGATCTCATCAAAGACCTCAGGCCTGTATGCCCGATACAATGCTGTATACATCTTCGCCTCCCGATTGCTGATAAAACAAATTGCCCTTTGAAAGCTCCGCAGGCGTAGGAGAAGGCTTATCTGCGGCACATAAGAGCTTCCGCTTATTGCTGCTTCCTTCCGGACCTGACAAGGTTCACGGCGTCCTATTGCGCAGGACCCAAACCATGCAAGCGAAGCCATCAAAAGGCAATTCATACTGTTTTATTATATTCGTTTTACAGAGAGTCGTCAAGGGGTAATTCATCCATGACAGTGGACCCATGCACTGATCTGACGCCTCAGCAAATCCAAATATTCGCACGTTTCTCTTACCTGCAGCTCAAATACCACAATCGGTTTTTCTCTTCTGCAGCAGATCTGCTGATTCCTGTAGATGTCACTTCCAGGTCCGCAGACCACATCCTGCCACTGAGCTTCATACAGATTCATCATCGCCAGAAATTTATCCAGCGGAGGATAGGATATCCCGTTTTCATACTTGTAAATAGCCTGAACAGACCCTAAATCCAAATAATGCATGACTTCTTTTACAGATAATCCACTTTTTTCACGGAGTATTCTTAAATTTTTACCGATTAATTTCATGTTATACTCTGTCCTGTCAAACATTATACTCTCCTTTTTAACTGCAAAGTTTCTGCAGCTGCACGCTGTGCTCCTGAATAACGTCTTTCATAACGCTGATGTCTTCCTCCATTTTTTTCTGGCGTTCAACACTTTCGGAATACCGTTCAAAAGTTTTCAAATAGCAGTCTTCTATCGTCTTTAACCGCGGCGAAATATCTGTGTTTAAAATAGTGTGGATCTCGTCAAATCCCCGGTGCATTTCCTCACGCAAACTACTGATACTATTATCGATCTTGTCATCAAGGCGTCGAATCTCAGTACGCATCTCCTCACGCAGACCTGAAATCTCAGTACGCATCTCCTCACGCAGACCTGAAATCTCAGAGTGCATCTCCTCACGCAGACCATCGATTTTAGTATCGATCTTATTATCCAGCCGACTGATCTCTGTTCTCATTTCCTCACGCAAATCTCCAATAAGCTGATACATCTCCGTGCGAAGCCCTTCGATCTTTTCATTCATATCCTGCCGCAGTCCATTAAATTTATTATTTAATCCCTCAAAATCCTTATGCAGCCGATTTAAATCCTCCCGTACCGGCTTCAACCCCTGATCCAGCAGTTCCGATAATACTGTAATATCCTGTTTCGTTAGCATAGTGTTCCCCTTTCCTTTGTTATTTGCCATATTTTACCACACGGCAGGCTAGTTGTCAATATTTTCCTCTCGCATTTCTTACAAAAGTTCCTGTCTCTATTATACTGCCCTCTCTGACACTTGTCATTGACGGCGTAGTTGAATTTATCACGCCCAAAAGAAAAACGCACCGGGAAAGGATGCGTTTTTCATAGATCGTTCTATAAGTATTTCTGTATTAATAATATCTTTTTAAGCGGTTAAAACGTTATTCGTCCAGGCTCATAGTAACGGATTTCTTGAATCCTTTGGTTACGATTGCCAGCCAGACGATTCCTATCACCAGCCAGATGATTCCGTAAATGATAGATGTACCACTCAGGTTGATCAACATATACATGGTGTATATTGCACCTACCAGCGGAACCAGCAGATGGCGGAAGAAGTCTCCTGCTGTTCTCTGCTTATTTTTCACATAATAGTGTCCAATTACAGATACGTTAACAAAGGTAAAGCCAAGCAGTGCTCCGAAGTTGATCAGACAGGATGCAATCGTCAGCGAGAAGAACAGCGCCGTCAGGCCAAATGCTCCCATAATCAGTATGTTATAGGACGGAACGTGGAATTTTGGGTTGATATATCCAAAACATTTCTTTGGCAGCAGACCATCTCTTCCCATACCATACAGAACTCTGGAAGCAGATGCAACAGCATTGATAGACGCTGCGATACAGCCTACTACATAAGCTGCGATAAAGAAATAACTCATCCCGGCATTAGCTACGTGTGCGATTACTTCTACAGCACCACCATCCAGATTTTCAATTTCATTCCATGCTGTCGGCCATGCTGCCTGTAACAGATACGTAAAGATGACATACATAGCACCTACACCAATACAGCAGATCATAAGTGCCTTTGGAATATTTTTCTTCGGCTCAATAGCTTCTTCGCCCAGCGCTGCAATACCATCAAATCCCAGATATGCCAGGCAAACGATAGCGGCACCTGAAGCAATGCCCTTTACTCCACCCATATTGGCGAATTCTTCAGAATTATAAAATGCACTCATGTTAAGGGCAAGATCATGACCTGTGATATAACGAACGGTCATAATCAATAATACTACTAAGAAAATCAATTGAATGATAACAACAACATTGTTGAAAATATCTGCAACTCTGATTCCCAACAGGTTTGCACCAGTTACAATCACTGTAAAAAGTACAACCCATACCCAGAGAGGTATGCTCGGAAGTGCAGCCTGCATAAAAATAGCGGATGCCAGATAATTCAACATTGGCAGGAACATATATCCCAGCACGATTGTCCATCCCGCAATAAACCCAATATACGGATTAAATGTTTCTGTTGCATATGCATATACAGATCCAGATGAAGGAAATGCCTTAGACATCCTGCAATAGCTATATGCTGTGAATACCATGCACAGAGTTGCTACTACATATGTCATGGATACATGTCCATGAGTCGTGTTGGTTACGATTCCGTATGTTGTAAAGAATGCGAGCGGAATGATAAATGCGATTCCATAAAAAACAAGTGATCTAAGGGTCAAAACTCTCGCTAGTTCTGCCGGTGCAGAACCATTCGATCCATTCTGGTTACTCATAATTACCTCCTTGATTACTGCAAATAACTGCTACATATAAGTTCATTTCAGATGTTATCCGATTTCATCAAACATTTTCTTGTAAATAGATGGTCTGTAATCTGGACCGCCACCCCAAGGATTGTCCACACACTGATGACGATTAGCCAGGGAAAGATCCAGCGTGCCAATCAGAACTTTAACCTGCTGATCATTGACATCTCCAATATATGTGGTTACTTCAACTTCTTCAAAAGCATTAGTCTTAGGTCCAACAACCATGCTTCCTCCTCCACCATAGCATCCAGCAGCATCCCATCCAGTAATATTAGATGTTGCTACATAAATAGAGCTAGTCAGAACCAGATATTCTAAATGTGGCTGATAACATCTTACCCAGGCATTTCTACTACCATCATTTGGTACTTCCTCAGCAGAGAATGTTGGATTTAAATGCAGTCTGGCTCCTTTCCATGCATAATACCTTGCCAACTCTGGAAATTGGTAGTTGTCATAGCAGATTGCCAATGAAATCGGGCCCCATTTCGTATCAAACATAAATGGAGTTTCACCACGTTTACACCACATGTTTTCCGTTCCATATGGGTGGATTTTCTGATACGATCCTATCAACCCTTCTGGTCCAAGAACTACAGCTGAGTTATAGATATCTGTATCCTCTTCATGCAGCTTTTCCGACATACCAAAGATTATGTAGATACCTTCTTCCTTTGCAACCTGTTCCATTGCTTTTGTTGACGGACCATTTACGGTTTCCGTTACACGAATTTTTTCTTCCTGCGAAATGGATTCATCAATAAACATCCCGTAGCCCATCAATGCCATCTCCGGGAAAAGAATCAGATCCGCTCCTCTTCTGGCCGCTGCACGGGACATGTCCATCATTCTTCTCAGATTGACTTCCTTTTCTCCCGAAGCAACTTTAAAATTAACTACGGCAATATTTATAATGTCACTTTCATATGCCATCTTTTTACCTCCTTCTTAATAGATTTTTAAGTGCTGTGTATAACACAATATGAATATCAGCTACTTGCCGATAATTATGAGCAACTTCTATGCCAACTCTGCTGTTCAATTTATGCGTAATCGCATAGCAGTCCTTAATTGACACACGATCAAATTCTCCAATCCCTTGTAATTGCTAATTTAGGGGTTGTCTCCTTGATATATTTTCTTTTTTGAAAATATTATTTATTTTCAAATAAATACCTCTTTAACATTTGATTTACTTTTTGGAAATTTCATTATATTCACTTTTTTAATTCGTAACCGAATCGCTATATTCATAATTGAATACTCTGGCGATTAAATCATACTTTAGCCTTTTCGCATAATGCCTAAAACACTTCTAAAAGCTCCTTTATACATTTAAATATTCATTTTCACTATACTGGCATGTGATTTGCATTTACATTTTAGTATTCATTAAACTATTATATTAATACATTAGAAGGGAGGCTATAGTAAAGATTGTAAACCAATTTTTCTTTACTATATAGATGTAAATAATGGATAAATACAATACTGAAAAATCAAAAGCATTATTTTTCGAAACAAAGAAATATCTTGTTGATGGGGTCAGCAGTTCTTTCCATAAAGCCAAAAATGAGGAATATCCAATCTGCATGACACACGGTAAAGGATCCCACATGTACGATGTAGATGGCAATGATTACATTGATTATGTGGCCGGTTTTGGTCCGATGATCCTGGGTTATGCTCCGGAATCGGTCAATGAGGCTGTAAAAGAACAGCTGAAAAAAGGTTCTCAATTCTCTACTCCAACAGAAGATCTTTGTAAATTAGCGAAAAAACTAACAGAAATAATTCCATGTGCGGAAATGGTAAGTTTTCAAAGTTCCGGCACTGAGGCAAATATGCATGCATGGCGTGTTGCCAGAGCACATACCGGTAAAATGAAGATCGTAAAATTCGAAGGCCAGTATCATGGCTGGGCTGATGAGCAAAAGGTAACCATCGGCGCAGACACACTTGAAGAGCTAGGCCCAAAATCAAGCATCAACAAGTTGATGAATACAGCCGGTCAAAGAATCGATACAACAAATGACATTATCGTTGCTCCTTGGAACGATGCCGAATCTCTGGAAGCGATTCTGGACGCTCACGACGATATCGCAGCTGTTCTGATGGAACCATATATGTGTGATGAGGGACCCATTCTTCCGAAAGAAGGCTATCTGCAGGCGGTAAGAGATATGTGCGCAAAACGCAATGTTTTACTAATCTTCGATGAAGTAATAACGGGCTTCCGTCTTTCCCTTGGTGGCGCACAGCAGTATTTTGGTGTGACTCCGGATCTCGCTATCTTTGGTAAAGCGATCGCCGGCGGATTCTCCC
>ERZ824978.2296-NODE-2296-length-17174-cov-8.332262_pt1 | contig 17174 bp, 13 predicted proteins | sample MGYA00519860_ERZ824978 | MGnify/ENA primary metagenome ERZ824978 (study PRJEB31778, sample SAMEA3449184) | human gut metagenome | biome: human gut; feature: human-associated habitat; material: faeces | place: United Kingdom | collected 2010/2012 ... | reverse complement strand
GAGGTCTTTTTCATACCGCAGGTATTACCGGCGAGAACCTCGATTACGCGATCGGCGGGAGCGCCTTCGACCAGCCTGGAGATGGCCTTGAGGTTGCCATCGCAGCCGCCGGTAAACTCGACGCCCAGCACCTTGCTGCCATCGTCAGAGAGATTGAGGTGAATATTGCGAGAGCATACACCCTGAGGCTTGTAGTCAAAACTAATCATTGAGATCCCCTCTCAGAAAGAAATTTCAGACGTCTATTATCCCCACCTGGACCGACTTATTATCGCAAGCACCGATTCAACATCCTACGATGTTTGGACTGGCGGGGGCAAGATTAGCAGTCCGCACCCTGTACGTGGACCATGCGCTTCTCCCGATACATATTGTGGTCGGCGACGCGATATACATCGGCCAGCGTATTTCCAGCCGTCTCGACGGTCGCCACGCCAATCGATGCGCTGACCGTCAGGGTCTCATCGCTTACCGCGGCAAGACCGAGACGAAGATCCTGTTCCAGCCCGAGCGCAGACTCGTTGTCAGTATGGGGGCAAACCAGCAAAAACTCGTCGCCGCCAACGCGCATCGGCAGGTAATCCGCACCAGCCACCCGCCGCAGCACGGACGCCGTCCGTCGCAGCAGTTCATCCCCCATCTCGTGACCATAAATGTCGTTGGTCCGCTTGAGATAATTACAGTCCACCATAATCACGCTCACTGGCAAGTCCTCGTTTACCAGGCTATCTCCACGCGATTCCAGATAGTTGCGGTTGCGAAGCCCCGTCAGTTTATCTTGGTATGACAGCTCCTCGGCATGCTTGACCATCGATATGTTGTGCGTCGCCACGACGACCGAATCCAGGCGTCCTTGCTCATCGCGATGCTGGGGGACAACCTGTAGCGAGTACCAAGTGCCTCGACAATCTCGCACCTCGGCAGCCAAGTACGGTACGCCCTCCATGCGTTCACGAAGCGTACTTATATCTACGAGCCCCACAACCGCTTCGCGGCTTTCGGGGCTCACGATATCCCGGCAGACCGTGTCCATAAAGTCATATGCCTCGCTATGCTCGGCAAACATCTTCGCTATCGCCGGCGACATATTGATTCCCTCGATCTCGAGGGTGTCAAGATGCAAAAGGAAGGTCGAATCGTAGATGGCGCTTATGGCATTGATAATGCCGAGCTGTTTATCCTTTTCGACCAAATTGCGGTGGTCAGCGATATTTCGAGCCAACAGTACCACGACCCAAAACGCAAGGCACACCAAGACGCCGACGGCGACAAATGAAATCCTGTCAGACATGACCTCAGATTTGGGATATAGCGCAAACAGGCGGTAGCCCTTATATGCCGCACGCACGGCATATAAGGTGGTCCCCCGATATTCGATACGTGTTACGCCCTCGTCTTTCCAGTCAATTCCGCTATCGGCGAGAAGCCGGGCAAGGGTTATATCGACGGTCGAATCGTTTGAAGAAACGATTTGCGCATCGCGCATCACAAGCACCGTTGGACTCTGATGGAACGTGTTGTTCACAAGGACGTCGGCGATCGTGTATGAATAGTCATCGGCGGGCTCAGCCGCAAGGGATCGATACCCCAACGCCACCCCGTCACCGTATGGAACGGCACTCACGGCAAAGTCGACACCGCGGCGCTCGACAGCGGTCGAGTAGGAAACTTTGGACCCTCGATACATCGATGCGATCGACGAACAGGCCAGCTCCTCTCGCCACAGCATGAGTGGATCGCGGCCGTCGATATCGTAATGGGCGACCATATGACCATCGGCGTCCATGACCAACATTCCCGAAAGGCTCTCGGTATGGACATATTCCTCGACCAGATCGTCGTTGACTTCAAATCGATCAGGCGGCAAGAACGTCGCAAACGACTCGAGCGCCGCATCCAAATTGTGCGTCGCCTCGGTTTTTCTTCCCTGTTCATATCGGTCATATTTTTCGCAGGCATTTTTTAAAAACACCATGGTTTCCTGGCCGAACCCAAGCGTTTTATCAAGGCAGCGATGCGTGCCAACCATATAGAGCAGACTCAGTAGGGCAACGCTGGCCACGATGCCGATGCCCACTGCGGCTAAACTCTTTCGGCGAAAGCGGCGCTCGTCATTTGTCATGATTCCGCTCCTTGCCCGCCTGTCGTCGCTCCTGCTTTGTAATTGTCCACAATGTGCTCTATCGTGCCGTCTCGATCCATGTCGGACAGTGCGGTATCGAGGTTTTTGACGTACTCCCCCTCATAGCTATCATCAAACGCGACGCGCAGGTCAACCGTCATAACGTTGCCGGCGAACACACGATAAACGCCAGGATACTGGGCAACGAGTCGATCAAGCGACTGAACGTCCGCCATCCAACAGTCGACATACCCTTTGGCGAGGGCGGCTTTGCAGAGTTCGGCAGAACCATACGATTTGATTTGCACGTCCGGCGAGATATCCAGATCCCCTGCGAGCAATCGGCGTTCGCTCACCGAGCCCGCAATCACCGCAATGGTCTTGCTTCCATCGAGATGCGCCAAGGAATTGATGCCACTCGTTTTCTTGGCGGCGACCGAAACCGTCAGGGTCAAATACGGCTCAGTCCAGTAATACTTATCCTCGCGATAACAGGGAGAATAGTCGCACCACAGGCAATCGATATCGCCGTTTTTGAGTAGGCGGTCACGGTCATTCCAAGAAATGTCGATAAATTGCGGCTTGATCCCCGCGCGCTTGCAGGCCTCGCGGGCGATGCCGATATCGATACCGGCGTAATCGCCCGTGGTATCGACATACACATAGGGGTCGTTATCCGTAACGCCGATTTTGAGTACCGGGAGGTCTTTGTCGGCTTCATTCGGGGAGGAAGAACTGCTTCGAACGATATACGTCAGGGCGCCCACACAGACGGCAAAAAGAAGTATGAGCGTAAACGAGACGATGGCGGCTCGCTTGATACGTCCGGGCACACGCCTCCCTTCATCGAAACAGCAGTCGGATTTCATTTTATACCCGGGGCTGATGCGGCGATAAAAAAGCGCCTCACCCAAGATGGGCAAGGCGCCAAAGGTTGAAATGCATCCGCAAGCGGTCGAATTAGGTTAACCCTACTCGAAGCTCAGCTGCTCCAGGCGGTCGAAGACCGTGTCGATGCGGGTGAGGAAGTCCCACGGATCAAAGATCTCGTCGAGTTTTTCCTGGCTAACGGTGCAGCGCGGATCGGCCTCGAGACGCTCCTTAAAGGTGGGGCCGGAGACACAATCCTGCACCTCGTGCCAGGTGGCCATGGCGTTTTCCTGCACGATAGCGTAGGCGTCCTCGCGGGTGATGCCCGTATCGACGAGGGCCAGCAGGACCTTGGAGGAGAAGATGAGGCCGCGGGTCTTGTTGAGATTGGCCATCATGCGGGCCGGATACAGCTGCAGGCCGTCGATAACGCGAATGAGGCACTGGAACATATGGTCGAGTGCGATGAAGCTATCGGCCTGGGCGACGCGCTCGGCGGAAGAGTGCGAAATGTCGCGCTCGTGCCACAGGGCAACGTTGTCAAAGGCGACCTGAGCGTTGGACTTGACGACGCGCGACAGGCCGCAGACCTTCTCCATGGTGATGGGGTTGCGCTTGTGCGGCATGGCGGAGCTGCCCTTTTGGCCCTTGCGGAAGGGCTCCTCGGCCTCGAGCGTATCGGTCTTCTGCAGGTTGCGGACCTCGGTCGCGATGCGCTCGCAGGTGGCCGCTGTAGTGGCAAGCACGCCGGCAAGGTAGGCGTGGTGATCGCGACTGATGACCTGCGTGGACAGCGGATCGTGGACCAGGCCCAGGTGCTCGCAGACGTACTCCTCGACGAACGGCTCGATGGAGCTGTAGGTGCCGACGGCACCGGAGATGGCACCGAAGGCAACGTTCCTGCGAGCATCCTCAAGACGATCGAGATCGCGCTTGAGCTCCCATGCCCAGGAGCCAAACTTCATACCGAAGGTCATCGGCTCGGCATGGATGCCATGGGTGCGGCCGGCGCAGAGCGTATTGCGCTCCTCGAAGGCACGACGCTTGCAGATCACGCCGAGCTTCTTAACGTCCTCGATAATCAGGTCACACGCCTGAGTAAGCTGATAGCACAGAGCCGTATCACCCAGGTCAGAGCTGGTCATACCGTAGTGAACCCAGCGGCTAGGCTTGGGCTCGCCCTCGGGAACATCGGCGTCGATATATTCCTTCATGTTGGTCAGGAAGGCGATGACATCGTGGCGCGTGACCTCCTCGATCTCGTCAACCTTCGCCTTCTCAAAGTTGGCGTGGTCGCGAATCCACTGGGCCTCTTCTTTGGAAATACCGATCTTGCCGAGCTCCGCCTGAGCCTCGCAGGCCAGGACCTCAATCTCCTGCCAAATGGCATACTTGTTCTCGAGGGAGAAGATATGTCCCATCTCCGGGCGGGTATAGCGATCGATCATAGCGGCTCCTTTTTGGTTATTGGCACGTTGGTCGTAACCCAACCATTGTACCGTGCGCGGGCGCGAGTATGGGCAGCAGGCATTAACCTAACATTTTGTAGCATAGAGCGGCTTCAGGCGATCTCCTCGGATTCACGGAGACGGTGGGGAAGACTTTGCTGGATTTGCCGTCCCCATGCCTCCCGTGCTCGGTGGAGCGGGCAACGGGACGTCCGCGTATTTGCTTCGCAAATCCGCACCGGCTGCGGTCGGCAAGCCACGGTCCGGGGAAGCGGGGGTAACGTCGGCTGAATCCGCTTTTCCCAAAATCCACCCTGGTCGGTGGAGCGGGCAACGGGACGTCTGCGTATTTGCTTCGCAAATCCGCACCGGCTGCGGTCGCCTATCGGCGACCTTGCCTGCTCGCTATAAACGCTTCGCGTTTATTTAACGCTCGCACCCTGGCGGGTTCGAGTCCCGGCACTTTATTGAAAAAAGCACGGTAACGAAACGTTACCGTGCCTGAAATTCGGATGGAGCGGGCAACGGGACTCGAACCCGCGAGTGTCAGCTTGGGAATCTTACACACAAGTGTTCAAAGAGATAAAAAGCGTTACTAACGTTGCAGGTAAAACGCGCGTTATGTGCCATAATGTGCAACGTAGACCAAAGAGGTACACGCTATTTGGTCTACATTTGGTCTACGTTTTGGTCTACGGAGCACGCATGGAGTACACGCACTACATAGCCGCGAACCTCGAAAGCAGGGGCGGGAAATACCGCGCGGCGCTGAAATACATCGACGAGGACGGCGCGAGGAGGAAAACGACCAAGGCCCTCAAGGCCACCGGGAAACGCGCGGCCCAGAAAGAGCTTGAGGAGTGGCGCGCGGCTATGGAGGCCGAGTGGAACCAAAGACAGCGCGAGGGCGCGGCGTTGGCGGTTCTTGGGTTCGAGCCGGAGACGGTGCTTACCGTGGCCGCCTACGTTCGCCGCTATATCGACGGCAAGCGCCCGAGTATCGACCCGTCAACGTTCAATGAGTACGGTCGCTTGCTTGACAACATCATTTCCCCGCTGCTGGGCGAGGTGGCGCTTTCCGATCTCAACCCGGACATGGTGAGGGCATGGGTCGCCAAGATGGGCGAGACGTACGCCCCCGGCACGATGAAAAAGGCGCTCACGCTGCTGCGGTCGGCTTGTAATCAGGCCGTCGATACCGACCTCTTGGGCAAAGACCCAACCCGAGGCGTGAAGCCGCCCAAGGCCGGACGCCCGCGCCCCAACTCGCTTACCGCCGAGGGCGTGCGAACCGTGCGCGAGGTGCTCAGGGTGGCGGGCATGACCCCGGCTATGCTCGGGGTTAAAATCGCCCTATACACGGGCATGAGGGAGGGCGAGATATGCGGCCTCCGGTGGGCGAACGTCGATACTGATAGCGGCGTGCTCAAGGTGGAGGACAGCATAGGCCGCGACGGGACGAGGTTCTACGCCAAAGACCCCAAGAACGACGGCAGCGCCCGCGCGGTGTATTTCGGCTCAGAGCTTGCCGCCGATCTCGTAGCCCGGCGCGAGGAGATGGAGGCCGCTTGCCTCGCTGCGGGCGTGCCCTTCACCGGGGCGCTCTACGTGCTCGGGGACATTCGCGGCGGTTTCATGCGCCCCAACACGATTTGGCAGAGGTGGCGCAACCTTGCCGAGGCACTGGAGCTGAAAGGGACGAGAGGAACCCGCCCGACGTTCCACGACCTGCGGCACACGTTCGCAACCATGGCCGTAGCCGCCCACGTGGACATTAAGGCAATCTCGGCGTCTATGGGGCACTCGAACGCCGCCATGACGCTCAACATCTACGCCGACGCGACAGCCGAGGGCAAGCAACGCGCGGCCCAGACCATGCAAGCCGTTTTGTCGGGCGGTGAGGCGTGATAGACGCACACAAAGCGAAGAGAAAAGAGTTGGACGATTTCCACGATACTTTCGAGACAGACGAGGAGGCTATTGCATGGATGAGGCGGTACGGCGTCTTTCCGCTAAGGCCGCCTCGATTCGGGGCGGGGACGGACGCCATTCGCCGCATACGGGAGGCCTGCGGGGTCAAACAGGGCGTTTTGGGGAACGTATGCCATAGGTCAAACTCTAGGGTAAGCGAGTGGGCGGCCAAGCCGGAACTTGTGAGAGCGCCGGAACTCGTTCGGATAGTCAACTACTGCGAGAGCTACTGGAGCGGTACGCCCGAGGGGTACACAGAGTTTATCCGGGGCCTCTTGGATGTGGACTGCATGGCTAACCCGGGGTTCTACGAGACGCCCGAACCGTGGGTTTCCCCATACTCCGTTCTGCTCGACGCATGGCCCGATCTCACGGAGCATCAACGCGAGGTTATAGCCGAGATAGCTACGGACATGGCAATAGCGAACGAGGCCGAGGGCGAATAGAAAACCCGTTCGGTTTTTCTCGCTCGGCGGCGTCGCCCGGTGCGCATTAGCCGAAAAACGGACAGTCCGACATACCGAAAGTTCGGCAAACCAAACTGAATACCAAGCATCACGGACGTTCTACCGAATAACCGCAGGTAGAACGTCCGTTTTATATCACACACCCGTTGAGTTAAAAACGATGCGAGACGCGTCTAAGTAGCAACTCGATTAGGAGGGGGCAACCCACAATGTGCAGCAAAGAACACCTCGAAAGCGTCGCCGGGCTTGCAAGGGACGGGCGCTTTTCTGAACTACCGAACCCGCTAGTGGTGGCCGAGGCCGAGGTTATCGCCCGACGTTCGCGCACGACCATCACGAGGGCCTGTATCTCGGGCAAGCTCAAGGCCGTTCAGACGGGCAACAAGTGGAACATCAACCGCGACAGCCTGCTTGCCTACGCGGGCCTCATCTAGGGCGCGGCGCATGAGGCCGATCAGGGCGGCGCTCGGGGCCGCGAGGCGCGCGGCGAACGCCGACGTACCGGGAATGACCGGGCGGCAGATGGGCGAGGAGATAGACCGCCTCACGGCCCGCCTAGCCGCCAAGGGGTACAGACAGCCCTACCGCGCTTGGGCACGGGGCCGTATCGAGGCCATCGGACGCGAGATAGCGAGGAGAAAGAGAGGGGGCGGCGGCAGTGTGGAACGAGGACATTAGGCCCGTGCCCGTGAACATGGGGAGGCTCATAACGTCGGCTCAGGCGGGCGCGGTGCTCGATCTCAGCGAGAGGGACGTTCGCCGCCTCATCAGACATGGGACGCTCGACGAGGTGCGCATAGGACGGCGCGTCTACGTAACCCGCAAGTCGGCACTCGCACTCGTGGGGGTGGACGATGGATAGCGAAAAGCGGACAGAGTACCGCCGAGAGGTCGAACGCCGGGCGGCGGCGCTCAGGCGCATGAGGAAAGACCGGGGCATTGCGAGCGGCAAGCCCCCGTGCGCATACGACAAGATCCAACTGCGGGACTACCTCGCGTCGCTCAGGATAGAGGACGAGGGCGAGCGGTGCGCCTACCTTGCCGCGCTTATCGACTATTGGTTCACGGGCGTGTGCCCCGACCATCTGGACGGCGTGCCCCGCGCCTATTTCGACGCAAACGCCGACCGCCTCAGCGACGCCCGCGAGGACTCGTGGCGAAAGGCCAACATGCTGCGGGATATAGACCTCACCGGATGGCTGGAGGACGGGAACGGGAACGTTCCCCCAGCTGGAGAGGGGGTATCACACCCCGTGTCACACCCGGTGCAAGACGGGGTGTGCACACAGCATAGCTATAAACTACTACCTACTAGCTATGACCTATCCGCTACTAGCCATGGGCCTATAAGCCCAATGGCTAGTAGCGAGGAGGCTACTGACTATGAGCGAGGCCCCGGCGTTTTCGAGACGGGCGAGACGTTCTTTCATGCCCCGTGCCCCGTATGCCATGAGGCGGTGAAGGCATGGATAGACGGCAGAGGCCAAATCGTTTCGAGCTGCGGCAGGCACGGCATGCAAACCGTCGGCCAGCCGCCATCCGGTCTGGAGGCCGTGAGGGAGAACGGCCGAAGCTCATACGTGCTCAGGGAAAGCGGGGAGCATGGAGAGGGCTAGGGCCGCTATCCATGCCGAATGGGTGCCCGATGCCCTAAGCCGCGCCCGATGGGAACTCAACCGCGCACGCCTCACGCTAGAGGCCGCAAAGGAGGGCGAGGAGGGCAAGCGCCTAGACCTCATAGCTAAGGCCCTCCGGGCCGTCGAGGAGGCCGAGGAGGACGCGGGGGCCGCCCAGAGGACGAGGAGACGGCGAAAGCCGGGAAAGGGGGCGAGCGGACGTGGAAAGTTGTAGCGACTGGGATAAAGAGCTAGAGGAGATAGCCGAGAGCTTTCCCCTCGATTGACGAGGCCCCGCAGGGACGGCGGGGCCTCATCCATGCCGGGGCGAACCCGCGAGGCGGGGCCGGAGGCGTGGCGTGTGCAGGGTTTCGGCGTTTCGGCGGGACACGCGGAGCGACGCCGCCGAGGGTGCGGCGTCGGCGCAACATGGGGAGCGCCGGGACGGAACGGAGAGACGAGGAGGAGACATGGCGACTCGATTTATCGGGGGCATGATCGCCGAGGGCCTGCCGGAGATAGCGGGCGCGGTACCCGCTGCGGGGGGGGTTGTCGTGGAGGTGGACACGGACCTAGAGCCGGAGCGCGGCGATTTGGTGGCGTGCTCGACCGCCGACGATTGCCCCTCAGCGCCCCAGATTGCCCGTATTCGGCGCGTTGACGCCGATGCAGGGACGTTGGAGGTGCATCCGTTGGACACGGCCCTAGAGGCTGCCACGGTGGCCCGGGACGCAAAGCCGGAGGACGGGCTTACCGTTGACGGCGTGATAGTGGCCGCCTACGCCCCCGTCTACGTGAGGGGCCGGAGCGGGGAACATTGGCTCAGGGCCTAGCGCCCGAGGTGGCGGCCCCGTCGCCGGGGCGGTATCGGGGCGCGGTCTCCGTAGACCAAAACCGCGCTCGTTCCAAGCCGATACCGCGCCGAGGGCGGGGCCGTTCAACTTGAAGTTTCTGAAGCCCTAAAAAGGCCGTTCAATCTTAATAATCGCAAGCCTAAAAAAGGGGCCGTATCCCGGTATCAGGGGTGCGGCCCCGCCGCTTTAACGTCAACTTCGTCAACCATTAAAAAAGGGCGTGGAGGGGCACACGGGCCGATCAGCCCCAACTTTCCCAAGCCCTAAAAAGGGGCCGGAGGAAACGCGGGCGGCGGCGGGGCGAAAAACGGTTTCACCGGAGTTTGGTCTACATTTGGTCTATTTCCGTGGTCTACGGAGCCGAAAAAGAGAAACAGGCCAAGCGCTCTAAGCTCTTGACCTGCTGTTTTTCGTGGAGCGGGCAACGGGACTCGAACCCGCGAGTGTCAGCTTGGGAAGCTGATGCCTTACCACTTGGCGATGCCCGCTTGTGTGTTGGCTAGTATAACGCGGTTGTCTTGTTCGATACAAGGGTGTCGATGCTTGTTTTAGCTGTGGAGAATCGTTTGAAAACCGCGCCAATTGTGGAGATGAGGACCTTTGTCTTTCTTTTCTTGCCTTCTTCTACCTGCGCTTTTATCTGATTGTTGTATTTGAACTCGATTTGTCAGAAATCGGGCAAGCTTTTGGTCAGCTTCTGGTACTTACCCGCATGAACCATGGCGGTAGCCTCATCCCAAGCGCCGCGGCCTCCCCGTGCGGCGCACGAGGGATAAGGAGCAGCCATGTCCAACGCACCCACGCACTCTGTCCACAGCGCAATCGCAACAGGTCCGCTGCTCCTGCTCCTCTTTTTTCTGATCGGCTGCCTGGCCCCAGGGACCGCACTCGCCGTCGACGGGAGTGACGCCCTTAATTTCCGCACCATAAGCGACGGCTGTGGCCCCTTCGGTGTCGGTAAATACGAGGCACAGGACACTTCGATTTCGTACTGCATGAATCAAGACTGCCCCGGCCCCAGCAAGCCGGGAGGGCCATGGCGCACATATAACCAGGGCTGGACATGGCTCGATGACGAATTTGCCGCCATCGTCTGCCACGGATACCCCTCCAGTACATCCTTTGGCGGCCACAATCTGTCGCCCGATCTCGCCCGCGCCGCCACCCAGATTGCCGTGTGGATGCTCAACGGAACCACGCGCCCCGACGGCACCTATTCGTATACAAACAGCAAGGGAGTTGCCAGGAGCGGTAGGTTTTACGAAAACGCCGAGGCCGTAGCGGCTGCACGTTGGCTCTACGACAGCGCCAAGTCCGGATCCATTAAGGCAGCCCCACATCGAGCCAGGCGTTATCACGGCCCGGTCTCGGGCGAGGGTCGACGCCAGGACATGCTCTATGTTCTGCCCGCCGTCTCCGTATCTTTCCAAAAACAATCGTCCCAGGCTGACATCACCGCCGGCAACGACACCTACAGACTCGGTGGCGCAACCTTCGATATCTTTGAAAGTGCGGGCGATGCACGTGTCGGCGCTATCCAGATGGACGAAAACGGGCGTGCACAAGCAACACTTTTGCCCAATACGGCATATTACCTGGTCGAAACCAAAGCCCCGGCAGGCTATATCCCTCGAAGCGACCGAATAACCTTCACCACACAAAACAGCGGCGAACATGTCACTATCAACGAGCAGCCCGGCACCATCACCTTGCGTATTGCAAAAATCGATGCCGCCACGGATGCTGGCGCCCAAGTTGGGGCGTCGCTTGCGGGCGCTGAATTTACCTGCGTCTCGCAATCAACTCCCGGCTGGACTCGCACCCTTACGACCGACGAAAACGGACGGGCGATCCTCAATGACATTCCTCTGGGCACCTTTACCATCTACGAATCGAAAGCGCCCGAGGGCTACCTGATTTCAAACGACTGTTGGAGCTACACCGTCGGTGCCGAGCAACTCGGAGATACGGGCATCGTTGAGCTCGAAAGCCGTATTCCCAACATCCCCATCGCCTTTGACCTTGAAATCTCGAAGTTTAAGGACCATGGCGATAACGATGAGTCCGGCCTTGAGCAGCCGGCGGGAGGCGTCGTCTTTGAAGTTGTCAGCAATAGCTCACAACAAGTCGTCGGCACGTTGACCACAAACGTTTACGGCTTTGCCTCCACAAAAGACCAGCCCGAAGCATGGTTTGGCGCAGGCAAGCGACCCGCCGGCGCTCACGGTGCCATTCCCTACGACCGCGCGGGCTACACCGTTCGCGAGGTTGCAGAAACGGTCCCTGAAGGATTTAAGCAGGCAGGTGAATGGACCATCACAGCAGAGCAGACCGCAGACGGCGCCGAGCTTCAGTACATCATTGACAACCATGCCCTATCGACACACCTTCAAATCGTAAAGCGCGATGCTCAGACCGGCGGCACCGTACCACTTGCCGGCTTTACGTTCCAGCTGCTCGATAGCCACCACGAGCCCGTCTCGCAAACATGTTGGTATCCGGCCCACAATATAATGAATACCTTCACAACCGATACAGCCGGCGCCGTCACGCTGCCCGAATCACTTAATCCCGGAACGTACTACGTGCACGAGGTATCGGCCAAGGAACCGTATCTGCGCGGAGAAGACCTGGGGATAACGATTCCCGCCGACAGAAATCTGACACCGGTCGCCGTCGCCTCGTTCTATGACGACGCCGCAACCGGAAGCATCGAAATCATTAAGGCGGATGCCGTAGATGGGCGCGCCCTCGCTGGGGCCACGTTTGACATCCGCGCTGACGGCGACATCGTGCGAACCGACGGCAGCATCGTCGCCCTGGATGGCGAAACCGTCGCCACCGTTACGACCGACGAACGGGGGCAAGCGCGAGTCGACCATCTTTCGCTGGGATGCGGTACCGCCACCTATGAGGTCGTCGAAACACAAGCGCCCGAAGGTTATCTGCTCAACCCGACCCCACACACTGTGAAGTTGTCGTACGCTGACCAGCAAACGCCCGTGATCGAAGTGCGCCTTGACGTTTCCAACGACTACACCAAGCTCGATGTCTCCAAAGTCGACGCGTGCGAAGGTCAGGAAGTGACGGGCGCCGAGCTTGTCCTCTGCGACTCCAATGGCAACGAAATCGATTCTTGGACTTCATCCGGCAAACCGCACCACATTGAGCACCTTTCACCCGGCACCTACACCCTGCGCGAAACGATGTCTCCGCGTACCTACGACCTCGCCGAAGATATAACGTTTGAAGTAAAAGCCACGGGAGAAGTTCAAACCGTAGCCATGAAGGATACCCCCATCGAGATCAGGGGAAGCGTCGATAAGCGCCAAGAGATTGCACAGCCAGTCGTAAGCAAACTCGTTGCCAACGGCGACGGAAAAAACCGAGCCAAAGCACGGGCCAATACGCAGGGCGCCTTCTCCTATACCATCGACGCCAAAAATGAGTCGAGCACCTGGGTCGACGAGTTGACCATCACCGACGACCTTGAGTGCGCCAAGGATGGCGCAGCGAAACTTGTTGCCGTTGAAACCCCTATTGCGATCGGTGATCTAAACGGGCTGTGCAACGTGTGGTATCGAACGTCTCCGGCAGGAACAAGCGATACGGGCAAGCAGGTCAATGCAACGCTTGACGACGGGCATCGCAATCCTTGGCTCGAAACGGAAGAGGTTGCAAAGCTGCTGGGCGACGATGTGCGTCTCGTCGATTACGACGGGTGGCACCTATGGAAAGCGGATATCCCGACGGACAAGTCCGTCACGCTCGATACGAAAGAGATCGATCTTACAGGCGACGCCGTCATCACGGGCATCCGTTTTGAATACGGTGCGGTAGCCGCCGACTTTACAACCAGAAGCGAGGCGGACTCTTGGACCAGGGATGACCTTAAAGACGAACACGACGATCTTGACGATGCCAAGGCGGCCCTTAACTCGGATGCCCGAGGCGCAGTCGTGCATATGCAGGCAACGTCGTCCTATACGCCCCAAGCCGCACTTGCCAACAGCGCGCGCGTCGATCTTTGCCGCAACGGCGGTGGCGATAAACTCGAGGCGCATGATGAGGACCGCGTCATCCAACGATGCGCCCTGCCTCAGAACCTGCCGGCAACGGGGTCTGTTACCGTCGCCGCATGCATCACCGCACTCCTGACCTCGGGCACTGCGGCCCTATGGTTCGCTCGCCTTAAGTCAGCCACAAAGAAGCGCTAGCACGATAAAAAAAGCGGGCGAGCCAGTCTCCCGGCTCGCCCGCCTTGGGCATAAACGATGAATCGGCTATTCAGCAGATGACGAACCGCCATCGATGGCTGCCTGATCGGACTCGGAAATACCGTCGGCACCCAAACTTTGCTCTTGCTCCACCTCTTCGTTCATTGTCGTCTCGGGCGTCGAGCCCTTAACGCCAACGACATACGCGGCCCCAAAACCCAATGCGATAGCGATCAGGGTCAAAATCAGATAGATGGGCCAATGGCGCTTGATGTACGAAAACACGCTGACTCCTTAGCGGGTCTGTCTACGAACGACGAATGACCTCGGTCACGACCTCGGACACCGTAGCGATATTGGTCGGATTGACGTTGTACGGCAGGTCATCCTCGGTGCGAGCGCAGGCAAGGCGCGGGCCGTCCACACCGGCGATCGTAAGGGCGCGACGGCTCGCCTCGAGCGCTGCGGATGCATCGGTTTTTGCATAGGGCATCTCGAACGTGCCGCAATCGACGTGGAACGACTTACACACCTTGCTGACAAGGTTCATGATGCGGCGATCGCCCTTAAACAGCTGCTGCTCGCCCTCGACCGTTACCACCGAAAGCCTGCCGGCACCGATAGACTCGAGGTTGATGAAGAACACACCGCGGAGCTTGTCACGATGCGAGGCCAAAAACGCCCTCATGCCGGCGCCGTCGCAATCGGACGCACCCGTTGCGACGAACCAGATATCGTGGCCGAGCAGCTCATCGTCACCCATGGAGGCAACGGCCGAGAGCATATCCTCGGCAGAAGCACCATCGGAGGAGGTGGCACCGCCCTTCCAACCGTCGTCGTCATCCTCGAAGTTATCCCACGAGCCAATGCCGCGGCCGGACTTCTTGGCATCGTAATCGTCCTCGACGCCCAGCCAGTCGCTCATGCTGTCCTGCTCGTTCTTCTTTTTGCGACCGAACAAGCCACCTAGGCCACGCTTCTGCGGCTTGGCGCCCGTCGAAGCAGGAGCCGAGATGGTCTCGAGCGGCTGTGCGCCCGAGGAGATGGGCATGGGGGTCGCGACCGGTGCCGATGTGGGCTCGGGGCCCTGCGCCGTCGCAAAGGGATCATTTGTCTGTGCCGAAGGATCGGGAAGATCGAACAGCGACGTGCGGGACGCGACGTTGGCCTGTTGCATCGAAGGCAGCGACGGATCGGGGACCGAGGCCAGCGGCGACGAAGAGGGTGCGGGCGCGGAGGCCGGATCGGGGATATTCATTTGCTGGCGCGGAGGCACCTGAGACGAAATCTGCGCCATGAGGGAGTCAACTGTCTCGTCCTGCGTGGGAGCGACATTGGCCACCGTGGCACCGGGGTCGCTCGGCGCGGGCATGGTAAAGATCTGCGTAGAATAAGGCCTGGACTCATCCGTCTTGGGAGCCTCGTCGATCGCAGGGGACTCCTGCTCCATAGCAGGAGCCTCGGCCTGCTCGGGTGCGCTGGCCTCAACGGAATCGGCCTCGTCGACAACCGAATCATCGGCGGCATCCTGGGCATCATCGGAGATGGGAAGGGGCTCGGCAATTGCGGTGCCCTGCTTCTCAAACGTCATCGTGGCATCGAATGACATGGTGCCATCGACCGGCTGCTGCGCCTCAAAGGACGTCGTAGCCTCGGCAACGTCTGCGGATGTCGGCTGCGGAGCCTCGAAGGACGTCGTGGCGTCGGCGACATCGACAGGCTTCGGCTGCCCGGCCTCACTCTGCTCGAACTCCTGTGCCGCACGCTCACGCTCGGCCTCGGCGGCCTGCTGCTGGGCGATGGCCTCCCGCTCGGCGGCCTCGCGGGCAGCGGCGCGCTTTTCCTCAAAGTCGTCGACGAACTTCTTGCCCTTCGCAAGGGCGCCCTTAAAGAAGCTAGAAGCGCTGGCACCAATCGAGGAGAACGCGGAAGCGATATCGGCATGGGGCGTTGTCGAGGGAAGCTCGGCCGAGAAATCGGTGTCACTCTCATAGGACACGCGCTGCGGGTACTCGTCATAGTCTTCGTCGGCGGTCTCGGCTTCAACCTGTGCCGGAGCGGCAGGCGCCAGAATATCCAGACCGGCTGCAGAATCGAGCGCGGGCTTTGCGTCAGACTCCGCGGCAGCAACAGGGGCAGCGACCGGCTCGGCGGGAGCAACAGCCGTATTGGCCGCGGGCGCAGGCTCCTGTGCAACGGGAGCAGGCTCCGGCTCAAACGTCGGCTCCTCGCCCTCTTCGTAATCGAGCGTGCAGGACTCGGGAAGCATGCCGAGCGCTCGGATGGCATCCGAACCAAAGCGGATATTGCCGGCGGCATTGCGATAGAGCTTGGGCTCGGCGGCTTCGACCACCGCGGGCTCCTCCGCCGGCTCGGCGGTGGACTTTTCCTCGGTGGGTGCTTCGGCCTGGGCAGTCTGGTCTTGAGCCTCGGGCGCGATAACGCCGATCAGCGTCTCGTCGGCAGAGGCGCCCTCAAAACCATCGATCTGTCCATCAAAAGTCTCGTCCTGCTCGGGTGCGTCGACAGGCGCAACCGGCTGGCCAAACTCGTCCTCGTCGTAGGAAGGCTCCTCATATTCAATGGTGTTACCGTAGTCGTTTTGCTGCTGGGCCGCGGCATACTCGGCCGCCGCGCGCGCCATTTCCTCGGCGCGACGCTTCTGCTCGCCAAAATAGGTATCGAACGGAATGTCGTCGGGGAACTCGTTTTCGCCCTGATAGGGGGCAACGTTGTCCATGACACCGAGCATGGCGGCAACAGAGGACTTGTTGCACACCGCGCCAGACGTGTAGGGAAGCACAAAACGGTTGGAGATGATATTGGCGGCGTTGGCCAGCGCCACAAGGGAGGCCAGAATCGCGACAACCCACAGCAGCACCTTGAGCACGCCGGGGAGCGGCAGAATACGCAGGATGGCGACAGCCGCGGGCGCGATCGAGGCGACAGGCAGGAGCTTGGCGATGAGCGCACGATACGGAGCGTAGGGCTCGCGAGCAAGGAGCTCGGCACGGGGGGAATCATAGTGGGCCACCACGACGACCGGGCGGTTGCGCGGAGACGCAAGCGGGCCCGAGGCCTTGTGATAGGCGATGACATTTTGGCTCACACCGGTCTTTCCCAGGCGCGAAACCACGGGATGCCCCGTGCGCTCGAGCACGTAGAGCACGGCACCGACAATGGCCAGCAAGGTGCCGACCAAGCCGATACCGCCGCCGATGCCCATCAGCAGGGCGCCGGCAAACGCCAGAATACCGGTAACGGCAAACGCCAACCTGCTGGGCGCGGGGGCATTAAATTCCTGCACCTCGGGGTCAAAGCCGTGGTTGCGGAAAATCTGAGCGATATCCTCGGCAGCCAGGCGCTCTTCTTCACTGCACGCCGGCGTAATGCCGGTGTTCTGCAGCAGGTGGTTAATATAGTTCTGGGTGTTCGCCATGTGCGCTCCACATCCATAATCCGACAAATAGGCCCAATGCATGCACATTAGAACCGTATATAGTCGAAAGTATACCCCGAGCGAGCGCAAACGACCGAATTCGGGCCATCTTAACGCCGCGAGCGGACAAGGATATAGCCTAATCTCCATATCGGACTAAAATCATGGCA
>ERZ824978.2293-NODE-2293-length-17183-cov-4.259633_pt1 | contig 17183 bp, 15 predicted proteins | sample MGYA00519860_ERZ824978 | MGnify/ENA primary metagenome ERZ824978 (study PRJEB31778, sample SAMEA3449184) | human gut metagenome | biome: human gut; feature: human-associated habitat; material: faeces | place: United Kingdom | collected 2010/2012 ... | reverse complement strand
GCCCCAATTATTGTTTTGTTCGAGATTCGGATTTTCCAATATTTTACTTTCTTGGATTGGAAAGAAATAATAGGATTCTTGAATTAAGAATTTATTTTCAGCAATAGCACTGATAGGAACCATTCTAAGAACATATTTGAAATTTTCAGGAGTCAACAAATAGGAATTCGCTTTTCTCTGAGCCTCTGTTATCGTCATTTCAGATCCATCTTCATTAATAGCAATCGCTTCAATTCCATATTTTTGTAATCCATTTAATTGCATCATATTACGAGTTCTTCTAAGATCCATAAAACGATGCCCTTCAAAACAAAGTTCCACATTACGTTCATCCAAAATTGCCTGTCGAATTTCTTCTCGACCACCAACTTTTAATCCATACAATCCATCCTCTCCGGCTTCGATCCCTGCACGCTTCCGGATTTGCTTCAACATATCAACTGCAACATCCCGGTGCCCCACTTCATTAGCCGCTTCTGCATAAATAAACATAACTTCTGCTAATCTCATAAATGGATAATCATGATCAAAAGTAGATACCAAATCTTGACTCAAAGAAACATCAGAACCTTTACGGACATACATCCCACTAATAACGTCATTTTGCGTAGCTGTACTTCCTACATTCGGATTAATTCCATATGAATCCTCCCGAACAGCAATCCCAACAGATGTATATTGACGGTATCCAGTCGATGTACCAGATACGGGATACAAAGCTGCGTTATATAAAATACAATCTTCAAACCGAGGATCTCTATTCATCCAATATCTCTGTAAAAAAACATCCTCATTTCCTACATAATACTTGCCAGTTGGATCATCAAAGCTTTTACCATCTAACATTGGAAAAGCTTTTACCATATCCCAAGTTGGCGTGTTATTAGCATTACTCCGACTCAATGAAGCCGGTCGAATCGTATTCTCCCAACCTGCAGTTTTATCAGGATTACTATATATAATAGGAAATACAACCTCCGAGTTCCCATCCACAAGCCAATTGTCACTATATTTATCGGTCAATTTAATTCCTTGAGAGATACAAAAATCATAAGCTTCTTTTGCTGCCTCATATGCTTCATTCCAATACTTATTATCATATCTATTTGAAGGATTAAATTGCGGAGAAGCTTTATAAAGTAACATTTTTGCCTTATAAGCCTTTGCAAAGCACTGATCTATACGTCCATAATCATTTCCTTTCGCTTTTGCAGGAAGCAAACTAATAGCATCATCCAGATCTTTTATAAGCAAATCAAAACACTCAGCTGTAGAATTTCGAGTCACAAATAAATCGTCCTTATCTTTATCCTGTACTTTTGTAATATAAGGCATTCCCCCATGATAAACAATCATTTCACCATATTGATAAGCTCTCATAAAAAGCATTTGTCCTGTCAAGCTATTTTTTACAGACTCAGAACAAGTCCCTTCAGCAAGATACTCTATTCCTAAATTTATATTACGTATATTCGTATAATTCCAACGTTTATAGCCACTACCAGAAGTCGTAATCGTGCTTAACATAAAAGGAATACCTGTCTGTTGTTCGGCCGTATTATCTGCACCAGTATCCCAACCTTTAAAAATATCTCCATAAAGATCTGTAACATATGCAGTTGCCAAATTATCATCATTCCAAACCAATTCAGCATCATAATTCCACAAATTCGATATATCTAAGCTATTGCATCCATTAAAAAATAGAACGATAGCCAAACCGACTAATGAATCTTTTAATTTATTCAGTTTCATAATTTCAACTTTTAGAATGAAAAATTAAGTCCAAATGTAAATGATCTCATCAAAGGAAATGAATCATAATATTTTTGCTCCGGATCCATGAATTCATTCATGGCCGATATAGAAAACAAATTTGTTGCATTCATAAACACCTGAGCATGAAGTAATCCCAGCGGACGTAAGATCGAAGCTGGCAAATTATACCCTATATTCAAATTTTTTAAGCGAACATAAGCTCCATTACGCATCCAAAAATCTGTATTTCCATAACCCGACTCATACTGATTTTTACCGATCACCCGGGGATAAACACCATTTGGATTTTCAGGACTCCAACATTTATCACTAGTCCAAATTGGATAATAAGGACGAGTGTTTCCGCCATATTGCGGAATACCTTTAGTTGCATCACAACCAACTAGACGATCATAGCTACCCACTCCTTGGAAATGCATGTCGATTGTTATTCCTTTCCAACTAAAACTTCCCCCAAAACCATAATTAATACGAGGAGTTCCATTTTCACTTAGTAAATTATAAGCGTCATTTCCATCAATCTTTCCATCCGGTCCTAAAGAATAACCATCACCACGAGTATCTTGGAACAAAAGTCCACCCAAATAAGGATCTCGTCCATATTGTTTAAAACCTTTAGCAATCAACTCATCAACTTCTGCTTGATCTGTCAATAAATGATCTACCTTCAATCCTGTAATACGACCTGCCGACATACCGACCAAAGATAAATCCTTTAGATTTCCCGTCATGTAAATAACAGATTCGTCTAATACATCCCAACGATCTTTAGAATATCCGATATTCATATACAAAGAATAATTTATGCCATGTTGCACTTTATCTCTCCAAGTCAAAGTAAACTCCCCTCCTCTCCATGAACGTTCTGCATAATTTTCAGGGGCTAAAGAAGCACCATAAGTACTAGGCAAAGTAGTAGTTCGAGACCCCAAAATATCTGTTTCTTTCCGATAAAAGCCATCGATCGTTCCGCTCAATCTATTACTCAACAGAGTAAAATCTATTCCTCCATTAATTGTTGCCGATGTGGCCCAAGTTAAATCAGTAGTAGGCATACTACCCGTTTGAATACCATTTGCCAATCCTTTTCCAAACATATAACTACTTCCGGTAGTATACCTTTCTATGTATTGAAAATACCCAATCGATTTATTAGAAGTATTCAAATCATTACCAGTCGTACCATAAGAAGCACGTATTTTCAAATCATCAAGCCACTCCGAAGTATTTTCCATAAAAGCTTCCCTGCTAATACGCCATCCAAGAGAAGCTGAAGGGAAAAAACCCCATCGACGATCTTTCGGAAACTTATTATTTCCATCATAACGAAATGAAAATTCTGCCATATATTTGGAATCATAATTATAAGTAGCACGTCCAATCCAAGAAAGATGCGAACCTAAATTTTCGGATTCATTAACAGAGACTGTCCGTCTTTCTGGATCTGTAGAAAATACAAACCACTGATCATAATCTGTCAAAGGATCATTAGCTGTAGCATAGATCGCTTCACCTTGACTTTCTGCTTGTTCAAAAGTAATCATTCCACCGACTTCATGTTTTCCGAATGAATTTTTGTAGTTTAATGTCCAGTCAAATTGTTCATTCCAAAACTGACGAGCACCATACGTTAAGTTCTCATAGTTAGAACCAAATGTATAAATATTATATTTATTCAAATCTAATGGTCCCGGTATAAATCTGTTATCAGGATCTCCAGACTGAAAATTATATGCTTTTTGATGAGACATATACTTCTTACGAGCATAGTCGTTTATAATGTAATTTCCCGTGATTTTAGTTGACAATCCCGGCAAAATTTTACCTAAATCAATATTTAAAGATAAAATTCCATTCACATTACGCCTACGTGTCTTAATATAACGGTCACCTAACACAACATCAGCAACATTCCAACCTTTAAAGTTGCTTACATCCGGATAAATTGGATAATCTGTTTTTTCATTCGCAGGAGTACCATCTAAATAAGCATAAGAAGGAACTGTTCTCAAACAATTAAATGTAGTCCGATAAAAATCAAATATATCTTCACTATCATCTCCACTTCCTGGCCAATTAAATCGTCTATCATCTTTTTGATATCCAGATATATTTGCATTCAAAGATATATATTTAGACAAATTCACTGTTAAGTTTGAACGGAAAGAGTATTTATTATTTTCCAAGTTTTTATAAGAGCCTTCTTCTCTGATAAAGTTGCCTAACACATAATATTTTACCTTTTCTGTTCCTCCTGTAGCACTAATAGAATGCTTCGTATTCCACGGATTCTGCCAAATCAAATCATTAACATTATAATCATGTGTTTTTGCATATTCCATCTCTTCTTCATTATTCGGTAAAGGCAACCCGTTTGCTTCAGCAACCAAATTCTGATACACCAATTCTTTATAAGCACTCATTTCATCCGAAAAAAGCTTACGCGTTGGCCTATTAAATGTGTAAGATCCTTGATATTCAAATTTAGGTTTACCCATTGCATCTGCACCAGACTTCGTTGTCACCAACACAACCCCATTTCCAGCTTTAGACCCATAAACAGAAGCTGTAGCAGCATCTTTCAAAAAACTAAGTTGGTCTATTTCATTTGGCTCAAGAGCATCAAATGCAGCCTTATCCCTAATAATCCCATCAATAACAAACAACGGATCTCCGAAGCCACCACGCATACGGATTTCAGAACTAGCCCCCATAAAGCCAGAACTTCCAACAATAGTCAACCCAGGAGCACGTCCAGCTAACGTATTTGATAAATTAGTTGTTGAAATCGTTGAGAGCTCTTCCGTTTTCACATTCGTTATTGCACCAGTTAAATTAACCTTTTTTTCAACACCATATCCAATTACAATAACTTCATCCAATTTCTGAGTATCCTCAAGCAGTGTTATCTGATAAGAATTTTGTCCTCCATCTATCTTAATTTTTTGATCTATATAACCAATATATGAAATAAGTAGAATTGCCCCATTCGATATTCCATTCAGAACGAATTTTCCATCTACATCTGTTATTGTACCAATTCCTTTGTTATCTTCAAGCGTAACATTCGCACCGATTATCGCTAAACCTTCTTTATCGACAATCCTTCCTGATATTGTGTGTTTTTCTTGCTGTACTCCATTTTGTGCAAACTCTGACCTCTTTATTTTTTTTACACTATCATCCTTCAGAAATACACGATTATTTACTATTTTATAAGAGATCCCTGTATTCTTAAATACCTCTTTCAGAACATTTTCTATATGTTCATTTTTAAGATTAACAGAGACTTTGGAGATTTTCTTATTTAATAAAGTCTCATCATAAGAAAATTCATACCCAGTTTGTTCACTAATACTTCGTATGACGGTACCGACTGTCGTTTGATTCAAGGCCAGTTCCAGATTCACATACAAAGAATGCGCATCGCTTGTCGCCATAGCGGGCGATGCAGCTGACAAAAACATTGCTAATGTAGCAATTGATGCATTTTTAATCATACATGTGATTCAATAATGTTAGTACTAAGTTTTTAAGTTTATAGTTTTCTTTTGTTGTGTGTGTTACTTTTCTAATCTGTCATTTCATCATAGGCATTCATTTTTTATTATTCATATATAAAGATTTCTTTCCCCTCTATCCGATATTGGATGGGAGCTAAATATTTCAAGAGTTTCAAGATGTCAGGCAAGCTTTCATCTTCATTGATCACACATCGGAACTTACGCTGGGCAAGCTTCGTTGATTCTAAATTTATGTTTACATTAAATTTTACGCAGAGTTGGTTAACTATTTCCCTCAACGTGACATTTTCGAAGACAAACTGGTTCAGTCGCCACGCCGTACATACATTCACATCCACAACCTCTGTGGCATATTCGTTCTTATTGTTGTCATATGTCACCTTTTCTCCCGGTGACATATCTAAAATGGGGTTCCACTGCTTATCGAGTAAAGCAACTTTACCTCTTGTTAAAACGGTTTCTACGTTTTGGTGTTTCTCGTCTGTTTTTACATTGAAAGCGGTTCCAAGAACCTTAATATTCACATAATTGGTCGAAACATATAGTGGGTACTGAGCATTCTTTGCAACGTCAAAGAATGCTTCTCCTTGCAAGGAGAGCTTTCGGTTATTTTCGGCAAAAACCTCAGGTATCCTCAAAGAAGACCCCTCCTTTAACCAAACAGCCGATCCATCCGCAAGCACGATTTTTTTCACATCTTCCCCTTGTTCCACCCTAATCGTTACATAATTGTCCGGCTTCAGATAGCCCCATCCCACATAAGAAAAAGATACAAGTAACAAGATTACGGCTGCATATCTCATCACAGAGCAAAATATTTGAAATTGCCTTCTACTATTTATCCTGGCATTCAATCCATTCAATGCCTTTTCAATATGCTCAGGCGTATTATATTGAGTGAACTTCCACGAAACGCGAAGTTTCATCAATTCAGAGAAAACCTCCTCATTATCAATTGATAATTCACGCCATTCTTCCACCTGTTTCATTTCTTCAGGAGAAAGCATGCCTGTCAAATATTTTGCTAAAAGTCTATAATCAAAATCCATTTTTATTTCCTATTACCTATACTAAACGAACAACTCGGGAAAACTACTGAGCTAAAAGGAAACTTTTTTCAATTATTGTATTTCCCAATATTTTCAGTTCCCTTCCGTCTGTTTCATTCAAGCCGTTCGACGAATAAAACAGACGGTTTGGAATGCTTTTATGGATCATCGGGAAAGCGTTCAATTGTACATTCCGTTTCATGACTCGGGATGCTGAACAAGAACATACAAACAGTATTACAAAAATTAAACAATCTCTTATAATCTTATTTTTTAGGTAATACGCCAAATTTATATTTCCATCTTTCACTGCTTTTCATATATAAACTCCGTAAAAGTTCCTTCCAACAAATTTCAAAGCCAAATACCGAAAAACAGACAGCCTCTCTAAGCTTCACCGGAACCTCCTCCATGATCAAATCCGGATGATGACATGCCTTGTAAACAAACTCCAAATCAAACAGATATGTATTTATACAAGTAGAAAGGAAAACAGTACGTCCTTTGCGGCTAAACCCTTTCAAACCGGCTTGCGTATCCGAATAGTTCATTTGCAATAAATAACGATTGCAGCCACGAACAAATCGAGAGATTAAACGACGAGAAAACGGTAAACAATCATAATAAGCCTTATCCCGAGTCGATACAACCACATCAACTCCTCGCTGTAACATTTCCAATACCCTTGACATAGAATCAAGCGTATAAGGAAAGTCGTGATCCGTGTAAAGGATATAATCAGAGTTACACGCAGACACGGCTTTACGCAAAGCAAAACCTTTCCCATGATTGATCGAATAACTCAAAATATGAACTTCTGGTATATTTTGCCGGATATAATCAGTGACAACTTTCTCAAAGCCTCTTGCCGAACCATCATTTACCACATATAAATGAATGTCTGCATGTTTCCACAAGACTTCCAGTTCCTTATATTTCGAGACAACGGTTAACTCCCAACCCTCATCCGGATTATAAACAGGCAGTATCAAATCTATGTCCGTTTCCATCATTCTATTCTTTTTAATATGCGTTTTTTATCTTTTACAGAAAACAATACCCGACTGATCCTGCCGACAATCGAACTCTCCGGAATTTCCCCGAAAAAACGACTGTCCACCGAATTATTGCGGTTGTCTCCCATCATATAGTACCAATTTACACCATCTCGCCTTGCTATTCGGATTACCCGCTTTACCAAAAGCATATTCCGATTTTCCAGGCTACGAAAAACGACGATATCATTTTCTTGCGGTTCTCGCCATCCCGGCATACGTCTCAAATTCCAATTGTTTTTCAAATCCTTCTCACGCAAAAACGTAATCCAGGTAAAAACATTCAGCAAAGGAATATCAGCAAAACGGTCGGGTAGCAAAGCGCCGCATGAAGCTTTGTCCACCCAAACCCAATCACCGGTACATAGAGTCGGCTCCATGCTTTCGGATGGAATGTAGCAAGGTTCACCGAGGAAGAGGCGAATCAACACACAAGTAAATACAACAATTACGATTATTTTAATCCCCCTTACCATCCAAAACAGCGAATTTACGTTTTATCGATTCAAAATAAGCATCTGTTCGTTCTGAAATTTCTTGAATATTTATAAAACAATTTTCCATTAAATACTCCTTCGATAAAACACAAAAATAATAAGCAACAACAGTATCACTTACTTCCATAATAGGAGATAAAAGTCCTATTGAAAGCCCATAAACTTCACAAGAAATGCAATACTGTTTTTTAAACGACCGTATAATCCTCGGATTATTGGAATTCAACAAACAAATTACATTTTGAGCTCCTACTTCCGATATAAACATGTTAATATAATCAATGTGCTTTTTAAAATATTGCATACATGATATGCATCCTGCATCATTAAAACGAATTACAAATTTATCACCTGTATTTAGAATTTCAGATACTAATATGTTTTCTCCATTTTCTTTCAAAACAGACAATGTATCTGAAACTGTTATATTATCAGTATTCATTTGTTCTAAATTAATACTATATATTTGATGATAATTATACGAATCTTTCTTTAAACTTTCATAAATCAACTTGTTATCACCTTGCCGAATATAACCTATAATAAATAAAACGAACAAAGTCAATATCAAAGACATATATGTAAAATGTATAGTTTTATTCATTTCGAAATATTTTTTTGTTTAATTTTGCCACCATCAGAATCGGATTATCATCAATAGATGCTCTTTCCAGCGTGTTGAACAACTCAGGATAAAACGACTGTATCTCTGATTTTTTTTTCGTTTCCAGATCCTGGTATTTAGACGGATCAAGTATATAATAGAAATAATCGCCACAGGCAATTGTACCGTATAAGATATCAACAATATGAACTTTCCCAATATGAGGTCCTCTAAAAGAACAACTTTCCCCGTTTAGCCTATCGTAGATATAAAAGCAATTATAACCATCATATTGATATGAGACTCCGACTTTAGTCTCATCGGAAATATATAAATAAGGAGAATGAGCAACCTTTTTATTTTTCCTGAGATATTTGAATATTTCATCTTCCCTACTTTGCATCGGCAAAGCTATCAATTCTTTCGGAATGGCATGGCCTAATTTAATCACTAAACCTCCTTTGGGATAGTTAAAATCATATTTATAAATCGTATCATTATACATAATATGGGTATATAAGCCATCTTCAAACAAAACGAACGGAGACTCCCAAAAAGAAATGGTTGCACCATTTTCATAATGATGAGGATGATATTGTGCCACTAACTCATCCTGTTTAAAACAATTCATGATATATCCATCTTCAGGTTCAATGCTTGATCGTGCCCAGACTTCCCTTCCTTCCCCTAAAAACAATATTTGGCTTATTTTATAAGGAATTGTATCCACACGTAATAGACGGCCATTCAAATCATATACAAACTTTTTCTTCAATTGGTTATCCATCACATACAGTTCTTTCTTTTCTCCATTAACCGCAATGCTTGATGCGTTTGTATATTTGTTGGGACCATCTCCTTGATCATGGATAACCGCTTTGGCTTCTCCATGATCAGAAAAAATAAAAACAGAAGAACTTCTCCGGTCCAAAATATATAAACGTTTATTCAATGGAATAATATTATACACTGCATTTATCAATATAGTGTCATTCGTTTCCAACGGGACAATTGCAATCTTTTCGAAAAAATCCGCAATGGATACAATTTGAGAGTCTTCAGGATCAATCGAAATAGTTATAAAATCATCTTTTCCATTATCTTGTCCGGCACAAGAACACATCAGAGCCGCTATTAGCAACAAACAAATATTCTTTTTCATATTCTTATTTAGTTTAACGGGCTGTTCCTATAATACACTTTTGTCATGACAATTCCGATCTAATTTTTTCTAAGTTAACATTAAACCCCAAATCAATCATAATATGGAAAAAATGTATAATTTCGGTACAGCCCTATTTTTAATTTTTACAAGATGGACATCTGCATAAACCGTCGCTTGTTACCCTACAGCATGAATAATAACCAGTTCCTGTTGAGACTTCACATCCTTTACCTGTAGCAGTTACACCAAATGCAGATACTGAACCTGATATACAGGAACAAGAAGTAGCACCTCCTCCCCCAGCAAGATTACAATCCCTACATCCTTTCTGTATGTCTCCTGTACCAGCAGGATCATCACCTGTTTTCGTCTGTTGAGCCCAAACAGCAATCACGGCATTATTATCTGCCAACCCATAATCATCCAGCGCATACTGGAGATTCATTCCCATACCGAGGAGCAACATCAATGCTCCAATTAACAACACGGCTTTTTTCTTTAATTGTACCATTGTCTTTAAGTTTTTAATTTGTTAATACTTCAATCGTGATTTTCACGACCGTTTATATCTTTTTCTTCGTATTCTCCTTTATAAAAACTACGCAAATAATGCTTCACGGTGTCCGTATCCTCCCACTGTTTGCTGTAGCTATACGTATAGCTCATAAAATAAAGGCTATAGAAAAGTATTGATGAAAACAACAGGAGCTTTGGAAACACACGATACCCTTTTTCCACCCAACCTATGATTTTATATGAGACTAACAACAAAATACCCGAAAGGGACAAATAAAGGTAACGATCAGCAACTATTCCCAAACGAGGCATGGCTACGACATGTAGCGATAGCAACAAATGAATGACAAAGAACAAGCTGCCGAACATCAAAAGACGTTTCTTACGGAAACTATACAAAACTCCGAACAAGCCTGCCACAAGCACCGGATAAACATAAAAACGAACCGGAATATCGCTACCTCCTGGCAAAATTGGGAAAGGATATAAATAATTCAGATTGATCGGAAGCAAGGACTTCGTAAAATATTCGAACAAAGAATAGCAGCCGAACAACAGACGTTGTACTGCCGTATAAGACACCGCCTCACTACGAGGTCCCTGTAAGTCCAACGTCAACAAGGCAAAGCCTGCCGATAAAATAAAGAATGGCATTTTCTCTATCCACAAATCCGATGATTTCAGATTACGACCGATAAACCAATCTACCAAAAGCAAGGACAGGGGCAAAACAAAGGCTTGTTCTTTACTCAAACACGAACAGACAAAACAACATAAAGCTGCTATATAACAACCGAGTTTTTGTGACCGGACATAACGAAGATACAACAACAAGGTTGACAAATAAAAAAATACATACATCGGAACCTTCACCGCACTGATCCAAGCAATAGATTCTACATTCACCGGATGAATGGCAAAAAGGAAGGTAGTCAAGGCAGCCACCCACAAACTTCGACGAGATCCGGATTGGCCGGACATCTCCAACAAACGGAAAATCAAGAAAAAAAGCAACGTGGCACATCCACAATGCCAGACAATGCTCATCAAATGAAACCAAAACGGATCATAGCCGAACAAGCCGTACAGCACCATATAGTTCAATTCCACCAACGGGCTATATTGACCTTTATAGGATTGTGTAAACACCGCTATCAGGTTTTCCATCCGAAAACCACTCTCCGTAAATACGTTCATCACCATCCATTGGTCATCCCACGAATCCAGGAAACCGTTGGAGAAAACAGGAGAATAGCAAAACGCTACCAATCCATAAAGGAGCAGGAACCCCAACAAGAATTTAAAGTTAACGATATTGTTCAGTTTTTTCATTTTTCGCCTTTTTATAAACTAAACGAATAACCAAGGAAAAATACTGAGCTTAATACTACTTTTTCATCTTTTCACCCGATAAAAGCCAATAATCGGATTACTTTCTTCCGTTAAATTTTTCAGATCATCCGGAAAAACATTCGGATTTTCAGATATCTTGTACTGGATTACAAAAGAAGGAACCACAGAAAAAAACATATCTTTATACACTCCATGAATTTGAGATATAAATAACAAATCTTTCACAGGATGATTATTAACCTGCTTACCGGCATATATGAGTTTATCTTTCAACAAATCATAATATACTGCATAACAGCTTCCCTGTTTCTGAAACCATAAATTCAAAAAACCATCCGCTTCATAAGCATTACTCAACAACCATGAGTAGCGGGTTTGCATCAACTTCAATGATGGTGTCACTTCCATCAGAACATCCAACGGTAAAGAGTCCGGCAATTCCACCTTGTATACAGGTGTAACAGATTCTGATGTCAACTGATAAACGACTGTTTCATAATCCTTGATAAAATACAACTTATCGTTATTATAATAAAAAGGATGTTCCTTCCCATAGGAAAACCTAAACTCAGACGTTCTATCATGGGGGAAAAAAGATTTATCGATTTTAGCTCCGGACAAAGAACAAAACAACGAGTAGTGCATTTCCGGATTATCAGGATAATTATAATGATCTCCCATGAAAAAGAAAAAAGAGCCGTTCCAAATCGCCATGCGTTCCGGTGCCATATAAGCGGCAGAGATAGATTGACGACGTTTGCCGGTATACATATCGTAACAATGCAACTTCCTGCGTGTTGAATCGTACATCCACAACATCTTCAACGGGGGGGTTCAAGGCAAAGTCCAATACATTCCCGTATTCGTTAGGACCCGAACCATGCTCATCAATCACATACTCGACCTTTCCTTGCATATCGAAGCAAAAGAGCTTATTTTGGTTATCCAATATAAAGATACGCTCATCAGAAACAAGAGTACGGACTATTTCTCCTATTACAACATTGTCCGACAATACCACATACGAGATTTGTTCGAAAGTCTGGTCTACATTGCGATAGGCTGTATCCGAAATAGAAACAGGAATCACGCGTAATTGTACCGAGTCTTTCTCTACCGGAACATCCTCACAAGATGATTGGCGTCCACTATGACATGACATAAGACACAAAAACAATAATACAATTGTAATATATTTCATAAAGCATTTTATTTGTTCGTTTATTTATAGTTCAACTCCACCAACGGACTATATTGTCCTTTGTAGGATTGTGTAAACACCTCCATCAGGTTTTCCTTCCGAAAATCACTCTCCGTAAACACGTTCATCACCATCCATTGGTCATCCCATGAATCCAAAAATCCGTTGAAGAATACAGGAGAGTAGAAAAGCGCCACCAACCCGTAAAGGAGCAAGAAATCCGACAAAAATCTAATTCTAACAATATTATTTCGTTTTTTCATTTTTCACTTTTTATAAGTTAAACGAGTAACTCGATAAAAATACTGAACTTAATACTACTTTTTCATCTTTTCACCCAATAAAAACCAATAACAGGATTACTTACATCCGTCAAAATCTTCTAATCATTTGAAAAGATCTCCGAATCCCTTTTCCTCTATAATGTGCAAAACCATCGGTACACTTTTGGAGGAAGAAAGTAGAAAAGATTGTTTCGTTTGAATGCCATTCAAGTATCATTTAAACAGTACTGAAAATAAAATAACTTTTTTACTTTTCGCCCGAAAAAAAGTGTACTAATGGTTTTGCCCACTATACCGCCAACACGAAAATTGTGGCAAGCAAATGTGCCCGAAGTTACAAGCCCATGTTTACATTCTCAACCGGCGAAGAATTGCAACGGACGTTCGGCCAACGCGGCTTCTTATGGTGTCTGGCGAAAAGCGACATCACCCAATCGGAACTTCTTTTGGCCAAAGCCGAGCGGTATCAGGCGAAACGGGTATCACTGCTGGCAAGCCATGGCATTTACGGACAGACTTTTCAGGACAGGTTTGCATTCCAAGCGGTTGAATTGGGATTGGAACCGGTGGATGTAGCCGGCTACCGGCCGGAAGAATTGCCGGACAAGTTCCGCTTCGTGGCTAAAGAGGGGGGGAGATTGTCTGATATGCGCTCCCTCAACCGTAAAAGAGGCTTGCAGGATGGTTGAACTATATAAGGAGTCCGGTTTCAAGGGACGTTTGCTCTTTTCAGACATCGCCTATTCATCTGAATTGGTTAAAACGCTTGGCGACAAGTCGAACGGGATAGAGGGCATTGCCAGTGTGCCAGACCCGACCACAGGATTTGACATGTCTTATCAGGTGAAGTTCGGAGAAAAGCCGTCGCTCGGGGAATCGGCAGTCTATGATGCCGTGATGGTGGCTTGTTATGCTTCACAATATGCAACCGTCCAAGGGGTAGAGATGAATGAGGCGATAGCCTCCCTGCTCAACCTGGAACCCGAGGGGAAAGGCATGTGGACGGCCGGTTCCATGAGCCGCATATTCGAAAGCATCGAGCATGGGGAAACTCCGCCATTCAGCGGAGCTTCGGGCAATTTGGATTTCTCGACAGACCACTATACCTTCGTGCTATTGGACCGGATAGACAAGAATCCGGAAATTCCATTACGGGACCTTTATACAAGCCTGTTCCAACAAACGCTGGGATCGCATGTCTCCGTCTATAATGCGGATTTTTACGGCAGTGTTTACCGAAACAACATGCGCGAATACATAGCGTTTCCGTAATCAATGAATATTCACAGTAAAATCTCTGAATGTGTAACGGGTTGTTACATCTTCCAGAGATTCTTAATTATCAGTCTAGTTTCTCATTAAGATCTTTGCTTTTCTAAATTCGAATCCTGATATATGTGATTGTTTTCTTTGGCGGCAAAATACAAGAAATGTAATTTTTCCTATTTTCTACTAAGCCATTGCTTATTCAAAAAATATTCTTACCTTTACTTCGAAAAAGTTTTCTCATGAGTATGAGACTGTAAAATACTGAAATTAGCACAATCTCCAAATCGTTACCCGAAACTTTTCAAAGTTTCTATAAGTATTTATTTTTCAAACAAATCCATTAATCAGACAAGAATTTATTCTAAATAAAAATGTTAAAAAGCAATATGCTCCGTCAAAAACAAAATTCATATACACCTAACAACCAGTATTATATATTTCAAAAATCCGCTTTTGGCATAGTTGCCTGCACACTGGGATAAGCTTACCTTTGTCGCATAAACAAACCGGCAATCCATTTTGCCTTAAATTAATAATATCATGGAAAAACAAGTACATGTATCTTTTTACGCCAGCCTGTTCCGGACAGAGTGCAAAGTCTTAACTCTTGAAGAAATCATCATCCTGATCCGGCGCCGCCGCTGGAAAAATGAGATCCTCGCCTACCGCACCGCACTGGCGGAAGGGCGTGCCGAAGAAGCCCGGAAGCTGAAGGGCGGATTGCCGGGGTTCACCCCTTCGGGGGTATTCAAGGGCGGACATAAGGCGAGTGCGATCGAAACATACAGCCAGGTCGTCGGACTGGATTTCGACCATGTGAAGGACCTGCCGGCACTGATCCTCACCTTCCGGGCGCTGAGCTCCACACTGGCGATGTTCGTCAGTCCCGGCGGAGAAGGGCTGAAGGTCTTCGTACGCGTAGACTGCCCGGCGGAACGCCACGGCGAAGCCTATCCCCTTGTCGCCGCCTTCTTCGAGAAGGCAGGCGGTGTGGCAAGCGATGCCAAGTGCAAGGACATCAGCCGTTGCTGTTACGTGGGCGACGACGGGGAGGCGTACTACAATCCGGACGCGGAAGTCTTCCACATCCCCGAAAAGCAGCCGGCCGAAAAGGGTGTCGACGCGTTTGTCGCACGTTTCCTCGACCGCATCCCGCCGTTGGCAGGAGCGCGTAACCAGACGGTCTACCGCCTCGGCTGCGAGGCGAACCGGAGGGGCTTTTCGTACACCGAAACAGCCGCATGCTGCACGCTGCGCCTGCAAGCGGCAGACTTCACGGCGACAGAGATCGAACAGGCGTTACATTCTGCTTATCAAGGAAATATGAACGAGCATGCGACCTATGGCGGAGCAAAAGGACAAATTGACCGCGAAATTTCCCCTACAGTTTTCAAAACCCGACATCCCTTAGAGACGGAAGAAATCGAGACAAGCGGCGAAGTCCTGCGCGAGCGGACCCCGCTCATTCCCGACGAGGTGTACGGATGGCTTCCCGATCTGTTCCGCGAGGCGGTCGCCTTCTATCCGCAGCACCGCGAGCGCGACATGGCGCTCCTCGGAGCATGCACGGTGGCAAGCGCCTGCCTCCCCGAAGTGTCCGGCAAATATCACCGCAAACGGGTGTTCCCCCACATTTTCACCGTCGAGGTGGCTCCCGCGGCCAACGGCAAGGGGTGCATCAACGATATGCGCCATCTGGCCGACTTGTACGAAGAACTGATCAAGACGGAAACGGGACAGGCCGAAGCCGAATATCTGCAAGCCCTGGAAGAGTGGGAGCAGAAGAAGGCGGAGGCACACCAGAAGCACCGCTCCGTCGTGGTAAAGGATGCTCCGAAACCGGCCGCCAAGGCCTACCTCAACATCCCGACGCAGGTCACCAAAGCCAAGATGCTTGTCCACTTGCGCGACAACGGCAACATCGGCGGGCTGATGGCTGACAGTGAAATCGACACGATCCTATCGGCCAGCAAACAGGACTACGGGATGTTTGACGACCTGCTCCGCAAGGCGTTCCATCACGAACCGGTCTCTTCGTCGCGCAAGACGGACAACGAGATGATCCGCATCGACTCTCCACGGCTCGCCCTGCTGCTCTCCGGGACACCGGGACAGTTCTCCCGCCTGATCCCCGACAGCGAGAGCGGACTCCTGAGCCGCCTGCTGCTCTATACGTGCCGCAGCGAGGCGGTCTGGCAGGATGTCTCGCCCGAAGGCGACAAAATGGATATGCCGAAGAAGCTGTCGGAACTCTCCGAACAACTGATGAACATCGCCAAGACGCTTCGCCGGCGCCCGTTGCAGGTATGCCTGACGCTGTCGCAGTGGGCCCGGCTGAACCAGTGTTTCAAGAAATGGCTGCATGAAGCGGACCTGTTCGGCGACGAGGAGTTTCTCAGCGTCATCAAACGCCACGGGCTGATCGCCTTCCGCCTCTGCATGATCTTCACCGCCACCCGATGCGGCAAGGAGGGCTACGGGATGGACTCGCAGTATTGCACCGAAGAGCATTTCAAGGCTGCGCTCGCCATCGTCGAGACTTGCCTCGAACACAGCCGCCTGCTCCTGACGCAGCTGCGCCACAACGAAAGCGCTCCCGAACTGTCCTGCCCCCGCAAGGGACGCATCCTGCTGGAGAAATTGCCGGAGCGCTTCACCCTGGCTGAAGCTTACACCATCGGTGAGGCGGAAGGGATGGACAAAAGGCTGGTCAGACGCCTCATTTATAAGCTGAACCCTCTGTTCATCAATAGAATAAGCCACGGTGAGTATCAGAAAAACAAGCCCGTCACCCCCCAAAAAGTGTAGGGAAAATATCGCGGTCAAATTGTCCTTTTCCCTCCGCAGCCGATTTCAGAAAGAGAAAAACCCAGCTCCTTAAGCTTTT
>ERZ824978.2291-NODE-2291-length-17192-cov-3.128085_pt1 | contig 17192 bp, 15 predicted proteins | sample MGYA00519860_ERZ824978 | MGnify/ENA primary metagenome ERZ824978 (study PRJEB31778, sample SAMEA3449184) | human gut metagenome | biome: human gut; feature: human-associated habitat; material: faeces | place: United Kingdom | collected 2010/2012 ... | reverse complement strand
CGCACGATCAGGCAGTATAACGACCTGATCTGGCATTTGACGCCGCTGGAGCTGTAAAACGATAACGGAGTGAGAGCATGAATCTGTACCACGATTCCCGCAGCATCGCCTATCGCCGTCCGCAGGGTGCGGCGGAGAGCGGAAGCACGGTCGAGCTGCGCGTGCGCGCGGAGGGCGTGAACTGGGTGGAACTGCGCCTGTGGCAGCAGAACGCCGAGGTGATTCACCGGATGAAGCCGATCGCGCCGAATTTGTATTCGGTTTCGATCGTGCTGCCCGAAACGCCGGGACTGGTTTGGTACTGTTTTCGCGCTTCGGATGATTCCGGAAAAATCATGTATTACGGCAACGCGCGCGACCGGCTCGGCGGTGTGGGCGAGATGAGCGAGGGGCTTCCGCCATCGTATCAGATTACCGCGTTCGATCCCGAATACAAAACGCCCAAATGGCTGCGCGAGGGCGTAATGATGCAGATCATGGTCGATCGCTTTTACGCATCGCGCAGGCGCGACGCAGATTGCCTGCCGGCGGGATCGTATTATCATGTTCGCTGGAACGACGATCCGGTGCTGGTCGTGAACGATCGGCGCGGTGAATACTGCAACAACGATTTTTTCGGCGGCGACCTGAACGGAATTACGGAAAAGCTCGATTATATCGCGGATTTGGGCGCTACGGTGATTTACTTAAACCCCATCTTCCGCGCGAGCAGCAACCATAAATACAATACCGGCAATTATCGCGAAATCGCGCCCGAATTCGGTACGGAGCAGGATTTTAAAGCGCTCTGCGCCGAAGCGAAGAAGCGCGGCATCCGCATTATGATCGACGGCGTGTTTTCGCATACAGGATCGGACAGCGTGTATTTCAACGAGGAAGGCACATATGGTTCCGGCGGGGCGTATAATGACCCGAATTCGCCCTATCGCGCATGGTACGATTTCAAATCATGGCCCGACGATTACGATTGCTGGTGGGGCGTAAAGACGCTGCCGAATGTGCGCGAGGAGGAAGAAAGCTACCGCGAATTCATCCTGACGGGCTCGGACAGCGTACTCAAGCACTGGCTGCGCGCGGGCGCGTCCGGCTGGCGGCTGGACGTCGCGGATGAGCTGCCGATGCCATTTCTGCGCGAGCTGCGTCTGGCGGAAAAGAGCGTAAATCCCGATGCGGCGGTGCTCGGCGAGGTCTGGGAAGACCCGAGCAATAAGGTTTCCTATAATGAAGTGCGCTCGTATTGTCTGGGCGATACGCTCGATTGCGCGATGAATTACCCGCTGCGCGAATGTGCGCTTGAATTCATGCTTGCAAAAATCGATGCGGGCGAATTTGCGCGCCGCGTTTCCAGCATGGCGGAGAATCAGCCGAAGCAGTTTTTCTATTCCAATATGAATCTGCTGGGCAGCCATGATCGGGCGCGTGCGCTTGCCGTGCTTGCCGATGTGGGCGACATGGAACCGGAGCGGCGGCTGCGCCACGCGTTCGATCTGAAGCCGGAGGAATACGCGCGCGGCAAGCGCCGTTTGATTGCCGCGTGGAATCTCATTTGCGCATTGCCGGGAATGCCGTGCGTTTATTACGGCGACGAAGCCGGACTTTACGGCATGGGCGATCCGTTCTGCCGCGGCACGTATCCGTGGGGGAATGAGGATAAGGAATTGATCGAAGCGTTTCGAACGGCGATTCAGAGAAGACGGCATTCGCGGATTCTTCAAACCGGCGAGATGGCGCTCACTGCGTGCGGAACGGACGTCGTGATCGTTGAGCGCAAAATCTCCGGCGGGAAGGATGCGTTTGGAAACGCAGCGGGAAACGGCGTTTTGGCATTGGCAATCAACCGCGCGTGCGAATCCAGATGGATTGAATACGCGGGAAAAACCGTTGAATTGAAGCCGGAAAGCGCCGCATGGCTGGAGGAATGAGCGATGGAGAGCACGCGCGACGTTCAGAAAAAGATTTATCAGAACAAGGTCGACCACGGATTCAATGTGACCGACGTAAATTACGAGTTCTGTCTGATGATGGGCGAGGTGGGCGAAGCACATAAGGCGTGGCGCGAGAAGGATCCGGGCTTCGGTGCGGAGCTTGCGGATATCGCGATTTATCTGCTCGGCATCGCGGAGATCAACGGAATTGACCTCGGGGAAGAAATCAAAAAGAAAATGCAGATCAACGCCCGCCGCGTGTATAAACAGGTGAACGGGCAATGGGTAAAAACGGAAAAATTGAAGGAGGAATAGCGTATGCGCATTTATGAATCCATGCCGGCACTGATCGGGAATACGCCGCTGGTCGCATTCGATCGCTTTGCGAAGCATTCGGGCGCGCGCGTGCTGGCGAAGCTGGAAAAGGCGAATCCGGCGGGCAGCGCGAAGGATCGCGTGGCGTGGAATATGATTCTTGCGGCGGAAAAGTCCGGCGCGCTCAATGCGGGCGGAACGATCATCGAGCCTACGAGCGGCAATACCGGCATCGGCCTTTCTGCAATCGGCGCGGCGCGCGGGTATCGCGTAATCATCGTAATGCCGGACAGCATGAGCGTCGAGCGTCGCAATCTCATGAAAGCATACGGCGCGGAGCTGATTCTTACGCCCGGCGCGAAGGGAATGTCCGGCGCAATCGAACGCGCGGAGGAGCTTCAAAAGGAAATGCCCGGCAGCATCATTGCAGGGCAATTCGACAATCCCGCAAATCCCGAAGCGCATTATCAGACAACCGGCCCCGAAATCTGGCGCGATACCGATGGAACAGTCGATATTTTTGTTGCGGGCGTGGGCACCGGCGGAACGATTTCCGGCGTGGGCAAATATCTGAAGGAACAGAATAAAAACGTAAAAATCGTGGCGGTAGAACCGGCGGCGAGTCCCGTGCTGCGCGGCGGAAAGCCCGGTTCGCACGCCATTCAGGGTATCGGCGCGAATTTCGTGCCCGGCAATTATGATTCCGCGGTCGTGGACGAGGTTGTGGACGTGACGAACGAGGATGCTTTGAACGCGGCGAAGGAAATCACGAAGACGGAAGGTCTGCTGGTCGGCGTGTCGTCCGGCGCGGCGGCATGGGCGGCGCGAATGCTCGCGAATCGTCCGGAGAATCGGGGCAAGACGATCGTCGCGCTGCTGCCGGACACGGGCGAGCGGTATCTTTCGGTATTCATTCCGGAGGAAAGCAAATGAAGCGCGACGAAGTGATCGGCTCAGTGATTCGCGAAATGGAAGGCGAATCGCGCTTCGGCTGCTGCGAGCTTCCCGATCGGAAGCGAATCGTCGATATCATCAGTGACGTTCAGGCGCTCATGTTTCCGGCGTTCTGCGAAGAGAGCGTATCCGGACGGATGCTGCTGGAGCGCATTCGATGGGAACTGGCGCGCCAGATTCGCCGCGCGCTGAAGTTCGACGGGCGCGTTACACTCGATCCCGAGGAGGCGGCGGACAAATTCGTTCTGGAAATTCCGAATATCTATCGCCTGCTCAAAAAGGACATCGAAGCGATTTACGAGGGCGATCCCGCCGCGGCGAGCCGCGAGGAGGTCATTCTCGCATATCCCGGATTTTTTGCGATTCTGGTCTATCGCATCGCACATGTACTGTATGAAATGCGCGTTCCGATCCTGCCGCGCATCATGACGGAGTTCGTTCATCAAAAGACGGGTATCGACATTCACGCCGGCGCGAAGATCGGCGAATACTTCTTCATCGACCACGGAACCGGCATCGTCATCGGCGAAACGACGGTGATCGGCGATCATGTCAAGCTCTATCAGGGCGTAACGCTCGGCGCGAAGAGCTTTGAGCTGGATGAAAACGGCAATCCCGTTAAGGGCATCAAGCGCCATCCGAACATCGGCAATCACGTGGTTATTTATGCGAATGCAACGATTCTGGGCGGCGATACCACCGTCGGCGATCATTGCGTGATCGGCGGCAACGTCTGGCTGACTGCGTCGGTTCCCGCCGGCAAAACCGTGGTTTATAAGGGATGAATTCAGCGGGCTGCCTTCCTTTTTCAGGAGGGCAGCCCGTTTGCGTTCAACTTTCGCTACATAGACCGAGCGTAAGCGTTTGCCCGACGTAAATCAGATTGGCGTTTGCGATGTTGTTGATGCGCACGAGATCGTCCACGGTTGTTCCGAACCGCGCGGCGATGCCGGAAAGCGTATCGCCGCGGCGGACAGTGTACGTGTCGCAGCACGCGATCGGCGTGGATGCGGGTACGCGGATGTACAGCCGCTGCCCCGGGTAAATGCGGTTCGGATTCGAAATTCGGTTCAGCCTCGCGATTGCGTTAACGCTCGTTCCGAACAGCTTGGCGATCGAAGAAAGTGTGTCGCCGTATGCGACGGTTACGCAGATCAGCTTTTCACCCGAGGACGGCGCGGCGGAGGCGCGGACATTTTGCGTAAACAGGCTCAGCGGCAGCTCCGCCGTTCTGGCCGTTCCGTCAATTTCGCCGTATTCCGCGTATTGCCAGCCGGTCCAGCCCTGCCATTTGCCGGCGTTCACCTCCGGAGAGGCGACGTCGTAATCGGAGACCCACAGCGGATAACGGCTCGCGAGCGATTCATTCCAAATCTTGTTTGCGCTTTGAACGTCGGTGAAGATCATCGGCGCGGCGCCTGTGCCCGTTTCCACGGCGGATAGAAACGCTTCGGCAATCTGATTGATCATTTGCGCGTCCAAACCGCGGAAGCGATCAAACGCCATTGCCGTGCGCAGCGTCGTCGTTCGTCCGCTGATTGCGCGAAGGAAGAATGCCGCCTGTTCGCGCGCTTCGGCGACCGTTCGCGCGGTCAAATAGTGCATGAAGCCCACGCTCAGCCCCGCCTTTACCGCGGAAGCGTAATTTGCGTTCAGCTTGCAATCCACATAGTCCGCGCCCGAGGTTGCGCGCAGATAGAGAATCGTAATCCGCGCCTCGCGAACCCGCGTGAAATTCACTATGCCGTCCGATTCGCGCACCGTCGCGCCCAGCAGCGTCGCTTCGCCGAGAGGAGAGAGAAATTCAGCCATATCACCACACCCTTTCCCAGCAAACTTACGCGCGGATTCGATTCGCTATGCCGCCGAATCAAACGGCGAATCCACTGCATACGCTTCAAAAGCAGGCGCGTTTGCGCCCAAAATGCGAAAAAAGGGGAATCGCCATGAAGCGTGAGGTGGAAAGGCGCGTACGCGCTGCCGCTGAATACGTGCTGAAAACGGGCGCGACCGTGCGCGCGTGTGCGGCAAAACTCGCCGTCGGCAAAACGACCGTGCATAAGGATTTGCGCGTGCGTCTGCCGGAACTGGATCGCTCGCTTGCCGCGGCGGTAGGAAAGGTGCTCGACCAAAACCGCGCGGAACGCCACCTGCGCGGCGGCAGCGCGACGAAAGAGAAGTTCAGGAGAAAGCGCGAAGCGGAGATGAAATTCGGCGTTCGGGCGCATTTCCGAGGATTTGCTTGTGAAGAATCGCCTTTCATGGTATAATATCAAAAATAGCGATTCGCCTTTGAACGGAGGGAGAGCGATGAATCAGGAGCGGGAGATGCGTGCGGAACGGGAGTACCTCGAGCGCGTGAAGATGCGCCTTTTGGATACGATTGACGAAGCGCGCGCACTTTCCAGCGAACACGCCGAATCGATTCGCATGATTACCGCTGACGCGTGGGAAGAACTCCGCGTGCGTCCGACGCAGATTTCCCAAATGGAAATGCAGCAGCTCGCGACCGAATGCGATCGATTCAGCGCGCGGAAGGCATTTGCCGAGGAAGAGGCGCGCCGTGCGGAAAAAATGCTGCCAAAGCCTTATTTCGGGCGCGTTGATTTTCGCGAAAACGGTACGGAGAATACTGAAAAAATCATGGTCGGGCTTTACGCGCTGCCGGATGAGGACGGTCGGCTGATGGTGTACGACTGGCGTGCGCCCGTTTGCGGACTTTATTACGACGCGCTGCCCGGCAAGGCTTCCTATCGCTGTCCGGACGGCGTGATCGAGGGCGAAATGACGCTGAAACGGCAGTACAGCATTGAAAACGGCGCGCTTCAGTATTTCATCGATACCGGTGAGAGCATTGATGATACGATCCTGCTCGATTTGCTTTCCGGTGCGGCTTCCACGCATATGAAACAGATCGTTTCGACCATTCAGGCGGAACAGAACGCCGTCATTCGTTCCGAAGGCGCGCGTGTGGTTTCGGTCGTCGGCGGCGCGGGCTCGGGTAAAACGTCGATCGCAATGCATCGCGCGGCATATCTGATGTATCGACGCGGCGCGGCGCTGGAAGCGAGCCGAATTCAGATTCTTTCGCCCGGAACGGCATTTTCCGAATACGTTTCAACGGTTCTTCCGGAGCTGGGCGAGGAAAATATCCGCGCGCGCACACTCTATGAAATGGTGTGCGAAATCGTCGGGAGAAGAACGGAATCGCCGGTACAGCAGGCGGAAGAGCTGCTCCGGAACGGTGATCCGCTGCGCATTCAGTCGATGGAATGGAAAACGGGAGGGCTGTTTGCGCGCGAATTGAAGCGCTTCTGCGATACATTTACGCAAAACGGCCCTGAATTCGGCGACGTGCTGCTGGACGGAAAGGTCTATATTTCCGCAAAGGAGCTGCGCGAGATGTACGCGCGCGAATCCCGCGTGTTCTCCGCGTGCCAGCGGCTGGAGCACATGAGCGCGCGGCTGGATACGCGCATGGAAAGCCTCGGTGAGCGGCTCTATAAGCAATATGAGCGCGCTTATGAGGGAAAATATTCCGGAAGAGAGCTCAAAAACGTGTGTCGAATGGCGGCCAGCCAGCAGCTTCAGCCCATTCGCCTGCGCCTGCGCTCGATGCTGGAGGTTTCCGGCGAAAAATTGCTCATCGACGCGATGAAGGATGCGCCGAAAGCGCTGCGCGACGCGTATGACGAGAACAATCGGGCAAATCTCACATGGTGGGAGGATGCGGTTGCAGAGGCGTATCTGCGTGTACGGCTGGGATTTGTAAAGCCCGATCGAACGGTCAGCCATTTGCTTGTGGACGAAGCGCAGGATTATTCGGAAACGGCGCTGATGCTGCTGAGCGAGTATTTGCCGAACGCGTCGGTTACGCTTCTGGGTGATCCGATGCAGCGCACGACGCCCGGAATGCCGCCGTGCGATCCGGATGCGTGGGGGATGTGCTTCGGCGCGAAAAACGCACCGGTCTACCGGCTGTCGAAATGCTATCGTTCGACATTGCCGATTGCGAATCTCTGCGCAAAAATACTCGGCGCGGACAGCGTAAATGCGATTGGACGCAGCGGGGAAGCGCCGGTTGTGCGCCAGTATTCGGAGAAGCTCCTGAAAGAAACGCTTGCGCGTTATCGCGAAAAGGGCTATCAGTCGATCGCGGTGATTACGCGCACGCGCGCACAGGCGGATTCTCTTTCGGAAAAGCTCGATCATGTTTATCGGCTCGACGGCGACGATCAGGACCTCGCGTATGAAGCGACGGATAATATTGTCGCGGGCTATCACCTGACCAAGGGGCTTGAATTTGACGCGGTGGTCGTGGTATGGTCGGACTGCGCGCTCACAGACGGCGAACGCCGCCGGCTGTATACCGCGTGTTCGCGTGCGCTGCATGAAGCGACGCTGCTCGCGGGCGGCGGGCTGATGAAGCAGCTGAAACTGTAAGCATTTGCGCCGGAGCGTTGCATATTCGCTTCGGCGCAAAAAAATAATGATTGAATGCCGCGAACTTAAAACGGAATGGGTTGAAATGTATGCGTGCATTTGATATAATAAATAACAATACAATCAGAAAGGGTGTGTTTGGGTTGGCGATCATTCGCGAAGGTCTTACGTTTGACGATGTGCTGCTCATTCCTCAGAAGAGCAATGTGCTTCCGAGAGAAGTCGATCTGACGGTTCAGCTGGCGAAAAATCTGCGGCTGAATATTCCGATGCTCAGCGCCGCTATGGACACGGTCACGGATAACAAGATGGCGATTGCCATTGCACGTGAAGGCGGACTGGGCATTATTCATAAGAATATGTCCATTGAAGCGCAGGCGGCGATGGTGGACAAGGTCAAGAGAAGTGAAAACGGCGTTATCACCGATCCGTTCTATCTTTCTCCCGAGCATAAGGTGCGCGACGCGCAGGAGCTGATGAGCCGCTATCGCATCTCCGGCGTGCCGATTACCGAAAACGGAAAGCTGGTCGGCATCCTGACCAACCGCGACCTCCGCTTTGAAACCGATTTCGATCAGCCTATTGCAAACGTGATGACGAAGGATCACCTCGTGACCGCGCCGGTAGGTACCGACCTCGATACCGCGAAGGCAATCCTCGCCAAGCACCGCATCGAAAAACTCCCGCTGGTGGATGAAAACTTCAATCTCCGCGGTCTGATCACGATCAAGGACATTCAGAAGAGCGCAAAATATCCGAATTCTGCGCGCGACGAACGCGGCCGTCTCCTTTGCGGCGCAGCCGTCGGCGTAACGCACGACACGATGGAACGCGTCGCCGCGCTGGTTGAAGCGCAGGTCGACTGCATCGGTCTGGATACCGCGCACGGTCATTCCGAGGGCGTTCTGAAAATGGTCGAAAAGATTCGTGCGACCTATCCGGAACTTACGATCATCGCAGGCAACGTTGCGACGGCTCCCGCTACGGCGGATCTGATTCGTGCGGGCGCGGACGTCGTGAAGGTTGGCATCGGTCCCGGCTCGATTTGCACCACGCGCGTAGTTGCGGGCATTGGCGTTCCGCAGATTACGGCGATCATGGATTGCGCGGAAATCGCGGACAAGATGGGCAAGACGATCATTGCCGACGGCGGAATCAAGTATTCCGGCGACATCCCGAAGGCGATTGCGGCGGGTGCGAGCGCGGTTATGATGGGCAGCCTGTTCGCCGGCACCGAGGAAAGCCCGGGCGCGACCGAAATCTATCAGGGCCGTTCCTACAAGGTTTATCGCGGCATGGGTTCTCTGGCGGCGATGGCGGAAGGCAGCAAGGATCGTTATTTCCAGGAAGGTCAGAAAAAGCTGGTTCCGGAAGGCGTCGAAGGCCGCGTGCCGTACAAGGGACCGCTGGCGGACACTGTGTTCCAGCTGATCGGCGGTCTGCGCTCCAGCATGGGCTATTGCGGCACCGAAAACATTCAGGCGCTGCGTGAGCGCGGCGAGTTCATCCGAATCACATCCGCAGGTTTGATCGAGAGCCACCCGCACGATATCAACATCACCAAGGAAGCCCCGAACTATTCCCTGCACGTATAAAATGTCGCGCGGAACGCAGCAAAGCGTTCCGCGCGTCAGCTTGTCAAAAAGACTTTTTTGACAAGCTGCTGCTTCGTCCTGACGGAGCATAAACGTCCAGCCGACGGGACTGAAATACGGATTCGCGGCGCATTCTCGGCGGAAGCGTCGTACAGCGCGGACGGCTCCTCAGCGGGTCAGCTATATTTTCCCGTCTCGGTGGCAGGTGCGGGATCCTGATTCGGCGCAGGTGGAATCATGGCAGCGAGATAGCCCGAACCCGCGTTGTTGCCGAAGCAGGAGATCAGCTTGCTCTGGCTTGCCAGTGCGTTGGTATCCATGTATTCGAAGTGCCCCTGCTGCACATAGCAGGCTTCCGACAGTGCGTCTGCAAGGGAGGTTTCGGCTGTACTTTCGGCGAAAGCTCAGAGCGCGAGCAGCGCAAGAATCAGACTGAATGCTCTTATTATGGTTCAATGATATGAAAGTACAGTTCCGGCGCCGCCATGCTTTCGCAGAGCGCGGCAAACAGCGCTTCATCGCCGCTAAGTAAGCCGAAGGCTATCGATATGGCATTGAGGTTATATCGCGGTTCGCTCCTTTTTCGTATACAGAAATCTTCATAAAGATTGCATTTTTAAGCGGGCTGTGCTATAGTAATCATGGGAATGAATCGAGAGAATAGAGAGGATTGATTCAACATGAAAATTACGATTTGTGTGGGCAGTACCTGCCATCTTCTGGGTTCCAAGCGCGTTGTGGACAAGTTTAAGGAACTGGTCAGCGAACACCATCTCGATGACAAGGTCGAGCTGGCGGGCAAATTCTGCATGGGCAAGTGTGGCGAGGGCGTTTGCGTAACGATCGACGGCGTAACGACCAGCATTCAGCCCGAAAACGCGGAGGAATTCTTTAACAGCGAGGTTCTGGCAAAGCTCTGATTCGTTTAGGGGGATTCGGCGATGACGGAATTCATTCGGCTGAATGAACAAAACTGCCGCGATTGCTACAAGTGCATCCGAAACTGCCTGATCAAGGCGATCCGCTATTCCGACGGGCGCGCCCAGATCATTCCGGATGAGTGCATTCAGTGCGGCGAATGTCTGGTGACCTGTCCGCGTCACGGCCGCGTCGAGCACGGGAGCGCCGATGCGATTCGCAGGCAGATTCGTTCGGGGAGGCGCGTTGTGATGAGCGCCTCCCCGGCGTTTATTGCGGATTTTGACGTAGGTTCGATCGAGGATCTGCGCGAAACGCTGGCGCAGATCGGGTTTTACGATGTTCAGGAAACGGCGATCGGTGCGGAGATCGTGAGCGCGGAATATGTGAAAATCATGGAGCGCGACGAGCGCAGCGTGCTGATTTCGTCGAGCTGTCCGGCGCTCAACCGGTTGATTCGCAAATATTATCCGGAAGCGCTTGCATATCTTGCGCCGGTGGAAACGCCGATGGAGGTTCATTGCCGAATGCTGAAGGAGAAGTATCCGGACGCATTCATTGTGTATTTAACGCCGTGCTATGCCGAACAGATTCTGGCAAGCGAAACCGGCTGCTGCGACGAGACGATTCTGTTTTCTGATTTGAAAAGATGGCTGCACGAGGCGGGCGTCGCGACCGTGAACCGCGGGCTTCCCGCGCTGCGTGGTGGAATGCGCGCGCGCAGGTATCCGCGGCAGGACGGCATCGTGAAATCCTTTACGCGCGTGCAGGGCTGGAACCGCGTGTCAATCGACGGCGTGGGCGATTGCATTGCCGCACTGGAGGAGCTCCGGCAGAACGGCATTTCGCGCGTGTTTATGGAAATGACTGCGTGCGAGGGCAGCTGCGTCAACGGTCCCGCGATTCGCAGCAATCGATATGAAAACCGCGTGCGCGGAACTGTGGCGGTGAATTCGTATGCCGGCGAACAGGATTTCGGTATTCGCGTGGATCGATCGATTCGCAAAAGCTTTGTCGCCGAACCCGTCGTGCGCATCGAGCCGGAGGAGGAAGAAATCGAGCGCGTGCTGGCGCGGCTGGGCAAAAATACCGCCGAATCCGCGCTGAACTGCGGCTGCTGCGGCTATCCGACCTGCCGCGAAATGGCGCGCGCACTCCTGAACGGCAGGGCACAGATGGATATGTGCCTTCCGTATCTGCGCGAAAAGGCGGAGCGGCATTCACGCGCGGTTGTCGGCAATACGTTGGAAGCGGCGGATCAGCTGATCGAAAAGCAGATGCGCGTGGCGCAGAATATCGCGTCGATCCTGGGTGAAACGACGGCGGAAACGAAGGTCATGCTGGTAAAGCTGAAGGAAGCGATTCAGGACGATGAATGATCTGTATATCGATTGGGGACATATCAGCCTGATCAAGGCGGGAGAGCAGCTCTGCGGCGACTGCGCGGAATTCGCGTCCACGGACGACACGGCGATCTGCGTGCTTGCGGACGGGCTCGGCAGCGGCGTGAAGGCGAATATTCTCGCGACGCTGACCAGCAAAATCCTCGCCACCATGTCTGCCGGCGGCATGAGCGTGGAGGAGTGCGTGAACACGATCGTTCGCACGCTTCCGGAATGCAACGTGCGTAAAATCGCGTATTCTACGTTTACGATCATCAAAATACTGGCGCAGGAGCACGTGGAGCTGACGCGATTTGATAATCCGCATACCATCGTGCTCCATCAGGGTAAGAATTACGATTTCGAATACCATACGCGTATGATCGAGGGCAAAAAGATCTACGAAAGCCGGTTCGACGCGCAGGAGGGCGACGTGTTCGTCGTGATGAGCGATGGTGCGATTTACGCGGGACTCGGCGGCGCATATGCGTTCGGTTGGGAACGGGAGAACATCATTCGCTACCTCGAAGACAATTATTCGCCGGAGCTGACCGCAAAGCAGATTGCGCGGATGCTTGCCGCGGAATGCAATCGCCTTTACGAGGGCAAGCCCGGCGACGATACGACGATCGCCGTGCTGCGGCTGTGCAGGCGGCAGACCGTGAGCATGATGATCGGTCCGCCGTCGTCTTCCGGACTGGACGAGATCATGGTGCGCGAATTTCTGGAGACAGAGGGGGAGAAGATCGTCTGCGGCGGAACGACGAATCGCATCGTCGCGCGGTATCTCGGCAAAGAGGTGGAAACGTCGCTGGATTATTTCGACGATCGCGTGCCGCCGATTTATCATGTGGATGGAATCGATTTGTCCACAGAGGCGGTGGTTACGATTTCGCGCGTGCTTGAATTCATGGACGAATGCCTCTCCGGAACGCGGCTGGTCGCGAGCTGGGAAAACGGGCGCGACGGTGCGTCAAGAATCGCACATGAGCTGATCGATCGCGCGACGGACATTCACTTTTTCGTCGGCTGCGCGATGAATCCCGCGCACCAGAATCCCAAACTGTCGCTTGCATTCGGCGCGAAGTTCCAGCTCATCGACCGATTGTCCAAGGGCTTGGAGAAAATGGGCAAGCGCGTGACGGTGAAATATTATTAACGAAAACAGCCGGGAACGATTTAATGCGTTCCCAGCTGTCAGCTTGTCAAAAAAGTCTTTTTGACAAGCTGGTGGACGGGGGAGCAAGCTCCCCCGCCACTACCACCCCCACGCAAGTTTTGCTTGAACCCTTCGGGTTCCGGCCGCAAAACTTGTAAGGAAGCTATTTTCTCTCCGGGAAATGGGATTTCCCTGCGATAAAATAGCCCCGCGCCCACCGTACACGCCGCTGGGCTCGATTGAAAGTTCGAGAGGGCTTTGGCCCTCTCGAGCTCTCCGGGGGTTTTCGACAGTCTGAAGCTCCGCATCAATGAATGGTGCGGGGCTTTTCTCATGTCAGGAATTCAGGGGATTTTTATGCCTCAAATTCCGAGGAGTCGACTTTTTTGTTTTTGTTCGCGAGTGCGGTTTTGACTTCGGAGAGCGTTTGTGGAATGAGCTCGATCACGCGGTCGATCGGCGCGTAGGGCTGCGCGGGCAGCAGGCGAACCTGATCCGGTCCGGTAACGAGAAAGCCGATCGGTTGAACGGTTACGCCTGCGCCGGTGCCGCCGGCAAACGGAAGCGGCTTCTGTTCGTCGCGCGCGCGGTTCGAAAGGGCGTATTCGCCGCCGCCGGCAACGAATCCAAAGCTCACGCGCGAAATCGGAACGACCGTGCTGCCGTCCGCGGTCGTGATCGCATCGCCGACGATGGTGTTGACGTCAATCATGCTGCGGATATTTTCCATTGTGGTACTCATAACGCTTTCAATCGGGTGCTTTTCCATGCTCGGATCCTCCCTGAAAGGTAAATTTGTGCGCCAAATAGCGCGGCGAGCATAATATTTCCCGCGCGCGCGGAAAGTATTCCGGTGATTTGAACGCCGCTTTGCGAAAAATCGGGTGCAATCTGAATGCGAACGCAGGGTGCGATGGGGTGAAGCGCGCGATCGAGCATACCCAAAACGCCGCATACGAGCGCCGTTGAAGCCGCGTCGCCGATCCCGATTGCGCCGGTGAACGCGCATTCGGACGGATGCAGATGCGCAATAAACGCGCGCATCGCGCGAAGGAACAGAAGAATCGGCGGTTTTTTATGTTTTTTTCTTTGCGAATGCGGAATCGGGCGCGCATTTTGAACGGCGAATTGTCGAACAAAGATCGAAACGCCGACGGAAACGCCTCGCGAATCCACCTTCAGCGTGCAATGCACCGGAATTGCGGCGAGGTAAAAAAGAAAAACGGCGAGCGGAACGAGCATGATTGCCTCCGTAAAATATGGTTTCGTTTTCAAGTTTTTCCCATGCGATGCAGCGTTTATGCGTGCGAACGCGCGCAAAACATGATATAATGATTGGGTAGGCGCCGGCAATTATGATGCGAAATGATCAGGCAAGCCGAAGACGGTTCGCCAACAATTATATAAAATAGGAAAAAAACGGGCGCGGGAGAGAGAAATGAACGTTCGAAGACGGTTTGAAACGGAAATTCAGGGCGAGAAAATCTCGATCGAGACGATCGAGGGGCTGTTTTCGCCGGAGCATATTGATTATGGAACGCGGGCGATGCTTTCAATCGCCGAATTTGAAAAGGGAATGCGCGTGATGGATTTGGGCTGCGGCTGCGGCGTGGTAGGGATTCTGGCGGCGAAAAAGTGCGGGGAAGAGAACGTCGTGATGGCGGATATTGACCCGCGTGCGGTGGAAATTGCACGCAAAAACGCACAGGCAAACGGCGTCGGAGGCGTTCAGTGCGTCGTTTCGGACGGGTTTGAATCGGTAAACGCCGCGGGATTCGATCTGATTTTGTCGAATCCGCCGTATCAGACCGATTTCGCGGTGGCAAAAAAATTCATCGAAAAGGGATTCAACCGCCTGAAGGTTGGCGGCAGAATGATGATGGTGACGAAACGGCTGGACTGGTATCGAAACAAGCTGCGCGCGATCTTCGGCGGCGTGCGCGTTTTTCCAATCGACGGCTATTTCGTGTTCGTTTCCGAAAAGCGCAGCACGCAGTATGCGAACACAAAACGGAAGACAATGTGAATTTCATTTGAAGAATCCACGCGAATTCGGCGGCATAATACAATTTTGCTTGACATCAGGAGCGGAAAAGATTAAAATAGTTCTGTTGCCATGCAATCTGCATCTGAAATGTTGCGATTTGGTAAATGCAGGCAGTTTAACTGCTCTCTGCTTGGTGAAAAAAAGAAAGAAATAGAAGGGGGATAGAGTTTTGGTATACGCAATCGTTGCGGTGATTGCGCTGGCGTTGGGTGTGGCAGCCGGATATCTGTACCGCAAAAACGCGATGGAGAAGAAGCTGGGGCAGACCGAGGAGGTCGCCCGCAATCTTCTGGAGGACGCGACGCGGAAAGCGGAGGAGCGCAAAAAGGAAGCGCTTCTGGAGGCCAAGGAAGAAATCATCCGACTGAAGTCGGACCTCGATAAGGAAGTGCGCGACCGGAGAAGCGAAGTGACGCGTCTGGAGCGCAGAGTCAACCAGCGTGAGGAACAGTTCGATAAGAAACTGGACAATCTGGAAACGCGCGAAGAAGCGCTGAACGGAAGATACAAGGAAGTTGAGCGTCTGGAGGCGGAAGCCAACGAGATGCACGAGCGTCAGCAGGGCGAGCTGGAACGCATCGCCGGCATGACCAGCGAAGAAGCGAAGAATATCCTCGTCGATCGCATTCAGAAGGATGCGTATCACGATGCGGCGGTAATGGTGCGCGAGATTGAAACCCGCGCGAAGGAAGAAGCGGACAAGAAGGCGCGCAGCCTGATTGCGCTGGCGATTCAGAAGTGCGCCGCCGATCATGTGGCGGAGACGACCGTTTCGGTGGTCGCGCTGCCGAACGACGATATGAAGGGCCGTATCATCGGTCGCGAAGGACGCAATATCCGCACGCTCGAAATTGCGACGGGCGTCGATCTGATCATCGACGATACGCCGGAGGCGGTTATCATTTCCGCATTTGATCCGGTGCGCCGCGAGGTTGCGCGCATTGCGCTTGAAAAGCTGATTACCGACGGCCGCATTCATCCGGCGCGCATTGAGGAAATGGTTGAAAAGGCGCGCAAGGAAGTGGATCAGCAGATCCGCGAAGCGGGCGAACAGGCGATATTCGAAACGAACCTGCACGGCATTCACCCCGAGCTGGTTAAGCTCCTGGGCAGAATGCGCTTCCGCACGAGCTATGGTCAGAATGTGCTGAGACATTCCATCGAGGTCAGCCATCTGGCGGGCGTAATGGCGGCGGAGCTGGGCGCGGACGTTCAGCTGGCGAAGCGCGCGGGTCTTCTGCACGACATCGGCAAGGCGATCGACCACGAGGTCGAGGGCACGCACGTGACGATCGGCATGGATCTTGCGAAGAAGTTCCACGAGAGCGATCTGGTGATCAACGCGATCGGCGCGCATCACGGCGATATCGAGCCGAAGAGCGTCGAAGCGGTGCTCGTTCAGGCGGCGGACGCGATTTCCGCGGCGCGCCCGGGCGCGAGAAGAGAATCGCTTGAAACTTACATCAAGCGTCTTGAGAAGCTGGAATCGATCGCGTATTCGTTCGACGGCGTGGAAACCTGCTATGCGATTCAGTCCGGCCGCGAGGTGCGCATCATCGTAAAGCCCGAAGACGTCAACGACGCGGGCACGCTGGTGCTGGCGCGCGAAATCGCGAAGCGAATCGAGAAGGAAATGGAGTATCCGGGACAGATCAAGGTCAACGTCATTCGCGAAACCCGTTCCGTCGAATTTGCAAAGTAAAATCAATCTATGGGGCGTTCCGCGAAAGCGGAGCGCTCCTTTTTGCGGAATCGGGAACTTTTTTCAGGCAAATTTCGTCTAAGTGAATAGTATTTTACACAATTTTCAGAGGAATGTATTTATTTTTACTACCTTTTTTTCGGATTAGAGTGTATTATAATAAGAGATAAATAAGCGATGCCATTCATCGCTTGAATTGGGGGCAAACCGTGGCAAAGAATCGTAAACGCATTCGCGAAAAGAATCCGTACGACGGGTTGATATGGACCGCGCTGATTGCGATCGCGGTGGTGGTCGTGCTGGTTGCAGCGCTTGCGCAGCGCGGCGAAAAGGCGAAAACCGCATACGCCAGCGCGCAGTCCGACATTCGATTCAGCGAAGTGATGACCGCGAACGTGTCGGCGCTGAAGCTGGGAGAGGCGTATCCGGACTGGATTGAGGTTACGAACGTCGGAACCGGCGAAATGAATCTCTATGGCTGGGCGATTACGCGCGCCGGCGATCCCAGCGAGATTTATTGTTTCCCGAGTCTGAGCCTGAAGCCGGGCGAATACTACGTCGTTTACGCCGATAAGGGTGCGGGCGACGATCATGCGCCGTTCAGGATTGCGTCGTCCGGCGAAACGCTTTTGCTGCTGAACGCGTCGGGCACGACGGTCGACAGCGTGACCACGCCGTCGCTCAAGGATGATACGGTCTATTGTCTGGACGCGTCGGGCGAATGGGCGGTGAGCGCGGAAGCCACGCCCGGC
>ERZ824978.2289-NODE-2289-length-17194-cov-6.937044_pt1 | contig 17194 bp, 15 predicted proteins | sample MGYA00519860_ERZ824978 | MGnify/ENA primary metagenome ERZ824978 (study PRJEB31778, sample SAMEA3449184) | human gut metagenome | biome: human gut; feature: human-associated habitat; material: faeces | place: United Kingdom | collected 2010/2012 ... | reverse complement strand
TAAAAAAAGCGCGGGAAAGTTTCCTTAAAAGGCCTCCGCCGCGCAGAAATTCAAAGTGGGGTGGCATTTTGTGTTCAAAAACCAAGATTCTTTTTCTATTTATTATAGTAAAGCAGTCCTTTTATATGTCATAGAAATTCACTTAATAAATTAGCTATTTTTTTATCAGGATTCTTTTTATTTTCTTCCATAAGCCATTTTTTAGCATCTTGTTTGTAATCTAATATACCATATGTTTTTTCTAAAAAAAGAGAATACTCGGCGAATTTCATAGCATTATATTTTTTTCTAGTATCCGTATTGTAACAAACTTGAAGCAGATTCATTGCTTTTTTCATGCTATCAATTGCAATATTTAATTTTGAGTTCTTGTTGGCTTCAAATAAAATCACAGCATGCGTGTTTCTCAAGCTTTGATTTTTGGGCGATAAATGTAGCGCTTTTTCGATACAACTAAATGCCTCCGATGTATTTCCCAATTTCAAAAAACAAAGAGCCTTTTGTTGTAAAATATATTTACTACTGTCAAAATTTGTATTCTCTAATTTGTCGTATATTGGTATTGCATCACCTCGAAATATCTCATAGAATAAGCTAGCATCAAAGGCTCTTCTCCTAAATTGGGGGAGCATGGGAAAATTAGTTGGATGTATTTCGAGTAGTTTTTTTATGGCTTTCCCATAATCATGTGTAAAATACTGTCTAAAAATAAGATTAGAAAGATACAAAAATGTAGAGGATCGAATCGAAAAATACGATTGGGTGCTCTTTACTATTTGATTATCAATTTCCAGTAAATAGCTTTTTGTCGCATCAATTAATCCGAAATATGATTTTGCATCGAAATATAGGCATATAATATCGGAAGAAAGAATAGAAAAATTATGTTCGAGGTATGTAGATATTTCCAACAACTCGAATATATCTAGTCTTTCATGTTTCAGTTTATTGTAAAATTTTAACAGATGTTCTTTTGTAAGCGAGTTCTTTATATTTTCATTATTAAATTCAAGAAAAGATGTGGCTTGACTATTACGTTTGTATTGCGGGCTTTGTTTGATCCTATTTTCTTTCAATAAGTGTGCTGGTATTGATCTTCTCAATTGAATTTTTTCAATTTCCGAAATATCAGGAATTCTCTTTTGCATAAAACATGATGTTTTATGCTTGATTATTTCGTAAATGTAATCATCAGACGTCCCGACGATCTGTATCGATTCTCTGTCTGCTAAAGCTTGAATTGCTTCTATGTCATTCATCATATTGTCGATGAATACAATACTATTCTGTGCCCCAATCTTTTTTAGAAACAATTGTGCAGTTTGGATATTTATAGAATTGAAAAAATATTTAATTTTTTTTCCGTAATCCTTACTAGCTAAAGTCATCAACAATGTAGTTTTGCCCGACAATGCACTTCCTAAAATCACAATATTTTGTTTTGGATCGTTTTTTAGTATTTCGTTGTAAATATCAGTAGTGAAGGCACGTTCGTATGCGTCTTTATTTAAAACGGAATACCAGTTAGTTATCCCTTTTTGATGAAAGTCTTCGTAGGAAACGACTTCCTGGAGATTCTCTATCTTTGGAACCAAATATCCGTCAAATTCGTTTGGTATTTTAGTATATGGGGTTTCTAATGGAACATCTTTACAATTAGTCCCAACCCAATCTAAAAACATTTCGATATCGCAGTTGATGGTACGATATCCTAATCTCGTGTAAAATGCTTCTTTTTTTCCTTCATTTGTAAGGATCCAAATATCTTCTGGATTCTTCTTGCCTATAATACTAAAAAGTTGATCTATATCTGGGTCGTGCATACCATATCCCAAGATCAATATCGGGTAAGTTGACATGTATCCTGTAGCTATTGAAAAGGTACGAACATTATTTGAGTATGCACTTACTATTTCAGATTTACTGAAAATTAGATTTTTGGGTGACTTTATCGAACCGTGAAGAGGTATGTACGGTATTTCTTCTTTGATCAAAAGTCTTCCATAATAAGTCAAGTCGTTTATACATGCTTCCGGTCCATCAAAAATTTTGTAAAATAAATCATCAATATTTGTTGTGATAATTGATTTTATTTTTACTTTTTTCAAATTTAAGTACTTTTTATCGAACCAAGTAACGGTCATTCTTTCGCGTAAAAATTCTTGATATTCATCTGGATTTTCCTTGTTTAAAATTTCGGAAACGTCAGGAAGTGTATCAAACTCCTTTACTGTCGGAAATTTTCTTTTTACTTCTTCTAGAAGTTCATTCTCAGTTGGTAGACAATTCTCATTATGCTTACACAGTCTCGAAAATCCCGCTCCTGCAAAAATATTTATTCCATTTGTTAATATGTTTTTTAAAATATACTCGTTTTCAATCTTCAAGATGTTGGTTTATTGTCAAAAATATTCTTTTATGTTGCAATCTATTGTTCCGTAACTGACGATTGAATCTCTGTTGGCAAGCAAAAATGATGCAACTATAGGGTCTTTGCAATATACAGAATCGATCGCGTCTGTATATTTTTCTTTCATTTTTCTTATCGAAGCTTCCAGTGTATCGTGTTGGAAGAAGTACTTGAATAATGATGTTGCACAGTCAGAGAAAACCGGTTGCATGTTGAAAAATTTTTGAACATGGAAAGCATCCTTATATCCTATAGCCGCTAATGCACCTCCCGTTTCTACCAAAGTTTTCAATAACTTTCGTCCTGTGCGACAGGCGCAAAAGTAAACTATAGAATTTTTAAATTTAAGGGCATCTTCTTCAGTTAAAATATCTTGTTCTCCGCAAAATAACGACGTCTCATTCCCGTGCATAAAGGCGCCGCAAACGAAAGATTGCGAGTCAAAGGTGTCTATGCAATAGTGAAGCATTATATTTGTGCGAAGTTTATTGCTCGGAAAAATTTTACATTCGCATTGCTCCAATGAAGACGCGTGTTCCCTGACTTTCTCCGCACAAAGTCTGAAAAAATCCCCCAAGTCGGCATCTTCATCGTCAGCCATTAACAATAAGTTAGTCATCTATCTTTTCCTTGGATCGACTCAATAAGTCAATTGACAATTTATTAATGTTTTTTTCAAAAAATTGTCCGATTTCGGAGTTGAGTAAGATTTCGTTCAGGACTTCTTTTAACGAATATTTTTTGCCCGATAAAGTATAAATATAAATTTCGGTGCCACTGTCTCCCCTTGCTTCCAACCATTCTTTTATGGCTGATGTAAGGCTGTTTTGCAATGCAATATCCGCCTCATGCAAGATTTTTAGAACATCTTTGTTCTTTGCATCTTTATCCAAATAAAAAAAGGCATTGTTGTTTATTAAGGTTACGGAATCAATGTCCGTTTTGGGGGTTGCCGAAAAAATTATGACGGGAATGATTTTGCTTATTTCCCTTATTTTTTTCAACGTTTCGGAACCGTTTGGCAGATTTCCGAAGCGCAAGTCTAAAAGAATAATCATTCTTTCTTTAATGTGCTGCTTTATATACTCTAACGCTTCAACAGGATTGTCGAAAAAGACAAATTGACTATAATGTGCTCTTATTGCGTCTGTTATGGCGTCCTCTTTGAACTTTTTATCGTCATCAATCAAAATTACGGTTGTCTCGCTCTTTCCCATGACTATTCTCCCAAATTGAAAGGTATGGTTATTTTAAATGTTATCCCGTTCGGAGAAAATTCGCTTTCTACAACTTCTATTTTTCCGTTAAGAGATTCGAGCCTTGTTTTTACGATGTACAATCCCAATCCCGCTCCTCCTTCCATTGCCGTAGTTGTGTAAAAAATGTCGAAAATTCTGAATTTATCGCTTTCCGGAATTCCCAAGCCGTTGTCGGAAAAAAATAACTCCAATCTGTCTTTATATGTTATGCCCGTACATTTTATGATTTTTTTCCCATCGATTTTCTTTAGCGACTTTATCGAATTCGTTATTAAATTGTCTATTATATCCTCAAACGACTTTAAGTTATATTTTATAGACAAATCCTTATCCAAATTCAATTCCCATTTTATATCCGAAATCCCGTCGGAGTCTTTGTAAAGTTCGAAAGATTTTGAAATGGAATTGTATACGTTGACATCATCAATGTAGGTGTCGTCTTTGGAGTATCTTAACATAAAATCAATTGCTTTGGACAATTTACCCATTTCGCTTTGAATTTGCGAGGCATAAAATATACACTTATCTAGGCTTTCTTGTTGGGAAATATGGTCTTCGATGAATTCCGCAGCTCTTGCAATTCTACCGAGTACGGTTTTTGTGATGTGGGCAATCATTGCTGCATATGTTTGTAGAGAGAGTAGACTAAAGAAAAGATTTTGCTGCTCTTTTTTCTCCTTATTTAAATCTACTAGCTCTTGAAATCCGCGTTTAACGGCGATTTCGGTTTTCTTTAGTTTTTCATGAATACCATCTAGTTGTTTTCTTTCTTCATCAGTGGCATTTGGTATTTTTATATTTTTGAATTCTCTGACGATATCGCTCAAATCGGTCTTTGCCGTTTTCAACTCCGATGATGTTTTATCTTTTTCTCTATCATTCTTAAGTTTGTTGAATTTTTCGATCTCACAAATTTGTTCGATTATGAATTTTTTCAGTTCAATCCATTCTTGGTTGTCTACAAAATTTTGACGATTTGTCGCATCTATGATTTTGGGATTTCGGTCATCAGAGATATCGACCCAGCCCAGAATATCCCGGGATGATATCTTCTCAAAGAATCCAGAATATCTGCGCTTGTCAATTCCTAGGAGATCTTTCCCGTCATCTGTTGAATCTGCCGATTCTGCGAAAGGGGTGGTTATTACACCGTCGCGGTAGATTTTGATACCGTCGATTTTATCGTTTTTATATTGTTTCTTAAAGCGTCCCTTGTCTGTTTTATCGTAGTAAAAAATCTCCATCGAGATAAGTCCGAAAGCGCGTTCCGGAATATATTCGGTTTCGATTTGTCCATCCTTTAAAATAAAATGTTGCTGCAATCTTTTGTCTTTATCGTATCCTAGTTTCAAATGCAGCGTGGCATAGTCAACAACTTCACTTTCAACTTTTTTCGCATTTATTTTATATTCGGGAGCCGTTATATTTATGTGGAATCCGAATTTTTCATCTTCATTTGGTCTTATCAGTTTGGAAAGTTGTCTGTAGGCACGGTCTACATCGAGCTTTGTCCAGATGTCGTTCAAATATGTTATTTCAAGTGTTGTTCCCTGTTCATCTTTATCGGAGGGCTCGAACCAATATTTATTTTCGATATCTGTAAACAATTTTTCGGACGAAATATCGTTTAATGTCATTTGGTTTGTTTCGATTTTTTCATAGAGCGACCAATCAGTTTCCAAACATAGTAATTTATCCGAATTTTTTTGAGTCGTCTTCAAAACGAGCTTTGAACCGAGTTTGTCGACGGCAAATCTTCCGACTCCTTTTTTCCCGACGACTCTACGATTAAATGGAGGAGGTGTCGTTCTGTTTTTTTTCTTGTTGTTTGTTCCGATTACCATCCATTTCCGCTCGACATCCTCGTAGCTCATGCCCATTCCGTCATCCTTTATTATAATTTTGGAATATGGCGATTTTCGGTTTACATCGAAAAACTCGACATCGACATTGCTGGCGTTAGCATCGTAGCAATTTTTTACGAGTTCAAACAGCGCCGTAATTCTGTCTGTGATAAGTTCGCGCCCCAACAGTCTGTAGGCACTTATGTCAAACTTGAATTTCAATGTATTAACGGGGACGGTCATTTTAGGAAAGGATATTTATTTGTTTGAATATAGCTTCGGCTAGAAGCGGCGGAACCGCATTGCCGATTTGTTGTTGGATACGGTTGATTGAACCCTTAAATTCGAATGTATCCGGAAAACTTTGCAGTCTAGCCGCCTCTCGGACCGATAATCCCCTATCTTCAAAGGGATGTATCAACATATTTTTCCTGTAGTTCGAAATTACGACCGACGGCTTATCGGGATCCAACCTTCTATATATTCCGCTGTGGCAATTCAGCTTATTTGCATAGTTTTGCATCAAACTGTCAGGTATGGCTTCCCAGTTTTCGCCGGGTTTTATGTATTTGTAGCGTTCCAGTACATAGTCCTTATTTTTTGATACAAAATTCTGAGTCGCAAACTTGCACCCTTGGCGTCTGTCTCTAGCGTATTTTGACGGGGTACCGACATATTTTTTACGCACACTCATTTCGCCGTTTTCCAATTTAGGCAAGTCTCCAATTGCCTCTCTGACGGTAACTATTTTTTTCTGTTTCGGAGGGAACTGAAACTTGATGCCGTTTTTATTTCCGACCATTATAAATCTACTCCTGTTCTGTGGCACCCCATAGTCGGATGCATGCAAGACCTGATGATTGGTCGTGTACCCCAAAGACTGAAAGCATTTTTCTATTTCTTTAACAGTATTTCCGTTCCTGTATCTGACAATTCCCTCGACATTTTCGAACAGAAACCATTCGGGCTTTAAGTCCGATACGAATCGGACAAATTCCCGAAAGAGATAGTTGTTCTGATTTGTCTCGTTTCTTGTCTTTGTGTTCGAAAGCGAGAAACCTTGGCACGGAGGTCCGCCAAATACTATGAACGGAGTTTGTTTGCATGTAGATTTTGGGGAGATTCCCTTGATGTCTTTTTCCAAAACTAAGACATCTTCATGGTTTGCCCTAAAAGTTTCCGCAGCGAACTTATCCTTTTCGACGGCGCATACGACCCTTATTCCTGCCGCGATTGCGCCAAGACTCAATCCTCCCGCTCCGGAGAATATGTCTATTCCGATTTTTTGCGTTCTGGTCCCCATTTAAAATTTCTTTCTTGACAATACCGATTTTAGGCTGATTTGCAATGATAATTTCTTTTAGATTAGCGTATCAAAACTCTCTCTCCGGAAATGTACGGCGTATTTTGATTGCTAGTCGGAGTTAATGCAGGGTACGACGGAAACATGACATATAGGTTTAGGCAATTATCCGTTCCCGTTTTTATCTGTTTTTTTTGAGGAGGCTGTTCTTTTAATTTAATCATATCAATATAATACAAAGGTTTTTTTTAATTAATTGCCGAATTTCATAACAGCAATTTGCCAAACTGCAAAATAAAAACTTGCCAAACTCTATAATGCAATGTAGCTTTTTTGCATAATAGAAACGGAACAGGCTTTCATGAAGAGGTATAGAAATCGAATTGTAGACGGTATTCTCGGCAAGAAATTAAGGGCGAAGGGCGCCGTATTGATAGAGGGCGCCAAATGGTGCGGAAAGACAACCACCGCAAGTCAAATTGCAAAAAGCATACTTTATATGCAAGATCCCGCACGAAAACGCCAGTATCTCGAATTGTCCGAAATCGACCCCGCTCGTTTGTTGTCGGGCGAAACTCCGCGCCTGATAGACGAGTGGCAACTTGCCCCGAAATTGTGGGATGCCATACGTTTCGAGGTCGACAGGCGCGACGAATTCGGACAGTTCATTTTGACGGGTTCCGCCGTCCCTCCTGAAACATCGGAAATATCCCACTCCGGTATCGGAAGAATCACAAAGCTGCTTATGCGTCCGATGAGCCTCTATGAATCTGGAGATTCAAGCGGGAAAGTTTCGCTTTCGGGGTTGTTTGCGGGGAATGGAGATATCCGCGGCGAATCGACAATGAATATAGACAAGCTTTCGTTTCTGATATGTCGCGGAGGTTGGCCGAAAGCCATTGACGAAGAAAAAGATGTCGCCCTCCAACAGGCAATCGACTACTTCGACGCGATTGTCGATGCCGATATTTCAAGAGTGGACAATGTGGAGCGCAACAAGGAACGGACAAAAAGAATCCTTCGTTCGTACGCGCGTTCCGTAGGCACGCAGGCAAAAATATCCTCCATAGCCACGGATATTTCCGTAAACGAAGCGATTTCCATTTCCGATATGACAATAACTTCGTACATAAATGCGTTGAAAAAGATATTTGTTCTGGAGGATTCCTCCGCATGGAATCCGAACTTGCGCTCGAAAACGGCAATACGTACATCCGATACCAGATATTTTACCGATCCGTCTGTTTGTACCGCCGCTTTGGAATTGGGGCCGAATGATCTTGTAAACGACCTAAATACGATGGGCTTCCTGTTCGAAAATATGTGCATACGCGATTTGCGTATCTACGCGGAGGCGCTTGACGGAAACGTTTACCACTACCGCGACAAAAGCGGATTGGAATGCGATGCCGTCGTCCATTTAAGGAACGGCGTTTACGGGCTGGTGGAGATTAAACTCGGCGGCGACCGTTTGATTTCCGAGGGCGTCGAAACGTTGAAAAAACTTTCCTCAAACATTGATACAACAAAGATGAAAGCACCGGCGTTTAAGATGGTTCTTGTCGGTGTCGGAGAAATGGCCTACAGGCGAAGCGACGGAATTTACATTGTTCCATTATCTTGCTTAAAACACTAAAATGGGGATTTATGCCGATTTTCCAGTAACAGTCGAACCCGCGATTGCTTGCGGCAAATTGTTGGGTTTCATATGATATTGTAAAATGGATACCGTGTCGAAGAAGAAACGCTCTGAAATGATGTCCAAGATCCGTTCGAAGGGAAACAAAAGTACGGAACTTAGGCTTGTTGCGTTGTTTCGGGAATACGGAATCACCGGATGGCGCCGCAACTCCAAGCTGGTGGGGCATCCGGATTTCGTTTTCCCGAAATACAGGGTTGCCGTATTCGTGGACGGATGTTTTTGGCACGAATGCCGGATTTGCAACAAAAGCCACTTGCCGAAAACCCACAAGGCGTTTTGGCGCAATAAAATCGAAACAAATGTAAAGCGCGACAAAAAAGTCACGCGCGAACTCGGACTTTTGGGGTACAAGGTAGTTCGCATACGGGAGTGTTCTCTTAAAAAATCTCCGAAGACCCAAATAGGACGTATATTGAAAAGGCTCGCGTAGAAGAATCCGTTAACTAAACGTTTAAAGATATCGGAGAGACGCTATGTATGTTTGTATCCCATTCGAGAATTGACCGTACTTTGGAAATAGGTTGTTTTTCTATCTTCTTAAAAAGTCTGCGGATTTTTTGCAGGAAGATTGACTTTTCGGGGCAAACTTTTGAAAAAATGTAATATGGTTCTTTTTTTGTCCCTATGTCGAATGCAAAAAAAACAATGGCAATATTTGCAAAAAATATTCAAATAATACTTTACTTTTTGCAGTTATATGCGATAGTGCAGGTATGATTATTGATTTTAGTGTCGGAAATTTTCGATCGATACGGGATTTGAAGAATCTTTCGTTATTGGCTTATAATCGTAAAAACGACGACCTCTGCGAAAACAAAATCGATTATACGGTTCGAGGATTTAAAAATTCCGTATTAAAAGGTGCGGTTGTTTACGGAGGAAATGCTTCGGGGAAATCCAACCTTTTAATGGGAGTCGCCGCATTTTTAAATTTCGCGTTGCATTCTTTTCAGGAAATAAAACCCGAAGAACAAATCCCGATAGAACCTTTTTTATTGGACGAAACTTCTCGAAATAGAGAATCCGTATTCGAGATCAATTTCATAGTAGATGAAATCCGATATTCCTATAGATTGGAACTAAATAGAACCAGGGTTACCCATGAGTCCTTGGCATCCTATCCCAAAGGCATTTCCAGAAATCTCTTTACAAGAAAGTATACGGGAGGATCGGGTAATTATTCCTTTGAAAAATCGGTTTATTTTAAGGCCGACTTCGATTTGTTTTACAAGGTAAGAGATAACGTTTCGTACTTATCCTATGCGCTTGCAAGCAATGTCGATGCGCTTATGCCGTTATATCGCTACCTTTCCTCGATTGAATTCATAAGCGGAGTAAAACCGTTCCAATCCGCTACGGAATTAAAGCTTTTCAATAACGAGCCGTCTTCCCCCAAAATAAAAGATTTCATAAAATCTGCCGATTTGGGGATAAGAGATATTCAGGTAAAGAAAAATCCTCTGTCGAAGGAACAAATATTGGGGATTTACGGATCGAAAAGTTCGTTGTATGACGAAAACAACCCGAACCATCCCTTCAATTTGGATGTCGATTTTGCCCACAGGGGATACGAAGACAAGGAATACACCATCCCGTTGCAGAATGAGTCGGACGGAACCAGAAAAATTTTCAGGTTAATAGGTCCCTTGATTGATATAATCGCAAAAGGGGGAACCCTTTTTATCGACGAAATAGACACCAGTCTTCATCCGTTAATGGTAAAAGAGCTTCTGAAATTATTTTTTTCCGAAAAAAATACCAAAGGAGCTCAAATTGTATTTACAAGCCATAATCCGATTCTGCTGGACGCCAATCTATTGCGGCGTGATCAAGTCTGGTTTTCGGCGAAGAACGATTTCGGGGAAACCGATCTGTACCCTTTGCTGGATTATAGTCCGAGGAAAGGCGAAAGCCTGATAAGGGGATATCTGGGCGGGCGTTATGGCGCAATTCCGTTTTTCGAAAGCATTGAAAAATCAATGGACTTCAGACAGTGAAGAAGAGAACGAAACAGCGCTATCCCCAACGCTCGGGGAAGAAAATTCTTATAATAGCGGAAGGGGAAAATACAGAACCGATATATTTTACCGAATTATGCCGTTTTTATGTAAAAATAAAAGGGCTGGTGAAAGTTATTCCGCAGGGTAATCCCGGTATAGAGTCGATGATAGACACTGCCCGCCGCGAATTAAAAGCTTCCCGACGTACTAAGGGATTAATGAGTCCGCTTCCGTACGAGAAAGCCTACATCCTGATAGATCGGGATCATTTTGCAAACGAGCCCAACGGGATTAGCCGACTTGTAGAAGCCATAAAATCAATCGCTCCGAATGAAAATATAGAAATTATATTGAGCTCTCCGTGTTTTGAATTTTGGTTTTTTCTGCATTTTCTAAGAGAACGTCCGTTTGATTCGGGTGTTGTATTTTCAAAATTTGAACGCGAGTTAAAACGGGCAAGCATTATTCCTCCAGACGGACATTATTCGAAAGAGGAAGAGAAAGCCTCCCAGATCATACAGCGACTGGTACATTTGGGGAAACTAAAGGACGCGTGCGAAAATTCGGTATGGGCGGGTAGGCAATCTTTGGAAAGGGAGATGTGGAATAAGCATCCGTATACAAATGTCCATGAAATAATAAGAACATTGGGTCTTTGGGGTGTTTGATTTAATTTTGCGGAAGTATTTTTTATTGCCGCCCCAACATTTCTAGCGCTTCTACAATGCGTTTTGCCACGGCTCTTACAACGGGAACCGCCACGGAATTGCCGAACTGCTTGTAGGCCTGTGTGTCGGATACGGGAATTATGAAGTTCTCGGGGAATCCCTGAAGTCTGGCGCATTCCCTCGGGGTCAACTTTCTCGGATTTTTCGATTTGCCCTGATCGACGAGAATTTCGCTCCCGTCCTTGTAGTATCTTGCGCTGATTGTGCTTGTGTAGGGCGAATCCGCGTCGAAAAGCGAAAATCCGAAGCCGTTTCCCTTTTCCAAATGTTCCCTCTTACGCCGCAGGTGCCCTTCGTACAGTTTGTCGCTAATCGTATATTTCGGATCGACTGAAGATTCCAGAATGTCGCCCAGCCGCGTTTTTGTCTTGGGCGGAACGGGGTATTCGAAACGGAAGCGGTCGGACAGTCCGAACCTGCGTTTGTCGAACCCGACAATGTATATCCGTTCGCGGTTTTGAGGCACCCCGAAATCCGCCGCCCTCAGAACCGCATAGTCTACGGTATATCCCGTCCGCCGCAGGTGTTCCGTAATTACGCCGAGCGTTCTTCCCTTGTCGTGTCCCTTCAGCTGTTTGACGTTTTCCAGAAGGAACGCCTTCGGGCGTTTGGCGTTGACGATGCGTTCTATCTCGAAAAACATAGTTCCCCGCGTATCCGAAAATCCCCTTTTCAGACCCGCCTGCGAAAAGGGCTGGCACGGGAATCCCGCAAGCAGTACGTCGAAATCGGGAATCCGCGCGGCGTCGATTTCCGTAATGTCACCCGACGGAGTTTCCCCGAAATTCACCCGATACGTCTTTTGGGCGAATGTGTCCCATTCCGAGGAAAAGACGCATTTGCCGCCCAATTCCTGAAAAGGTATGCGGATCCCCCCGATTCCCGCGAAAAGGTCTATGAATTTGAATTTACCTGCTTCCGACTTCGGGGCGTACGGAGTGTTCGACGCGAACGAAAGCAGGGCGCCGTATTCCAGTGCCGACGGTTTGGATTCTCCGTTTTCCCAACGCCGCAGCGTCCTGTCGCCGAATTTTCCCATGCCGAGGGCGTCGGCAAAATCCTTCTGTGTAAGCCCCAATCCTAGCCGTTTTTCCCTTATTGCCGTCGAAGGATATCCTTCAGCTTCGGCGGACGCGCTTCGCCAGTTTTTAGCATTTCACCTTGGTTTGAAAGTTCCTCCAGCCAAGTCGTGCAAAATAGACCATTCCCGAATGGACGCGAACCCAATAGTCGTCCGACTCGTCGAATTCCCCCCTCGGGCTTGAACTTCTCCGCAACGGGCTTTACGATTCCCTTTAGATACATTCCGATGTCGTTCAAATACGGAATGTGCTCCCTGTTTAGAAAAACGTCTTTCGACGTTTTGGCGGCCTCACTTTTCAGATGTCTGAGGGCGGCTTCGTACTTCGGCTTGTATGCTTCAATCACCGCAATGCGCCTGTCTGCGGAGCACAATTGCGAAAGCGGAATTTCGACAAGCTTGTTGCGTCCGAAAACCTTGTACTTCGCGGTTTCACCGTCGCAATCGACTATCGTCCCCGAAAACGACTTGCCTTCGGTGTTCGTCCATTTGCGAAGAGGTGCGCCATAACAAACCGCAGCCGTTAACACTACCAAAAGTATTCCCGTTTTGTACAAACAAGAAGACATGATATATTCGATTCTGACTTAGTTGGAGACCGCTTTGGATTTATCAAGCTTATACTTGAAGTAATCTTTCACTCTGGATTGCTGTAATATGGATGTAAAATCATAGCATGTTTGATATACTTTTTCAATGTTGGGTGCGCCGTTATCGAAATCTCCATATAGTACAAATGTATTAACGGGAATATTGTTTTGGTATACGGAGAAGAAAAGAAATTGTATAGCAGTTGCGCCTCTCGGAGAAATCCAGCCTTTATAAGTTCTCAAATCTTCAAGCTTGGAAGTTAGTAGCTTGAATTCTCTTTTTGTGTGCGTCCTGTAATTGAAAACAACAAAATAATTGTCATCCTCCCCGTCCAAAAACGGGCAAACGGCAGCGTTTATTAGCTTTTTGTCTGTGAGAATGTAATAATCATATCCAGCCGATTCCGGATATATCATAAGAAAACTATAAATCATATTTTCATTCGTATCTATTACCGAATTAACCATACTTGAAATCTTGCGTTTTATGTATGCATTGTTGGAATATAAATAATCAAGAAAATGGGTTATTACTTGTTTATCTCTTTCCACGACTTCATTGTTAACATGCTTTGTTCCCTTCAAAATAGGTACATTCTCTACCGAAGTATACATTTTTTCAGGAATATCTATGCCTAATTTTGCAAGGGCATAATTGGCGATAATCGAAGTAAGTATATATATTAAAAATAATTTTTTCATTTTGTCCTAGGTGTTGGATTTATTGCACTATCTGGTAGGCGAACTCCAGATGACGAAGTCCTAACAGATATATCCTGTACTCCCACAAAACCGTTTGCTTTTCCTTCCAGTAATACTCTGTTTGTTTCTCGACATGCTTCTATTTCGGATCGTTCGATACCTCCTTCTCTTGTATTGTCAAATCTTCCTTCGTTAAATTGTGTTGAATGAATCAATTCGTGCATTAGCGCTAGCTCAACCGGTCGTTGCCAACCTCCTCCGTTTGGATTTGTCCACTCATCTCCAGGATTAATCGTAATTGTAGAACCGCTTCCTTTTTCCGGATTTGAAATGTTTTGGGTGTCCGTTGGTGAAGTTTTGTTTTCATTGCCAAGAATAATTTTGTGAACATGTTTTGAGTTTTCCAATTTGTCTATAAATTCCTTCGCCGTTAAACTCCCATACCCTAAGATGTCGTTATCTACCAACTTATTCAGCAAATCACGAATATATTCTTCTCTGCCACCCTCGTATTCAATTTTCAACCCCAAAATATCAAATGATGTTGTCGGAACTGCTGCATAAAAATGTTGGTTAATCCCGTCTGGGAATCCGATAGGATCTGAGGACCGCCAACGGGCGGTTTTTTCATCATAATTTCTGAATGGGAACACAAACGCCTGCAAGTCTTCGTCATAAGGTTTACCTGTAAACCTTGCACAGCGATTCGTTTTTATGCTTCCGTCGCCGAAAATAGTGTCGTTTTGGAACGATACTACATTGCCTTTAGTATCGATAGACCAGAGCGTCGTTCCCAGAAAATCGCTTTCGTGGAATTGAGTTCCGTTTGGTGTTCTCGACACAATCGGAACGCCGCCGGAAATATGCGGTTCGTTGACATGAATGTCCTTGCCCCTGCGTATTAGTGCCAACCCGTCCCACATCCAGTTTTCGACTTTCCCGTCGGATGATATTTTCGATGCCAACATTCCGACGCCGTCGTATACGAATTTTGTTATTTTGCCCCTGCGGTTTACTTCCGTAACCTTGTCCAAGTAGCCTTAGGTGTATTTTACATCGGTTTTTCCGTTGAGTTTTTCCTCAATCAGGCGTCCCGCCATATCGTAGATATACTCGCGCAAACCTTCTGCCGACTCCATCAAAGCCAGCTGGTTTGCGGTGTCGTATTTGTATGTGTATACCTTGTCGCCGACGCGTTTTTCAAGGATATTACCCTGTTTGTCGTAAACATAACTTTCATTCAATTCGGGACAGGCTTCGCACACAACGGAAACAAGCCTGCCAGCTTTGTCGTATCTATAATTACGGGACTTTAACGACTTCGTCTTTGCCGATAGCTTACTTTCGGGCAAGACAATTTGTTGAATCTCGGATTTTGCTTCGGTATTCACTGCTTCCTGCGCGTTCTGCGCCCGCCTTTCCGCCATCGTTTCCGAAATGAACTGCTCTATTTCTCCAGCCGAACAAACAAAAATCCCTGCATACAGCAGAAATGTCCCCATCAAATACTTTACCGACTTTTTCATAATAAACCTCCTGTAAAATATTTCCGTTTACTGCCGACAGCACAGGCAACCATACGAACGCTTGTCAATACTATTTTTTCATATCTTCGTATAATGCCAATATAATAATGAACTTTATTTTACCAAACGAACAGAATAAATACCCGCGATATTGCAATGTTAATAATCTACTTTGCCTGTTTGTCGTAGAGGGTTTTGTAGTAGGGGCAGCGGGCGTAGAGTTCGGCGTGCGTGCCGAAGTCTATTATGTTGCCCTCCTTGAAGACGATAATCTTTTGCACGTTGCGGATTGTGCTGAAGCGGTGGGCTATGATGAACATCGTGCGGTCGTGCATAAGTTTGTCTATCGCCTTTTGGATAAACGCTTCGCTGTTGACATCGAGGGCGGAAGTGGCTTCGTCCAAGACAATCAGCGGCGGGTTTTTCAGGAACACGCGCGCAATGGCAATGCGCTGCTTCTGTCCGCCCGAAAGCCTGTCGCCGCGCTCGCCGACGCGGGTGTTGTAGCCGTTTTCAAGCTCCGTGATGAAGTCGTGCGCGAACGCCGCGCGGGCAGCCGCATACACTTCCTCTTCGGTGGCCTCGGGCTTTGCAAGCAGAATGTTGTTGTAGATTGTGTCGTTAAAAAGCACGGGATACTGCGGCACGGAACCCAAATTCTTGTGCAGGTCAAAAAGCGACATATCTTTGAGATTGATTCCGTCAACCGTGATTGAGCCGTTTGTCGGGTCGTAAAAGCGCATAACAAGCTTCGCGAACGTGCTCTTGCCCGCGCCCGATTCACCCACCAAAGCGCAGCTCGTGCCCGCGGGAATTTTGATGTTTGCGTTTTGCAAAACGGGCTTGTCGGAATAGGCGAAGTTTACGTTTTTAAATTCAATCTCGCCGCGCAAAGCGTCAACTTTCACGGGATTTTCGGCTTCGGGCACTGTGGAAACGTAGTCGAGCACTTCGTTGAGTCGGTCGAAAGAGGGCGTGATTTTGATGAAGTCTGTGCACATTCTAACGATTCGCTTAATCGGGTCTATTGTAAAGTAGAGCGCAAGCCCGATTGCCGCGAACGTCGAAAAGTCAATTTTCGCCTTATATGCGTAGACGAACGTAATCGAAACCATTGTCGCCGCCAGAACCTCCATCATCGGCTGCTGCAAAAGCTCGTATTGCGTGATTTTAAGCACAAGTTTCTGGAAGCTCACGTTCATATTCCAGAACTTCTTTTTCTGCGGCTCTTGGAGATTGAACACGCGGACTTCGTGCGCGGCGGCGAGGTTTTCGTTGAAGCACTGCGCTATCGCCCCCAACGATTCCGCCGACATTTTCGCGCAACGCTTGAGGTTGCGGCGCATCATCTGCACGGGAATTATGCAAAACGGCACCGCGGCAATGAAGACCAAGAGGAAGACTACTTCGCCCTTTGTAAGGCACATATACGCCAAAAACGAGAGCGCGCCGATAACCTGCACGGGCTGGCGAATCATCTCCGAGGCGAACGAAAGCAGAATCGTCTGCACCGCCTGAGTGTCGGTTGTAAGACGCACGAAGAGGTCGCCCGTAGTGTGCTTGTCGAAAAACGAAAGCGGGTAGTCCTGCACGCGCGAAAACAAGTCCTGCTTGATTCTGCGCAGAACGTCGAGCGAAACGTAGCTCATCAAATACCCGCTCAAATAGCCCGTTATCGCACGGATAATGAAGACGAACGGAATAAGCATAGCCACGCCGAAGACATACCAGAGGCTATACGCCACGCCGTCTTCGGGCATAAAAATGCGCTTCAAAACCTTGTCGAAAATGACGGGCATACCGAAGCCGCTCGACGCGCCGAACAGCAACCCCGCCAATAACGCCCCCACCAAATACCAAATTTTCGGCTTTATGTATGCAATATAACGCGAATAACGCTTCATCGGATAGTTAAGGAAATTTGTTCTATTATTACACTGAGCATGCCCTTACAAACATCTTTCAATTGGGAGAAAATTTTTTCCTTAATTTTCCGTTCTACGTCAAAGATTGTGGAATGGGAGAAAAAAAAGAGGGCAAAGAGAACGA
>ERZ824978.2286-NODE-2286-length-17225-cov-14.585673_pt1 | contig 17225 bp, 16 predicted proteins | sample MGYA00519860_ERZ824978 | MGnify/ENA primary metagenome ERZ824978 (study PRJEB31778, sample SAMEA3449184) | human gut metagenome | biome: human gut; feature: human-associated habitat; material: faeces | place: United Kingdom | collected 2010/2012 ... | reverse complement strand
GCTTTTCGTCGATGCAAGCTCCATATCCCTCGCCCCGCCGCAAGCGGCAGGTCTCGTCCATTCCGCTGCGCCTCCTCTCAAAATCGCAATCGCGTTGCTGGATTGCGATTTTGTTCTTTGCACGTCGGCGCAACGTTGGCTTTTCCTGTTGTGCCGCGCACACACCCGCTGTCGGGGCAGAAAGCCGCACACAGCGGCGACACGCGCCTCACGGCGGCGAACGGTGCCCGCTGTGGAAGGGTGCAAGGATGCAAACCGTTCAAGGCGTTACCCCCTTGCCCTCTTGCTCCGGCAAACGCCAGAGCCATTGGTCGGCGCGGCGCTCCGAAAGAATGCCGAGATTTCGCTTTGCAATTTTCAGCGTCCGCTCTGAAATGCCGAGCTGCTTTGCAAGCGCAAGGACTTCCTCGGCTGGTCTTGGCTGCGTCAGAAACCTGCGCAGCTCGTCTTCCATCTGCATGGTCTTTGTCTGCACCTGCCCTGTGCCGTTCAGGATGTTGTCAACGGTCGCATCGCAGAAGCCCTTCCACTGAAAGCCATGCTCCGGATGAAGTTCAAATGCGATGGCTGCGCCCTCCGGTGCAAGGCTGTTCTTGTCCTGCGCGACAATGCGGAGCGCATCGCCGCTTTTCAGCCGCCCGACGATCAAAACGCTTCTGGCTGATGCGCGGAAGTCGATAGAGCCGAGACCGCGATAGCCGGATTTCAAGCCCTGCGCCTTGTTCATGTGTCCGATCAGAATGACGGCGCATTGTGTGCGCTCCGCCATCAGGGAAAGCCGTTTGAGTACCGGGCGTACCTCGTTCGCACGGTGCATGTCCACATCGCTTCCGAGGTACGCCTGCAGCGGGTCGAGTACGATCAGCTTTGCCGCTGTCCTGCGGATCGCTTCTTCCAGCCTTGCGTCGCAGAGTGTCAGCTCCCGTTTGCCCTCGTCGATGACCAGCACGCGTGTGCAGTCTGCGCCTGCGCTCTCTAACCTTGGCTTGATGGTATCCGCCAGACCGTCCTCGGCGGTCTGGTAGATCACGTTCATCGGCTCCGCTGCCCGTTCGCACTCCGGCAGCGGATCGCCGCGCGTCAGAGCTGCAATGACCGCCAGAATGAAGCTCGTTTTGCCCTCGCCGGGGTCGCCTTGAATGATCGTCAGCTTGCCAAGTGGGATGTACGGATACCAGAGCCATTGCACCTCCTCCGCGTTGATTTCGCTCATGGAAATCAGTTTTAATGGTGTGTTTCCTGTCAAAAAATCTCCTCCGAATCAAAAAGTAAAGGTGCGTACCACGTTTTTCGCGGCACGCACCTTTCTACTTGTAGTATGGAGATTTTTCTGATACACTCAGAGTAATAGCAGACAAATAAAAATCATTTGCGGACAGGTTTTCAAAGGAGAAACGTATGTTTCAGTCCATTACGTTTTATGTTGGAGAAAAAACGCTTGGCATTTACGGAGAAGAATTTCCGCTTGGAGCACTGACAACAGAGGTTTTGAATATCACGCCAGAGGAATATCAAGCGCTTGACGGCAGTTTGAAATCTGCGATAGAAGGTATGGCGCGTTATGAAAAAACACACACGCTGACCGACTGGCATCGGGTCAATGAGCAGATGCTCCGGCTGAATGAAGCGCTCTGTCATCATCATATTTTTCGCTTGATTCAGACGGACGCATACATTCTGGCAGAGGCAAAGCAGCTCACAGAAATGCCGATTGCAGAGGGTGATCCACTTGAAATGGATGCGCACGACCACGAGATTTTACGTCAGATCTGTGCATATGAAGACTACTTGGAAAATCCGAAGAAATACGGCAGAATCAAAAATCCGGAGGAATTGAGCGAGACGCAGCGGGAATGGTATCTGAACTTGTATCCGCCCATTCCGCCAAAGCCGGAGGCGAAAACCCCGGCGCTGCTGATCGCGCCTGTGCCGCTGGATTTGAAGTGGCAGATGTATAAAGCATATTGTATGAATTATGCGCAGGTACTTAAAGATGTTGCTTCCGTCTGTCAGACGCTGCGCGCGTTTATTCGAGAGTCGCTTTCCGGACTTGAACATCTGTCACCGAACCAATATATTGCGGCCTTGAACGGATTTCTCTTTCCGGAATTCCGGCACAAGTGGATCGCCAATCCGATAGAAGGCACCGGAAATTATACACTCTTTGATGATGTCAGAATCCATCTCGTGCCAAGGGAAACAGCACTGGATTCAGGGCAGTTCAGGATTTTTGAATATTATGAAACAGAGCATTTGCAAACACTTCTCAAGCTGGATTTCTATAAAGGGCTGGAAACTGGACATCTGATTCGGAAGTGCGAACTGTGCGGCAGGCTCTTTCTGCTGCAAAAGGGCTATCATACAAAATACTGCGATTCCCCGAATCCGGATAACCCGCGCTATTCCTGTGCGCAGCTCGGTTATCGGATGCGCGGCGTCAAAGAAGCAGCGGCGGACAGTCCATTAACGCAGGCGCTTTCTCGATGCTATCAGCGCATCGACAAGGATAAAGCCCGCGGCATCATCACGGCAGAGGAGCTTTATCACGAAGCACGAACACAACCCGGTATGCCCTACGAAGTCTTCAACGAATCTCTGGCAACCAAGAATCTCTATCCGCTCTGTGGTGTACAGCGCAAAAGCAAGCCCGTAGGACGTCCAAGAAAACAAAAATGAAGACGAGCTGCATGGAGGTGACAGCGCATGACGAATGAAGAATTGTACCGGCAGTATCTCAGCGGCGACGCGGAAGCCTTTGAACGGCTCTATCTGCAAATGCAGGGATTCATCGCTTCTGTTGCGAAGGACGCGGCGCAGAGCTTTGGCTGTTCGGACAAAGAAACGCTGGACGAGCTGTGCGCCGAAGGTGCTTTGGAACTTTGTAAGTGCCTTTCTACTGGGGAGTATGACGAAGAACGTGGAAAACTGACCACATATCTGCATCCGTTTCTGCGTGGCAAGATGTACCGCTATTTGGAAGAAAATATCGGTGCGACAGCACTTCCCAAGGACGAAATGCAGCGCCTAAAGCAGGCGCAGCGGCTGCACAAAGAGGAAAACCTTTCTCCGGGTGAAGTTGCACAGACGCTTGGCGTTTCCGCAGAAAAAGCTGCGCAGCTGATCGGCTGCAAAACGAAGTCACTTTCTGTCTCTGCGCTTTCAGATACTGATCCGGACGATGATCCGCTTGCGTGGCTGCTGCTCGACCAGCACGCTCTCACACTGGAACAGGCTGTTTACCGGCAGGTCTGCACGGAAGAACTGGAGCAGCTTTTTCACACACTCAGCGCGAAAGACCGCGCAATCCTCGGTCATACCTACGGCGTGTTCGGCTACGAAAAGCTGTCCGCGGACGAGCTGGGCCTGCGCGAAATGCTCTCGCCGGATGGCGTGACAAAAGCCAGAAAAGCTGCACTGGAGCGCCTGCGCAGCCGGTATCCCGGCAGCGGCCTGCACCTCTGGCGGGATGTGTATCATGCGCTGAAAGATATTTCAGATATCTGACAAATATACTGTTTCTCAACAGAGTTTTTAAAGACGCGGTATTCAAAAAGAGAAGGGCCAAAGGAAAATTCCTCTGGCCCCGATAATTTATTCGCGCGGATATGAAGTATTTATCAGCGGCATCTGTCTCAAAAAGCTCCGGAGCGAGCAGCATGAAACAAATTGAAAATAGTCAAAAAATCCACTAAAAACTGGTTCGCAAAATGTTTTCTGCATCATTACTATCTAACCATTCATAAAAATTGATCACCATTTTTTGCTACAGGCAGGACAAGGCTATATTTTTATGCTATATTGAATAAATAATACCATTTAACATTGTAGCAAAAAACAATCGCCCTAGATAAATTGGCGATGATGGATGAATGTAAACAAACTATCATGATGCCGGACGAGCCGTTTAAGTTATAGGAGTTCTGGCACCTTTTCAGGAACACGCTGAAAGACGATGTATGCTAATAGCGAGGACTTTTAAGTCCTCGCTATTACAACGATGGTCAGCTCATTTGTGGCAGAATGGTATGGCCGAAGCGCGGAGCGGCATCATGAATGAAGGGTGATGTCGCTCGAAATTATACGCAATGAAATAAGCGCGGTTCAGCAGGAATTGCTATTGAAGTTGGAAATAAAATCAATCGCCATGCTAGAATATGCACCAAAACAAGATTCCGAGGCCTGCTGAAAAGAGGATCATCAGAATTGGCGATGGAGCTGTTTTTCTGATTTTTTTACAAATCAGATGCGTTGCTCCGAGCATGGCAAATACTGCGATAGAGCGCAAATCGGGCGCAAATCCGGCCTGTAAATCTGTGAGGCCAAACAGCGTAGACAGCGCCATGCTGAGCGCGGTCGCAAGGATCATCGCTACAACGCACGGACGAACTCCCGATAAAAAGGCGTTGACGGGTGCATATTTCATCAGATTCTTTAGTGCGGATGCAATTAAGAGAATAATCAAAAATGACGGCAACACCACGCCCAGCGTTGCAACAAATGAACCGAGGATTCCGCCCTGTGTTGAGCCGATAAAGGTTGCCATATTCACGGCAAGGGGTCCCGGTGTGGATTCAGATACGGCAATAAAATTCAGAAACTCGTTCTCTGTCAGCCAGCCGTTGGAAAGCACCGTTTCGCGTACCAGCGAAACCATTCCATAGCCGCCGCCGAAAGACAAGGCACCGATCATCAAAAAGTTCAGAAAGAGACGCAGGTATATCATGACGTTTTCCCATCTCCTTTCCGGATTTTTCGCAGAAAGAAAACAACAAGCCCGACCGCGCCGCAGATCAGGATGTAAAACACAGAGGAAAACGAAACTGCTGTGATCGAGCAGCAGAGCATGGAAGCCATGACCAACGTGAGAAGCGTCAAGTTTAGTGTGTTTTTGTCAATACTTTTAAGCATTTTCATCCCTGCGGTAAGGATCAGATAGATCACACATACCTGAATCCCGCGGAATGCGCAGGAAACCCAGCGCAAACTGAGAAACTGATCAAAGAACAGCGAGATACCATAAATTACAAAGAAAGATGGAATGCAGACAGCAAGTGTGGACATGGCTGCACCCGCAAATCCTGCAATTTTGTAACCAATGTAAGTTGCACTGTTGATGGCGACTGGTCCTGGCGTGGATTCGGCTACCGCAACCATGTCCAGAAACTCGCTTTTTTCAAGCCATTTTTTCTTTTCAACGAACTCATTTTCAAGCAGCGCAATCATAGCGTATCCGCCGCCAAAGGTGAACGCACCGATTTTTAAGAATGTGATAAATAAAGAGCAAATTAGTTTCATGCCTGTATACCGTACCATGCGATGTTCAGCCCTTCTATGCCAAACAGGTTTTCAACAGCATCATGATTCATAGATTTTTTGAAAGCCTCCCTGCTATTCGACGCGGAGCATCCGATAGCCGATTCCGATGTGCGTTTGTATGTATTGCTGCCCGTCTTTTCCGCGTTCCAGCTTTTTGCGCAGGGTCGCCATGAACACCCGCAGAGAAGCAATATCGTTTTCCCAACTGCTGCCCCAAATCTGCTGTGTGATGTAGGTGTGGGTCAGAACCTTGCCCACATTTTTGGAGAGCAGACACAACAGCTTGTATTCGATGGGCGTCAAGTGCAGTTCTGCACCGCCAAGATATGCGCAGCCTGCCGCATAGTCGATTTTCAGCGCACCGTTCGTAAAAATCGGAGATTCCTGCGCTGCGTCTGTTTTCATCAGCGACAGTCTCCGCTGCGTCACTCGCAGCCGCGCCAGCAGTTCATCCACGGAAAAGGGCTTGGTGAGATAATCGTCCGCCCCGGCATCCAGCGCTACGATTTTATCAGAATCCTCTGTTCTGGCGCTGATCACAATGATCGGCATATTTGACCACGAACGGATTTTTCGGATGATCTCCACGCCGTCCATATCTGGCAGTCCCAAATCAAGCAGCACAATGTCAGGGTTGTGAGACAGCGCCTCCATCACGGCGCTTGCGCCGTTTTGCGCAGAAAGATACCTGTATTCATGGGTTTTCAGCGTTGTTGTGATCAGATTGCGCACCGGCGTATCATCTTCTACAACGAGGACGAGCGGCTTATTCATTTAGGTTCACCTCACTGAGCGGTACTGTAAAGGAAAAGATGCAGCCATGCGGCGAATTTTCTTTCAATGTCATTTCGCCATTATGGGCATGAATGATGGCTTGGCAGAGCGTAAGCCCAAGCCCAAGACTTCGGCGGCTGTCGCCAATCGGATTTCCCCCGGTAAAAAACATTTCAAACACATGTTCCTTCAGTTCATCCGGAATACCGGGACCGTTATCGCTGACGCAGATTTCGGCCATATTTTCTCGCGGGATTGCCGTGATCCGGATGTTCGAGCCGGCCGGAGTATATTTGACTGCGTTGTTCACCAAGTTGATAAGCACCTGCATGATGAGTCCCGCATCCACCCGCACCAGCAGCGGCTCATCTCCGCAATCTACTGTAATGTGATGCTCCGCCGACCTTCGGTCGATATGCCGGAGCGCTTCCGACACAATATCGTCCACGACCTGATCGGAAAGGCGCAGCTTGACGCTGCCGTCCGCGATTTTCGTAATGGAAAGCAAGTTCTCAACCAGTCCCGTCAGCCATTGCGCATCGTCATAAATGTCCGTAAAAATCTGTTTCCGCGTTTGTTCATCCAGCACGTTATAGCTGTGCAGCAGCGTATCCGCGTTGCCGGAAATGGAGGTCAGTGGGGTCCTAAGGTCATGGGAAATTGAACGCAGAAGGTTTGCACGAAGCTGTTCGTTCTTTGCAAGGACGGCGGCTTTTTCCTTTTCTTCGGCGTTGCGTAGGCTTTCCAGCGCCAGAGCGCACTCGCCGAGAATGGAAAACAGCACGCTGGATGTAAATGCGTCAGGCTGCGTTTGCTTCTCCATCGGAATCCCGACAACGCCGAAAACCTGCTGCCCGGTACGAATGGCAAGATACAGCCGTTTTGCTTTTGGAAAGTTTTGCGTCGTTGCGCCAGCACGCTTTCGGTTTTGCCAGACCCATTGAATCACGTTCTGTTCCTGATCAGTATCCGGGATGCAATATGGACTGCTTCCGTCTGCCGGATAAACATTCCCATCCAGCAGCGCATCGCCTTGTGCCGGATAAATCAAAACGTCCCGCTGCATGAGCTTCTGTATCTGCGTCGCGGTCATCTGATAGACCTCATCCGGTGTTTCCGCCTTTTGAAGCTGCCTGTTCATATCAAAAAGGAGTTTTGTCCGATAGGCATCCCGCGCGGATAGCTGCGCATGGGCTTTGAGCTTTGCGGCAAGCGTACCGGTCAAAAGCGCCGCTGCAAACATGACGGCAAAGGTTATTGGGTATTTGCTGCCATAGGCTGCCAAAGACAGCCGGGGTTCCGTCAGAAAATAATTGAACAGGATGACACTCAAAAAAGCGGACAGCACACCGCAGGTATATCCGCTGGTAAAAGCGGAAGTCAGAAGCACCCCCAGCAGGTAAACCATGATGATATTGGCATTTGCAAAGCCGAGCCGCAGAAAGACCCATCCGATGACCGTCGCAGCTGCCAGAATCCCGATGGTCAGAAGCAGTTCCCATGCGGTCGGAAACGCCGGACGGATGGTAAGCAGCCGTTTCCTGCGGTAGCTCTTATAGGCTTCCACATCCGGAATGATATGAATGTCCACCTCTGGTGCAAGCGCAATGAGCCGTTCTGTCAGCGTCGGTTCACTCCAAAAATGCCGCCGCTGTACGCCGCTTCGCCCAATCACAATTTTGGTCACATCAGAGAGCCGCACATATTCCGCGATCTGTGTTGCCACATCTTCACCATGCGTTGTGACGATCTCTGCGCCAAGCTGCTGAGCCAGACGCATATTCGCCTGCAAGCGAACGGTATCTTCCGCGTTCATATCAGCGTCTCCGGGTGTCTGCACGTAGAGCGCGGTAAGGCTGCCACTAAATGCCTGTGCCATTTTCCCTGCCATTCGTACAATGCGTTCATTGGATGGAGACGAGGACAGGCACACAAGAATATGCTCTTTTGGCAGTTCGCTTCCTTTGTTCTGCACATTTTCACCACCCCTCTTAAACGATATTATAGCACCAAAATGTGAAGGTTTCTACTGCGCCCAATCGGATTCGTTGTTTGGAAATGAAATTTGCTCTGAATCATAGATCACGATTTCTACATGGGCATGACTGCTGCGAAACCGGGAAAGCGTTTCCTCAAGTTCGTCAGGAGAAATATTTCCGACCAGATGCACGCACGGCTCAGGCTGCTGTTGTTCGGGCGCTTCCTCGATTCGCTTCTGATTTTCATCCAGAAAGCGATCCAGCCGCTTCATCAAAAACCAGCCGAACAGGAACATTAACGCTGTCCCAGCGATCAAAACGACATCTTCCACATACCCTCACCGTCCGTTCAGATTCGGAAGCACTTTTGCAGCGCTTTGTACTCGCCCACTGCTAAAATCGTTATTTTCCCGGACAGCACCGTATCCGGTGTAATTGATACGTCGGTTTTTCCCGAATGCTTGATGCCAAGAATGTTGATTCCAAACTTTCTGCGGATATTCAGTTCGCCAATGCTTTTCCCGACCCAGCCTTCCGGCACTTCCACCTCAAAAATGGCGTGCTGCTCGTCGATCTCTATGTAGTCGAAGATATGGTCGGCAGTGTATCGGATCGCTGCCCATTTTGCCACCTGCTTTTCCGGGTAGACTACATGGTCTGCACCGTTGCGAAGCAGAAACTTTGCCTGCACATCACGCTCGGCACGCGATACCACGCACTTTGCACCCAGCTCCTTCAGCAGCGAGGTGGTTTCCAGCGAGTTCTGAAAATTACCGCTGATGGTCACGATGCAGACGTCAAAATTTCCGATGCCAAGAGAGCGAAGAAACTCTGCGTTTGTACTGTCGCCAATTTGCGCGTTGGTGACATATGGCAGCACATCACTGATTCGTTCCTCGTTTGTATCGACCGCCATGACCTGATGCCCCAGCTGAGAAAGCTGTACTGCGATATGCCGTCCGAAGCGGCCTGTGCCAATCAATAGAATGTTTTTCATGTGAAAAGGCTCCTTATCCAATCGTTATTTTTTCCTGCGGCAGCCTTGCATTCCCCACTTTTTTGCTGGAAAGTGCCGCATAAATGAGGGTAAGACCGCCGACTCTGCCCAGATACATGAGCAAGATCAGCACCATTTGCGATGGAATGCGCAGCTGCGGTGTAATACCAAGTGTCAATCCCACCGTCGCGACCGCCGATGCCGTTTCATACAGGCAGGCAGACAGCGGAAGATTCTCGTATGCGCTGATAAAGACCGCACCGCCAAAGAACAGCACCAGATACATCGTCAGAATGGTCGCGGCGGTCTTGACGGAGCTGCAATCGACTCTGCGTCCGAAAAATTGGACACTATCGCGCTGGCGGAAGGTCGCAGTGGCATTGGCAATCAAGACCGCCAGCGTCGTTGTTTTCATGCCGCCTGCTGTAGAACCCGGAGAACCGCCGATGAGCATCAAAAGGATCATCACGCCCTGCGACGCACCGGACATCGCGGATAGATTTACCGTGTTGAAGCCCGCTGTCCTCGGCGTGACGGACTGAAAAAAGGATGCCAGCAGCCGGTTTCCGGCGGGAAGCGCGGAAAAGTCTGAAAAGAAGAAAAACACAGCAGGCAGAAAAATCAAAAGACCTGTCGTGACGAGAATCACCTTGCTCTGCATTCGGTAGCGATGAAACCGCCACTTGTTTTCAAAGATGTCATCCCACGTCAGAAATCCAATGCCGCCAATCACGATCAACAGCATAATCGTGATATTGATTACCGGACTGCCCGCATAGCCGGTAAGAGATGGATAGCGGTTGCTTTCTGTCCCAAGAATGTCAAATCCAGCGTTGCAGAATGCGGATATAGAATGAAACACCGCCATCCAGATGCCGCGCCATCCATAGTCCCGGCAGAACACCGGCAGCATGGCAAGTGCGCCCAGCAGTTCAATCAGAAATGTCCCCCGTAGGATAAAGCGTGTCAGACGGACGATTCCACCGACCTTTGGTGCAGAAATTGCATCCTGCATGGTGCTGCGCTGCATCAGAGAAATTTTTCGCCCGGACAGCAGCGCAAACGACGCTGCTACGGTTACGACACCAAGACCACCAATTTGGATCAGCGCCAGAATAACCGCCTGCCCAAAGGTTGACCAGTAGCTGCCTGTATCCTGCACCACAAGCCCTGTCACGCAGACGGCAGAGGTTGCTGTAAACAGCGTTTCATTGAATGGAGTTACATTCCCTCCAGTCGTGGAGATCGGCAGCATCAGCAGCAGCGCTCCGAGCAGAATGACCCCGGCAAAACCTAATATGATAATTTGAAAAGACGAAAGGCGGCGCTTTCGGCGAATGATCTCTTCCGGCATAAAGGCAGCTCCTTATTTCTGTGATGGCTATATTATACAGCCGGAGATTTTAAGAGCGGATAAGGGACATTTGCGACGTATTAAGATTGAATAAAGATGAGGAGATTGCTTGTGCAGATTGGGCAAGGCGAAAGTCTTGTCCAATTTTTGGTGTCCGGCTTTGCCAACTCGCCCACACCAGACTGTAGTAGTGGTGAAAAGCGGACAGGACGGTTTATCGCAAACGCTTTATTTGCAGAAGTGGCCAAAAAGCGTTTTTGAGATTGTAGTAAGGGTAGAGAGAAAGAAAATCTCAGCGGTCAATGACTCGATGGTGTTAGCGATGTTCCCATTGGTGCGTTGTAATCCCACCACTGTTGCGTTGCCATAAAAACAGAATAAGTAGCAGCGACGAATGCCGATTTTGACGCCCGCCTTGCGCCCTACGGCATCAGTCAGTCTGAGTTTATCCACAGAGCCATTCAGGGCGCAAGCATTCGCCCCGTTGTCACGATTTCCCCGGTCAACGACGAGCTGCTTGCCGCACTCGGGAAGCTGACCGCCGAATACGGCAGGATTGGAAATAACCTCAATCAGATCACCCGTGCTATCAATGACTGGCACAATCCCTATCACCAGCTTGCAGCAGAGGTGCGGGCGGCGGCTTCCAATCTCGCCGCTTTGAAGTTTGAGGTTTTGGAAAAGGTAGGTGAAGCCGTTGGCAACGTTCAAACATATCAGCTCTAAAAACGCCAACTATGGCGACGCAGAAAAATACCTGACCTTTACACACGACGAGTTTACCATGAAGCCCACGCTGGACGCAGAAAGGCGGCTTGTGCCGCGAGTGGATTACCGCATTTCCACCCTGAACTGCGGCGAGGAAGATTTTGCCGTTGCCTGTATCTCACTTTGACGAATTACTTTGTACGCAGACTCGTAACGGTTCAATGCATCTTCGTGTTCTGCTGGGAGGACTTGCTCCATCTCATCCAAGGGATTACATCCATTACGCATCGTTTTTAAGATCATATCCATAATAACATCTCCAACGCCATTATCTCGAACAAGAGTCTGAGCTGCAACTACGGTGTTGTACTGTAATTACTACCTTCCCGCAGGGTACGCCTATGTGCTGTCCGTTCTTTTGGACACCCCCTGTTGTATGCTATAGATGAAGCCAGATATGCTCGCTTTTGAACAATGCCACACAGAGGGAAAAACAAGCGATTTTCAACCCTTAGATGTGCAAAAGCAGGCGGCACTCAACCGAAGTTGAGCGCCGCCTGCTTTACTGTCCACTCCTGTCCGGCAGATACCGGACAGGAGGAGTTGCGCCTGATGAAAATACTCAAACGGTGCAAACAATATATTGTGTTTTTATATTGACATAAAACACAATATACGGTATGATTATTGTGTTACACATTCTCGCTTAGGAGGAGGGAGGCATCACCATGCGCATTGGCGGATTACAGAAACTGACGCTGCTGGACTACCCCGGCAAGGTCGCCTGTACGGTGTTCCTATCCGGCTGTAATCTGCGCTGTCCCTATTGCCATAATCCGGGCCTGGTGCTGCCGGAGCAAAGCGAAGGGTCGGAAATACCGGAAGCGGAGGTACTTTCCTTTCTGGAACGGCGGAAAGGAAAGCTGGACGGTGTCTGCATCACCGGCGGGGAACCGACGCTCCAGCCGGAGCTGCCGGAGTTTCTCGAAAAGCTTCGCCGTCTTGGCTATGCCGTCAAGCTGGACACCAACGGCACCAACCCCGCCATGCTCAAGGCGCTTCTGCAGGAGCGCGTTCTTGACTATGTGGCGATGGACATTAAGAACAGCCCTTCTCGTTATGCGGAAACCTGCGGCGGCATCGACTGCCTTTCCAGGGTGCGGGAGAGCGCCGCCCTGCTGATGGACGGCACGGTGGACTACGAGTTCCGCACTACCGTCTGCGCCCCGCTGCACACGCCGCGGGACATGGAGGAGCTCGGCCGCTGGCTGAAGGGCGCGAGGCGCTATTTCCTCCAGCCGTTTGCGGACTCGGGCGCGCTGGTCGGTGGCGGCGTGAGCCCCCCGAGCGAGGACGAGATCAAGGCGCTGCGGGACAGCGTTTTGCCATACATACCGAACACACAGATCCGCGGACAATAGAGAACAGGAGGAGACAAGCATGTACCAGGTCATCAAACGGGACGGAAGAAGGGTGGATTTTGACCTTGCCAGGATCGCCAATGCCATCACCAAGGCGTTTGACGCGGCGAAGATTCCCTACAACACAGCTATCATCGACCTGCTTGCCCTGCAGGTAACGGCGGACTATGCCGGCAAGGTCAGGAACAACGAGATCGGCGTGGAGGACATTCAGGACAGCGTGGAGGCGGTGCTGCAGCGCGCCGGGTATGCCGCCGTAGCGAAGTCCTATATCCTCTACCGGAAGAACCGGGAGAAGCTGCGGGAGATGCACTCCACCGTGCTGGACTATAAAAAGCTGGTGGACGACTACCTGCGGGTGTCGGACTGGCGGGTCAAGGAAAACTCCACCGTCACCTACTCTGTGGGCGGGCTGATCCTGTCCAACTCCGGCGCTATCACCGCCAACTACTGGCTCAGCGAGATTTACGATGAAGAGATCGGCGATGCCCACCGTAGCGCGGATCTCCATCTGCACGACCTGTCCATGCTCACCGGCTACTGCGCCGGCTGGAGCCTCAAGCAGCTCATTCAGGAGGGGCTTGGCGGCGTGACGGGCAAGATCACCAGCGCCCCGGCCAAGCACCTTGCGACACTTTGCAACCAGATGGTGAATTTCCTCGGCATCATGCAGAACGAGTGGGCGGGGGCGCAGGCCTTCTCCAGCTTCGACACCTATCTCGCGCCCTTCGTGCGCACGGACAAGCTCAGCTACAACGAGGTCAAGCACTGCATCGAGAGCTTCGTCTTCGGCGTCAATACGCCCAGCCGCTGGGGAACGCAGGCCCCGTTTTCCAACATCACGCTGGACTGGACGGTGCCCGCCGACCTCGCCGATCAGCCCTGTATCGTGGGCGGCAAGCCCATGGACTTCACCTACGGCGACTGTCAGGCGGAGATGGACCTCATCAACAAGGCATTTATCGAGGTGATGATCGAGGGCGACGCCAACGGCCGCGGCTTCCAGTACCCCATCCCCACCTATTCCATCACGAAGGATTTCGACTGGTCCGAGACGGAGAACAACCGCCTGCTCTTTGAGATGACCGCCAAATACGGTACGCCCTATTTCTCCAACTATATCAACTCCGACATGGAACCCGGCGACGTGCGCAGCATGTGCTGCCGCCTGCGGCTGGATCTGCGGGAGCTGCGCAAGAAAAGCGGCGGCTTCTTCGGCAGCGGCGAGTCCACCGGCTCTGTGGGCGTCGTGACCATCAATCTGCCCCGCATCGCGTACCTTGCCAAGGATGAGGCGGATTTCTTCGTCCGGCTGGACCGCATGATGGATCTTGCCGCCCGCAGCCTGAAGATCAAGCGCACAACGGTAGAAAAGCTTTTGGAAGAAGGGTTGTATCCCTATACCAAACGCTATCTCGGCGGCTTTGATAACCATTTCTCCACCATCGGCCTTGTGGGCATGAATGAAGCGGGGCCGAACGCCAACTGGCTCCGCAAGGATCTGACCCACGAGGAAACGCAGAATTTTGCCGTGAGGGTGCTCAAGCATATGCGTGAGCGGCTGAGCGACTATCAGGAACTGTACGGCGACCTCTATAACTTGGAGGCGACCCCGGCGGAATCCACCGCCTACCGCCTGGCCAAGCACGACAAGGCGCGCTATCCCGATATCATCACCGCACACGAGGGAGGGACGCCTTACTACACCAATTCCAGCCATCTGCCCGTTGGCTACACCGAGGATGTGTTTGCGGCGCTGGATGTGCAGGATAAGCTTCAGACCCTCTATACCAGCGGCACGGTGTTCCACACCTTCCTTGGCGAAAAGCTGCCCAGCTGGCAGTCTGCCGCCGCGCTGGTGCGCAAGATCGCGGAGAACTATGAGCTGCCCTATTACACGCTGTCGCCGACCTATTCCATCTGCACGGAGCACGGCTACCTGAAGGGCGAACAGAAGACCTGCCCGATCTGTGGGAAGGCCACGGAGGTCTACAGCCGCATCACCGGCTACTACCGTCCGGTGCAGAACTGGAACGACGGCAAGAGTCAGGAATTTCTGGACAGGAAGACCTATCAGGTGGGCGGTGCGCAGGAAGATTGCCCGAAGCGGCGGGAGGACAAGGCGGCCGGAAAGCCGGCCGGGGGATATTATCTCTACACCACCGCAACCTGCCCGAACTGCCATATCATCAAGCCCATTCTGGAAAAAGCGGGGATTCCCTTTGTGGAGCGGGACGCAGAGCAGTATCTTCAGGAAGTGACCGCACTTGGCCTGACGCACGCCCCATCCTTGGTCGTACAGGCCAATCCTCCCATTATCTACGCAGGCGTGGCAAGGATTAAGGAATTTCTGGAGCAAGCGTGATGTGCCCGCTTTCTCCGACGCGTGTATACGATGACAAAGGAGATGAGAGAAATGACAGGAGCAACACAAAAAAGACTTTGCGTCAGAGGCTTTGCGTGGCGGCGGACGGTTGGCTTGCTGCTGACGATGCTCCTGCTGCTACTGGCGCTGTGCGCCTGCAGCGGGAGAGAACACGTGGAGGATGGCGACGGTCTGAACGATCCGGGATCGACGGAGACCGACGGTCAGGAGATGAAAAGCCTGACCGAGCCGACGCTGTCGCTGACGCTCACCGTTCCCGCTGCATGGGACGATATTGCAGAGCTCTCCGCCTACGACAAGGGGACTGCCTATCTGGGGTATGGAATCATACTGTTCCATCTGTCGGAAAAGAACGCGCTTGCGGCGTATCCCGACGGGGGAATGGGCAGCGTATGGTGGCTGGACGCCATGAGCTGGGATAATTTCAAGAAATGGAGAGGCTATGACGCACTGCCTGTCCCCGAGATTCTCGGCATCGCCGAGTATGTCCTCGGAGCCGATGATGAGTATGTGTATCTGCTGGTGCTGCCGTCCGATGTGCAGTGGCTGGAAAACGATCCTGTCAGCAAGGCGCAGTATGAACAGCTTTGCGCCGACTCTCAGGAGGTGCTGGAGCGCTTCCTGAATGATAGCGGGATCGTGCTGAACGTGAAATGCCCGAACTCAAGGGTATTTTCTGCTGAAAAAATGTTACAAGAAGATGCTGCTCGGGATTACATTTCGTATCTGTCCGGAAGTATTGATCTGGCGAGCGCTAAGAAAGGAAACCTGCCGCACTGTGAGTTCCCGGGAATGTCAGCGCTGACAGCTGCGCTGCCGTTGGAGGATGCGGAAAGAGAAGCCGTTCTCAAATGGGCAAATACAGAGAAGGTCGATTCTACGACACGCATCGATTACTATGCCGCGATCGCGGTGCGGCAGCACTATCTTGTGCTGGAACAATTTGGAGATAACGCATGGGAAAATGTGAGCTATACCTTTGAGAAGATTGACTCCGCTGATGGGGCGCTTGGATATCGTATTATTGAAACAGGGGAAAGCATAGGCGCGGCAGAATATGATAAAATTCTTCGCGAATACTGGGACGATGTGGCGAAAAAGGAAGGCGTCGACTATTATGACATCTTCTTGCCCGAGGCTGACCCCCCGGAAAAAATGGCTGATAAGCGAGTTGACCTCATTGCAAAATACAGCGAGGGCATTCCCGTTGAACTCACGACAATATCGGATGCACAAGCCTGCCGGGTAAATCTATCCTTTAATGGGAAAAAGACATCTGCTCAGGGCTTCGGAGATTTTCATTTCATTATCGACAATCGCACCGGCGAGTGGAAGGCCTATGAAGGGTTGACCTGGGCGGAGCCGTATCCCGGGTTTCCCATCGGCGATTGAGGCGGAGCGCTACGCAGCGGCCTGAGCTGGGTGAGACATACAGGGATTGCTCGCTGGAAAGCATTGTCTGCCCTTGTCAACCGATGATATCTTTTGCAAGTATAAATGGTATTAAGCCCTTGTTTTTTACGGAAAACAATCCTTCGATGTTATACGGACAGGAGAAAGCAGTAGTGGAAGTGATACCCTTTCATTTTGCTGCCTTTCCGCCTGCCAAAGGCAAAGAACAGGAAGGCTACTGCATACAGATGGTTTGATGGGCAATTCATATGAGTCTTTGTAGAGGACGCCGGACTGGACGAAGCGGCACAGAAGATCGTATTCACAAGAGAGAATCTGAGCCGCAGCCAGGACAAGCCCTGCTATCAGCGACCGCTTTTTTGCCGAAAACCATGGCCGCACAGCGCTGTACAGTTGCCTGCTGTCGTTGCTTCGAGCAAAGGGTGAATCAAGAGGTTCGGGACTGCTGTTTGGACACGGTGAGTTTACCCTTTGCTCTGTCCGGCGGAATCAGCACCGTCGGTTGCTACCTGAATTACTTGGAAACGGAGACGGTGATCTTTCTGCCTGTGTTCAGCATCGAGCAGGAAGGCGCGGGCGTCGCGTAGGTATTTTTCTATCGCGGCAGGGCTTTTCTCGTTTTCGCGCAGGTGCTTTTCAAAGGCTTGCAGCTCGTTCATGAAATTATCCTCCGTATCATAGAGTTAGAGTTATTGTATGATATGGGGATATTTTTTACACGCCACACCCGCCTTTCCTCCGGCTTCGATCTTCCCAGAAGCTCTCACGCCGTGCTGGCTGTTTTCTTTGGTTGGTACAAAATAAGCATAGCACCCGAAGCGTATAGGAAGCCTCGGAAGCTATGCTTATTTTTGTTATAATGGGAGGGCAATGGATG
>ERZ824978.2283-NODE-2283-length-17247-cov-4.530305_pt1 | contig 17247 bp, 17 predicted proteins | sample MGYA00519860_ERZ824978 | MGnify/ENA primary metagenome ERZ824978 (study PRJEB31778, sample SAMEA3449184) | human gut metagenome | biome: human gut; feature: human-associated habitat; material: faeces | place: United Kingdom | collected 2010/2012 ... | reverse complement strand
ACCGGGGCAGGAGTATGCGCCTGCGGGCGCACCAAAGGGCTTTCCGCTCGCCCCCTGCACCCCTTCGGACCGTAGTCGTCGAAATTTTGACGGAATGAACAGAGAACTTTCTTCGGGGGCAAACCATCGGCGTGGCCCGTATTCCCCTCCCTCTAACCCAATATCCCTCAGAAAGGAGCCACTCCCTATGCCGACAGAAGTCTATGAAATCATAGCTCAGGGCGCACGGTACTGGTTCCTTTTTTTGATGGCCCTGATCGTGTGGCGCAGCTTCCGCTGGTATCGGAAGGATCGCCGCCAGTATAAGAAACGCCTGCGCCTGCTGCCCGACGCGGGCTACGTAGGCGAACTTGTCACGATCCGCGGCAATGCCCAGCTGCCCACGGGCACCATCCTGCCCGTGCCGTGGGAAGGTATTATCGGCTCCGGGCGCGGCTGCGATATTTTCCTGCCCGCGCCTGGCGTGGCCCCCAAGCATTGCTGGTTCTCCTATGATCGGGAGGACGGGCTTCAGCTGGAACCCTACCATGGCCGCACCGTGCAGGTGAACGACCAGACCCGGACGGGCCGGGGCGAAAATTTGAGTATGCATCACGGCTCCCGCCTGTATGTGGGGGACGTGGAGCTGCGTCTGCGGATGTTCGCGGGCTTTGAGACCGCCGCACGGGCCCATGTGCTGCGGGATGATCCACAGCCCAATGGCGGGCAAATGGCGGCAGAGGCTCCCGTCATGACGCAGGAACAATTCCTGCGCTGGCAGCAGCAGTACATGATGCAGGCCGCTCAGCAGCAGACGATGCAGCAGCAGGCCTATTTCCAGTGGATCACCCAGCAGTGGGCCGCTCAACAAGCCGCGATGCAGCGGCAGATGCAGCAAAACGCCGCGGCCCGGCCGGCGCAGCAGCACGAAGCCCCCCCGGAGGAGCTTCCTGCGTTTGAGCCGCAACAGACCCCGGAAACCATTCCCCCTACGGCGGAGCCTGATTTTGATCTGACCGCGCCGACCGTGGAGTTCCATACCGGCGAAAACTTCTATCCGCCGGAGATGACCGATGCGGAGGAAGCCGCATGGCCCTACGCGCCATGGCCGGAGGATTTGCAGCCCCCGTCTGAGGAGGGCTTCGTTTCTCCCAATGCGGACGACGACCAGACCGACGCGGCCGCACCGCCTAAGAGCGCCTACGTGGGCGAAGACGAAGCGCAAAAAGCCAAACAGGCCTTCTGGGATCGTTATCTGGGAGGTGGCGCACGATGAAAAGAAGATACCGTCCGGGCCACGCGGAGCGTAAGCATCGCAGCCGCCCCGACCGCCGCCTTTGCTCGGCCATGATGCTGTTTTTCTTCAGCGCCTTTCTGCTGATCTCCCTAAAGGGCGAGATCGCATGGCAGGGCCTTGCCCTGAGCGTGATCGTTCCGGCGTTGATCTACGTGGCTACCATGTGGCTGCCCCGGTTTTTCCCGGCGGATAAGCTGCTGCTGTCCATCGCCAATTTTCTGTGCGCGCTGGGGGTGCTGATCCTCTATTCCACCGATCTGGACGGCGGAACGTCCCGCGGAATGCAGCAGGCCATGTACTACGGCGTGGGCATCGTGGTTATGCTGGGGTGCATCATGCTGGTGCGCTACGTGCGGCGCTGGTCGTTCCTGATCTATGTGGTGATGGGCGGCGCGGTGCTGCTGCTGGCCCTGCCGCTGGCTATCGGTACGGAGCAGTACGGCGCGACCAACTGGATCCGGGTGGGCGGCATGAGCCTGCAGCCCAGCGAGGTGGTCAAGCTGGCGCTTTTGCTGATCCTGAGCTATTTCATGAGCCACCGGCGGCTGATCCCGTGGCTGGCGTTCTGCCTGTACTGTCTGGGCGTGCTGATGCTGCAGAAGGACTTGGGCACGGCGCTGATCTATTATTTCACGGCGCTGTTCATGTACTACGCCTATACCGGCAATCTGCTGATGACCGGCGTGGGACTGGTCGGCGCGGCGGGGGCTTCGGTGCTGGGCTATCAGATGTTCGCCCACGTGAAAAAGCGCGTGGCGATCTGGCAGAACCCGTGGATGTATTATGAGACCTCCGGCTACCAGATCGTGCAGATGCTGATGGCGATCGCCTCCGGCGGCCTGTTCGGCGTAGGGCTGGGACTGGGTGCGCCCCGGGTGATCCCCGTGTATTTTACAGACTGCATCTTCGCCGTGATCTGCGAGCAGTTCGGTATCATCTTCGGCGTGCTGGTGCTGGTGATGTACGTCATCCTGATTTTGCGCGGCTCGTCCATCGCCGTGTCCGCCCGGCACAGCTTTCACGGGCTGCTGGCCATGGGCGCGACTTCCATGCTGGGCATTCAGACCTTCGTCATTATCGGCGGTGTGCTGAAGCTGATCCCCCTGACCGGCGTGACCATGCCCTTTGTCAGCTACGGCGGCACGTCCATGGTCAGCTGCATGGGCCTGATCGGCCTGTTGCAGGGCGTGGCCAGTGTCAATCAGGACGATCTGAGCTACGATTACGACATCAGCCGCTCCGTTCAGGAAATGGACGAGCTGCCCGAAGCCTGACAAACCCAACGGAAAGGAGACAAGGCCCCATGAAACAGCAGCGGTTTCGCTATCGGATGCTGGCCTTTCTGACCATCGGATTGTTGGTGGTGGCGGGCGTTTACGGCGTGTATTCTGTCTCCACCTACGGGAGCCGCTGGTTTGCCAACGCCCGGAACACCCGCTATCAGACCGCCAAGAAAACGGTGGTTCCCGGGGACATTATCGACCGCAACGGTGTGGTGCTGGCCACCACGGACGAGGACGGCAACCGGGTCTATCAGAGCAATGTGAAAAGCCGCAGCGCCATCGTTCACCTGCTGGGGGATAACGAGGGCAATGTGTCCAACGGGGTGGAGTCCTTTCAGGCCAACTATCTGCTGGGGTTCGAGACCAGTCTTTCCGAGCGGGTGCTGGCCCTTCTCAAGGGGCAGACCCGCCGGGGCGACGACCTGACCCTGACAGTGGACAGCAAGCTGTGTACGGCCATCGTACAGGCTTTTGTGGATCAGAAAAGCAGCCACGGCAAGGCGGGCGCGGCGGTGGTAATGAACTACCGCACCGGCGAACTGCTGGCGCTGGTCAGTGTGCCGGTGTTCGACCCCATGAATATTACGGATGAGGTCAAGACCAGCACACTGCATCCCTTCTGGAACCGGGCTCTGCAGGGCACCTTGCCGCCGGGCTCCACGTTCAAGATTATTACGGCGGCATCCGCGCTGGAAAACTGGCCCGACGCGGAGCAGCGGGAGTTCCACTGCACCGGCGCGACGCAGGTGATGGATCAGCTCATCCGGGACTACGGCGGCTCCCAGCATGGCAAGATCACGCTGGCTCGGGCCTTCCGCGTCAGCTGCAACAACACCTTCGCCCAGACGGCGCTGCTATTGGGCGACGCGGCACTGCGCAAAACGGCGGAGCAGTTCGGCTTCAACGATAATTTTCTTTTCCGGGACGTGGTGGTGGAAAACAGCACCTATCCCACGAAAAACCGAACCAATTTGGAGATCGCATGGAGCGGCGACGGCCAGAGTCAGGTGTCCGCCACGCCGCTGCATATGTGCATGGTGGCGGCGGCCGTCGCCAACGACGGCGTGATGATGGAGCCACGGCTGCTTTCCCGGGTGGAAAGCCCCTCGGGCGTGGTGCGGCTGCGGTATTCCCAGAAGGTCTACGGTCGGGCTATGTCCGCCGCCACGGCGCAGAAGCTGGACGGCTACATGAAGGACGTGGTGAAAAACGGCACCGGCACTAAGGCGCAGGTGGATGGACTGTCCATTGCGGGTAAGACCGGCAGCGCCGAAAGCTCCAGCAACGGACAGGCCGTGACCCATGCGTGGTTCGTGGGCTATCTGGACAGTGAGACGGCCCCCTACGCCGTGTGCGTCATGGTGGAGGAAGGCGGCTCCGGCGGCAGCGTGGCCGCGCCCATCGCCGGGCAGATCTTCGCTTATCTGGGAAGGATGGGGCAATGAAGCGGCTTACGTCCATCCTTGGGGCGCTGCTGATGCCCCAGAACAGCACATGCCATTTGTGCGGCGCGTTTCTGGAAGCAGGGGAGACCCTGCTGTGCGCCCGGTGTCAGGGGCTTTTGAACTACTGCCGCATCGAGCCCTTTGAGGCGGTGGTCTCACTGGATGAAAACTGCCATGCCGTGTCCGCCTACTGGCATGAAGAAGAAGCGCGGGAACTGGTGATCCAGCTGAAGTTCGGGCACGACCGGGCAGCGGCACTCCCACTGGTACAGGGGCTTTGCGCCGCTTATGAGGAGCAGAAACGGCTCTTCCCAGAGCGGCCGACGGTTCTCCCTGTGCCCTGTCACCACGACCGGGTCCGGGAACGGGGCTATGCACAGGCGAAAGTGTTGGCACGGGCTTTCTGTGAAATGACGGGCCTTCCGCTGGATACGGAAGGACTGACCCGCGTTCGGAGTGGCTCCCAGCTGGAACGGAACCGAAACCAGCGGCTGACGGCCATGGAGGGAGCGTTCGCCGCGACACGGGATTTCATCGGCGAAAAAATCCTGCTGTTGGATGATGTATATACCACCGGCGCAACGGCGCTGGCCTGTGTGAACTGCCTGCGGGCCGCCGGGTGCGAAGAAACGGCGGTGCTGACAGTCTGCCGGGCATGAGCCGGGTTGGATGGACGGAAAGAACGATGGCAGGAAACGAAACTGCTGCCTAAAAAAACGGGGAGAATAGCTGTTTCGAATAAGCTCCGTGAACTTTCTTACAAAAAGGTGCTTTCCTTCGGAAATGCTGAAGGAAAGCGCCCGTATCAAAATCGGCGTTCAATACCAAAACGCACCTTTCGACCAACGGGAAAGGTGCGTTTTGATTTGCCGGCTTTGCCATGCAGCCGACGCCGAGGGAAGTTTATTTTCTTTCCGGCACGAACATCAGACCGAAGCTGATGGAAAGCAGTGCGCAGCAGACCCAGATGGCTTTGCAGCCCACCACCGCCGTCAGGATGCTGCCGAGACCCGCGCCTACGCCAAAGACCAGAATCACGCCGAAATAAGTCAAAGCCTTTTGAAGCACTTCCTTTTCCCGGGTACGGAAATAGGCGCAGAGCGCTTCTGTGCCGCTGCGCATATTGCCGATACACATAGTGCTGGCATAAGCGTGGCCGCGCACCTTGTGGAAGGTCTGCACCTGCATGGCGCAAACGAAGGATACCAGCGCGTTGGCCAACGGCTCCAGCGCCTGTGGCAGAAAGCCTACGATCAGCAGCAGCACCATTTCGCCCAGCAGAATGATCTGCCGCCAGTGGAGCTTCTCGGCGTTTTTCAGCCGGATATGGATGCCTTCCGCTGCGGCGGTCCCGATCAGAAAGGACACGACAGGAATGAGGTATTTTAGGACGACCGTCCACTCCCGCCGAAACAGCGCCGTGCTCAGCAGCACAATATTGCCGGTCTGCGCGTTGGCGAATACCTCGCCCCGGCAGCAGTAGGTATACGCGTCCTGAAAGCCGCCGGAAAGAATGATGAAAATTGCCGCCCGAAAACTGTCGGACATCTGACCCCGGAAGGGCTTAAAGCGCCTCATGAGCCTTCCTCTTTTCCGGCAGAGTAAAGACAAAAGCGGCATAGGAAAGCATGAAGCCCAACGCAAACGCGATCATCGGGGCGGTAAGACCGCTCAACGCGCAGAAGGCCACGCCCAGCGCAGAGCCCATGCCGAAAGTCAGCGCTGGAAATTGCACGTTTTCGTTCCGTTCACCTGCCCGGCGAACCGTCCGAAGGGTCAGCCTCAGCAGGGCAATATCCCAGAAAATTCCCATCCAGAGCATTAGAAACTGTTCCATCGTTCCGACCATCCTTTTCTCTGCTTGGCGGCTTCCGGCATTCTTTTGGGCAGCCGCAGAAGCGGCTCTTGCTTTCCGGGAGCAGGGATAGTATAATGAGATTGAACATATATGTAAAATATATGATTTATATATTGACTATATGAATATCACATGCAAAAGAGGCGATCAAAATGTACGTCAGCTACGACCGCTACCGAATCTTTTACTATGTTGCCAAATATGGGAATATCTCGCAGGCCGCCAAGGTGCTGCTGAACAACCAGCCCAACCTGACCCGGACGATCAAAAATCTGGAAGGGGAACTGGGCTGTACCCTGTTTGCCCGTACCAGCCGGGGCATGAAGCTGACCCCGGAGGGGCAGCGGCTGTACGACCATATTCGGATCGCCGTGGAGCACATCGAGGCGGGCGAGGCGGAGATCACCGAAAGCCGCACTTTGCAGAACGGCACCATTTTTGTCGCCGCCAGCGAGGTGGCGCTTCGCTGCCTGCTGCTGCCCATCCTGAAAAAATACCGGCTGCTCCATCCGGGCATTCACATCCGCATCAGCAACTATTCCACGCCGCAGGCCATTGCGGCTCTGAAGGACGGCACGGCGGATATTGCCGTAGTCACAACGCCCACGACCCACTCGGCCTCTCTGGTGGAGACGAAGGTGAAAACGGTCACGGAGGTGGCCGTCTGTTCGCCTTTCTTTTCCGCCCTGACGGGCCGCCCGGTCTCGCTGGAAGAACTGCTGAACTATCCCCTGATCTCGCTGGGGACGGACACGAAATCCTTCGAATTTTATTCGGAGATCTTCACCAGTCACGGCCTGCCCTATCAGCCGGACATCGAGGCATTCACCGCCGACCAGATCCTGCCTATGGTAGAGGCGGATTTGGGCGTGGGCTTTGTCCCTAAGGATTTTTTGCGGGGAGACAGCGCCGTATGCCAGATCGAGCTGAAAGAGAAAATCCCCGAGCGGAGCGTCGTCCTCATTCAGAGAAAAGAGCAGCCCTTGAGCGTGGCCGCCAAGGAACTGAAGCGGATGATTCTGGAAGCGGAAAGGGAGCAGAACTGACGATTGGTTCAGCCAACAGGAACGATGGGTGGTTTCAGATGGCTGAAGCAGGGGAGAAAAGCTGGAAATGGGTGCATTCGTTCTTCCCAACCAGCTCGGGTTGTGCTACAATGCTTAGGGCACTACCGCACAATTCGTCGGCAGCGCTGGCGAATGCCTTTTCTGCCATCTGCTTCTTGCAGAAATCTCGATTTACCTCCAGTAAACCTTCGATTTCTGCAATCGCATCTGACAAAAAATGCATTCGCCATCGCACCAACTCATTTGTGCGGTATTGCCTTAAATCAAATAAAACCACACACAACGAAGTAAGGAGGAACTAACGCATGTACAAACTCTACTATCAATTTCCCAACACCTGGTTTGGCGACTGCATGCCCTTTGGCAAAGACGGAAAGTTTTATCTGTATCATCAGCGGGATACCCGTAAACCAGGTCCATTTGGCGAACCTTTCGGATGGTCGTTGGCAACGACGACGGATTTTGTACACTATGAAGATCATGGCATTGCCATCCCTGGTGGAACTGAGGAAGAGCAGGATCAGTATATTTTTGCTGGCACCGTGTTTGAGGCAGAAGGACTGTATCATGCCATGTATACCGGATTTAATCGGGAATACGCAAAGCAGGGAAAAGACCCGCAGGTGCTGATGAAAGCTACAAGCAAGGATTTGTATCATTGGGAAAAAAACGATGAGAAGCTGGTTGCGCCGCAGCCCGGATACGATCCAGAGGACTGGAGAGATCCGTTCGTCATGTGGAATGAAGAAAAACAGGAATACCTAATGATCTTGGGCGCTCGAAAAAAGAGCCCGCATATCAACCGCGGCTGTACGGTCTGCTTTACATCCAAGAATCTGCATGATTGGAAATTTCAGGGGGATTTTTGGGCCCCCAATATTTACAGCATGCATGAAATGCCTGATCTGTTTAAAATGGGTGACTGGTGGTATCTGATCATCAGCGAATACAGTGAAAAGAACAAAATAGTTTATCGCCGCAGCAAAAGCTTGGACGGTCCTTGGACTGCACCTATAGACGACGCATTTGATGGACGTTGCTATTATGCAGGGCGCACGGCTTTTGATGGGAAACGACGCGTGCTGTTTGGCTGGGTCAATACGCGGGATACATGGAAGGATGATGCGCACTGGACTTGGGGCGGAACCTTTGTGCCTCACGAAATCTATCAGCGGGAGGATGGTTCTCTGGGGGCGAAAATTCCCGATAGTGTTTTGGAGGCCTTTGAGACACCACGGGTACTTGCGAAGGATCACACGCTGCATACTGTAGATAGCAGTGAAGAATTGCCATTGGCACAGATTCGGGATAAGTTTTGCAAGTTTGAGGCTCGCGTAAAGTTTTCTGAGGGTACGCGTTCCTTCGGCGTGCGTGTCAAGCAGAATGAAACTACTGGAGAATCTTATGATTTTCGCTTGCTAGTGGGAGAAAACCGCCTTTATTTTGACCGGATTCCATGCATTCCTTCTGACGTCAATAACAAAGGGCTAGAGCGTCCGATTCAGCTGAAGGCGGGCAAGGAATACTTAATTCAGATCATTGTGGATGATGATATTGCGACCATTTACATTGATGGAGTGGCGCTGAATGTAAGAATGTACAACGAAAATCAATCTGGTCATGGAATTAGCATGTATGTAACGGACGGGACACTGGAAATACTGGAAGCAAATATCAGTGACCGCTTGATCAAGTAAGAGAACATATGATCACCCGGAATGCTGGAATGAGCTTTCCGGGTGATTTTTTAAAAGTTAGTCAGATGAATTTTCAAAGGAGAGGAACTGCTGTGCAGATGAATTTTCAGCTAAACGTTCTTGGGTTACAGCATATTGGTATTCCTACGCAGGTATTCGAGGAAACGGTCGATTTTTATAAAAGCTTAGGCTTTGAACCTTATTATAATGCGAGGATTTCCGAGAGCAATTTTCGCGTTGCTTTTCTGCGTATGGGAAAAATCACGATTGAAGTCTATGAAACTAAAAATACGGAACACAAAAGCGGGGCGATAAATCACATTGCTTTAGATGTTCGAGATATCGATGCTGCGTGGCAGCAGGTTCAGGCGTTGAGCCTGCGGTGCGTGGATGAGCAAGTACGGTTTCTGCCTTTCTTTGAACAAGGTATCCGTTTTTTTACAATAGTAGGACCAAACTGCGAGCAAATCGAGTTTTCTCAAATACTATAGGAATTGAACATTTTGAATGAAGCGGAAAACGATAAAAAGTGTGAAATAATAATGTGAAAAACCTGAATTTTCACCCAATGCCACGCCCCATGGTAATATTATATATTTAATAGAAGAATGCTGAATATTAAAGCTTAAAGAATTAGAACTTTCTGTTTTGACAAGTTCTGATTAGCGCGTCAACAAAAGGTATGGAGGATGGCGATCAATCGGTATGAAATCAGGAACATATCCCTTTGGTAAAGGCAAATCCTACAGCTAAACAATAACGGATGACATCTCAAGTCTTACTTTTTGGGGGATATTGTCCAAGGCGCATTATAGCGCTACATGTAGCCGAGTTGGATGCTGCTCTATTTCTTGACATATCTGATCAATGCCTTTATAATGCAATAGTTGCCTTCATACCTTTTTGCATTGAAAGGAAGTCTATGAACAAAAAGCCCACTCTAAAAGATGTTGCGCGTCACGCTGGCGTATCCGTTGCAACGGTTAGTCACGTGGTTAATCACACCTGCAATGTCAGTAGTGCGACACGGGAACTTGTATTGTCTAGCGTGGAAGCGCTGAATTATCGTCCGGATGTCATGGCACGCAGTTTAAAAATCGGTCGTTGCAATCTGATTGCATTTGTCGTGCCAGATATTGCTAACGCTTTTTTTGCCACGTTGATTGAGGAAGTAGAACAAATCGTGGCTGAAAAAGGCTATCGCCTTCTGATAATGAATACGAAAGAAACGCTAGAACGTGAAACAGGTGTTCTCCATGCGTTATCTAGGGCAATACCGCATAGAAAAAGCAAAACGCAGCCAAATATGATATAATGGACGTATGGATAAACAGATGACGATTTCCGCATTCAGCGATGAGCTGGCGCAGGTGCGGACGAAGAAAAAAGAGTTTCTGGCTCAGATCGAACGAATAGTCCCGTGGAAGGAATGGATTGCCATGATTCAGCCGTGCTATTACAAAGGAGAGCGCGGCAACAAGCCCTATCCGCTGGAGACGATGGTGCGGCTTTATCTGCTGCAAAACCTGTACGACCTGAGTGACGAGGCAACCGTAGCGGAAGCGATCGACAGCCGTGCGTTTTCGGATTTCTGCGGGATAGATTCCAGCAATCAGGTTCCGGATGGCGATACGCTCGGCCGTTTTCGCAATCTGCTGATCAAGAACGGACTGCAGGAGAAGCTGTTCGCGCAGGTAGTTGTTGCGCTTATGGAACGAGGTCTCATTCTGAAAAAAGGAACGATCGTGGATTCTACCATCATTTCCGCTCCGTCTTCCACGAAAAACAAGGAAAAGAAGCGGGATCCGGATGCGCATCAGGTGAAAAAGGGGAATACATGGCATTTCGGTTATAAAGCGCATATCGGCGTTGACAAGGACAGCGGACTGGTTCATACCGTGGAGGCTACATCAGCCAATGTTCATGATGTTGCGGAAACATCAAAGCTGTTAACCGGAGAAGAAGAGGCTGTTTACGGTGACAGCGGTTATCTCGGTGCGGAGAAACGTGATGATGCGATCATTCGCAACGAGGCTGGACACAAAATCAAATACAGGATCAATCGCCGTCCATCCCAAGTTAAGAAGCTGAGCAAAAGCGGCCAGTATGCCGCAAAGAAAGCAGAACACGCTAAGTCCTCTGTTCGTGCGAAAGTGGAGCACGTATTCGGCGTAGTCAAGAAACAGCTGCGTTTCCGAAAAACACGATACCGAGGGCTCGAAAAGCAAAGAGCCAAATTCAATATCATGTTCGCGTTAGCGAATCTGATTCTGGCTGACAGACCCTGCCTGGCAGCTTGAATCAGTGCGCCCCTGCGAGCAAATGCATAGGGCATCCTGTTGATTTTCACAAAATGCATGTCCGCCTATGTGAATCCTGCCATTTATGCGGTGTTGCCTTAGGAAAAATCGGCGGGAACGAACCCTGTGCCGCGCTTTTTTTCTGCCTTATTTTGGAATGAGATCAGGACGCCGTTTTGGAAAGGAGCCCTTATGCAAGCCAAACGATCCCCCGCTGCCCGGCTGGGGCAATTTCTCCGGGAATGCCTGTGCTGGGATAAAGCCTTTACCCGCAATGTTTTTCTGGTGGCGCTGCCCATGGTGCTGCAGTCGCTGGTGGAAAGCTCGCTGCACATCGTGGATGGGTTGATGGTGTCTGCGCTGGGCGACGCGGCCTATTCTGCCGTGACACAGGCCAACCGATTCACCTTTGTGTTCAATCTGTTCAGCTTCGGCACCTGCTCGGGAAGCGCCATTTTCATGAGTCAATACTGGGGCGCGCGGGACATCAAGCGTCTGCGGTGGTCCATGGGATTGGCCATGCGCTTTGCGCTGATCATCGCGGCGGTGTTCGCCGCGGTGGGGATGCTGTTCCCCCGTCAGGTGGTGGCCTGTTTCCTGACCCCCGGCGAAAGCTTTGAGCTGGCGGTCAAATATCTGCGCATCGTGGCTCCGGGATATCTGTTCTCCGCGATCAACGGCGTGTACGCCACCGCCATTAAGAGCGCTGAAAAGACCTACCTGCCCATGCTGGCGGGCATGGGAGGCATTGTCTGCAATACGATCTTCAATTATATGATGATTTTCGGCCACGGCCCCTTTCCGGCCATGGGCGTGGAGGGCGCAGCCCTTGCCACGACCCTTTCCGCCTGCGTGACGATGCTGACCAACATCGCGTTCGCCTACGGGAAGCGTCTGCCCGCCGGTGCGAAGCCGTCGGAGTGGTTCTGCAAGGAGCCGGGCTTTTCTTCCCGCTTTGTGAAAACGGCGCTGCCGGTGGTGTTCAACGAAGGCCTGTGGGGACTGGGCACCACCATGTTCAGCGTATTCTATGGCCGCATGGGCGACGCGGCGGTAGCCACCATGGGCGTGTGCAACACCATCAACGATCTGGTTTGGGTGGCGATTTTCGCCCTGATGAACGCCTGTGCCATTCTGGTGGGCAAGACGCTGGGCAGCGGCGATAAGGAACGGGCCTATCTGTACGGCAAACGGCTGATCTCCGGGGCTGTGCTGGCGGGGCTTCTGCTGGGCGTGGCGGTCTATCTGCTGCGCTGGCCCATGGTGAACCTGTTCTCCGGCCTGAGCGAAAGTGTGCGGCAGAAGGCCCAGCTGATTTTGACCATCGGCGGCGCTGCGATCTGGTTCCGGGCGCTGAATACGGTCAACGTGGTAGGCGTGCTGCGCAGCGGCGGCGACACGGTGTTCAGCCTTGCTCTGGAGGCGGGGACTTTGTGGATCGTCGGCGTGCCCCTGACCGGGCTGGCCGCCCTGTGCTGGCACTGGCCGCTGGAGGCCGTTTACCTGTGCACCATCGTGGAGGAAGTCGTCAAAATGGCGATCGGCATTCCCCGGCTCAAGAGCCGCAAATGGATGCATGTTTTGACAGAAGCAAAGGAGAACGCATAAGGTGCAAAACATTGATCTGGTCGTGAAGATCGGCAGCATGGCGCTGATCCAGAAGGAAGACAGCGTCATTGACTATAATGTATTTCAACGCCTGGCCATGGCGCTGCGGCCCGGCATGATCCTGGTCTCCAGCGGCGCGACGGAGATCGGCCGTCTGGACTACATTCAGCGCACCGGCCACGAGCTGACCGGTGAAAAGGAGCAGATCAAGGTGGACTATTCGGCACAGGGCCAGTCCATCCTGATGAACAATTACCGTACCTTCATCCGTCCGGAGTACGGCGTGCGGCAGGTGTTGGTGGAGCACACCCATTTCAACGATCCCCAGCGGCGGGAGCACATCCGGCAGATGCTGTACCGGGCGGCGGAGCAGAACGCCATTCCCATCATCAACTACAACGACCCGGTGAACGACGAGGAAGTCAGCAAGCTGGAGCTGGCCAGCCGCCGGGCCGAGGGCATGGAAGTGGTGGAATGCGTGGATAACGACGAGACCGCCGCCGTGGTGGCGCGGCTGGTTCACGCCAAGAATCTGATCCTGCTGACGGGCACCCATGGCATTTACCTGAACAAGGACGACCCCTCCACACTGGTAGAGCAGGTGGAAGCGGACAATATTGAAGAAATGCGGCAGAAGGTGGCCGAGCTGATGGGCCACTGCGAGGGAGCCAGCCGGGCGGGCGCCAACGGCGCAAAGGCCAAGCTGGCCTTTGCCCTGCGGGCAGTGGAGCACGGCACCAATGTGATGATCGGCCACGCCCAGTGCCGTCTGGATGACCTTCTGTCTGGTCACGTGCCCTGCACCCGGCTGACCCTGCGGCAGGGGGAAAAGGAATGAGCAGCACGGCGTGGCTGATTTTGACCATCGTAGGCGCGCTGGGTTCCGCAGCCTGCCTTTACGGTATTTACGGGGATAAGAAGCGGGGCTATCCCGCTTTGAAGGCCGTGGACAGCCAGTTCGAAATGCCGGACATGCGCTTTCGCTATACGCCGGAGGAACTGTTTGCCTGCTTGGAAAAGCTGGGAACGGAGGGAAGGCAGCGTCTCCGCCGCCTTTGGGGGCTGGACAGCGCGCTTGCTCTGTTCCTGGTACTGGTGCTGGCAGTGGTCAGCCACAATCTGGCGGCTTTCCGCTGGCTGCGCTGGGCCATGTACGGGCTGGCGGTCCTGCGCTCTCTGTTGGACTTTTTGGAAAACGGGCTGCTGCTGCGGGTCTGCACCGCTTATCCCTCCCGCCGGTTGACCGGCACGGCGAAGGCCGCGTCCGTCTGCACCATGCTCAAGTGGGCTGCGGCGGTTCTCTGGGTCGCAGGGATGTTCGGGGCAGCGCTGGTAAGGGCTTATGTGCTGGGAAAATAAAAATCATGCCGCGTTCTGAAAGCTTCGGAACGCGGCTTTTGCTTGCGATGATCAACGCCGGGCTTATTTGATCTTTATTGATTCGGCCAAAATGATGAAAAAAAAGTACATTTTAGGGCTTGACGGCGGGAAGTTATGTGATTATAATAAATTACGGAATTAAGTTCTGAAGGAGAGAACAGCTTTGGACGAGCCCAATGTGAAGGTCAAGTCTCTGGCAAAGGCGCTGAATGTGCTGAATTGCTTCATTCAGGAACCAGAGCTGGGCGTGACGGAGATCAGCGAACGACTGGGACTGTACAAGAGCAATGTCTGCGACATCCTCACCACCTTCCAGTCGCTGGGCTATGTAGATCAGAGCGAACGCACGGGCAAGTATCATTTGGGTTATCGGATTCTGGAACTGTCTCATGCCTTCACTACCTCCATGGGTTTCCGCAAGACCATTTATCCCCACATGAAGCAGTTGGCCGACAAGGTGGGGGAGACGGTCTATCTGGGCGTCCCCGACGGGCTGGACGTGCTTTATCTGGACGCGGCCTATCCCGGCCACGAATACATGACCCGCGCCATGCTGGGCGACCGGGCTCCCATGTACTGCACGGGAATCGGCAAGGCCATTCTCAGCCAGTTGGACGAGGCCACGTGGGCTTCGCTGTTTTCCCAGAAGCTCAAGCCCTATACCAATTCGACCCTGACAGATCCCGAAAAGCTGCGTCAGGACCTTCTGGTCGCCCGGGAGCGGAAATACGCGGTGGACAACATGGAACATGAATATGGCATTCGCTGCGTGGGCGTGCCGGTACTGAATGGTTCCGGCCGGGTGGTAGCGGGCATCAGTATTTCCTGCCCCTCCCTGCGGATGGATGATGAGAAGGTAAAGGAATACGCCGCTTGCCTTCAGCAAATTACCGAAAATATCAGTATCTACTTCTGATATTTTTTGATAGGGCATCAGAATGTTGTTCTTTTATTCAGAACAAAGATTGGAAAAGAAATATTTTTCTTTCCAAAATCAACAGAACTGTGTTCTGAAATAAAGAACAGAAGATCGGAGAGAAACGAGCATGAACGGAATCAAAAAGGGAATCTGGCCTACGATGATTACCCCTTATGATCGGGAGGGAAGGGTGGACCTGAACGCCGCAAAGCGGATCGTGGACTGGTACGCCCGTCGGAACTGCGACGGCATTTTCGCGGTGTGCCAGTCCAGCGAGATGTTCAACCTGTCGCTGGAAGAACGGGTCGCGTTGGCCCGGACGGTCGTGGAGGCGGCGCAGGGACGGCTGGAAGTGATCGCTTCCGGCCATATTTCGGACGACCCGCAGGCGCAGGTGGAGGAATTGGGCGCGATCGCTGAAACCGGCGTAAAGGCCGTGGTCATGGTGTCCAACCGGCTGGCCCGGGAGGACGAGGACGACGAAGTGTGGATCCGCAACGCCCAACGGATCCTGGACGCACTGCCCGGCGTGACCTTCGGCGTATATGAATGCCCATATCCCTACAAGCGGCTGATGACCGAACGCACCCTTGGCTGGTGCGCCCGCAGCGGACGGTTCGCTTTCCTCAAAGACACCTGCTGCGATGCGCGGATGATCCGGGAGCGGATTCAGGTGATCCGCCGGGAGGCCGCCGCGGCTGGGGTGGAGCCGCTGGGACTCTATAACGCCAACACCATGACCCTGCTGGAAACCCTGCGGGACGGCGCTTCCGGCTTCAGCGGCGTCATGGGCAACCTTCACCCGGAGCTGTACGTCTGGCTGGATCAAAACTGGCGGGAACAGCCGGAAAAGGCGGAGGAGCTTCAGGCGCTGCTGACGCTGCTCAGCAGTCTGGAGGGGCAGGGATATCCCATCTGCGCCAAGCGTCACATGGAGGACGTGGGCGTGGAAATGACGCTGATCGCCCGCAATCAGCCCGCCGCCCGGTTCGGATATGCCCAGCAGGAAACGCTGCGGCAGGCGGAAATTGTGGAAAAAGTCGCCCGCAGGCTTTGCGGCATTGAAGAAAAATAAGCAAAACGGAGATCGGAAAGGAGAGGATCATCAATGGCAACTTTTTCAGCCCCTGCGGCGAAGGAGCACGTCAAAGGACTTCGCGCGCAGATCGTTCACCGTGCGGATCAGGAGTTTCCCTTCCTGCATGATACGATGATCGTGCCGCTGGGCGGCCGTCTGCTGATGGCCTGGTACAACTGTTCCGAAAATGAGATCGTCGGCCGGACGATCATCCGCGGACGCTGGTCGGCGGATCACGGCCAGACGTGGTCGGAGCCGGAGATCATCTGCGAGGATGTTCGCCCTGAACACCATATGGTGCCGGTGACGTTTACCGAGGAAAACGGCGAAATTTGGGCTTATGTGACCCGGATGTCCTCCCACGACCGGCCCACGGGCTATGTCTGTGTGCAGTACGATCACGGCCAATGGAAGCTGCGGCAGGAACGTGAAGAACTGGTGCTCATCAATACGCTGCCGCAGGAAACGGACGGCGAGTGGATCGCCGGAGGCCGAATGGCGGCGAAGCCGGGCGAGCTTCCTCTGATCCCTGTGGTGGTGCGCGCCCCGAAGCAATCGCCCGCGCCATGGAAGATCGTGGCTCTGCCGGGGCCATGGAACGAGGATGTCTATCCGCTGGAATACCCGGAGACCGCCGTTCTGGTCGAGAAAGACCGGGTGGACGCCATCGTCCGCAACGATGCCGGCCCCGCACAGGCCTTCCACAGCACGGACGGCGGCAAGACCTGGGGAAAAGCGTCCGATGCGCAGATGCCCATTGCCCCCGCCAAAATGTACGGCGGTTCGCTGCCGGATGGCCGTCAATACCTGATCTACAACGAGCAGACGGAACGCAAAGACCGTTCCCGGCTGGTGCTGGCCCTGAGCCGCGGCGGAGACGCGCCCTTTGATCGTGCGTTGATCCTGGCAGACGGCCCCAGCGAGGCGCTGAACGCAGGTCCTTACTGGCATTATCCCTGCGCCTGTATCGACGGGAAAATGCTTCATATTTCCTGCACGTCTTCCGCCGACACCGTCGTCCGGCACGCAGCCCTTTTCAGCATTCCCCTTGAAAATCTGTAAACGGAGGTTCCGCCTATGCCGCGCAAAGCACAAATTGCCAACCGCGCCGGATGGGGCGCGTATCTGAAGCGCAACTGGGAACTGTACCTGTTCGTCGTTCCAGCGCTGATCTACCTGCTGCTCTATTGCTATTATCCCATGTACGGCGTACAGATCGCCTTCAAAAACTTCCGCGTCACCAAAGGGATCACCGGAAGCGAATGGGTGGGACTGGAACACTTCCAAAAGTTTTTCTCCAACCCCTCCTGCCGGGCGCTGATCAAAAACACGCTGG
>ERZ824978.2278-NODE-2278-length-17327-cov-5.869268_pt1 | contig 17327 bp, 16 predicted proteins | sample MGYA00519860_ERZ824978 | MGnify/ENA primary metagenome ERZ824978 (study PRJEB31778, sample SAMEA3449184) | human gut metagenome | biome: human gut; feature: human-associated habitat; material: faeces | place: United Kingdom | collected 2010/2012 ... | reverse complement strand
CGAGGTCTCGGACGGATCGACACGAGGAAAAGAAGATTCCCCCGCCGTTGAGCGCGAAGCCGGCTGCGTACCGGCCCCGACGGAGTGGTAACGGAGCGAGCGGCCCGATAAGGGTCGATCGCTCTGGTCGTTACGGAGACGGAGGCGAATCGCTCTTCGGCTGCGGCCGCGCGGGATGTGGGGGGGGGCGCTGCGCGGGTGCCGCTCAGCAGCGACGCCGTACCGCCTCGGCAACTCGATTCCAATCCTGCTCGAATCGGTCGCTCAGGCAGCTTTCTAACTGAAATAGCGGCAGGGATCGGGGATCGACTGCGCCCGAACGGATGCGCATCGCGTATTCGACGAGCTGCGACAGGGCGCAGCAGTCGCGCAGCGCGAGATACGGTGCCGTGCGGAAGCCGTCGCTGCGTACGGTCATCGACCCTTCGCGCCCTGCCAGCCGGACGATCGGCCGGTCGTCCTCCGCCGCATCGCCGTGCAGGATATAATCGTCGAGATTGAAATCCGACTCGGTGAAATCGAGGCGGAACGACCGCTCGTCGAGATAGGTCGCCCGATCGACCAATACGTCGCGGACGTACCGTGCGAGGTCTAACGAAGGGTCCGTGCGGAAATCGTCGATCGGCCGGTCGACCACGCGGATCGGCAGGTCGGCCGCCGCGAGATCCAACGTGCCGACTTCGCGCAACCGCCCGACGATCGTCGCTACATAGCGGGCATGGAGCTGTTCCGACACGCGGTCGCGCGCTTCGTCGCTCAGCGCGATCGGGCCTTTTCCGGTCTTCATGCGCCGTGCGCCTCCCGCACGCAGTCGATCGCCGCGAGACGTTCGTACTGCCCGCGCAGCTCGGCGATGATCTCGGTGTTGCAACGCTCGACGATCCGCCGGAGCCGTGCGGCGTCTTCGGCCGTCAGCGCATAGCGCGCGATCGTCTCCTCGTCGATCGTCAGCGGCTCGTTCGCGAGAATCGCCGCGCGGCAGCGACACATCATGTAGTTCGGGAACTCGCTGACGATTTCTTCGACCGCCATATCGAGATCTTCGCTGTCGATCTCGCAGAGCGCCGTGCCCTCGGGCGAGCAGAACACTTCGCCGTATTTACGGTACGTCTCCTCGCGCTCCTTCTCCGTGCAGTAGACCGAGAAGCTGATAAGGAAGATCTGCCCTTTGGGCTTGAAGGAGGCGTAACGGGCGCAGAACTCGGGGATGGTATAGGTTTCATCGGGGAGGTCGCCACGCGAGAAGTCCTCGGTCAGCGCGATGCGGAACTCCGTCTTCGGCGCAGCCTTGAAGAGGGCATAGATGTAGGGCGCCCGCTCGTACAGGGCCGTCAGGATCGAACGGATGTCCCGCCGGTAGTCGAGGCTCGGGGAATCGTCCTCGGTTTTCACGTCTTCATCGGTTTCGAGCAGGAGGAGTCGGGCCAGCTCGTCGGGGAGTGTCGTTTCCTTTTTCATTGTAGTTTTAAGTATCGGGTTCGTTGTTCAGGGGTCATATTAAGTGCAATTTGCGGAGTATATCGGAGCTGCCCCGCCCGCCACTCCGCCGCACCGATCGTGCGGCGGAGGCGACGTACCAGTACTCGTCAGTTACGGATCGCGGGGACCGTATGGGAAGGGCAGCGACATCGCCGAACCTAAAACTTTTACTTGAAAAAGAAACAAGGCGATGCCGCCGCCTGTAAGATCGGCGGAGCGTGAAGGGCGACCGAACCGTTGCGGACAAAGGCGTCATACCCGCATGCCGATTCCGCCGGCCGAGGATTCGGCAGATGCAGTTCGTATATTTTATTGTATTCGGGTCGAGACGGCGCATAACGTTCGGGATAACGATGTGTGCGTTCGCTGTGAAAACAAGCGCGGAGAGCCCCCAAACTGTTGCGGACGAAAGTGCTACGAACGAGGGTGTTGCGGACAAAGACGTTGCAGACAAAGACGTCACGGGCGCAAGCATCATGCCCGCATGCCGATTCCGCCGGCCGAGGATTCGGCAGGTGAAGTTCGTATATTTTATTGTATTCGGGTCGAGACGGCGCATAACGTTCGGAGCGATGGATCGTGCGCCCGCAGGGAAAAGAAAAAGGGGCGCGGTGTCAGCCCCTTAGTACAGGTCTTGGGAACCTTGATTCAGAAGCTGTCCTGCGCCCCAGCCGTGTCCCACCCATAAACGGGCAGGACATAACTGGGACTGACAACTATTATACCTGAATCAAACAACCTCTTAAAAAGAGGGTCCCAAGTTCGTACTAAGGTATAAAGAGTTGTTTACCCTTTATAAGTTATGTCCGTCGGCTATGCCGAGTCATGATAATTCCTCGATCGTTGCATCATTCTTGCTTTTTTCGGTTCGTTCCCGGGCAGCCTGTGCTGCCCCTCTACAACTGAACCGCGTCAAGGAATCCTAAGCAAATATACGAAAGATTTTCGAATCAAACCCGATAGAGCCGTGTATTTCTGGAAAAATATCGCTAATTTTGTGAATATGAAGAGCGATATCACGTTTTTGTCCGAACGCAAGCAGCGCGACCTGCACGAACTCGTCGCATTGATCCGCGAGGAGATCAGGGATGTCGTAATGATTATCCTTTACGGCAGTTATGCGAAGAATACCTACGTCGATCTGGACGAGCGGCACGATTTCGGGGTGCGCACCTACTACATGAGCGACTACGACCTGCTGGTCGTTACGCAGCGGCGGCTGGGTGTCAGGGAGGCGACGGTCAACGCACGGATCAAGGAGCGTTTTCTGGATGGCAAAGGCGAGTTCCAGACCTATCCGCAGCTTATCAACGAAAGTTTCACCAAACTCAACCATGCGCTCTCCGAGGGGCGATACTTCTATGTCGAGATCGTAAATCAGGGCATCCTGCTCTATAATTCGGCAAAAGAGGAGCTGGCGACGCCGCGAAAGCTGGACTACAACGAATTGTCGGGAATGGCGCAGGAGTATTACAATAAAAAATTTACACGAGGAGAAAGATTTTTATATCATGCCCGGATAGATTACGACGACAAAGAATATGTTGAATGTTCATTCTTTTTGCATCAGGCAGCCGAGTATTTTATAAAGACGATCCCCTTGGTGTATAGTCTGTACGGCTACAAGGAGCACGACCTGCATTTCCTCTGCGAGCGGAGCAAGCCGTTCACGACGGAACTCGCGAACGTCTTTCCGTGCGACAGCGAGGAGGAAAAACGCCTGTTCGAGCTGCTGCGCGCCGCCTATATCGAGGCGCGTTACAACGATAAGTTCGTCGTAACGAAGGCCGACATCGACGCTCTGCTGCCCAAGATCGAGCTGCTGCGCGACGTGGTCGAACGGGTCTGCAAGGAGCGGCTGGCCTACTACGACAGCCGGATCGAAAAATAGCCACCCCTTATGACGCAGAAACAGGCCATACAGCTCTTCGAGCAGCGGAAGGTGCGTACCGTGTGGGACGACGATGCGGGGAAATGGTACGTTGCCATTGTGGATGTCGTTGCCGTATTGACCGACAGCATCGACGCCGCAGCCTATTGGCGTAAACTGAAACAGCGGTTGAAGGCGGAAGGGAACGAAACCGTGACAAGTTGTCACGGTTTGAAGATGCCTGCTGCCGACGGAAAGATGCGCATGACGGACGTGGCCGATACGGAACAGCTTTTTCGTTTGATTCAGTCGATCCCTTCGCCGAAAGCCGAACCGTTCAAGCTGTGGCTGGCGTCGTTGGGGCGCGAGCGGCTGGAAGAGCTGGACGACCCCGAACTCGGTATCGACCGGATGCTGGAATACTACCACCGCAAAGGATACTCCGAGAACTGGATTAACCAACGCCTGAAATCCATCGAAGTGCGTAAGGAGCTGACCGATGAGTGGGAGCGGCGCGGCATCAAGCGAGGACAGGAGTTCGCCACACTGACCGACATTATCACGCAGGGCTGGTCGGGCATGACGACGCGGCAGTACAAGCGATACAAAGGATTGAAAACGGAAAGTCTGCGCGACAACATGACGAATTTGGAGTTGGTGCTGAACATGCTCGCCGAGGCGACGACGACCGAAATCTCCAAAGAGCGTCGTCCGCGCACGTTTGCAGCCAACCGGATCGTGGCGGCACAGGGCGGACGCATCGCGGGCAACACCCGCCGCGAAATCGAGGCACAGACCGGAAAAAAGATTGTCTCACGGCTCAATGCCGAACAGGTGTTGACGGCGAAAGAAATCGAGCAGAACGAGGAGGAGAAGGAGTGACCGCGGCTCTTTGGTAATGATTCTTCGGCGCGATGGGCGAGCGGAGGTCGCAGACCTGAGAACCGTCCTCGGAGGGGTGCGCCGTGTGCCGGATGCCATTTACGCGGCGATCGCCGCACTCTCGGTGAAGGTACCGCCGGTTTACTTGTCTATCGTCTGATCGGATTCGACGCATAATAGCTCACGTACATTCTGTTTAAAACATCGCACGATTCTTATCATGCGCGTTTAGGCTCCGTTCGTCTCTGGCCGCCCCTCACCGACATTTTCGAGGATGTCCGTTCGGGCCGGCCGGAGCTGCGGGCGGGGTTAGAGCAGCTCGCGGGAGTTCCGGTCGTTGTGCAGACGGTTGATCTCCTCGCGGTAGGTTTCGAGGTGCCACCGCAGAATGTTGTCCGCATAGGCGGTTGCGGTCATACGGTCGGGTCCGATCTTTCGCACGACGTCCAGTATCTTGCGCTTGGTTTCGGCATCGACATAGATCGCCGCGCGGAAGCGGATCTCCGTGCGGGCCATGAACCTCCGCTCGAAATCGGGAAGCAGGATTCTCCTGCGCCGTTCGGCGGCTTGCGGAGCCTCGTCGGAATCCTCCACCGTCTTTATGATCCGCTCGTCGAAGGGCGGCGGGTCGGCGTCGAGAATCGACGGGGTGTTTCCGATGGCACGGCGTACCAGCTCTTCATCGATCACGGTTTTCTTCGTCATGGTATGCAGTCTGTTTTGTGCGAATGAACGGTCGGCGACGAACGAAAAGGCTTTACGGCCCAGCTCCGTTCGAGCGATCATTCATTCACGAATTTGTCGGAAGATGTTCGCGGCGAATCGGTCTTGCCGGCTCGCACGGGCGGAAGCACGGCGGCGGACGATCCCGCATCCGTTCTTTCGTGCTTCCGTCCGCAAGATAATACGCCATCGTGGCCCCCGAAGCGGCTGGCCGCTCCTGACCGCCGGAGGCCGTCCGAAGGGTTTGCCGCTCTCGCCGCAGCGTCGTAATATTGCACCTTGAAAACCGTGTGCTGCCGGAGTGATCCGCGTAGGATTTTCGATGCGGGGAACGAGCGATCCGCAGTGCGGCGTTTTGTTCCCGCAGCGGGAACAGCGAGCTGTACCTTTGTATGCCGAAAAGGTTTTCGGCATACAAAGGTGCTCGCCCTGCGGGGCCGCGGCATACGGTAATGTAAAACCCTTTAAAACGAGAGAACGATGAGAAAGAACCGCGCATCGGACAACAAGAGCCGCAAATACTCCTTCCGCCTGACCGAGGAGCAGCATATCCGCTTCGAGCGGATGCTGTGAAGGGCGGGCCTGGAGCACAACCGCAGCCGCTTCATCGTCGGGCGAATCTTCGACGAGACGTTCCGTGTGGTCAGGGCCGACCCCACGAAGCAACGCTACATCGTCCGGCTGAACGAGTACATCGCCCAGATTTCCCGCGTGGGGAACAACTACAATCAGGTCGTCAAGGCGATCAACACGTACCTCTCGCGCAACATGCTGCCCCGCCAGATCGACACGCTGGTAGCCTGCACGCGAGAATTGAAATCTCTTTCGGAGCAGGTGTCGGAGCTGACCAGACAATTGCGGGAGGAGTGGCTGATAACAGTAATTAATAATAAAAATTAACTATCGATAATTTTTTAAGATGTAGTTTTCGTATCACTCTCCTGCACATTTGGATGAAAGTCTGAAATGAACTTTTTGAAAATACGAAAATCGGCATATCATACAAAATAGTCTAGCGGCATTTCCGTGACGAACTGATGGACGAAGAATTTGTCAATGTAATTTTTGAACGATAGGAGTTGGTAAGTGAAATATAAACCACACTACATATCGCTTTTATACTAGGAAGCGGTGGTCATACAGGCCTATGTCGGTATTAGTAGCGATAGGGCGCAGATGATTGGTTGAGGGAAAAATGAAAGTGTAAAAAATAACAGATCGGAGACTGTAAATTAAAGTGTGTCAAGTAAAGGAAAAAGAAAATATTAACTTTACAGACACACTTTAATTATGAGTAATTCATTTGATTTTGAACAGTTCAAGGCGAATGCCATTGAACAATTGAAGGCCGGTGTTCCTCTTTCCGGCAAGGAAGGAGTATTGGCACCTTTGTTGGAGAATCTGCTTAACAGCGCCCTTGAAGGAGAGATGGACAGCCATCTGGAAGGCAGTGAACGCGAGTGGGGTAACCGCCGCAACGGTCACATGAGCAAGCAGGTGCAGACCTCGATGGGCGAAGTGACAATAAACACACCGCGCGACCGGGACGGCACTTTCGATCCTCAGGTTGTACGCAAACGCGAGAAGATCCTTGCGGACTCACTTGCGGACAGAATCATAGGCCTGTACGCCATCGGTAACAGCACAAGAGAGATAAGCGACATCCTAGAAGAGCAGTTCGGCAACCGCATATCGGCAGAGACCATCAGCAGCATTACGGATCGTGTCCTTCCTGAGATACAAAGCTGGAAACCCCGGCCTCTGGACCGGGTGTATCCCATCGTATGGCTTGATGCGGTACATTACAAGGTAATGGATGAGAAGAACCATCCAGTGACACAAGCCATCTATAATGTACTGGCCCTTACATGCGAGGGAAGGAAAGAGCTTTTGGGCATGTACATATCCAGGAGCGAGGGAGCCAACTTCTGGTTTGGTGTCCTTACGGATCTCCAGAACAGAGGAGTCCAGGATATCCTCATCGCCTGCATGGACGGTCTCAAGGGCTTTCCCGATGCGATTGCAAGCGTCTTTCCGGAGACAACGGTCCAGCTTTGCATCGTACATCAGGTACGCAACTCAATCAAGTATGTCGCCAGCAAGAATCAGAAAGAGTTCATGAGGGATCTGAAACTTGTATATCAGGCCGTCAATAAGGATGCCGCAGAGAAGGCTCTTGACGACCTTGAAATCAAGTGGGGCGAGGACTATCCGATTGTCATCAAGAGCTGGCGAGACAATTGGGATCGTCTGACCGCCTACTTCCAGTACTCACAGCATATCAGAAGGATAATATACACTACAAACACCGTAGAAGGCTATCACCGCCAGCTACGCAAGGTAACCAAGAACAAGGGCGTGTTTACATCTGATACCGCCCTGGAAAAACTTGTCTATCTTGCATTTACGAGGATAAGGAAGAAGTGGCCCCAACCGGTACAGAATTGGGGGCAGACGGCCCAGCAATTGGCTATCCTATTCCCGGACAGGTTCAGGATCTTAGCCTGACAACATCTTTTGTTTGGAGTTCTTTGACGATATTGATAACTTAGCAGAGCTGTTTTGGAACCTTCAATATTCCAAAACAGCTCCGAAATATAACTTGACACAGTTTAGTTTACACTACCACAGATCGAGTTTACACGCACAAGTCAAGTAATTATTACTTGACTTGTGCGTAAATTAATTTTTACGATTCCTCTTTTCAAATTCTTGTTTCAGCTTATACAATTCAGATTTGGGGTCTGCAATATCTGCTCGATAGTTCTTGTAAAACATTAATATTTGTTTTAATTTAAGATTATCTGTAAGACTATCAATGTCTGTAAAATTATTTTTAAAGATAATAGGCATTATCTCTTCCTTTTCCTCTTCTGATAATTGTAACATTGCTTTTCTCCATTCTGTTGTATAGCCAAGATATTCAAAGAAAAAGCGGAACAGCAAAAATGTTTCAGGCATTATTAACAGCTCCATGAACTCATTTTCATTTCGGCCGAACGCTTTCTCGAAAAATGATACTCCACGTCCTATCTTTCCTTTTGTAGCATTCAAAATAGCTTGCACAGCACGTATATATTTACGATTCCAATATTCGCCAATATAGTCTCTATCGTGGCTGTGTTCACCTTTGATAGGGTGATATTTCATCGGGAATGAATAAATACTAATATTAAGTTCCTCACATAAGTCAACATTCACCCGCATTCGATGATAAAGGTCTTTTGGATGCTCTTTAAAATTATAAAGCAAATAGTTGGAGAAATCTTTAATACCATGTTCTACACTCATCTTTAACGCTTTTGTATATGCTTTTTCCGTTTTGACATCATCAAATGCAATACGCAATGGACGAACAGGCACCTGAGCCAGCAAAGAAACGATGTCTTCCGTAAACAACCTTGCATCTACACCTTGATTGAAATCAACGTAACGACTACGTCCTTTCTGATTTGCATATTTCTTTTCAAAATATGGTGCGAAATCTTTGTACGTGCGAATTAATGCTTCTTTGGTGCAGGTTATGGGCGATAATAAACCATTTTCTTCTCTCAATCGATAAATGTATGTTCTGACCTCTTCACTAAGACGCCTCATTTCGTTTATTTCTTTTAAGAGCTTCCAGCATTTTCTAATATATCCACGGTCGTTCATCCCGAGACGAAGATTACGAATAGCTATCTCATATTGGTTCGGCTCAATATATTTTGCACCTGGAATAAATCCGCACGAGCGAATATCCTCTACGATTTTAGATAAATCTTTTGAGGCAAGTACATTATTATCCATAAGTAAGAGATTTTGTTGATCCCCATATAACCTTCTAGTTCGTTCTATCCTTTCTTTTAGAGGAAGATAAGACTGAAAATTAGGCTCTAAAATCGGTACAGCACAGAAAGGACATTTACGAATACAACCGCGTGTGGCATAGCTGAAAAATGCTCTGCCATCTACATATTCATAATCTATTTCTTCCAATATGGAGTAATCCAATGGCAATTCATCAATTACATATGGATTGTCCTCATCAATATCTTTATAAGGTGTGTGAAGTGTTCCGCAATGTGGTTTAATGCCTGTTGCTTCTTCAATTTCTTTGGGCTGAATAGAGGCCAATACTCCGCCCACCATAATATTTCGTATATCCTTAACTAAATCCTTAGCAAAAAGAATGGTTTCGATAGTTATAGACCAATAAAATGTGAATAGTGTAGTAACACCTATCCAGTCCCACTTAGGGTGTTTCAGGTATACTTTCTTATGATAATAGTCCTTGTAATAGTCAACCCACGGTGCTAGTAAAATACCATAAGCAGAATCTTCAAGTCCTATTTTATCAATATCAGTTTTTCTTCGATACTTAATGTATGTAGCTATCTTATCTGAGCGTAATTTCCAGTTAATGGTATTATCCATTCGACTGAGTTTTTCAACACAATCACTTGTTATGTCATTAATTAAAAATTCTTTTAAGTCGCCTTTATAAAAAACAACATTGTCACCCCTTAAACGAAAATATGTGGCTAATTTCATTAAGCCTATTGGAGGGAACTTGTTTTTATAATTAGGTTCTAATAAAAGTATATTCCGATTCATTTTGTTATATAGTCTTCAATATTGCTGATAAGCGCCTCTCGCAAGTATTCATCTGCAATAGCATTACCAATTGCGGTGTAAATTTTACTAATCAACTTCTTCTCATTTTTTGAGTATCTAGAGTAGATAGGCTTGTCAGTCCTATATCGAGTCTTAGTCTCTTTAACAGTCTCATTAACAGATTTCTCGGAATCCGTCTCTAGCTGTTTCTTTTCTTTGATTAGCTCCGAAGTTTCAAAATGCTCAAGAACCGCCTTTAGAGGCGAATCTTTTAAGGAAATCTTTGCCTTAACGTTGGCCAATAGCTTTTGGGCTTGTTCTTCTTTCTTCTCTTGTTCCTCTAAACGGCGATGCAAATCATCTCGTTCCTTTTGACTGATATAGCCATTCTTCTCCTTATTTTGAATGGTTACTCTCAATTCTTTCCCCTTGGCGATAGTAGATGTACTTGAACGTAATCGTTGGGCATCATAACAAAGTTCTTTAAGTTTGAGGAAATCTTGCCGAATTTTTTGCTCAAACTCCACACACTCCTTACTTTCACCAAAGTAATCCCGTCTGGAGTTTGGAATTAATCCTTTGCTAAGCGCATGAATTTCACCGAAATAATAGAAAGAAAAGCGTTGATCTTCTGTTTTCGTAAAGAACTTCTTGCATATTTCCTCATCTCCTATCTGTATATTCTCTTTACGCAAGCGTATGCCTCTGGCAAGATTCTTGGGCTTCATCTGCCCTTTCAAAGTGGAAATAGAATACCATCCCCAATAGATGATTGAGCCAGAATCATCTTTTGCCATCAAGAATTTCACATCAATGATGTCATCGACTTTTTTCTTGCCTCCATTGTTGTCCTCGTAGATGGCTCCTGTATATGGTTTATAGATTTGGTCATTGTTAACAAAAATATTGTATGTGTCAACAGTCAAACCGTTCTCTTTCTTGAAGTCATTTATCTTTTGACGGAAGATGAAAGAAGATGAGATGTCAACAGGAGCAACCATGGACAGGTAATCAGTGACACTTTCCACATCAAGTAAATCATCTGATGATACATCTTCCATTATAACATTAAAATAATGCGCATCAATACTTTCTTTTTCGGTTTCCACCTTGGTTACTTTAGAGAGAACGTCTGTCGCCTCTTCACTATTCTCCCGGTCATTGATGATATATTTTAAGAGGTCTGCATCCCACGTCATAACAGACTTGACGGGCTCTCCATAATATGAGGTTTCGAAAATCAGTTTTGAACAATAACCAAGGCCACCTAAACGACCGATGCCACGAAAGCCCTTATCCTCACCTCGCTTTTTAGTCGAATGTGCGATGTTTCGCAGTATGGCCATCACTTGATTCTGTGGTATGCCTGTCGCATTATCATGAACAGATATAGTTCTTTCATCCGCATCAATTCTTACATGAATGGTCTCCTCGCCTTTTTTGAGAAGATTATGATTAATTGCTTTATCCACTGCATCTGCCGCATTTTGGATGTACTCTCTGTAGATGAATCTACAATCTTCATACATTCCAAGTGTCAAAGATTCTATGACATCTTTGCCTATTTGTGGGTGGTTTGTATTCATCTTGTCATTCATAATATTTATAAATTGGCAATGGGAAGTTCACGTTCAGCATAGACCGGAATACAGGATTTTGGATAATATACTCCCCCTGCTTTTGTCGCGTCAACATAGTTTTGTAGACTTGCGGTACAAAACGAAAATCTTCCTTTGTTATTTCAATAGCATTTGTACGGCCAAATGCCTGTGTGGCGCAGTTACCTTTTACTCGTTTACGGATGTCGCTTACAAACTGCTCTGCACCAAACAGTACTATACCTAAAGAACGCCCACGTTCAGTAATATCAAGTAGTTGACGCAAAATAGGAGACGAATTTGGCACATCGTTTGACGCATATTTGTTTAACTCATCGATAAAAATAATAATCCTATCAGGAATGTCTTCATCCAGACGTACGGATGGCCCAAGTTTCAGGTTATATACAGCACGCATAACGTCTCCGAACACAAATCCCTGCGACTCTTCATCCAATTTTGCCACATCAATAACCATTATATCGTTTTTCTTGATTTGGCCGATTTTATCTCTCAAACGAACGCTCTTGCCATCATTGCCTAATTTTTCCGTAAACATCTGCCGACATTTTTGGAAACTCTTATTAAATAGACGATAGAACTTACGCCAACTTAGAACAGAGATTTCCTTCCCAGCTCCAGAACTCTTTCCCTGGCTCTGCGTTTGTTCTAAAAGAGCTTGCCTAAAATCATCCCAACATCCTATACCATTAAATTTTCCACCATTGGAAATAATGAAGTTGATGATTGATTCTATCGTATCATTAGGGTCGTCTACATTGGCAAATAAGAGATCTAGGCATTCTTTGTCCTCATCCGTTTCAAATAGATATTTATATTGAAATGCTTTTTGGGTGTGTAAGCGATCTTGAATCGTTGTTCGTTTTTCGTATGTGTATGCTGTGTAATCTTTGGAATAAGGGTAATAGTAGCTCACTTGTTTAAAAGCAGACATCTCCATACCCAATATGTCATAGATAGGTTTTATTTGTTTCAACTCATCTTCGCGCTCATTCATTTCGTCAATTTTAAGTAAATCCGTGCCTTTGACATTCATCATGATGAAAGCTACAGATTCGTTCTTTTCTTTCATGGCCATATCTTGAATGGCTTTCATCAAAAACATCGCATACGAGGTCTTTGATGCCAATCCAGAAATACCGGAGATGTTCAGATGAGCACCTTCTGGCCCAATTAAAAAGTGTGAATTGAAGTTGACTGGCAAAATCTGTTCGTTTTTACCTTCATACATTTTGATGTAACCAGCGGGGATGGGGTTCTTCACCTGATCTAGGCCAAGCGCCATCTTGATTTCTTCTGCTGTAGCTAAATATACTTTTTTACCCTCTTGCACAGGAATATATACACCGGCAGTATTGCCAACAACCTTGCATTTTACATAATTCATACCTATACGGTCAGTATATGATTTAGAGTCAACATCACCAAAATCACTTGAAATGAAACCAGCTAATGCACTTGGAGAATCTGTCATGTGAGAAATTTCTTCGACAACGCCAAATGTCTTTGAATTATTGATATGCTCAACAGCAACAACATCAAAAGGCTTTAATTTTAAGTCCTTCTTAGTCCAAAATGTAAAGTCTTCTATTGTTGAAGGTTGTTTTTCAGTAGCAATAATTTTTCCTATTATGTCCATAACCTAATTAAAATAAATTCAAAAAATAATAGTCGCTTTTGAACCGGCTTTTGCAATAACATTCAGTCATGTAAACAGGGTACAGGTGATTTGCCCATCGTGCATCCGTACCATAACATACAGGATTACGCTCATTGATAAGATTAGCTGTGATTGTGTCAACCTCATCAGATGATAAACCATATTCAGTCTCTTTTCCTGTCATTAACATTTTCTCCACCTTGAGAATGCCTGCATATGGAGATTCTGTTTTGCCAATGTCTCGAATGCGTACATACCAAATAGCAAAATTCACGTTGCCCCATTGTTCTCCTGGCTGCCAAAGGAAAGCCGGCGTACGATGATAGAGAGGTAATCTTGCTATCTGTCCGGCACTACTTTGGTCTTTATTGTCTTTCATTATGTTAGGGTTAAACTTTTTCGAAACACCAATAACATGACGATAATTGTTGCGGATATGAGCTAAATCTTTGAAATTACCTGTTTTCATGGGTTTATACTGAATAGAGCCATCTTTAATAAGGTAGCTGTCTTGATTCAAAAGATTTTTGCTTACAAGGTATGAAACAATACGTTTTTCACATTCTATCATCTCATCTTGTATTTTTGCTATACCTTTATTCTCAAAAGTTTCATTTTCATTGAGCTTAGTTAGATAATAAAGGATTCTTTTTAATTGAACTTCTGCATTGACCCTCTGCAAGCGTTCATTTAATTTATTGCAAAGATTACGGAAGAATACATCATTGTCCATACCTTCTCCATTGGCTGTTACAGGTAAACAGAGGACAGGGTATGATTCTTCATAAACATGCTGAAAACTCTTGAATGCATTATTCTCATGCATTTCTCTGCCACAACATGCCACGGAAATTTGCCCGCTTACTATCGGAAATACCTTTTTGTCATACTGAATGTCGTCAACCTTATATACTCGGCGAGAACCATCCAGAAAGAATTTGAATAGAGGCGCACCTTGCAGACAGATTTTTGCTCTTTGTCGCATATTTCTTGGCATTGGATCATGAACGTCTTCTGCATACTCTTTCAGGTTGATATATCCCATTTCGGCCTCTCCGTACTCAATAGCAGGTGTGGTTATCGTGTCATAGCAGTATTTGAATGAGGTGAAACACGTACCTTGTGTTTCTTCTGCAATGTATTTCAGTAATTTGCCCATATATCTCATTTGACACTGTTAATATCAAGGTCCTTTATCACAATCACACATTATCGGATATCTGTCAATTCAGATAAAAGAAATAGATTAGCCATATATCTGCATCGGAATATATTCTCGTAGTCAACTTCCCTCTGGTCTATTTTATAATGGGAAGTGGGGAATGATACAGAGAGCGAGCTACCGAATAATATGTTTCTCATTACAAGCCTCGCAACTTGGTGAATGCGCTGTAGTGTTCGACGCCTATGCGTCAGGGGCTTGTCGCTATCATCTTTCGCTTGGAATCCGTATTTGTGTTCTAGTACCCGGTATGGCACTTCCTGATGATTGACGACTTTATCTTTTCCTATCCAAGTTAGCGTTGGCATATATTTACTATTTCCTGTTAATCAATCATTTATAATTCATTCGAAAAATCTTGCAGTTTCAATCGGCAGTTTCGAATTCGGTCAATGTCGTTTCCTTTGACAGCTTTTGTGTCAGCGTTTTGATTATCGATATTTACTATAAAGATAGGGAAAATTTCCGATATATAAGAATTTAAAGTGTCAATATTTAATCAATCATAAAATAGCAGTAAGAATAGAGCCGTTGAATAGCAGATTCGGCAGCTTCTCATCCATGTCATGTAAGACTTGCAAATTCAAGAAATTAACATTATCTTTGTATTGTAGTATGGAGAGGTATTGAAGCGCAAATCAACTCCGGCGCATCGGTGACCTCGAGATCGGAAAAATCTCGCAAACTATTGATACATAACGGAAAGAAATCGGAGGTTCGATTTCCGTTTTCCGCTCCAAAGCCAAGACGATGAAGGCCAAACTACGGGAAAACCCCGCTGGAATGCATTCCAGCGGGGTTTTCCCGTAGGGTTTTCAGCGGTCAGCGGAGCAAATTCCGGGGCCTTTTCAGTGAAAACGGGTGTCCCAGAAGTGTCCCGGATAGGAATTGCGACCTTGTTTCGGGGACAGTTGGCAAAAAATGCGGGACACCTGCCTTTCTTACAAACTGTTTTACTGCGTTTCCCTATACAGAACTGGTAAACGAGATGAAGAGTACATTCAGAATTCTGTTCTTCGCACGCTGGGAGGCGGAGAAGGATGACGGAAAGGTTCCCCTTGCATGCGCGCATCACGATTGACGGGGACAAGGCGAAGTTCAGTTTGAAGACGGAAGTTACGGCCTTACCTGAAACGGATAGATCGGGATACGGACTCGACAGGAATCTCTGTTTCACGATGGCGAGAAATGCCTTTGCCGGCACTGTCGTCTATGCCCGCGGGTGTCGATGGAGCGTATGTCCAGATTGATGGGCGATAATGTCGACTCCGTTTTTGAACAGAAGAAAAGGATAGTATCGAAGCGGAATTTACGGTCCTTGCCAGGCAGCTCGAAAATATTCGATAGATTTTCGTGTTGTAGATTATTTACGGCAGCCGGCAAAATATCTTAACGTTAACAAAAATTATGAAACATGGAGAATTGAGAGTATATCAAAATTACCGAAGAACCCATCGGCAACCGGAAGATGGAAGCCCAGCTCGCTGATGGCAGTGTATGGTTGGCCCAGCACGAGATCGCACGGTTGTTCGGGGGCTTTTCGGCTACCGTCTGCAATAACCTGCGTGCGATCTCCAAAAGCGGTGTACTGTTCGAGAAGCATGTCAGCCGCCGATTTCCGGCGGGGACGAAATATAGCGATACGTTCTGTAACCTCGAAGCGTTCATCTTCCTGAGCTTCCGTTGTGCTACCATTGAGCGCGGGTCTTCCGGCAATGGGTGCTGCCCGGTCTGTACGAGCATTACCGGGACGACAAACCCCCAAAAGCATTCGTAATTCTGGTTTACGATTATGACCCGAAACAGCATGGATTGATTCTGAACTGAAAAACGGTACCGGCTGCCTACACGGGGCAGGGGCTCAACATGCGGACCGGTTACCTCTTCAACAAGAAATAGCTGGTCGTCCTGCGCAATTCGACATCCTTTTCCGGCGGCGAGTACAGCATTTGTCCGGCTGCTGGTACGGAAACTACGATGCTGAACGTCACGCTCCATATCCTCGGTGCGGCCTCAAAGTGCAGGTCGATGTTTCATACAATGCACACGACCCATGCGTAGTGGTGCCGTCACCGTTTTTCGTACCTGCGAAAAGCTTGGGGCGAAAGGAACTTCCCTGATTGTCAGTAGGAAATACATTTCGCCGAGCGGCAGGGTAAGGGTATAACCGTCCTTCTGTACATAGATGGCCGCCTGCTCCTGGGCGACGGGAATTTTTGCCATGCATGCTTTTTATGGGCAAAAGAATAATAGAGGGTTGTTTCTTTTTAATATTTATGACATCGGCCGGATATGAAAAATGAAAATCCGGTTTATGTAATGCAGACAGCAATTGGAACAAGATACAAAAAACTGTATTTTTGTAACGCAAGAATATGAAATTAAAATGCAATCAATACCTAACGCCTGTTGCGTTATACGGATTCGGCCGTAACGGAGATCCCCGACCGGCTTTGTTTCGAGGACGTCTCCTGTTTCATCCGTTATTTTCGCAGGCCGGTCGGTTGTACGCCGCTGCGATTCAGGGAGCGGGCGGGATAAGTCCCGAAAAGCGTTTCGTTTCGCCCGATTTGTGACAATGCATGTTATTTGCCGTTCCGTACTTTTGTATGTTTGATACGAGACTTTATGGAGATGAAGAAAACACCGAACGAAATAAGAATCCGCGGTGCGCGCGTCCACAACCTCAAAAACGTGGATGTAAATATTCCGCTCCACGGCATCGTCGGCATCGCCGGCGTGTCGGGATCGGGCAAATCGTCGCTGGCGCTCGGGGTGCTCTACGCCGAAGGGTCGCGGCGCTATCTGGAGGCGTTGTCCACCTATACGCGCCGGCGCATGACGCAGGCTCCCAAGGCGCAGGTCGATGAAATAGCATATGTTCCCGCCGCCATCGCACTCCACCAGCGGCCAGGCGTGCCGGGTATCCGCAGCACCTTCGGCACCGGCACCGAGCTGCTCAACAGCCTGCGGCTTATGTTCTCGCGCCTGGCTTCGCACCGCTGTCCGAACTGCGGGCATTACCATGCGCCGACGCTGGCCGTCGCGGCCGAGAAGGAGCTCGTCTGCGCGAACTGCGGCCATCGGTTCTATGCGCCCGGGGCCGAGGAGCTCGCGTTCAACAGCGGCGGAGCATGTCGCCGGTGCGGCGGTACGGGTACGGTCATGACCGTAGACCGTGCGACGCTCGTGCCCGACGAATCGAAGACGATCGACGAAGGGGCCGTGGCTCCGTGGAACAGCCTGATGTGGTCGCTGATGACCGACGTGTGCCGC
>ERZ824978.2271-NODE-2271-length-17342-cov-4.598079_pt1 | contig 17342 bp, 9 predicted proteins | sample MGYA00519860_ERZ824978 | MGnify/ENA primary metagenome ERZ824978 (study PRJEB31778, sample SAMEA3449184) | human gut metagenome | biome: human gut; feature: human-associated habitat; material: faeces | place: United Kingdom | collected 2010/2012 ... | reverse complement strand
TACTGGAGCTATTAGTGGCTCTGTTACGGTTGATTGATTTGTTGAAGTAATGGGCAAATTGAAACGCAACTAAGGGGGAAAACCGCTTCCCCCTTTAATAAAGTAATATTCTATTAGTTGGTTGAATATATTCTGTAGTTTACGATTAAAAATTGCTATTACAGTTTCAGGTGATTCACCTCGTAATTTCCGCTCATCAATACACTCATCTCTTATATAAATCAACGCATCATTTATTAGCGGGTCAGCATCTTCTCGATCACGTTGATGAAATGTTGGACGTAGCCGGAATCGCTCCAGTCGATAGACGGAACCTGTAAATAATTCAGAGCATTTATGGATCTCAAGTCTGAAGGAAAACGGATCTTCAGGTACAGGGACCTCATAATCGTAAATAGCAACCAGCTCTTTTTGCACGATCATCGCTTTCCCCGCTGGTAAGTCGTGTTGATAACGGGCAGTTGCATCACTGCCCGCTGTGTTTTTAATGGAAAATGACGTCAGGTGCGCTTAACGCCTCACTCAAATCAAACACATCAAGTTCGGCAAAAGTGACGGATTTATTGTCACGGTACACTCGAAGAGAACGGAAGCTCATTAACGCTTTGCTATCAACATTGTAGTGGTTAAAACCGGGTGAAAACTTAAGGACCAGCCGGTACTCGCCCAGGCCATAGACAAATGCGTCCTCATAGCCTGACTCCCAGCCTTTGTATCGCATTCCCATAAGCTGCCCAACGGTAGCGGATTTACCTTCCCAGCGAGTCAGGCTGTTACTGGTTGACTCGTCAGGTGTGAGCAGCACCGTGCGCCGCGCCAACTGGCGAAAAGGCGGCATAATTTCGTAATCGGCAAAAAGCTGTGCAAATTCACTGCGCATTCCTTCTGTCATTTCTAACGGGTGGGCAATGCCAATCAGAGCATCCGCAGGCAGGTCAATGGGCTCATCTTGCGCATTGCAGAACTCCCCCTCTGCGGCCACACGAAAGGCGTTGAGTAAACGACGCGGTTCATTTGCCGGATACACGCCCCATATTAATCGCTGGGTAACCAGACGGGTAAAGGGATGATTAACAAACAGAGAATGAAAATCTGCCAGCGACCAGCGTCGGGTGGTACGCAGGGCAGCTTCAAGACGGGGGAGCAGGTTTTTGCTCACCTGAGTCGTATCTTTTTTTAGCCCTTTTAATCGGGCCAGTGCCTCGGGCGCTTTCAGTTGATCGTCATCGGTGCGCAACCGGGGAACGCTTTTCTGGCGAACGTTTTGCTGATCAAAGATAACCGGGTTAAGGTTTTCATCGAAGCGAACGGTAAACTGCCGGGGACCAAAATCAAAACTCAACGCCTGCGGATCATCAAGGCCCAGTGTTGGGACTAATCTGTCCGCTAACTCTTCCTGGCTTAGCCCGCGATTTTCTGCGACCACCTGAAGAAATTCCGCCGCGTTATCACGTAAGGGGCGGGATTTCGCCCGTTGCGATATATGATGCAGCTGTATCAGCGCCATATCATTATTCATCAGGGTAAGGATGTTCAGGCCACTGACAGCACGGGTAGATTTGCCTTCTTGTGGCCAGGCGAGGATCTGTGTCGTTAGATCCCGTGCCGTGCTTTCGTCACCAAAGAGACTTAACGCCAGAAATGCCCAGTTGTCTTTTGCGGGGGCACCAGCTTGTTGCCACGCAGTGAAGAGATCCCAGGCAAAAGCTGCCAGCGTTTGCGGCTGGCAGAACGTTTTCAGTTGTTCCAGCCCGCTATGAAAACGTCCCCCCTGGGTAAAGCGCAGCATTTCGCCGATAATTTCCAGAGCGTCATCGGTAATAAGTTGATGATTAATGATTAGGCGCGGCCTGGACCACATTAGCGGATGCCAGAAATCAGGGGCTTTTGGCATGCGTGCCGGGTAAATCTCTATTGGACTCTGTTTAAGTAAATGCTCCAGGGCAGGCCATACATCTGTACGCTGCCAGCGGTTTGCCGCGGTTTGCAGCAATTCACCATGTCCCTGTTCGTAAAGTAAACGTAGGGCAAGTAATGCAGCTTCGCTATTATCGCTGGGTTTGGTGAAGACAAGAGGGATAAGTGCAGTAGCCGTATGTTCCGGCCATTGTAAAATCCACTGGCGGGCCAGATCACGCTGCGCCGCGAAACGTCGCCAGACGCGGGCAACGGGCAGGGCCAGTTCTGTTGCGCCAAAATTTAAAATTAACGGAAATGTTTCTTTTGGACGATGTGAAAAAGCCAACAGCAGACCTGGTAGAGCATCCAATCCGAAGATACTGAGAAAATAGTCCTCACCCGCAGACAGATGCTTTTTCTCATTGATACGTAGCCAGAAAGGCAAAGCCATCTCACGCGGCAACTGTGCCAATAAATACAGGTTCCAGACACTCTTTTCCGGACGATAACGTGAGTAGCTGTCATTTTCCCATATGTTAATTAACACTTCTACGTGACCGCTGCGAAGCGCCTGTTCTGCTAATTGAGCTTCCGGGGAGCTCCAGCCATTCATGATCTCTTCAACCCGCCCTGGGTAGTAATGCCACTGAACAATGAGTGAATTGCGTGCAGCATCCAGTTTTCCGGGGAGTATATAATTCAGAAACAGCCATACATCATCCCCAAAACCCAGTTCCTGTAATACAACTCGTCCACTTTTTTGTTCCATGCGTTCAGCAAGAGATTCCGTGCTGAAATAACGGGCAGACTCAGTGGAGGCAAGCCTCTCTTGTTCGCCTGGTTGCCAGTAAACTTGCGGGGTTAATTCGAGCGGTGCCAAATCAAGACGTGGAGCTGTCATTTTTTTCTTACTACGCCACGGTGGTGAAACGAGGATTTCAGGCATTTGGCTGTTATCGGTGCTATCAATAACCGTTTTGGGCGGTGCCGATAAATAACTATTCAGCACTGCCCGGGCTTGAGTACTTAACCACGGCATCACCTCTTCTGCCAGTTGTGGCTGCGATGCCATCAGCGTTTGTAACAGCGTATGCCAGTATTCATCACGTGCTTTTTGCTGTGCAGGCAGCTTTTGGTCTTCGATGATGGGATAACCAGGGCGCGCAGGGGGGGCTTTTAACGCCAGCAGTTCTGCCAGTGCGGCGAGCGTCGCATGGGGGAAGTTTTTACTGTATTTAGCCACACGTTGCAGGCTGGGTTTGTTTTTATCAGCCACCAGTAGCAAGGTGCGGATGACTTGCGGATGGTTAATTTGTACCAGCAGACTGCCGCAATCTTCTTTATGTGCATACATCGCGAGGCGCGGAACGGCTGCCAGTCCTTGTTCGCGCAAAAGGGCAGCGCAGGCCGCGTAGCCGAAGTGGTTTTCATGCGACATGTAGCTGGCTTCTCGATCGCTAAATATATCCTGGCTCCAGTAACGTGCGAGTTCTTTCACCGCCTTAGGGTCATCAGCAACAACTTTTAACCACTCTTTTGAGCGAAAATGAGTTTGCGAACATTCAAGGCTTACCAGCTCGTTGGCGATTTCGGGTTTTTCCGGGAGGTTCAGCGCAATAAAAGGGCGGCGAACTTTGGTTATTCCTGGCAGTGCGGCAATGAGTTTGTCGGCGCAACGCTGCCAGCAGCTTTCCTCTGCCAGAGAGAGATGCTTACGCAATCGGAGATCGAATTCGTTATAGGTTTCTGAGCGATAACCATAGCCATAGTCCTCGTTCTGATATTGCAATGTTACTACCAGAGGATCACTCTCATAACACCGTACAATAAACTGGCGTGCAATCACCACCTCAGTTGCATATTCCAGCCCCTCGTGTTGGACGATTTCGTCGAGCAACTGTTGGCTATCATTTTGCGCGATACAGGCTAGCGCCGCCATTGTCCGGGCCGTGATTGAGGGTTTGTGTTCGCCGATCAAGTTGATGGCCTGCGTGATGGCGGACTGCCACTCCAGTGAAAAGTTTTCATAACGCCAGACAATGTTTTTTTTCTTCTCTGCTTTTTGTAGCAATTCATCACCCAGTGTCTGAATGATGTTTTCAGTGATAACAGGTACCGGTTCGCCTGGCCAATTGCGATGGCTGAGTGGTGTTTTGCCTTTTTTATATTTCAGTTCCAGTTGGGCGTTATCCGCCAGCCACGGTAATTCCTTGTCCATGCTCTTTCCTTATTCAAACAGGGCTTCAATATCGTTAATTAGCTCGCTGGCGGTGATGGCATCGAGTACGGAGAACTGCGCTTCCTGTGTTGAATTACTCCCCCAGCCATAGCTTTCCGCTTTGCCTTCCCATAGCCACAGCTTGCTTAAGAGTTGCTCGGCACTGAGTTCGGCTGGCGACATGCCGACCGCAAAACCTTCATCGATTTCCATGATTAACGACCAGCGGCCCAGAGGTTTGATCATCCAGCCGATCCAGCCACCGTCCTGCGGTTCACCACGCATCCAGCCTTTATTTGCCAGCCCCATTACCCGACCACTCGGGCATTTTCTGCCTGCCCAGCGTGTCAGTTCGCTGGCATTGCGCTCGGCTTCTGTCAGCGCGTAACTGTTACGATCAAGCTGGCGGAACGGTGGTAACAGTTCGTAGTCGGCAAAAAGCTGCCCGAAGGCGGCAGCATCCGTCGGTGATATTTCCAGAACGTGAGGAATACCAATAGAGATATCGCCTTCCGGCAGGGTGAAAAGATCATCGTCAGCGGTGCTGTAGCTGTTATCTTCCGCTACGCGAAAGCAAGCCAGTAGCTGGTTTTCGGCGCTATAAACGCCCCAAATCAGACGGCGGGTTAAGTGGCGGACCAGCGGATGCTCAACCAGGAAGAGCTGAAAGTTTTCCGGTGACCAGCGGCGACGCAGGCACATGGCGGATTCCAGCCTTGCTACCTGCTGGGCGGCGACGGTACGCGCATCTTTTTTCAGCAATTTGTAGCGGTTAACAGCATTGTTCGCCTGTAATTCATCATCGCTTTTGTTTGGTTTGGGCAGGTCTTTCAGACGACTGCCGGAAGCGTCACGCACAAACGGTTTTAAGGTTTCATCAAAGCTGACGGTGAACTGGCGTGGGCCGAAATCCAGCAACAACGAACCATTATCATCCAGACCGAGATCCGGTGCTAACCGATCTTCAAGCTCCGCCACCGTGAGTTCGCGGCTCTCGGCAATGTCGGCAATTTTTTCTTTTGCCCGCTCCTGTAATGCTTTGAATTTCAGTTTCTGGGCGATGCCGTTAAGCTGCATCAGGGCGATATCACTACCGATAGCAGCGAGAATATCCAACCCGACGGTGGCGCGTTTATGCTGGGATTCACCAGGCCAGGCGCGAATCAAAGGCGTCAGTTTGCGGGCGGTGTCATCGTTACCGAGAACGCCTAACGCAGTGAACGCCCAACTCTCTTTCGACGGCGCGCCAGCGGTCTGCCAGGCGGTAAACAGATCCCAGGCAAATTCAGCCAGTGAGTCGGTGGTACAGGCATCTTTCACCTGCAATAATCCCGGATACAGTGCCTCTTCCTGAGGGAAGCGGAGCATTTCACCGAGGTGGAGGAGTGCGCTATCAGGCAGTGATTGGGCGTTTGCTTTTAATAACGGGCGCGTCCAGAGCGATGGCTGATAAAAGGTCGGAAGAGTGGGGATTTTTGTCGGGTGATTATCTAAGGCATCGAGCGCAAGTAGAGCGTTCACCGCATCGGTTACTTCCGGCTGGTTATAACGCCGGGCGATTTCTTGCAGCAATGGCTGATGACCGTTTTCGGTAAGCATACGCAAGGCAGCACGGGCGTTGTCCTGTGCTTCACTGGCTTTGCCGAGCGCTGCAGGCAGCAGGCCGGTAATGGCGTGTTCCGGGTATTTCAGCAGCCAGCTACTGGCGTCTTGTCGTAATGTTTTGAGTTTGTTGAAGGCGCGGGCGACGGCAGGAGCCAGTTCCGTTGCGGCAAAATAATTAGCAACCGCAAAACCTTCTTGAGGGTAGCGTGAAAACGAGTGTAGAAAACCACTCATACCTGCCAGTCGCAAATAAAGCATGACTGGTTTTATCGCGGTATGCGGCTCTTTGCTGAGAAATTCCCATAGCTTAATCGCTTTTTGCATAGGTAAAAAGGGAAGTGAGTTGAGATGCCACTCCCCCTGATACGGTGCATGGTGGGCTTTAAACATTTGGATGAGTATAGCGAAGTCCTCACGTTCCCATGCGTCAATTGCCGAGTCAGAAGCGCCGATATATTTATATGTGTCAAAATCCCAGCGGCGATACCCCAGCGAGTAAAGGAAATTTTTAGCACCTTCACTTGGCTTATGCGGTTCCCAGTCCCAATGAGTTTGAAACTCTTTAGCTTCTGTGTCGGTTATTGTGCATATGGATTCGAGGTTGAGCGGTGCTAAATCCAGCACCGGAATCGGCGATTTTTTCTTTTTCGAAAGCCATGGTGGGGAGACTACTATGGCCGGCAGTAGATCGGCGCTGGCATGGTTTGAGGGCTGTGTCAGTTGTTGCTGACATGATTTCAGCACTGCAACTGCGGGTGTCGAAAGCCAGGGAATGACCTGTTCTGCTAGTGTCGGATGCGAGATAAGCATCGTCATTAGCATAATGCGCCAACTATTCTCTTCTTTTTGCACTAGAAGTTCCGCCAGTGCTGCCAGTGCTGCGTGTGGGAACGCAGCGCAGGCTTTCGTCATTCGATCGTGACAGCGTTTAGTATGCCCGGCTACACGTATAAGCAGTGTTAATGCGAACGGATGATTGATATGACGCAACACATCGGCGCAGTAGTCACTTGCGGCATAGGGAGCAAATCGGGGCAGGGCTGTAACACCTTGCTCCTGTAATACGGTGGCTGACCATATCGCACCACAATAGTAATCATCAAAAATGGCATATGGCTCGTGATATTTTTCTAATGAGGCAAGAATGTGCTCATCAGTCGCCACTATTTTTAGCCACTCAAGCGAGGGTAATTTCTTTTGCCCCAGTAGACGCTGGGAAATTTCATGTGCAATTTCTGGTTTTTCGGGTAATAACAAAGCAATTAATGGTTGCCGCCATTCTGGAATATGTGGAATTGCGGCAATAAGTTTTTGTGCACATTTTTGCCAGAGAGACTCTTCCGCCAGTGATAAATGTTTACGTAGGCGTAATTCAAAGCTGGAATATTGCTGCAAGTAATCAGGTGAAATGCCAGACGACAGGAAAACAATATTATTGTTGACATAATCCCATTCAATAGATATTTGTTGAAGATGTATTATTACATCAGTAGCATATTCCAGACCGCCTTCCTGAATAATCTGATCCATAACATCCTCACGCTCTTTATATCTTGTGCATTTCATTTCAAGTGCAGTGAGTACAGCCATTACGGGTGATGGTAGCTGTGTTGTTTTCAGGCCGTCGATCTGACTGATCGCCTGGGCGACGGTGTTTTGCCATTCTAAAGAACAGGCGCTGAAGTCAAATGTGGCTGTTTTATTATCCCGTTGCGACACACTACAGGCTAAGCGACGTAATTGGGTCAATTTGTCTGCTTGCTGAACAGGAACTCCGGGAAAGCGGCGATGACTTAACGTGGTGTGTACAACTTCGGGCGGAAAAACGACAGCAATATCTTTCGCCAGCCACGGTAAAACAGCATCTGTATTTTTGTCAGCCGCACGGGTTTCTGCTACGAAAGAGGGTTGTTCCTGAATAATGGTGGATAAGTCAGCTACCTTGAGAGAGTCCGTTACCGTTTGGGAAGGTTGCAAAGAATTATCCTTCGCTTGCTCCACATACCCCTTCTTCACCTTCTCTGCAATCAGCTTCAGTCCCGCTTTTTCCGCCGCTGCTGCATCCGCAAAACTTTTTACCTGGCTTTGTCCGTTGGTGCCGACTTTACCCCAGTTGATGTGCAGTTCGTTTCCCTGCTGCTCCACCGCCCAGAATTTATGTGATTTTTCGTCCTGATAGATAAAGTGTCTCATTCTGCATCCCTGTAATTTTATCCAGTTGAATGCAGATGCTACCAGTATTTATGCGGGTTAGAGAGAGACAAAATCGCAAGAAAACAAATTTAGGAATTTATAAAGAAAAGGCGCTGTCGATGCAGCGCCTTGAAGGGGGGATTATTTCACCTGATGACCCGGTTTAGCACCGGCATCCGGGCTTAGCAGGAAGATATCTTTCCCGCCAGGACCAGCAGCCATCACCATGCCTTCGGAGATACCGAAGCGCATTTTACGTGGTGCCAGGTTAGCCACCATAATGGTGTGACGACCAATAAGTGCCTGCGGATCCGGGTAAGCAGAACGAATGCCGGAGAAGACATTGCGTTTTTCACCGCCGAGATCCAGCGTCAGGCGCAGCAGTTTGTCAGAACCTTCAACAAACTCTGCGTTTTCAATCAGCGCCACGCGCAGGTCAACTTTAGCGAAGTCGTCAAAGGTGATGGTTTCCTGAATCGGATCATCTGCCAGTGGGCCAGTAACTGGCGCGGTAGTGGCTTTCACTTCTTCTTTAGACGCTTCCACCAGTGCTTCAACCTGCTTCATGTCGATACGGTTATACAGTGCTTTGAACGGATTCACTTTATGGCCCAGCAGCGGTTGCTGGATACCATCCCAGGTCAGTTCCGTATTCAGGAATGCTTCTGCTCGTTCAGTCAGTTTCGGCAGTACCGGCTTCAGGTAAGTCATCAGTACGCGGAACAGGTTAATGCCCATAGAGCAAATCGCCTGCAGGTCAGCATCGCGACCTTCCTGCTTCGCCACCACCCACGGAGCCTGTTCATCGACATAGCGGTTAGCCAGGTCAGCCAGTGCCATGATTTCGCGCACTGCTTTACCAAATTCACGGCTTTCCCACGCTTCGCCAATCTCTTCAGCGGCATCAGTGAAGGTTTTGTACAGTTGCGGGTCAGCCAGTTCGCTTGCCAGCACGCCGTCAAAACGTTTGTTGATAAAGCCCGCGTTACGGGACGCCAGATTAACCACTTTGTTGACGATATCAGCATTCACACGCTGAACGAAATCCTCGAGGTTGAGATCGATATCATCAATGCGCGAAGAGAGTTTCGCAGTGTAGTAGTAACGCAGGCTGTCAGCGTCAAAATGATTCAGCCAGGTGCTGGCTTTAATAAAGGTGCCGCGAGACTTGGACATCTTCGCGCCGTTCACCGTTACATAGCCGTGAACAAACAGGTTGGTCGGCTTGCGGAAGTTGCTACCTTCCAACATGGCAGGCCAGAACAGGCTGTGGAAGTAAACAATATCTTTACCGATGAAGTGGTACAGCTCGGCAGTGGAGTCTTTCTTCCAGTATTCATCGAAGCTTACGCTGTCGCCGCGCTTGTCACACAGATTCTTGAAAGAACCCATGTAGCCAATCGGTGCGTCCAGCCAGACGTAGAAATATTTGCCCGGCGCGTTCGGAATTTCAAAACCGAAATAAGGGGCGTCGCGGGAGATATCCCACTGTTGCAGGCCAGATTCAAACCACTCCTGCATTTTATTTGCCACCTGCTCCTGCAACGCACCGCTGCGGGTCCATGCCTGCAGCATTTCGCTGAAAGAGGGCAGATCAAAGAAGAAGTGTTCAGAATCACGCATTACCGGGGTAGCGCCAGAAACCACCGATTTCGGCTCGATCAGTTCAGTCGGGCTGTAGGTCGCGCCGCAGACTTCGCAGTTATCGCCGTATTGATCCGGGGATTTACATTTCGGGCAGGTGCCTTTTACAAAACGGTCCGGCAGGAACATGCCTTTTTCCGGATCGTACAGCTGAGAGATGGTGCGGTTTTTAATAAAACCGTTTTCTTTCAGGCGAGAGTAGATAAGTTCTGACAACTGGCGGTTCTCTTCGCTGTGCGTCGAGTGATAGTTGTCATAGCTGATGTTAAAGCCTGCGAAATCAGTCTGATGCTCCTGACTCATTTCGCCAATCATCTGCTCCGGAGTGATACCAAGCTGCTGAGCTTTCAACATGATTGGTGTACCGTGGGCATCGTCGGCGCAGATGAAGTTGACCTCGTGGCCGCGCATTCGCTGGTAACGGACCCAGACATCAGCCTGGATGTGCTCCAGCATATGGCCGAGGTGGATTGAGCCGTTAGCGTACGGCAGTGCGCACGTCACCAGAATTTTCTTCGCGACTTGAGTCATAGTAGGCATTACTTCTTAATAGTGAAAAGGGGTTAGATAGTACCAAATGGGAAAATGTTAAGTAAGTACTTCTCTATATTCTTCAGGTAAACTATCAGCTGATGGTTTATCTATACAAAAAAGGAGTCGGGATGAACGAACAATCCCAGGCCAAATCACCAGAAGCCTTGCGCGCAATGGTCGCCGGGACACTGGCCAATTTTCAGCACCCAACCCTGAAGCATAACCTCACCACGCTGAAAGCGTTGCACCATGTCGCCTGGATGGACGACACGTTGCATGTGGAACTGGTTATGCCATTCGTCTGGCATAGCGCGTTCGAAGAGTTAAAAGAGCAATGTAGCGCCGAACTGCTGCGCATCACCGGGGCGAAAGCTATCGACTGGAAACTGTCGCACAATATCGCCACCTTAAAACGCGTGAAGAATCAGCCGGGAATTAACGGCGTGAAGAACATCATTGCGGTCAGCTCCGGTAAAGGCGGCGTGGGTAAATCCTCCACGGCGGTAAACCTGGCGCTGGCACTGGCGGCGGAAGGGGCGAAAGTCGGCATTCTGGACGCCGATATCTACGGCCCATCAATACCCACCATGCTGGGTGCAGAAAATCAGCGTCCAACTTCGCCGGACGGTACCCATATGGCACCGATTATGTCTCATGGCCTGGCAACTAATTCAATTGGTTATCTGGTGACAGACGACAATGCGATGGTGTGGCGTGGCCCAATGGCGAGCAAGGCGTTAATGCAAATGTTGCAGGAAACCTTGTGGCCGGATCTCGACTATCTGGTGCTTGATATGCCGCCAGGTACCGGTGACATTCAATTGACATTGGCACAAAACATTCCAGTAACCGGTGCAGTCGTGGTCACCACCCCGCAGGACATCGCGTTGATCGATGCGAAAAAAGGCATTGTGATGTTCGAGAAAGTCGAAGTTCCGGTGCTCGGTATTGTCGAGAACATGAGTGTGCATATTTGCAGTAACTGTGGTCACCATGAACCGATTTTCGGTACCGGTGGTGCAGAGAAACTGGCCGAGAAATACCACACGCAGCTGCTGGGGCAGATGCCGTTACACATCTCCTTACGTGAGGATCTCGATAAAGGCACGCCAACGGTTATCAGCCGTCCTGAGAGCGAATTTACCGCTATCTACCGCCAGCTGGCTGACCGCGTTGCAGCTCAGCTCTACTGGCAGGGTGAAGTCATTCCAGGCGAGATTTCCTTCCGCGCGGTCTAACGCGTATTAACCATTCTGATTATTCTTCATACACCGCAGAGATGTTACATTGATGCGGTGTATTTGTTTTTGCCGCATTAATGAACACTTATTTAATGCTGCGAATATTCTGCGGACCTTCGTCCGAAACTCTACAAAGTCGATTGATCGTACCGGCGATGCTTCATTATCATCCTTCGTGGCTGTGTAGTGGATGTACAGCTATAGTTTGTTATGCACTCATTCTTTCCAGGCATAACCTTTACTACAGGGATAACGTTCAATGAATAAGTACTGGCTGTCAGGAATTATTTTTCTTGCCTATGGATTGGCTTCTCCCGCGTTCTCTTCAGAAACTGCTACATTAACGATTAATGGTAGGATCAGTCCCCCAACATGCAGTATGGCTATGGTTAATGGTCAACCTCAACAGCATTGTGGTCAGTTAACGTATAATGTTGATACCCGTCATCAGGTTTCTTCGCCAGTTAAAGGTGTAACGACGGAAGTGATTGCTGCAGATAGCGATAGCAAACGTCGAATCGTGTTAAATCGCTACGATTAATTTGCCACCCTGGTTTTAATCGGATTTAGAAAGCTTAAATCATTTACATGAATGATTTAAGCTTTTTTTATTGATATTAATAATACCATTTATAGAAATCCACATTAATTAATAGATTTGATAAATATTTAATGTGCTTAAGTATTTGTTGTGTTTATATTGCAATAGTTAATTTGCTTTAAATCAATAAAACAATGTGTTTACATTGCGGCAACTTTTTTGGTGTGAGAAATTTGTTTCCAAGAGATACAGACTCTTAACAACCAAAAATAGATTTTATTAAGGAGCATATTATGAAACGTTCAATTATTGCTGCCGCTGTTTTTTCTTCTTTTTTTATGAGCGCTGGGGTATTTGCCGCAGACGTTGATACCGGAACATTAACCATTAAAGGGAATATTGCAAAATCTCCGTGTAAATTCGAAGCAGGTGGCGATTCAGTAAGTATTAATATGCCAACTGTACCAACTACGGTCTTTGAAGGTAAAGCTAAATACTCGACCTATGATGGTGCAGTCGGTGTAACCAGCAGCATGTTAAAAATTAGCTGTCCGAAAGAAGTTGCTGGTGTAAAACTCTCGTTGATTACCAACGATAAAATAACCGGAAACGATAAGGCGATAGCCAGTAGCAACAATACCGTGGGTTATTATCTCTATTTAGGTGATAACAGCGATGTCCTGGATGTTTCTGCACCTTTCAACATCGAGAGTTATAAAACAGCGGACGGTCAATATGCCATTCCGTTTAAAGCAAAATACCTGAAACTGACAGATAACTCAGTGAATTCAGGTGATGTGTTATCTTCCCTGATTATGCGTGTGGCGCAGGATTAATAAATAAAATTGCAAGATTCTTCAGGTAATTAACATGGCCGCTATCTCCATGGCGGCCTTTTAATTTAAGAGGCATTAAGATGAAAGGATTATTAGCTTTACTCATTTCTTCTATGGTCCTTCCTGCACATGCCGGTATTGTTATCTACGGGACGCGTATTATTTACCCGGCAGAGCACAAAGAAGTGATGGTGCAGTTGATGAACCAGGGAAACCGTTCTTCGCTGATGCAGGCGTGGATTGATGATGGCGATACGTCATTACCACCAGAAAAAATTCAGGTTCCTTTCATGTTAACGCCACCAGTGGCAAAAATAGGGGCAAATTCCGGGCAGCAAGTAAAAATTAAAATTATGCCGAATAAACTACCCACTAATAAAGAGAGTATTTTTTATCTGAATGTTCTGGATATTCCACCAAATAGTCCAGAACAAGAAGGTAAGAATGCACTGAAGTTTGCGATGCAAAACAGAATTAAGTTGTTTTACCGGCCAGCGGGTATTGCTCCGGTAAATAAAGTGACCTTTAAAAAGTTACTGGTAAATCGCAGTGGCAATGGATTGGTGATAAAAAATGACTCAGCTAATTGGGTGACGATTTCGGATGTCAAAGCTAATAATGTCAAAGTCAATTATGAAACTATTATGATTGCCCCCTTAGAAAGTCAGAGTGTTAATGTCAAAAGTAATAATGCAAATAACTGGCATCTGACCATTATCGATGACCATGGCAATTATATTAGTGACAAAATTTAATTGCAGGAGCTGCCTATGTTGAGAATGACCCCACTTGCATCAGCAATCGTAGCGTTATTGCTCGGCATTGAAGCTTATGCAGCTGAAGAAACCTTTGATACCCATTTCATGATAGGTGGAATGAAAGACCAGCAGGTTGCAAATATTCGTCTTGATGATAATCAACCCTTGCCGGGGCAGTATGACATCGATATTTATGTCAATAAGCAATGGCGCGGGAAATATGAGATTATTGTTAAAGACAACCCGCAAGAAACATGTTTATCAAGGGAAATTATCAAGCGGTTAGGCATTAATACCGATAACTTTGCCAGCGGTAAGCAATGTTTAACATTTGAGCAACTTGTTCAGGGTGGGAGCTATACCTGGGATATCGGAGTTTTTCGTCTCGATTTCAGTGTCCCGCAGGCGTGGGTGGAAGAACTGGAAAGTGGCTATGTTCCACCGGAAAACTGGGAGCGGGGTATTAATGCGTTTTATACCTCTTATTATGTGAGTCAGTATTACAGCGACTATAAAGCGTCGGGTAATAGCAAGAGTACATATGTACGTTTTAACAGCGGGTTAAACTTACTGGGGTGGCAACTGCATTCTGATGCCAGTTTCAGTAAAACAAATAGCAATCCAGGGGTGTGGAAAAGCAATACCCTGTATCTGGAACGTGGATTTGCCCAACTTCTCGGCACGCTTCGCGTGGGTGATATGTACACATCAAGCGATATTTTTGATTCTGTTCGCTTCAGCGGTGTGCGGTTGTTTCGTGATATGCAGATGTTGCCTAACTCGAAACAAAATTTTACTCCACGGGTGCAGGGGATTGCTCAGAGTAACGCGCTGGTAACTATTGAACAGAATGGTTTTGTGGTTTATCAGAAAGAGGTTCCTCCTGGCCCGTTTGCGATTACAGATTTGCAGTTGGCCGGTGGTGGAGCAGATCTTGATGTCAGCGTGAAAGAGGCGGACGGTTCGGTAACCACCTATCTGGTGCCTTATGCAGCAGTGCCGAATATGCTGCAACCCGGCGTGTCGAAATATGATTTTGCGGCAGGTCGTAGCCATATTGAAGGGGCGAGCAAACAAAGTGATTTTGTTCAGGCGGGTTATCAGTATGGTTTTAATAACTTATTGACGCTGTATGGCGGATCGATGGTCGCGAATAATTATTACGCGTTCACTTTGGGGACTGGCTGGAATACAAGCATTGGTGCCATTTCCGTCGATGCCACGAAGTCGCATAGTATACAAGACAACGGCGATGTGTTTGACGGGCAAAGTTATCAAATTGCCTACAACAAATTTGTGAGCCAAACGTCGACACGTTTTGGTCTGGCGGCCTGGCGTTATTCGTCGCGTGATTATCGGACATTTAATGATCACGTATGGGCAAACAATAAAGATAATTATCGCCGTGATGAAAACGATATCTATGACATTGCCGATTATTACCAGAACGATTTTGGCCGTAAAAATAGCTTTTCTGCCAATATGAGCCAGTCATTGCCAGAAGGCTGGGGTTCTGTGTCCTTAAGTACGTTATGGCGAGATTACTGGGGGCGTAGCGGCAGCAGCAAGGATTATCAGTTGAGTTATTCCAACAACCTGCGAAGGATAAGCTATACCCTCGCGGCAAGCCATGCTTATGACGAGAATCATCATGAAGAGAAACGTTTTAATATTTTTATATCGATTCCCTTTGATTGGGGTGATGACGTTACGACGCCTCGTCGGCAAATATATATGTCTAACTCAACGACGTTTGATGATCAGGGGGTTGCCTCAAATAATACGGGATTATCAGGAACCGTTGGAAGCCGGGATCAGTTTAACTATGGGGTCAACCTGAGTTATCAGCATCAGGGAAATGAAACGACAGCTGGAGCGAATTTAACCTGGAACGCGCCGGTGGCAACGGTGAATGGCAGTTATAGTCAGTCGAGTACTTATCGACAGGCTGGAGCCAGTGTTTCAGGGGGCATTGTCGCCTGGTCGGGTGGCGTTAATCTGGCGAACCGTCTTTCCGAAACGTTTGCTGTAATGAATGCGCCAGGAATTAAAGATGCTTATGTCAATGGGCAAAAATATCGCACAACAAACCGTAATGGAGTGGTGGTATACGACGGAATGACACCTTATCGGGAAAATCACCTGATGCTGGATGTGTCGCAAAGCGATAGCGAAGCAGAATTACGTGGCAACCGGAAAATTGCCGCCCCTTTTCGCGGCGCGGTTGTACTGGTTAATTTTGATACCGATCAGCGCAAGCCCTGGTTTATAAAAGCGTTAAGAACGGATGGGCAACCATTAACGTTTGGTTATGAAGTCAATGATATCCATGGTCATAATATTGGTGTTGTCGGCCAGGGAAGCCAGTTATTTATTCGCACCAATGAAGTACCGCCATCGGTTAATGTGGCAATTGATAAGCAACAAGGGCTTTCATGCGCAATCACCTTCGGTAAAGAGATTGATGAAAGTAGAAATTATATTTGCCAGTAATAGTCAGGTGGTTCTATGGAAATTCGCATAATGCTATTTATAGTAATGATGATGGTTATGCCTGTGAGCTATGCGACATGTTATAGTGAGTTATCTGTTCAGCACAATTTGGTTGTTCAGGGGGATTTTGCACTTACTCAAACACAAATGGCGACATATGAGCATAATTTTAATGATTCGTCATGCGTGAGTACAAATACTATCACACCTATGAGCCCGTCGGATATTATTGTTGGACTTTATAACGATACCATTAAATTAAATTTACATTTTGAATGGACCAATAAAAACAACATTACGTTGTCAAATAATCAGACCAGTTTCACCAGTGGTTATTCGGTAACGGTGACACCTGCGGCCAGTAATGCAAAAGTGAATGTTTCTGCGGGGGGCGGCGGTTCAGTGATGATTAATGGTGTTGCAACATTATCCAGTGCTTCATCATCGACACGCGGGAGTGCCGCAGTACAATTTCTACTGTGTTTATTAGGTGGCAAGTCATGGGATGCATGTGTAAATAGCTACAGAAATGCATTGGCACAAAATGCAGGTGTCTATTCCTTTAATTTGGCATTGTCATACAACCCGATAACCACAACCTGCAAACCGGACGATTTATTAATTAATTTAGAGAGTATTCCCGTTTCACAATTACCAGCCACAGGTAACAAAGCAACAATAAATAGTAAAAAAGGGGATATTATTCTGCGTTGTAAAAATTTATTAGGTCAACAAAATCAAACATCACGAAAAATGCAGGTGTATTTATCAAGTTCTGATTTGTTAGCCGGCAGTAACACGATCCTGAAAGGTGCAGAAGATAATGGAGTCGGATTTATGCTTGAAAGCAATAGTTCGCCAGTCACATTTTTAAATATCACTGATAACAGCAAAGGGTACACAAATTTAAAAGAAATTGCGGCGAAGTCAAAAATTACAGATACAACGGTCTCAATTCCAGTAACTGCCAGTTACTATGTTTATGATAAAAATAAAGTAAAATCTGGTGCACTACAGGCAACCGCATTAATCAACGTGAAATACGACTAATAACAAGCAAGACGAGCAAGTGGCTAATAATAAAAAATAACAAGGTGTCTGCATTTCCCCCTCATGATGAGGGGGCTTTTTTTAGCGATGATAAAAAATCTCACCGTCGTAGGCTTTAATGATTTTACCGTCGGTGTCGCTGATCAACACGTACGCGCCACCCATATAGGTCCAGTGCGTCCCGGCATCAGGCGCGGGCAGGTTACGTAACTGCCACTGCTTAATGTTGTACTCATCGGTACGGTACATTTCTGGTACGGTGTCACCTGGTTTGAAATGCTTAAAGTCAGCAATGAAACTGCTTAACTCATACTTAGAAATTCCCGAGGT
>ERZ824978.2257-NODE-2257-length-17428-cov-8.872964_pt1 | contig 17428 bp, 17 predicted proteins | sample MGYA00519860_ERZ824978 | MGnify/ENA primary metagenome ERZ824978 (study PRJEB31778, sample SAMEA3449184) | human gut metagenome | biome: human gut; feature: human-associated habitat; material: faeces | place: United Kingdom | collected 2010/2012 ... | reverse complement strand
GCTTCAGGTTCAGCATCACCGCCACCGTCAGCAGCACCAGCACCGCGCCGTAGGGCAGCAGCTCCTTCGCCCCGGCATACACCGCCGAGGTGTTCAGGCCCAGCGCCCCGCCGGTAAAGCTCAGGTTCGTGATCACATTCTTGATGATCTCGCCGCAGGCCAGCGTCACGATGGCCAGATAGTCGCCCCGCAGCCGCAGGGCCGGCAGTCCCACCAGCAGCCCGAACACCGCCGCCGTCAGACCGCCTGCCAGCATACTTACCGGCAGCCGCACCGCCAGCGGCAGCGCCGTTTCCGCCAGTGCCAGCGCCACCAGACACCCGGAGAACAGCCCCACGGACATGAACCCCGCGTGACCCAGGCTCAGCTCACCCAGCAGCCCCACCACTAAGTTCAGCGACACGGCCATCACGATATAGACCGCCGTGGGGATCAGCATATTCGTCACCTGCCGGGTCAGATGCCCGGTATACAGCAGCGCCGCCATCACCGCCAGCAGCGCGGCCACCGCCGCCACCGTCATCAGATCGGAGCGCTGTCTTTTTTTCTGCGTCAGCTGCATTTCCTTCACCTCACACCTTCTCCTGTATGGGCTTTCCCAGCAGTCCCGTGGGCTTCACCACCAGCACCGCCACCAGTACGGCGAACACGATGGCGTCCGCCCACAGCGTGGAGATATACGTCTTGGACGCCTGCTCGATGAGCCCCAGCAAAATACCGCCCAGCATCGCGCCGGGGATCGACCCGATACCGCCGAACACCGCCGCCGTAAACGCCTTGATGCCGGGCATCGCGCCGGTGGTAGGCTTGATATACACATAGGTCATGCCGTAGAACATACTGGCGAACGCCGCCAGCGCCGAGCCGATGGCAAACGTCAGCGTGATGGTCCGATCCACGCTGATGCCCATCAGTGTGGCCGCGTCCTTGTCCTCAGACACCGCCCGCATGGCCTTGCCCAGCTTCGTCCGGTCGATGAACAGCGTCAGCGCCACCATCAGCACCGCCGTCACGCCCAGCGTCAGCACCGTAATGCCATCCACCTGCACGCCGCCCACGGTGAAGCTGCCCAGCTTCACCAGCGTGGGATAGGCCATCTGCTGCGACCCGAAGAGCAGCAGCGCCGCGTTCTGCAAAAGGTAGCTGACGCCGATGGCGGTGATGAGCACGCTCAGGGGGGCTGCCTGCCGCAGCGGCTTGTAGGCGCAGAACTCGATGACCACGCCCAGCACCGCGCACACCGCGATGCTGACGATCACCGTCACCCACGGAGACAGCCCCAGCTGCGCCACCGCCACAATGCCGCTGTATGCGCCCACCATGATCACGTCACCGTGGGCGAAGTTCAGCATTTTGGCGATACCGTAGACCATCGTGTAGCCCAGCGCGATCAGCGCGTAGATGCTTCCCAGGCTCAGACCGCTTATCAAGGTTTGTATCAAATTCGTCATAGTCGTCATTCCTTTGCGTCATCTGCGTTGCGCCTGTCCCGCCCTCCCGGCGCGAAGCCGGGAGGGCGGTCGGCTATGTGAGGAAGGTAGAATGAAAGCTGGTTTACGCTGCGTTCTGGCCGAACAGCGTGCCCACACCGTCCTTGTAGAGGATGGCGCTGGCGGCCTTGTTGGTGTTGCCGTCTGCGGTCCAGGTCATCGTACCGGTCACGCCCTCCACGGTCAGGGAGGTCATCACTGCGGCCAGGTCAGCGCCGGAGACGCTGCCGCCGGCGGCCTCCACAGCGGCCTTCACCACGTACACGGCGTCATAGGCGTCCGCTGCGAACTGGTCGGGGGTGGCGCTGTACTTCGCCTCGTAGGCTTTTACAAAGGCCTGCACGTTGGCGGCAGTGGAGTCAGCGGCAAAGGGGGTCATCATCAGCACGTTGTCCGCGATGGTCACGTCCTGGCTCACCTTGCCCAGGATGCCGTCCAGGCCATCCGCACCGAAGAAGTACACATCCTCCGCGAACTTGCCCTTGGCCTGGGTCAGGAACGTGGAAGCCTCCTCGGCATAGATGGGGATGAACACCACCTTCACGCCGGCGTTGACCAGCGCGTTCACCTGGGTGGAAAAGTCGGTGTTGGTGGCGGTGGTAAAGGTCTGGGTCTCCTTGATGGTCACGCCGGTCTTGGCACACTCGGCCACAAAGGCGTTATACAGGCCGGCGGAGTAGTCGTTGTCGCTCTGATAGAACACACCCACCTCTGTGGCCAGCTGGTTGTCGTTCAGATAGTCCGCCGCGGCCGTGCCCTGATAGGAGTCGTAGAAGCACACACGGAAGGCCTTGTCGTTGCCGTCGATGCACTTGTCGGCAGAGCCGGTGGTCTCCATGATGAACACATCGTCCGCCTTGGCCGCCGTCACCACGGAGGCCGTCTCACCGGACAGCACGCCGCCCAGGAATACGTTCATGCCCCAGTCCATCAGCTTGCCGTAGGCCGCCACAGCGCTCTCGGGATCGCCCTGGGAGTCCTGGAAGCTCAGCTCCAGCTGCTTGCCGCTCACGCCGCCTGCGGCGTTGATCTCATCCACGGCCAGCTGCGCACCGTGCTGCACGGACAGTCCATAGTTGGCATAGCCTCCGGTCAGCGGGCCTACGCCGCCCAGCTTAATGGTCTCCACACCGCTGTCCCCGCCGTTATTGCCGGCGTCGCCGCTGTCGTTCTTGCTGCCGCAGGCCATCAGGCTCAACGCCATCACACAGGCCATCAACATGGCAAATACTCTCTTTTTCATGATTTCGTTCTCCTTTGCATTTTTTGAGAAAATATTGTCCTTCGGCCCTGCCGGAGGCATACAAAAAAGCGGCCCCGCCAACTGGCGGAGCCGCTTTGCTGTATCATGTATCAGCGTGTCATGCGGTCATCCGTGCCAATGGCGTATGCGTAAAGCCGGCCAGTACGACGACCAGCAGCAGAGCGCAAATAATAATGGACGCCATAATCATGGCGCCCAGCACGGACAGAATGACAGTATGAGAAGCGGCACAGGCGCAGCAGGAAGCAGCGCCGGCGCAGGCGGCGGTCATCATGGTATTCATCTTGCGGTTCATGGTGCGGGTCATGGCGGCCGCCTCCCTTCGCTTCAAATGTGATGGGCACATTGTAGCAAAGTCGATTTCCAAAGTCAACCGCCTTTTTGCCAAAAAACTCATCATTTCACACAATTTGCCACTATATACATTATGCACATTGCACAAACACAGTGTCCCCCTCCCCACCAAAAAAGCCTGTGACCTCCCGGTCACAGGCTTTTTCATATTTCTCTTATCCGAAGAATCCGCCCATATCCGGCGGCAGATCGTCGGTCTCCGTCGGTCCGCCATCGTCCCGGTCGTTGCCCACGTCGTCCTCCTCCGGCGCGCCCGGCATATTGGCGTTGTTGTTCTGGTCGTCGCCAAAGAACCCGCCGTAGCCCACCATCATGAAGGCGTCCTCCACCACGATGTCCTCATGGCCCTCGATCAGCTCGCGCTGGTAGTTCAGCAGCGAACCGACCACGGTGGTCACATTGCCGTCCTCATCCGTCATGTTGGCGGTATAGGTGGGCGACGTATGCATGGTGCAGATGGTGGTAGGCGCGTTGTCCGTGGCGCACAGCGCCGTATAGACCCGGCTGCCCCGCACGTCCAGAGCGCAGTTCTCCGACGCCAGCATACCGCTGTCGGCGCAGACCGACACCGATGTCAGTCCGGAGCAGGAGAAGAAGTCCTTGTCCGGCAGATCCTCGTGGATGGCGCTCATCACCTTGCGGAAGATAGCGGAGCAGGGGTTGCCGCTGGCCACGATCTGCTGGTTGTGCTGATAGCCCGCCCACACAGCGCAGGTGTAGTAGGGCGTATAGCCCACGAAATAGCGTTCCTTGTTGCTGTTGGTCGAACCGGTCTTGCCGGCGATGTGCATTCCGCTGAACTGGGCCTCGTTGCCCGTGCCGACCCGCGCCACCTCCTGCAGCAGCTTATTCATGATCGCCGCCGTGGTGTTCTTGATGGCCACATTGGACTGGGCCTCGTTCTCCAGTATCACGTTGCCGTTGGCGTCCTCCACCCGGATGAACGTCCGGGGCTTGGTGTAGATGCCCTCGTTGACGAAGGTGGCGAAGGCCGCCGCCATCTCCTCCGTGGTCACGCCCTTCTCAAAGCCGCCCAGCGCCATGTTGCCCACCTGCTGGGAGTCGGTAAACGTCAGGTTCTCAAATCCCAGCTTATCCACCAGGAAGTCGTAGGAGCGCCCCACGCCGTAGGCCAGGTTCGTCCGCACCGCGCAGGTGTTCAGGGACTGTGCCAGCGCCGTGTGCAGCGCCGTCAATCCGCGATAGCGCCAGTCGAAGTTCCGCGGCCACACGTCGCCGTTGAGCAGCATGGGATAGTCGTCGATAACGCTTGCGCCGTTGAGCGTACCGTCATCCAGCGCCGGGGCGTAGGTGGACAGGGGCTTGATGGCAGAACCGCACTGCCGTGCGTTCACCGCCCAGTTCCAGCCCCGGTCGGCCCGCTTCTCGCCGGCGCCGCCGATCATGGCCACCACGTAGCCGTTGGTGGGATCGACGATCGTCAGCGCGATCTGCAGCTGATCCGTGCTCTTATTTCCCTCGCTGTCGGTGTAGCTGGCGGTGTAGGGGATGTTGTCCAGATCATAGCACACGTCCTCCGCGATCTTTTGGAACTTGGGGTTCTGTGTGGTGTAGATCTTATAGCCCTTGCCGTAGACCATATTGATGGCCTGTTCGTATGCCGACACGGTCTTACCGGTGTCACTGTTCACCTTATCCGTCAGGCCCAGCTTCTCCACCAGCGCCTCCGCCACGTCGTCGATCAAGGCGTCGGTGAACCAGGAGTTCTCCGCCGGGAGCAGATTCTCCTCTTCCTCGTCGGCAGCGGTGTCGGTGTCCGTCTCGTCCGTGGTATCCTCCGTGGGGCTCAGCTTGTCCGGGTCGCTGCCCACGTACTTGCCGGTGATGGTGTAGCCGTCGGAGAACACCACATCCTCGTTTTTGGCCGCCTCATAGGTGGCCTCGTCGATCTTGCCCTGCTCCAGCATGGCCTCCAGCACCAGCAGCTGCCGCTCCCGGTTGTTCTCCCGCGTCCAGTCGTTGCGGATGGGGTCAAACCGGGACGGGTTGTTGGTGATGGCCACCAGGCTGGCGCTCTCCGCCAGCGTCAGCTCGCTCACGTCCTTGTTGAAGTACTTCTTGGATGCCGTCACCACGCCGTAGCAGCGGTTTCCGAAGAACACCTCGTTCAGGTACGCCTCCAGGATCTCGTCCTTCTCGTACCGCTTCTCCAGCTCCAGCGCCTGGTAGATCTCCGTCACCTTGCGCTTCACCGTCACCTGGTTGTTGCCGGTGACGTTCTTGATGAGCTGCTGGGTGATGGTCGAGCCGCCCTGCACGCTGCTTCCCGTCAGGGTGCGGAAAATAGCCCGGGTCGTGCCCTTCCAGTCCACGCCGTGATGGGACTCAAAGCGCTTGTCCTCAATGGCGATGACCGCCTCCTGCAAGTGCTTGGGGATGTTGTCCAGATCGGTCCAGATGCGGTCCTCCGCGTTCATGAACAGCGTCTGATACATGACCCACTCCTGGGTATCCGGGTCCTGATAGTACAGCTCCGTGGAGACGCTGGCCTCAAACTCGTCCAGATACACCTCCACCTTTCCCCGCAGGGCACTGTTGACGTATGCCATAAAGATCCCGGCAAAGATGGCCATGGTCAGCACGCCCACCAGCACGATCGTGCCGATGATCCGGCCCGCCTTCCGCCAGCCGCTGCGCTGCCTAGGGGTCATGTGCTCCACCCTCTCCTCTGCTTCGTGCTGGAGGCGGCGTGCGCCCTCCCTTGCATCCTGCTGTATGTGCCGGGCGCTCTGCTTCAGTCGTCCCATAAAGTCCGGGGACGAACGTCTGCGCTTGTTTTCACTCAAGACAGGGCACCTTCCTTTCTTTTTCAGTGTATAACCTGTAACAGGCGTGATAACTTTTCGTGAGCATCACATAAACTCCCACTATAAAGAGTATTTTACCACACCTGTCAAATCCAAAAAAGAGCTATTTTTGTCAAAAAGCGCCTTTGCCCCCTATACATTTCGGTAATTATTCCCTATTTTGCCCCGTTTTAGTAATGAGAACGGAAGAAAACGCCAACTCCTGCCACTTGCTTTTTTCTCCGTCATCGGGTACAATACAGATAACATCATCAAGGAGGTCATCCCCATGAGCGAGGATTTCGGTCCTAATTTCATCACCCTGACCGACGAGGACGGCAACGACATCGAGCTGGAATACGTGGATGCCATCGAGGTGGACGGCCAGACCTATATGGCCTTCTTCCCCACCGTGGACGACGAAGGTGACGAGGCCGCCGCCGAGGACTTCGGCCTGGTCATTCTCAAGTCCGTCATGGAAAACGGCGAGGAACTTCTCAGCACCCTGGACAGCGACGAGGAGCTGGATAAGGTCTATGACCTGTTCATGGAGCAGCTCATGGCCGATGAGGACGAGGAAAACTGACAGCATTTCCCACCCCCTTGCGACAGCTTTTTCCCCTCCCAAGGGATATACTATGATCTGAGGCCACCTCTGCACGAAGTTGCCCGTCATTCCGAGCCAGTCCGCAGACTGGCGTGGCAACCCGTCCTCTTTTGTCTCCGACGGCCTCTTTTCTGTCCCTGCTTCTCTTTTCTCTGCCGCTTATGCTCTGAAATATAAGCGCACCAGCTTCTACCGTGGCAGAAACCAGCGGCAGCGGCGCAGACGCAAAGACAGTCCTTTTATCCGCACGACAAAGCTAAACCCCCGCGACCGTGCGGTACAAAGCCACAATGAATACCGTGCATAGCGCGCAGGAAGTCTTGAAACCTTTGGTTTCAAGCAGACCTTTTGGTCACTTTTGGGGCTGTGGCCAAAAGTGACCCGCGCCGGGGCGAGGAACGACCCTCTTTCGCCAAGGAGAGAAGGTAACCCGTCGGGGACACATAAAAAAAGGACGGCTTTCCACGCCAGTGTGAGCACTGGCTCGAAAGGACACCGCGGCACGGTGTTGGGGCGGTCATTCACCTTTGGCGATCTTTTCCTCCGTTTCACGGCGGATGGCGGCGCGCAGCGCGGTGAGATAGGGGGAGAAGGCCACGTTCTCGTCAGCGTAGGTCAGGTTCAGGTCATATTCCCGGGGCAGCCAGGTGGAGAGGGCGGCTTCATTATGCTGGATCACCGCCTCCAGCTTGTCCAGGGCCTTATAGAGCTTGGCCTCCTCTGTCTCCAAAGCGTCCATCTCGTCGTACAGGGCGGACAGCTCCGTGTTATAGGGGGCGGGCAGGGTGCTGACCCACTGGGACAGGAGGGCGTCCTCCCGGGCGGTGTCATCCCTGGTCTTGAGGAAGCTGGGGATGTCGCCGGAGAAGCATTCGCCCAGGTCGTGGACGAGGCACATCCGCATGACCTTATCCATGTTCAAATGGGGAAATTCGCTGCGGAGGAAGAAGGCCATCAGCGTCAGACGCCAGCTGTGTTCGGCGACGCTTTCTTTGCGGCCGCCGGAGGTGTCACAGTGGCGGGTGGTGTCCTTCAGTTTTTCCGCGGTGTGGAGCAGGGTCAGCAGTTCCTGGGGCGTCATGGCGTATACCTCCTGATCATTACAATTACATATTGTGCGATTTCGGTGGGAATGGAAGCTGTCGGCTTATTTTGCCTTTGCCAAATGGGAGGTTATCGGCCTAACATCAGAACGCCCGCACAATCGGATATTTGCGTGAATGAAAGACCCGGCAGATCTTTTCTCAGCTCTTCAGCAACAAAATAGATTTCATCGTCGTCCCATGCGTCCCCCGCAGCCAGCCTGCACCGCTCCAAATCTTTTCGTGTTTCAAAGGCGACATCACCGATAATAATTTTCCCATTTTCTTTCAGATGGTCACGCAATTCAGAAAGAAATACGCGCTTTTGCGTATCTGTCAGGTGATGCAGAGAGTATGTTGCCACGATATAATCATAGCGCCGGTCTCGCAGCGGCTCGACCAGCCCCTTTGAAAAATCCCCCTGGTACAAATGTGCGTACGGCATTTTTTCAGACGCCAGTGCAATCATCCTTGTCGAGAAGTCCTGACCATAAATGGAGCAGCCCTGCTCGTATAGTTTCGTTGTTAATGTGCCTGTTCCGAATCCTATGTCCAATACAACAGCATTTGCGGTTTCCATAATCGTCTTGAAAATAAACCCAAGCACTTTCTTATAGCCAGCAAATGGATATGTGCTTTCCTCATCGGAAATACCGACGGCCTTGTCGTAGCCATCTGCCCAAAGGTCAAACTCCTTGCCGTTCAGCATACTTGCCTCCATCAAATTCAAATCTGTTGAATTGTTTCCAGATGCGCTCAAGCGGTATTTTCTATAGTATAGCACAGGAAAAAGGCAGGGTCAACGCTTGCGCCGGGGACGGCAGTGTAGTACAATGGCGGTGAGCCGTCCTTTCGGCGGCAAAAGGAGGACAGAGCATGGGTGTTTTGTACGCTTTGGAGAGTATCCGCACGCCGGTGCTGGACAAGATCATGCTGATCATCAGCGAGCTGGGCGGAGAAGCGCCGTTTCTCATCATCGCCATCGCGGTGTTCTGGTGCATCGACAAGCGGAAGGGCTACTACCTGATGACGGTGGGGTTCTTCGGCATGATCCTCAATCAATTCCTGAAAATATTGTGCTGCGTGCCGCGGCCCTGGGTGAAAGACCCGGACTTTACCATCGTCGAGCCGGCCCGGGCTGGGGCGACGGGGTATTCCTTCCCCAGCGGCCACACACAGAACGCGGTGGCGCTGTACGGCGGCATCGCCCGGTGTACGGGCAGCAGGCTGCTGCGGGTGGTGTGCATCGTGCTGGCGGTGCTGATCGCCTTCAGCCGGATGTATCTGGGCGTACACACGCCGCTGGACGTGGGTGTGTCCTTTGTGGTGGCCACGGTGCTGGTGCTGGCGCTGTACCCGCTGATGGAGGAGGTCAAGCGCCGCCCGGCGGTGCAGACCTATGTGATCGCGGGGATGGTGGTGTGCAGCGGCGCGTTTTTGGCGTATCTGTACCTGCGGGGAGACACCGGCGCGACGGCGGAGGACACCGCCAACTATGTGAACGCGGTGGAAAACGGCTGGAAGTTTGTGGGGGTGTCACTGGCGCTGCTGGCGGTGAACATCGTGGATCGGAAGACCCTGCGGTTTGAGACACGGGCGGTCTGGTGGGCGCAGCTCATCAAGCTGGTGGTGGGCTTCGGGCTGCTGATGGCCATCCGCTCCGGGCTGAAAGCGCCGCTGATCGCGCTGCTGGGCGGCAATGCGGCGGTGGCCGGCGGGGTGCGCTATCTGCTGGTGGTGCTGTTCGCCGGGTGCGTGTGGCCGCTGACGTTCTGGTGGTTTGGGCGGCTGGGCCGGAGATAAAGTACTATAACATAAAGCATCCCCCGGCCGGGGGATGCTTTATGTTATGGGGGATGGGCTTATTTCAGGCGCTTGTCGCACTTCTTGGACAGCCATGTGCCCAGGGACTGGAACAGCTGGACCAGCAGGATCAGGATGACCACCGCCACCAGCATGACCAGGTACTTGTAGCGGTAGTAGCCGTAGTCGATGGCGATCTTGCCCAGGCCGCCGCCGCCGATGATGCCGCTCATGGCGGAGTAGCCCAGGATGGTGGTCAGGGCGATGGTGACGTTCTGAATGAGGGACGGGACGCTCTCGGGGATCATGACCTTGCAGATGATCTGCATGGGGGTGGCGCCCATGCTTTGGGCGGCCTCGATGATGTTGCCGTCCACCTCGCGGAGGCTGCTCTCCACCAGACGCGCCACAAAGGGGAACGCCGCCGCCACCAGCGGAACGATGGTAGCCGTGGTGCCAACCGCCGTGCCGATCAGCAGACGGGACAGGGGAAACACCATGATCATCAAAATCAGGAAGGGGATGGAGCGCAGCAGGTTGATGATAACGTTGATGACCTGCATCAGCCAGCGGGGGAGGGGCAGCACGCCGTTTTTCTCCCCGGCCACCAGCAGCACGCCCAGCGGCAGACCCAGCACCAGCGACAGGGCGGTGCTGACCACGGTGACGTAGAACGTCTCCCAGATCGCCACGGGCAGGGAGGGCAGCACGCTCATCAGATCCTGTATGGACTGGGCGGAGAATATGTTACTGTACATGGCTGTCCACCTCCTCTACCTGCACGTTGGCCACATTGTGAATGAAGGCCACGGCCTTGTCGAACTGTGCGCTGGGGATACCCAGCATCATGCTGCCGTACACCGTCTCGGACAGCTTCTGGGTGCTGGCGGAGATGACGTTGCAGAAGATGTTCTCCTCCGCCGCCAGCCGCGCGATCAGGGGAATGCTGGTGGTCTTGCTGTCCTTGAACACCAGCCGCACCAGCTTCTCGTCCTGGGGGTTGTACACCTGCGCGTCCGCGCCGCCGGGGAATACCAGCCGCCGTCCGGCCTCGGACTTGGGCGCGGCGAACACGGTGCCCACCATACCGGCCTCAGCCACGCAGCCCTCGTCCAGAATGGCCACGTGGGAGCAGACCTCCTTCACCACGCTCATCTGATGGGTGATGATGACCACGGTGATGTTCAGCTTCCGGTTGATGTCCCGTATCAGTTCCAGTATCTGCCGGGTGGTCTTGGGGTCAAGGGCGCTGGTGGCCTCGTCGCACAGCAGCACCTTGGGATCGGTGGCCAGTGCGCGGGCGATAGCCACGCGCTGCTGCTGCCCGCCGGACAGCTGGGCGGGATAGGCCTCGGCCTTGTCCGGCAGACCCACCAGCTCCAGCAGCTCCCGGGCGCGCTTCTCCGCGTCGGCCTTTTTCACACCGGCCAGCTCCATGGGGAAGCACACGTTCCGCAGGCACGTCCGCTGCATCAGCAGGTTGAAGTGCTGAAAGATCATGGTGATGTTCCGCCGCGCCGCCCGCAGCTGGGCGGGGGTCATGGTGTCCAGCCGCTGGCCGTCCACGATGATCTCGCCTTTTGTGGGGCGCTCCAGCAGGTTGATGCAGCGCACCAGCGTGCTCTTGCCCGCGCCGGACATACCGATAATGCCGTAGATGTCTCCATCCTCAATGGTCAGGGACACATCCTTCAATGCGTCCACGCCTCCGTTGGCACCGGAGTCGTATGTCTTGCTTACGTGTTTCAGTTCTATCACGACGGCGTTCCTCGTTTCTGTTTAATTCGCGCTGTTTCCTTTCTGCATCCCCCGCGCCCTGGCGGGAGCTCCGGAAAAGAAACCGGGCGTTTCGCATTGTCCTGTTTCCGCGGCGTTCCCCGCCCTGTGCAGGGCGGGGAACACGCGAGGGGGTGAGGAGGGTAAAATCCTGTTGTTTTATGTTACTGGGCGGAGGTGCTCAGCGCGTCCAGCGTGGTCTGCTTGCCGCCGTACAGACCCATGGGCTCCACGTGGATGGCGGCGACGGAGGCGATGTGGGTGCCGTTCTGGGCATTGAAGTCCTCCAGATAGGGCAGGTGCTGGAAGTAGTTGGCAGTCACGGTGCCGTCATCCACCACGGTGTTGGGTACCACATAGTCGGTGAACTCCTTGATATCCAGCGTGATGTCCTTGGCGGCCAGGATCTCCTTGGCCACCTTCAGGATCTCGGCGTGGGGCGTGGGGGAAGCGGCCACGGTGATGGTCTCGCCCTTCAGAGCGTCGTAGTCCACGGAAGCGTCATAGCCGTCGGTGTGGTTCTCCGTGACGGAGACAACGGAGCCGGCATACTTCTCGGTGATGAAGTCAGCCACCTGCTTGCTCTCCAGAGCGGCCTTCAGAGCCAGCGCCTTGGGAGAAGTCTCGTTGCCCTCCTTCACGGTCAGGATGTTGGCGTAAGCGGAGGCGCTGCCCTCGATCAGCAGGGAGTCATTCACGGGGTTCAGACCGGCGCTGATGGCGTAGTTGCTGTTGATGACGGCGTAGTCCACATCCTGCAGCTGGTTGGGCAGCTGAGCGGCCTCGGCCTCGACGATCTCAACGTTGTAGGGATTTTCCTCGATGTCGTTCTTGGTGGCGGTGATGCCCACGCCGTCCTTCAGCTTAATGATGCCGTTCTCCTGCAGGAGCAGCAGTGCGCGGGCCTCGTTGGTGGTGTCGTTGGGAACTGCGATCTTGACGACGGGCTTCTGCTCGTCACCGGCGTTGTCGCCGCTGTTGTCGGTGTTGCTGCCGCCGCAGGCGGTCAGGCTCAGGGTCAGGACCAGCGCCAGTGCCAGCGCGGCCAGCTTCACGAAGTAGTTGTGCTTTTTCATGATGTTTGTCTCCTTTTTTCATCAATGTAGGTTTTGGGTGAAGAACAAAAATAAAACGGCGGCAGGTCAATCGACCTTCCACCGTTCATGACTGTTATTCATCCTGTTTCAGCAGGACGCCTTACCGTCAGGGAAAATCAGTTGACCAATTTGAGCGCGACGAAACATGCACATGCTGCACATGCACATCTCCATGGACATCATCATCACGCTCAGCTTCTTCATCACTGATTTTCTCCTTTCCTCGGTTCTCAATGGCGTGTCCGCCTTGGATGGTGGCATAGTAACGCTTTCCGCCGGATTTGTCAACCCCCTTTTTTACATTCCGGCCATTTGCAAGAAAATTCGACAGCAATCACCCACCGTTTTTGTGTGTTTCGCCGCAAGAATTATTTTGTCATATCCTCCAAAGCATTCTCTCACCTGTTGTGCATTCACACAAAGGGGGATGAAAAAGAGCCATCAAGCAGCACTTGATGGCTCCCAGTCTGGCACAAAAGCTTCGCAGAATTCGCCGCCCGCTATGGCGGCGAACAATTTGGATCATTTTTTGCCGCGACATGTGCGTGGCAAAAAATACTTTGCGCGGAGAGAGTGTTTTTTCGCCCATAAATGGGCGAAAAAAACGCGGGTCGGAGCGATTCTTATTTTATCCAAAAGGGCATAGCCCTTTTGGATAAGTTGAAAAAGGAGCGGCACAGCCGCTCCTTTTTTCTCTTTCCTTTATTCTACTTCCGGTAAACTTGCCGCCGCCATGGACTGGCCTACCCGGCGGAACCGCTCGTCCGGCAGTGTGACGGATATCTCCAGTGACGGATATTCCTCCGCCAGCACCCGGCGGCAGGCCGACACGATCTGTTCGCCGCCCACACCGGAGGCCACGCGGCCCAGCACCAGAAGGTTTTGCAGGTCGTACACCGCGGCGTACAGCGGCAGGGTGTGGCCCAGATACACGCCGATATCCCGAAAGACCGTCAGCGTAGGCTCCTCTCCCCTTTCCGCCCGCTGCTGCACCGCCGCCAGCTTTTCCGCCGGGGTCAGTCCCTCGTCCAGTGGGATACCGGCGGCAGCAGCCAGACGGATCACGGCGTCCTGCGAGAAATACTGGCTGCCTACGCCGCTATCCCCCGACCAGGCGTCCCGTGCCGCGTGGTCATTCAGATCCACCGAGGCAAAGGCCAGCTCGTTGAACCAGCCGGACACGCAGCCCGCGCCGTCCACGTAGCCCACCGCCTCGCTGGTGCCCATGGCAAGGCCCATGATCCGCCCGGTATGCAGGCTCATGGCTCCGGCCAGCGCTGTCACGTCGCCGTCGTTGGCCACCACGAGCGGCACATTGCCCATGGCGGCAGCCGCCCGGTCATAGATGGTTTTCACCTCGGTGCGGCGCTCTGGCGGCACTTTGATGAACAGCGACGACACCATGGGCGCGTTGCCCAGAAAGACACCGGCGGAGGACACGCCGATGGCGTCCACACGGGGCAGCTTTGCCGCCGCGGCACGGAAGGCGGAGAGAACACCCTGATAGTGATATTCGGGGTCGGCGTGGGTCTTGGGGTGCCAGACCACCTCCTCGGAATACACCGTCTGGCCGTCGATGACGGCGGAGACCTTGCGGTCGGAGCCGCCGGCATCAAAGCCGATGCGGCAGCCGTTGAGATGGCCGCCCAGCTTTCGAGGACTGCTGCTGGCGGCGGGGAAATCCCGCTCCGCTACGGCTTCCAGACGGAAGGGACGCTCGAACACCGTCTCCATGAAGTCCACGTCGAAGGCCCGCTGTCCGCCGGGGCGGTAAACGCGCCGCAGCTCGTCGGCCAGCTCATTGCAGCCGCAGAGGCAGACCCGCCAGCCGCCTACGCTCCACAGCAGCAGCTTGACGGTGCGCTCCAGAAACCGCAGGTCGGCTTCCCGGTACGGGCCGCCACGCAGGCGGGTATCGAACACCGCCGTCTGGCCGTCCTGCCGCTCTATGGCGATACGGATGGGGTGCGCCGCCTGCGCCAGATACGCCTGCCGCCACGGGGCAAAGGGAAGGAAGTCCCCGTCCAGCGCGGGACGGTTTTTGAGGGAATACTCGATGCCGCAGTATGTCATGGCGTCCACTCCTTCCGGCGGCGCGAAGCGCCGCGTGCTATTGGCAACAGCATACACCAAAAGCGGGGCAAAAGGCAAGCCCCGCCGCCATGCATTGAGAGAAACCGGGGCGTTTGCCGTTACGGCAAACGCCCCGGTTGGGTCTTATTTGGTTTGCAGGGCTTCCTTCAGCGTGCGCCAGCCCAGCACCGCGCACTTGACGCGGGCAGGCATGTGGGCGATATCCCGAAGGGCGGACGCCTCCTCCAGACTGTCGATCTCCTCCTCGGTTGCTTCGCCCTGGATCATCTTCAGGAACGTCTCGCCCAGCTTCAGGGCGGCGTCCTTCTGCTTCCCCACGATCATGCCCAGCATGATATCGGCGGAGGCCTGGGAGATGGCGCAGCCGTCGCCTACGCTGCTGCGGAAGGTGCTGACGCCGCCGCTCTTGCTGATGGAGCGGGTATTCATATAGGAGCTTGTGTTTTTGCCTACGTGAACCACCTTCGCGCCGGTATCCAGATCCTGTCCGGCTCCGGCAAAGGTGACGCCGGTGAACTCCATGCGGGAATTGTCGCCCTTGAGGATGCTCATGGGGTAAAGGCAGCCCACATGGGAGCCGAAGGAGCCGGACACCCATTCAATGATGCCGCCCTCCTCCACCAGCGCCCGCTTGGTGTTCAGGTTGTACATGTTCTTCGACCAGTTTTCGATGGTGGAGTACCGGAGCTTGGCCCCTTTCTTCACATACAGCTCCACACAGCCGGCGTGGAGGTTGGCCACGTTGTACTTGGGGGCGGAGCAGCCCTCGATAAAGTGCAGGCTGGCGCCCTCGTCCACGATGATGAGGGTATGCTCGAACTGTCCCGCGCCCTTGGCGTTGAGACGGAAGTAGGATTGCAGAGGGATGGACAGGTGGACGCCCTTGGGCACGTACACAAAGGAGCCGCCCGACCACACCGCACCGTGCAGCGCCGCGAACTTATGGTCATGGGGCGTCACCAGCTTCATGAAGTACTTGCGCACCATGTCGGTATACACCACGCCCTCGGCGGCCACGGAGTCCTTTACATTGTGATACACCAGCTCGGAGTCGTACTGGGCTCCCACACCGGCCAGCGACTTCCGCTCGGCTTGCGGAATGCCCAGCCGCTCGAAGGTCTCCTTGATATCCTCCGGCACGTTCTTCCAGTCGTTGCGCATCTTGGTGTTGGGACGGACGTAGGTGGCGATGTGATCCATGTCCAGCCCCTCAATGGAGGGGCCCCAGTTGGGGAGCTTCATCTCGTTATAGATCTGGAGGGATTCCAGCCGGAACTGCTGCATCCACGCGGGGTCGCTCTTCTCCTGCGAGAGCTTTTCCACGATCTCCGGCGTCAGACCGGACTCCATGCGGTACGCATCGTGCTCCTCGTCCCGGATATCGTAGACGCTGCGGTCTACGTCTTCTACATAGGTTTTTTCCTTGAAATCTGCCATATCAGGAGCCTCCCGGTTCAATCGTCCTTCAGGCTGCCGAAGCCCTTTTCGTTGATCTCATTCACCAGTTCCGCGCCGCCGTTCCGGACGATGACGCCCTCCTCCATCACGTGGGCCGCGTCCACATGGAGGGCCTCCAGAATGCGGGTGGAGTGGGTGATGATCAGCAGCGAGCCGTGGGTCCGCTCACGGAACAGGCGGACGCCTTCGCTGACGGTACGGACGGCGTCCACGTCCAGACCGGAGTCCGTTTCATCCAGAATGGCCAGCTTGGGCTCCAGCATCAGCATCTGCAAAATCTCGGCCTTTTTCTTCTCGCCGCCGGAGAAGCCTTTCCTTTTCTTCCACCCGGACATGCAGGTCTTTAACTTCCAAAAGTGCCTTACTCATATTACATCACCTTATCTTCTTTCCGCGCCGCATTGGCCGGTGTTGTTTCGTTTCCGCGCATAAACTGTGCCAGCGTATGGTTGTCGATGTAGGAATTGATCTGATCCTCCAGCCCCTGCCAGAAAAGCCGGGCGTCGCAGTCGCAGGAGCTGCCGCACCCCGCGCCCTCCTCGGACTGGCACGCAATGGGCGACAGGTCGCCCTCCACCGCCCGGAGAGTTTCACCCACGGGGTACTCCTCGGGAGGACGGGTCAGGCGGTAGCCGCCGGAACGGCCTACCGTACCCTCTACCAGCTCGGCGCGGCTCAGGGCGGCCATGATGCTTTCCAGATACTTTTTGGAGAGCTGCTGCCGCTGGGCAATGTCCCGCAGACAAAGCCACTCTCCGCCGCCGTGCTCCGCCATATCCAGCATGACACGCAGCGCGTAGCGCCCTCTGGTTGAGATCATCATGGGAAATACCTCGCTTTCAATTACCTACCTTGCAAGTAGGGATCGTAAGCCAAAATTCCTACTATATCAATAGGTTGATTGGAAAAATTTTTAGGGGAGGGAAAATACGGCGCTTTGTCGGGTGCTCCGGTATTTCTCTCCCCCGGTGCGCATAGGCTGGACACCAGAAAGGATGGGGATCGTATGAAGAAATCACGGGTGCGGGTATTCCTGCTGCATCGGCGGCTGCTGGCGGTGCTGTGTACGCTGGCGGTGGCGGCGGGCATCTTTTATGTGACGTTGTATCCCGCGTCACAGGCCGCGGCGGCTTCCACACGGCAGCTGCCTATCTATTCGGTGGAGCGCAAGGAGAAACTGTGCAGTATTTCCTTTGACGCGGCGTGGGGTGATGTGAAAGTGCGGCAGTTCAGTTGCTGAACTGCCGCACTTTGTTTCATATCATGCTTCGTTTCTCGAATTCAGCTCATAGGTACACAGATAGAACAGGAACGAGGTCATCTGATAACGGTTGATGCGGGTGTTGCAGGCCGCCAGCAGATCGCCCAGCTCGCTGTCACGGGTGGTGATGTCCCGCTCATCGCACCACAGCATAGCCTTGACGACCTCACCGCTGAGCCGGGGTTCTTCCCGCATAGTCTGCCGCAGCAGCTCCTGATCCACGCCGGTGTCGATGCCGGACATGGCGGCGTAGCGATAGATCAGCAGGCAGGCCGTCTGATAATCCATGTCGTCGTCATAGGCCGTATGCAGATCGCCCTGACGGAGCAGCCCCG
>ERZ824978.2251-NODE-2251-length-17465-cov-2.906261_pt1 | contig 17465 bp, 20 predicted proteins | sample MGYA00519860_ERZ824978 | MGnify/ENA primary metagenome ERZ824978 (study PRJEB31778, sample SAMEA3449184) | human gut metagenome | biome: human gut; feature: human-associated habitat; material: faeces | place: United Kingdom | collected 2010/2012 ... | reverse complement strand
CCTAATTTATAGATATCATATTCTGCAAACTTACCTTCGATTGATGATTCAATTTCTTCAGGAATGATCGGAATTTGTATCTTCTGATCATTCCCTTTTGAATTTTTTCCAGTAATATATATGTCCATTTACATTACCTCCGCTGTTCTGTTACTTGCCGTTGATCCGATTGCATCTGCGATCGCCTGCATAATAGCATCTGCGATCTCTCCTTTAGAGTTTTTGATAGCATCAACTATGCCGTCATTTCCAGATGCATTGACGCTGATCGTAATACCACCAACGTTGATCACTGGCTGACTGCTACCAGACGAAGCTTTTCCAGATCCAGATGATCCTCCAACAAGTCCACCTTTGGCATGCTTTGTAACGCCTAAAATCTGTCCTGCTTGATTCCAGAGAGATAATGCACGGCTTCTATGTCTAGAAAGTGGAATGACCATTTCGTTTCCTTCTTCTCCTAATTCAGAAACGATATGACCTCTGACCAGACTACCCTTCGCATTATGAAAGAACTTTCCATTTTTCGGTAAGGCTGTCTGTACTTTCGGTGCGGATGATGTCTTTTTGCTTGTTTTCTTTTTACCAGATTTTGAAGAACCGCTATTACTTAGATAACTTCCACTAGTAATACTTTTGATCGCACTTGCTTGTGCAGCGGTTGTACTTGCTGCGGATGCAATCGTTGAGGCTGCGGATGCTAAAGCACCTGCAAGTGATAATGCGGAACTTCCAGCACTTTGTAAGTTGCCACCAGCTGCAAGCGACATAGAACCCATCGTTCCCAGCATTCCTCCAGCTGTTGCGGACATTCCACCTAAGCCACTGACTTTTCCACCAGCTGCATTCGTAGCACCTGAAAAAATCTTTGTCGTCTTTGATCCAACATTCGTTTGTTTTGTGTTTTTCTTATTCTCCTCGTAAGCTTTCTGTACGGAACTTGCCAGTTCTTTGTATTTTGCTCCTTTTGGATTAACACTGCTAATACTGTCTTTACTGTATTTCCAATATTTCTGACTCTTTGCCGTCATAGAATTACTGTTTTTCAGTGCATTCTTTCGGCTGGATACAAACCTTCTAAGGGAGTCGCCGAACTTATTTCCTTTTGTGATTGCACCAATTCCACCAATTCCAGCACCAATCAAACCACCAGCAAGAGTTCCAATAACTGGGACTGCTGAACCGATCAGTGCTCCTGTTGCTGCTCCACCTCCGACTAATCCAAGTTTCGTACCACCCCTGTATGCTTCTTTCTTCTTAGTAGCTGAATCCTTTGCAGTTACTGCATTATAAATATTACCGGCAGCACTTCCAATACCGGCAATTCCTAAAGCTCCACCTAATAAAGATGCACCTCCAACGGCTGCTGCTCCACCAGCGGTCGCTGCACCTGATCCAAGTTTTACGCCTAGATTTCCAAGCCATGCTTTCCATCCAGTGGCAGCTACGGTTTCTCCATTTTTCAGCGTGACACCAGAACCGCCTAAACCAAACAAGCCACCCGGTGTACTTGTCGGTCCAGATGGTGTTTTCGGTTCAGTTTGTTGCATTTTTCGCTTTACGCTTTCTGGTAACCAGATTTCTTTATTACCTGTCGGATTTGTTCCCGGTATTGTAGAATTTCCGTTTCCAATTCCTCCGTTCACATTTACAACTGCCGCGGACACATTAATTGTTCCAATAGAATCTCCCAAAGGATTTGTTTTTCCTCCACCTCCAGAACCGCCAGTGATCAGATCGTATAGACTTTTTCCACCTTTAAACAGCTTTAGCCCTCCAGATAATCCAAGAAATCCAGCTAAATAATCTTCGATACCAGCTTTATCTCCGCCTGGTAACAGATCCTTAAGAGATTCCTTGAACCAGTTTCCACCAGCTTTTGCAATATCTTTTCCAATCCCAGTAATCTTTTTAACGATCGCCGGTCTTCCTTTAGAATCCCACCACTTAGAAAACGGATTTACAATCAGTTCATCCCAAGCAATACTAATCTTGCCACCGATTGAAGCATTTTGGAATTTTGGCATACTAATAAGATCGTCGATCTTATCTCCAGCCTTTTCAAGTCCCTTGAATACAGATGTACTTGCATACTCTCCAAGTTTTTCAAGTGATGTTCCAGCTTCTTTTAGTTTTGCATCGGATTTATCAAGATAGTCTGCAAATTCTCCTAAACCTTTCGTTGCTCCCTTCTGGAGACCTTTTCCCCATTTAGAAACAATGTTTATGTCGAACGTATCTTTAATATTTGACATTAATCCAGAAACCGTCGAATTAGATGTTTTGTCCATCATTCCATCAAATTCTTTCAGCCCATTAAGGATTGTCTTAACTGCTTTGTCTCCACTGATTTCGCCCTTTTGAGACATTTCTCTGATCTGGGCTATGGATTTACCCTCTGCATCAGCAAGATACTTCCATGCGTTTATGCCGACATCTGTCAGCTGATTCATGTCCTCTGCGTTCAATCTTCCGTTTGTTTTCATCTGACCTAAAGCTCTGGATACTCGAGAGATACCCTCTTCTCCAGCTCCAAGTGCTGCGGATGCATTACCGATCTTTGTTAGATCCGGAATAATGTCTTTATCAGAAAAACCATAAGCCAACATCCTTTGAGCATTTGATACTACAGCTGATGTGTCAAACGGAGTAACAGATGCAAATTTCTTCGCACTATCCATAAACTTCGTAGCTTTCTTTTTAGATTTCAGCATTGTTTCAAAGCCAATTTGATCTGTCTGAAATTCGTCTGCTAATGATACTGGATCAGCTATCAATTTCTTTGTAGCAATTCCAGTTATAACTCCACCAGCCAAAGTTTTTAGTGAAAATATAGAATTCTTGATCTTAGATATAACACTTGGGATTTTTTTGATCTGACTTGTTACCTTGTCATCGATTTTTAGGACTGCTGAAAAAGTCTTTCTACCAAAACTCATACCAGCACTCATAGCTTTTTTGATCCCTGCTGTTGCAGTGTCTTTTAATCCAAGTTTTGGAGTCCAGGTCTTTTTACCGAGCCCGTCTCCCTTTTTACCAAACTTGTCGAGGACTGGACTTGCTTTATCTTCAAGTCCTAATTTTGGCTTTGCACGCTTCTTTCCAAGCTTGTCCATCTCTCGTGATGCTTTCTCTGCATTCTTCCCTGTTTGCTGTAGGCCAGAAGATGCATGGTCGGAATATTCCGATACAACATCGATCACAATTTCTTTGTTTGCCATTTATGCATCTCCTCCTTCCATAGCTTTTAAAATTGCTGCAAAAATAAAAGCCCTCTCTCCTTCAGGAAGATCAAGGGCTTGTGATGGTAACATTCCAGTCCGTAAATAATTTTCTGCAAGCATAGAAGCTAACGGACTGGATTCAATTAGTTTTTTGCGTAGTCAACTACACTAACACCGCCTCCAGATAAGTTATCAATAGCATCGCTGACAGCTTCAAGCTCTCCAGCTGTTAACACCTCTTTGATAATTTCGTTCTGTGTCATAACCATATGACCAGCTTTCTTTAATCCTTCTTTCAGCGCTGAATTATCCCAGAATTTCTTTCCGTCAGTCGCTACTGTTGCAGTGTAAATCTTCCATGCCATGTAATCAGCTGTACTTACTTCTTTCTCAACGAGAGGAAGTGAAGCTCCGCCTGGGTTTGCCATATAAGTTGTAGCTTTCTTTCTACACTGTGCAATTTCATCGAAAGATAATGGTCGGACATTAAATTTAAACAATGTCTGTCCATTTCTTGTAATATTCAATGGCTGCTGTACTTCTGTTTTATACTCTGCGGCTTTTAAAAGACCCGTGATCAGATCCATTTCATTATCTTCGGTTACCGTAACATTTGTTTCTTTCTTTTCTGCCATTTTATTTTCCTTTCTTTATGCTGCTAATGATTTAATGCAGTCTGGTACGCTGTTAACAATGAACTGCATCTGTCTCTTAATAACCTCTCCAGGTTTAACATCCAGAATATTTGTATCTCCGTCAAGAATACATTCATCCAGTAAGAATTTGCTTTCCCCACCTTCCAGTGGTTCTGTTGCACCACCTTGGAGAGAAAAAATAGGAAATTTCCCACTTTTGATTGCATCCAAGATCGTCTCTTACTACAGCTTCCGTGAATGATGCTGTAAATTTAACACTGTCCGGAACTCCATACGTCTGGACATCTCCAGCCGGATGAAAATCTACATTAGAAACATTCATCCCGATAGAAAACTCTTCCACGGATGCAAACCAGATGGAAACTCCATCAAGTGTGATAAAAAGCTTTCCGTCTTTTCCTGTCATCAGTTTTCTAGTATCAAAACCTTTTCCACTCATTTATATAACACCTCCTACTGTGCGATATACTGGAACTGATATGTTAAGTAGATCTTTTCCATGCTGTCAACGTCATCAATGCGGATAATAAAGTATGCATAATCCGCTGCATGTGGATTTTCTGTATCCTCATAAAATTCGTAGGTATCTAAGATCTTTCCTTCTCTGTTCATTTCAGCCAGTACTTTTTTAGCTTCCTGAATTACATTATCAACGCCTGCTGCATTGTTGCTGATCTTACCGATCAATGGTTCTAATGTACGATTGATACGGTCAAAAGCTTCATAACGGACAGCTGTACGTTTGATCTTCTTCCATCCTTCGTCATCGTCCTCATCCAGAACTGTATATGTGTTCACTCCTGAATCAAACCAGACCTGTCCTTCCTGTCCTTCTGACAAAAGAAGCAATCCAGATTTGATCGCATCGACATATTGTTCATTCGTCAGCTGTTCAATGCATGACTCCGCATCTGGAATCTCTGTATGTACAATTGATGTACTTGAATCTTTGCATCCAATCACACCTGCCTGAACTGCTGCCGCAAGGTATCCTTCCACCCTATCTCCGGCAGTATTATAATATCCGCTACCGCAGTAAATAAAATATGGTGCATTATAGGATTTTGCATTCGTTTTTCTTGTAGCAAGTGACTTTCCTGCCGCTTCTCCAAGTACGCAAACACCCAATGCACCGTTTGAATGGATTCTTTCCATGTATGTCTTCGCTAATGCTTTAACATCTTCTTCGACTGTATCAAGCACCAGTACATTCCAAGCATAAGTTTCGAATGCATTAAACGCATTGCTGTAATCTTCTGTTGTGACTGCCGGTGCTGATCCACCAGCCAAAGCCTGCTGTGCAACCGTCTGCATGATCCCGGATGCTCCAGAAACAAGTTCTGCGGATAAATACTTGCTGTCTTTCATTGCTTCCACCAGATTTGCAGCCTCATTTACATCCGCACCAGCGATAAAGCTTACTTTCTCAACAAGTGTTGCCCCATTGTAAACGGAACACTCTTTTGTCGTTTCATCTCCTAATTTCTGTTTTACAGTTACGGAGAATTTCAAAGCGGTTGGATATTTTGTCTTTAATGTAACTGCATTTGTGTCTGTGGTTGTCTGTAAGGACAGGCTTCCTTCTTTACCACCAGTTCCAAGACGGTAAAGATATACCGTGTTAGCACCTGCATCAAACAGTTTTACCGCTGCATCGATCGTTCCACTCTCCATATAAAGTGAAAGAAGATCGGTCTTTGATGTGATCTTCTGAATCTCTCCAACTGGACCAAAATCTGCATGAACCGGAATACAGAAAACTCCGTTCATTGCGGATGCTACACCATTATTTGTGATCTGCTCATGTCTGCGATAAACTCCAGCTCTTTCCTTTTTCTCGCCTTTTAAAAATAATCCGGACAAGTTCTTATACCTCCTTCTTCTTAAATGTATCTACAAGTTTCTTTGCTGTGCTCTGCGTTGCTTCTTTAACACCTGCCCTTGCAAATGCTGTTCGGATAATATCTTGTGATACTCCTAACACCTGTGGATTTTCTACATATTCATCCACAGTATAAGTAACTTCTGGCACTGTTTTTGTTTCGTCTTTCTTTTCTGCCATTGTTTCCTCCTAACTTATCGTAATTGTCTTTAATTCATCGACTGTTTCAACATCTCGTAGCTTTCCGTACTGACCTCTTACCGTTACCTGTCCATCTTTTAATGGATCAAGTTTCGTGCTGTATGCCAGCTGATTTACAAAAAACGGCGATCCATCATTCATAACGAACCGCTCTCTTTCCTGTAAATCTTGCAGCAAGTTCATAACAAACTGATCAGCATTTACATCCGATCCGGAGATCACATGTACCTTGATGTTGTTTGTAAACCATGTACAAGCATATGTCGATGGGAACGTTCCTGGCTGCATAGAATCCAGTCTAGTATAAACAACCACTTCTTCATCATCCGGCTTCCAGATTTCGTCAAGTTCCGTGTGATTAATTACTGTCACATCCCAGTGTTCGTCAATGTGCTTTGCCAAAGAACCGACTGCATCCAACGGAAGATACGAATGTTTTGGAAATGCGTATGCATCAAACGTCAAAATTGATCCGCACACCTCTACGTCCGCTTGCCCTTCAATCGCCTCTTGAAACGATTCGGATTTTCTCCATACAAGAGAAATCGTTGTATCTGCATCGGTTAAAAAAACTCCTTCAAACGCCTTTTTCAAGATTTTCTTTGCTTCAAGCAAGTTTTTATAGCCTTTATTATTAAACAGATACGCTATTGCAATCTCCATTGTTCCAGAAACCTTACGTTCGGAATCATCTTTCAGATTCAATCCATAAATGATACGCCCATATTGTGAGCCATCCCATCTTGAATCGGAATCATCGGGTGCCTGATCTAAAAAGATTGCTGGTGCATTTTTAAATGAAGCTAAGCCCTCAATGCCCAGCTCCTTTAAATACTTGAAAATTATTTGTTTCACAACGTTACCTCAAAATCGGAACCGAAGATTTTGACAACCTCCGGCTCTGCTTTCTTCTTAATTGGATCAATAAATGGTCGTTTTGCCATCTTTTTTGTGCCACCTTCCAGCCATTCAGCGTGTTTTGAATTACTTTTTATCCGGCTTGTAACTTGATCTCCTTCAATCAGAGTTTGATCATCCCAGTCCTGACGTAACTTTCCAGACTGTGGTGCTGGTGTCTCTCCCGGTGCGGATGATCTGTTTGGAAGCCGTTTATATTTCTTTCCAGAACCGCCTTTCGACAATACTTCGATCTCAATATTTCTAAGGGTGTTTGTTGCCATTGCACCCTTTCGCATCATCTCTCTTTTGATACTTTCATCAAGATTCTTTGCACATGCTTGAAATTCAGCTTCTACGCCCATCTGTATCACTTCTTTCTAATACATAATAGATGGAAAACTGCCCTGTTCCAGCTGGATCTTTTGTACCCTTCACGATAAACTTACGATCATGGCACGGATCATCGCCAAGCAGTAACACATCGTTCTTACTTAGCTTAACCACTGGATGGTAAGACACAATCGTATGACTGATCGGAGTCTGGTTTTGTTTCCAGATTTCCATTGTCTTCATATCTGCTTCGGCTAGTATACCGTCTATGATCGCATCAGGGGCTTCTTTTTCATCGCCCTTTACAACCATGCCATCGTCCATGACTTCTGTATCCTGCCAGTAAACACGAAAAGACTTCATGTACTGATAAGGTCTGCCAAAGGATACCATTTTCAAAATCGTCCACCTCCCGGATGATTCATCATGCCAATATAGAAATACTTTCGTTTTTCATTCTCATACGGCTTGATTCCAACACTGGAAGATGCAATTTCTTTTTTCAGATCATCATAAAGCTGTTTCCAGAAATTCATTCGATTACCAAAATTAAAAGAGACAGGACCAACACTGTTGTCTACGTCCTGTCCGTATTTGAACATCATGTGTTCTAGCAATTTCAATTTTGCCATTTTGAAATTATCTGGATACTGCTCTAATACAGCTGTGATCTCTTCATCGGAAAGTGCAGCTGACATTTCATCCTTTGATACATCAGTATCCGCCAATTCGAACCGCATCTTCATAACATCATTTGTATTGATCTCATCTGGAAAATAGTTATACGTCATTCTCCTCGCCACCTTCCGGCTGTTCTGCTGGTTCTTCGGTTTCTTCCGGATTAATATCGGAATCTACGGAAAGATCGGCAAGTCTTGTTTCAACTGCTGCCTTAATTCCTTTTCTGGAATCAATCTCATGTAACAGCTGTAAGATCGGTGTATCTTCCTCTGTCATGGTCGCAATCTCAATTTTTGCCTCTTCCATTGTTTTCTGAATTGTGGCAAAGAACTGTAATAACTGCTGTGCGTTCACTGCAAGCTCGTGCTTAGATTGTAATAAAGGAATTGATAAAGTGTTAGGGTTAACATTCAAATCCTCTGCATACGCTCCATTTACGCTCGCTACTTCTGCAATGTGTCCAGACTTCTTTAAAAAGAGAGAGCGTCGTTCATCTACGACACCCTCTGGAATAGTCTCTCCGATCTTATACTGCTTTCCGCCAAAATTAACTGGCTTAAGTGCAACATAATTCATATAAAGCACCTCCTACTCAGATACGCAACCACTTAAGAACGTTGCAAGGTCATCGGAAGTCTTTTTCATGTCTGTTGCCATAAGTCCTTCGATGAACTCTGAATGTGATCCTCCTGGTCCATCATACTGTGATGTAGCCATCCACTGTCCATTTCCAAGCATATCCCATGTATAAATATATCCGGCAGATGGTTCTTCAAGATCTACTTCTTTCGGTGCATAAGTTAATAATGCACTGTTATCGTCGAAGACAAATTTCATATCGGCTTTCTGACCGATTTCTGCTGCATTATAAGTTGCATACAGAACTTTTACTTCTTCCAGACCAAGTACAGCTGCAATTACCTGTTCGTTAACAAGTGCTGGATTCGGTGTTGACCCTGAACCTGTAACTCTTTCTAAGAACTGCGGATGATTTTTGATTGCCTTATACGCTCTGTATCCTAAGCATAATTTGTTAGGCATTCTACGTCCGTTTAAAAGGATTTCTTTCTTCATCTCATCAAACTGACCTACGATGTCCGCGTTTGCATCATCAAAATGCACAAACTGTTTAGATGTTGAAGCTGTTGCTTCTCCTGTCTTAACATTTGCCCATGCGTCAGCATTGAAAAACTTGTTTGCAAAGACCATATCAAGGTGCAGATTCATCTGTTCTGAAACCTGTTTTACCTTTGCACGTCTCGGATCAATCGTTGCTGGTGCTCCAGTTCTCTGGTAATCCAGAGCTGTGATGTTATCTACTCCGACGATGATCTGATCTACCTCACATTTGTAAGTATCATCTGAATGAGAGAATACAGCCGGATCTACTGCTCCGAACTTAGGCTTTCTCTTTACCTGATCTTTTGCAATCTCTTCCTTGTTGAAAATATAGTAATTTCCTGTACTTGCCTGCACTGGTAGGATCGGAAAGATGCTTGGAGCAACATTCATTCCAGGTGCCTGAAAATAGCTCATTGCCATATTGGTTAAGTAATAGTTTGGTCTCCAGCCTTTCGCAATATCAACTGCGATTGCTGCTGCGTTGTTATGTCCTGTGTTCATTTATTTCATTCCTCCTTTATTTATGCTTCATATCCAGCATGGATGATCGCAACGTTTACGATGTCTCCTTTTGCTGTCGCTGGTGTCAGTGCCATAGCTAAGATGTACTGCCCTGTTGTTGCCTTCTGGCATAATCCCTCTGCATCAACAGCAAGGAAATCTCCAGCCTCAATCTTTGCACCAGCTGCCCACATGCCCTGATTTCTGATCTGAACAGTAATATCATCGCCTTTGGCTACTGTTTCATCTCCAAGAAGCACAATTCCTGTTGCTTCCTTTCCGGCTTCAGGAATTTTTGCTCCATCTTTTGTTAATAAAACCGCTACGGCTGTTTTGAGTTCTGCTCCAGCTGTAACATTGATCACTGGACTTCCACCAGTTGGATTGTATTCATATGTTCTGTTTGCCATCTTCTCTGTACCTCCTTTCTTATTTATCGAACATTGCTCTTAATTCAGGATCATTCTGCATAACGATATCCTGTGCCTGTGCATCAGTAAGGTTTGGCATAGACTTTTTGATCTCTGCTACCTTTGCGTTCATCTTTGCAACACCTTCTGTATCGTCATTTCCTGTGTGAGCTCCACCAGATTTACCGATTTCCTCAAACAGACCTGATTTCTTAATTACCGCAAGGTTGTTATCCATGGATGCAATGAAGTTGTTATATGCTTCATCGGATGTTGCTTTCATGGATTTCAGAACTGGCACTAATTCCTCTGCTTTTGTTCCTAAGAGTTCATACTTCTTAGCAACTTCTTCTAAGGACTTCTGTTCTGCTTCCTCTGCTCTCTTCTGGATTGGTTCCATGATCTTCTTCATCATAGAAGTGAAGTCCTTTGTAACACCTTCCATTGCTTTATTCACTGCTTCCTGAACCTGTCCATCAATATCAGCTCTTTTTGCAGTATCCTCTTTTTTTGCATTTGCATCATCCTGTAATGCTTTTAATGCTTCTTTCTTTTCTTCCTCTGTCATATTTGAAATATCAAATGCCATTTCATTCTCCTTTTCTTCTTTTTCTTTGTTAATAGTTTCAGGATCGCAAGATTTCTCAATTACCTCTTGCATTTTTGCGATCTCAAAATCATCCGCAACAACAGTATCTTCTTTGTCTGTTGCTGCACGTTCTAATTTGATCCAAGACTTGGATGCATCATCCGAAAATGCCTTAAACTGATCAATGCTCTGTGCGATTGCTGCCTGTTTATCCTCACACTCTTTATCGAGTAAGATTGACACGATCGACTGCTCCAGAGAGTTACAAGCATTCCAGATCTGATCCCTTACGTCATAGATCTTTTTTTCGTTCATTACATCATCAAAGGATGTTGCTTCATCTTCCATGGACTTTCTGACATCTTCTGAATTTACTCCTAAGCTGTCACAAAACGCATTAAAGAATCGCTTGAAAAAGTTTCCCTTCGGTTCTTCTGCACCTCCTCTCTTTTTAATCAGGATATTTGCTTTCTGATCTGCTCCGATATCTACTGCATCGATCTTTTTTACTTCCAGATCTTCCAGCTTTGTCTTTCCTTTTGTTTTCATGTTTCCTCCTTTCTAACGACACTTTATTGCAATTTTAAACACAAAAATAGACCAATTTGCATTTTTTGCAAAATGGTCCTTAGTTGATCTATTAATTGAACTATTTTATTGATCTATCGTTTTTAAGTTGAACTATTTAACTATTTCTTGAACTGAATTTTAGATTTAACTTAATTTTTAACTAATTTAAGAATAAATTTCAGTTTTTCATTTCAGATTTCACTTCCTCAATGATCTTCTGAATCTTTCTTTTATAGTTCTTGTTCCCTGTCAGTCTTATGTGACTTTCCAAGGTTCTTAGATTTCTGGATGTTGGAACTCTTCTACGTTCCACGTTCTTCTTGATTGCGATCGCAACTCTTTTATTCCTACAGTGCGTATGATGCAATTCAAAGCAATCAGGGTTGTATACGATCCATTCATCCTGTCGGTGTGATTTCTTAATCTTAAGAATGCGATCATCTCCTAGTTAATTCCTTGCCACGCCTGTTGCAGCAAAAATCCTAACAGTTCCCAGATCTTGTTTTTGATACTTCCCATGCAAATATCTTTGCCGATCTTTTCATCGTAATTCTTTGGATCAACACACGAAGATGATTCCACGATATCAAAACCATTTCGAAGCACACAACGAACAACTGTTGTTGTCTCTCCCATCGTGATTGTCTCCGTAGATGCAATAAAATCATCGACCATTTCTGGTCCGATACTTACTCCAGATGGAAGATTTTTATTATCATTCACTTTCATATATGCTTTCTCAAAAACATCTTTCGGAGACCATGATTCGTACCCATCTGGGTATACAACCTTGTATCCTGTGATTTCCTTTGTGACCGGATTTCTTTCTGGTTCTGCCTGAATCAATTTTGCACCAATATATTTGTCCATCATTCTTCCTCCTCGACTTCAATACGTTTCGCTTTGCCCTCAATACTGAACATCGTATAAGTTCCGTCTTTGATCTTTGCCCATACTTCATCGTCTGTGATATGGAATCCAACCCACCAGCCCTCTGGCAACGTACCTTCCTCTATACCGAGAGTTTTCATCTTTTCCTTAGTGAATATAATACTCTCGATTAAAACGCCTGCACCGCCTCGCTCGTGCATCTCTCCTGCTTCACGATAGAACTCTACATAGGTATATGCTGTCTGTTCTAGTTCTTCCGGATCAATTAAATCGTTCTGGCGGTCAACCAGCTGATTTCCATTCTCATCGACTGCAATCTTAGCCCATCCAAAGACGTACTGCTTTTCTTCGTCCTTCTTAGTAATATCTACTCGATTCAAGGACTTTCGTATACTGTCCTGTGTCTGTGCTGGGGATCGTATATAATCGTTAAAATATCTCATGCTTCCTCCTTCTTATACAGCCGATCAAAGTCTTTCTTGCGAACTACATTCAACCGACCGACTGAATCTTTTACAACGTAGTCTCCTATTCTTGCAACAAGTCTGCTGCCTTTATATTTCCGTGCATTAAAATAGATCGTACATCCAATAACGGAGATTGCTCCGTCACGCTGTGCACGATCTATCATAATTTCTTCGGTATTCATTTTCTTTGTGAACCAGTCAGGGGCGATCATCTCAATATCGGGTGTGATCTGCACTGCCTGAACTGTCTGCTCTATTGCTTTGTACTTCATCATTCTTCTTTCTTTGCATATCGTCCAGTTCCATTTGCATAATGGATTCCATCACAGATTTTCATAGTTACTTCTAACATCCCTAAAGGTTCAAACTGCCTACGAATATTTCTCGGAATTGTCTTATCCTTTAACCATTCATGCATATCGTCCAGTAATTCAAACCATTCTTGTTCGTGTTCTGATACATCCATATCTTGTTTCATTAGCTGATCGAATCTTTCTTTTAATTCAAGATGTTTTTCCATTTTCTAAAGCCTCCATCCAGTGCGATACCTTCTGATAATCTTCAATATTTCCTGATAACATCATTTTATCATAGATCATATTATTCAGCCAGTCATACCTATCTGGTAACGGAACAGAAATAAGCTTCATTGCAAAATCATAATCATTTTTAAATAACCCAGCAACTTTATTTATATTTCTTAAAGCTTCTGTCATATGATCGTACTGTGATTCAAGAATTTGTATATTCTCTTTCTTGCTAATCTCCTGTGCTGCAAACTGTACCGAACCCTCTTCCATGTTCTCATACTGTTTATACATTTTACGATCATATTTTGTAACTGATCTAGCGTGTAACTGTTCATGTAACAAAATATGTGGGGCTGTTTCATGTCTGGTTATAATATCTCCGTTCCACTGGATTCCATAAATACCAGAATTATCATCGACTACGACCTTTCCACTCCAGGAGTTTTCAAGATCAAGATGTTTATCTGCGATCTCTGACATTTTACCAGCATAAGTTTCTATTTCTTCTGTAGTGTACTCTCTCAGTTCATCATCTTCTGCTTCATACGCTGCTGCCATAGATTTTGAATCGACATACATCACACAGCATTTACACCTCGGATGCAGTGGCGGAAGCAACTTTCTTGGAGTGAATTCTTCGTCCATTCCAACAACTTTGCCGTTCAGTTCTCTACATGTGCTGCATGTATTCTCACTGTCCGTGGCAGACCATTTTTTATCCTGTGGTGGCAATATGCCTTGATCGACAAGATTCTTTATATGCTGATATCTGCCATACTCATATGCAAACGCTCTTTCGGTCTGTGCGATCGTCTTTGCTCTTTCTCTGAGCTGACGTTCTGCATACTTCATCTGCTTGTTTCTTGCCATCTGTTCAATCTTTTCTGGCTTTGTTCTTGGGTGTTTCTTCTCCAACTCTGCCTTGATCGTCTCATAATACTTCATAGCTGCCTGAGTCTGTGGCTTTGTTAAACCAATACAGGGACGGATAAACCTTGCAAGCTCATCTGTTCCCATATGTTTTCTTATTCCGATATCGATCATTGACTGAATTGCATCTTTCTGTACCCTTGTACAATTCGTTACAAGCTCAGCTGTGTGATTTTCCAACCAATCAGATACCGCCCAATGATCTGCATCAAATTTATATCCAATGTCTATTCCTTTGTGCTGGTTTTGATTTTTAGCACCAGCTTTCATTGCTTTAACCATCTCTGGTACAATCTTATCATGAACCAGTTTTGAATAATCCTGTTGCCATTCTTCTACAGATTTCTTGGAGATCACACCAGCCTGAATAGCTTCTCTGATCTCTTTAAATGTAAAAACCGTCTGCTGATCCTTCCAATACCTGACCAGCAAGCGTGTTAATTCTGGACTGCTGCTATTAAGAAACCTCTCTAATGCTTCTTTCACATCATTTGGCTTCATCGATCCACGCTTCTTAACCTTTCGGAATAGGAACATATAATCAGCTCCTTCCTAATCGTTTCTTGGCTTCCTGGACCTTTCCGTCATCTTCGGCAACGTCTTGATTGTCCTCTGGATGTACATTATTTCCATTTCCCTGTGATCCAAGATCATTTGTCTGCTGATCTTCTCTATCAGGATCAATGAATCTTTCATCGTTAGCTACCTTTGGTGGCAAATTAGCGGCTTCTCGAACATATGTTTCCAATTCGTCGTCTGGAATCAATACACCAGTGCCAACCATCGTCTGGATGTACTGTGCTAATTTGTTCATGTCGATCTTTTCAATATCTCCGTGAACCATCTTCGGGTAGTCTGTGATCCCCTTGAAATGTTCTCCGTTTAGATCAATCAATCTTGGGATCGCTTGGTTATTAAACGCTTCACAGATAATGTCAAGGTATGATCCAATAGCTATAGCAAATAACTCTGTCTTATCATCGGACAATGCAAATGATCCAGTGTGTTCATGCCCCAACAGAATAAAATCCGCAAGCGTTGTCATTGCTATGCGGCTATCATAACGATTTATAATCTCGTTCGTATCAATTTGTCTGCTTCCACCTGTGGAAACAAGCTCGAACTTAAATCCCGGTGGTAACACGATTCCAGCACTTTTGTCTTGTCGGACATTCTTTACCAAACTATAAGCCCAGGTTAACATTCTTGAGCCTTCGGGATCATCTGGATTATACAAGTCAACACCTTCTGGTGGCGTGACCATCGGTATACCAGCGAGATCTCTTTCAATCCCGATCCCTTCAAATTCCTGAATCCCTTTTTTAAAGTACCAGGAACGATAAGCATTTCTCAGGATACTCCTTCCTTCTGGATTTCCTTTTCTGGATCGGGTTCTGAAATGGATTGCCTTTTCCAGTGGAATCGTATAAAGTCCAAAATTTGGCGGCGGCATCTGCGTCATGCCAATTAGGTTGTCTTCATCGTCATACTCCCATTGATACAACGAATCCTGTGATCGGATAGGAAGTTTTCTCCACCCGATTAAACCATCATCATATTTACTATTCGTCTTAAGGTTTCCTGTTCGCCCTGATCTCCTCTTATATACGATTTCATGGTACGACCAGCCATATGTAAGAAATGATAGGATTTCAGAAACTGTATCTGTCCAAGTATCTTGCATATCATTCATACAGCTTTCTATAAATTCTGCTGCCTTGATATCTGCCTGATCATCCCCTTGTGGTTCGACCGAAAACGTAGCCTGTCTTAATAAAGTATCTAATGCAAATATAATTGCTCCTACCACATCGTCGTTGGATTCCATTTCGGTATATACTTTAACTCCACGTTGTCCTCTCAACTCTGGGAGAAATTCTTCGTAAAAGCTACCGCCCCACCGATTTTGACCGATGCGACCTATTTCATCATACAATGCTATTTCACCTCCAGTAACTATCTTTTGTTCCAACATCACTTCCTGGAACACTGATTGGTTTAATTTTGTTTCTGTAGCAAGATAAAACAACAGCATCCGCCCGGTCCGGAGACTCTCCGATGCGTTCTTTCATTGCTTTTTTTGATTCTAGTCGTATCTTCCCTGATGAACTAAGATCATATTTTCTTGCACTCAATTGTGCGATAAGTTCTGTGTCATTTGGTAATATTGTTTCTTTTTCTTCTAACATGTCTCTTAATATGGACCATGCATAAGATGTGATATCATGATATTTTTCTGCTGCTTTCTTGTCTGGAACGGCAGCAGAAAAATTAACCGGAACAATCACTACACCAGATAACTTTCCCTCCGATTTTAATTCATTCAAACGATCTGTTACTCCGCCACCAAGACCAGTATCATCTATGATCACATATATTGTTTTTTTATATTTAAACTTTTCTTTGATATTCCTACACTCTACAACAACATCTCCTACAGTCTTCATTAGGTCCTGCCCATGTCTGATCTTTTCTAATGTGATCTTGTTATTCATATTCCTTGCGATCACTGTATCATCGTCGCCAAAGCGAGCCACATCGACTCCTAAAGTACAAATATCAGCTGGTGGTATCTCTTCCAAGATGATTGATGATTCCAACATTTCCAAAGGCATATAAACATCATCATCCTGTTTAGGAAACAATCCTTTTACCCTGACTCTGACAACATTACTTTCTTCTCCATATTTTCTGATCAGAGAATCAATGTTGTCTTTATTAGTTCTTTTAGATTCTGCGGAGTTTACAGTAATGCAATAATATAATTTACGATCAGATGTATGACTATCATAAAATGTACCGCTTGCTTTTGTTGGGTTTCCACAAAGCAGCAGTTTATTATTTGCTCCTGTCAGAGTACCTAAGATTGCTTCCATGATCGGATCTGCAACACCAGAAGCTTCATCAACAATGAACAGCATATTATCCTCATGGAATCCTTGCATATTTTCTGGAGTGGTTGCTGTTCTTGCTACTGCATACCAACGTTCTTTGCTACCAATCATAGATATTTTTGTTTTGGTCCACTGTAGTATCTCCTTCAATAACGGAGATTTACTTTGCCACTTTGAAACCTCTGCCCATAGAACATCGTTCAACTGGTGCAGTGTTGGGGCTGTTGCAACAACTCTTGCATTCTCAAAACAGCTTAAAAACCATAACAATGTTGCAGCTTCAAATCCTGTTTTTCCAACACCCTGTCCGGATTTTATCGTTACTTTTGGATTATCTCTTAAAGCAAATGCTGCTTCTTTTTGCCATTCATCTGGATAAAAAGAAAGAACTTCTTCAAAAAATTGAACTGGATTCTGCTGCCATAAAGGAATACTCTCTACAAGGAAATCATGTAACACGCTATTGTCCATCTGATTCCCTCGCTTTTTTTACAGCATCCATCCAAGATTGAACTGCATCTTCTCCTGTATCAGTTTCACTGTGTCTGATTTGTTCTGTCTTAGCTCTGATCTGCTCAATCTTAGCTTTCTGTTCAACTGTAGCAATATCCATATGATCTGCAAGCCATTGTAAAGCTTTCATCTTATCAACCAGCTTAATACTCGCTCCGTCTTTTCCTTGCTTCA